>RCMY010002011.1_pt1 | contig 20371 bp, 17 predicted proteins | sample 2041341 | NCBI WGS metagenome assembly RCMY01 (sample SAMN09708234, study PRJNA481090) | Marine sediment metagenome, whole genome shotgun sequencing project. | reverse complement strand
CGGTTGACCACGCCGAAGACCGGCACTTCGCTGTTCATCAACGAGTCAACCGACGGTCGGTACACCTCGGTGCTCCCCGCGTCGCTGTAGCACCCGCCGACGTTGATCTCGACCGCTGTCCGTTCAACTAGATCGGCGTTGATGAACTCGGGTTCTTGCAACCGAGTGTTCTGGATCTCGATCACGCGCTCAGCGAAGGGATCGACCTCGCCGATCACGTCGCCCCACCACGCCTCAGCCGTCTCGAAGTCGGGAGCGCAGTTCGGGAACCCCCGAACAATTCCGCGCTCGTCGAACCCGTAGTACTCATCACGCAAACCGAACAGACCATGGCCCCACTCGTGAGCCAGCGTGGTGACGCCGCTCAGCGCATCGAACTGCGGCACCCAAACACGGGCGTCGCCGAAGCGAATTCGGCCACTGGCTGGCACCTCGCCTGGTTCGAGCGTCTCGAATGACGTGACTCTGGAATCTGATGCGAAGTCGGTCCCATCGTTGTAGAGCGCTGTGATGTGGAGATTCGGTAGATCAAATCCGTCGTCGCCGGTGGATTCGAACCCACCGAAGAGGACACCCTCCTCATCGGCGACCTCGTCGGCGAGATACCAGAAGTTGAACCGATCGAGATGCGAGGCCAGCGGTTCGATCGCCATTGGCCCCCACAGCAACCGGGGCGCCAACTCGTCGATGGGAACAACGTTGCCGTCGAAGTCTTGGCCGATCGGTCCACCGATTGTGAGCATCGTCGACGCCAAGGCTGGGAGCTGTGTTGCGGGGTCCCCCTCCGACAGCCGTTCGAGCCCGGAAGACACAAACAGCACGTTGATTCGGTCAGCTGACGGACGGTTGTGGCCTGCGATGAGTTCGAGCGGCTCACCATCGATCACCTGGAACGGTTGTCCACCAGGTCGTTCATCGCATGTCGTAGCGCTCGGGCCAACGCACGGCCACATCCGATACCGGCCAACGGCCAGGTCGGGAACAACCGACGCCTCCTCTGATGCGAAGACTTCGCCCAACTCGATTGGGATCGTGTCGATGATCTCGACCCCGTTCCGTTCACGGATGTTCAAGAACAACCCGTCGACGGGCTCATACACATACGAGAACCACGTCAGCGGGCGCCCATCGAACACCACGTTCTCGCCCTGACCGGCGGCGAACAACGAGAACGCCTGGTCTGACCCCCAGGTCGTGGTCACCGTCGCCGCCGCTTCAGCCACCTCCCCCTCGATATGAAGAGTGAGATCGATCGGACCCTCATCAAAACGGTCTTTGAGAAGATCGGGGCACACCAATCGCTCGACACCCATCGCATTCGGCTCGACCAGGCACGACGAGAATTCGCCGTTCACCTCGACGTCAGAGAACTGCAGGAGGTCGACATTCGCCCCTGGCAGGATGTCAAAGAAGCAATCGATGGAGTTACCAGGCTCGATCGGGGCTGCCGTCTGGCACGAGCCAGGCAGCTCCACGAGCTGATCGACCGGAACCGGCACGAAGAGCTCGCCACCATCGCCGACGAACTCTTCTTCTTCGAATTCGCCATCCTCGACGACGCCCTCACCCTCGGTCTGTGCGAGCGCTGCGGTCGGGGCGATACCTGCCGACAGAGCGAGCCCCGCGACGACCACGAGGACAGCCAGCAGCGCCGGGGGACACTCATTGCCCACTTCGCCCCTCCGAGGTGCCTGCATCGAGGGTTGAGTGTGGCACCTCCAGCGGCCAACGTTGGGCCACCCACGCGATGACGCCCGACACTACGATCGCCCCATGACGGTTCGAGTCGGTTTCCTCGGTGCTGGCGCCATCGCCACCTACCACTCCAAGAGCTTGCGAGCATCCGGCGAGAAGGTGGAACGGTCGTTGGTGTTCGACCCCGATCGACCAAGAGCAGAGGCGTTCGCCGAGATCACCGGGGCCGCCGTCGCCGAGTCTGCCGAGCAGGTCATCGATGGAAGCGACGCTGTCTATGTATGCACCTGGACCAGCGAACACGAGGCCCTCGTGCAACTCGCTGCCGACGCCAGGGTGGCCATCTTCTGCGAAAAGCCGCTCGGCACATCGCTGGCGTCAGCAAAGCGCATGGTCGAGCGAGTCGAGGCCAGCGGTGTGGTCAATCAAGTGGGACTGGTTCTGCGCCGGTCCCCGGTGTTCCACCTGCTCAAGCAACTCGGCGACGATCCGGCAAGCGGCGAACTCATCACCGTGATCTTTCGCGACGACCAGTTCCTGCCAATACAGGGTCGTTACGCCAGCACATGGCGCGCAGACGTCGAGAGGGCAGGCGCCGGGGTACTGCTCGAACACTCGATTCACGACGTCGACCTCCTCGAGTGGATGTACGGAGCCATCATCTCGGTGTCGGCCACGACGCGGTTCCTGCACGGCATCGAGGGCATCGAGGACTCCGCGGTCGCCCACTACAGCTTCGAGTCCGGACTCCAGGCGACGCTCACCTCTGTCTGGCACGACCTGCTCGACCGTCCGTCGAATCGCCAGGTCGAGGTGTTCGGCTCGACGCTTTGGGCTCAGCTCAACGGTGAGTGGTCAGGCGAGGTGAGCTGGAGCCGGAACGCTCCGGTCGAGACTCGCTCGGGCGCCGAGGTGGCCAGAGAGGTTCGAGATTCCCGAGCTGGCGAGAATCCCGATGGGGCTTTCATCCGGTCGGTCCGAGACGACAGCCCCGCCTATCCATCGATGGCCGATGCCTTCCGAGCCCACGTCGTTGTTGACGCGACCTACCGCTCTGCAGCTGCCGGCGGAGCACGCATCGAGTTCTGAGCACCAGCGCTCGGATTTTGTACGAACGATGGGCGCTGAGAGGATCTCGCTGTGACCGACACTGTCAAGGGGAGCGAAGAGGCGCAGGACGGAGCATTCAAGCGACCAGCCAACGCTCTGACTGTCCCCGCCTTCCGGCTGCTCTGGCTGAACAACATCTTCTACTTCCTTGTGATGAACGCTCAGCGCTTCGTCTTCGGCTGGTTCGTACTCGACGGCCTCGACGGTGACGAGCGAGACCAAGCCCTCGCAATTTTCGCCCTCGGTGTTCCCGCCATCTTCATTGTCCTCCACGCTGGGGTGTGGGCCGATCGCCACGATCGTCGCCGACTCCTCATTGCCTCCCAGCTTGGGTCCTTGGCAATGATCGTCGCCTTTGCGGTCCTGCGAGAACTCGACATCCTGTCGCTCGGTTGGGTGCTCGTGCTGGCTGTCGGCGCTGGTGCTGCTGGAGCGGTCGGTCAGCCCGTCCGCTCCTCACTCGTGCCCGCACTCGTCCAGCGACCCCAACTGTTCAGCGCCATCGCTGCGACAGCGCTGGCCATGACCGTCTCGATGATCGCCGGACCCGTCATCAGCGAAGCGGTGGGCGATGCGTTCGGGTTTGCCGCCGCCTTCTGGTTCCTGGCGGCGCTACTCGTCATCGGGCTCCTCTTTCTCCTACCGCTCCGCGTCCCCGAACACGACATCGAGCAGGCCGCTGACTCCGGCGCTGGTGCAACCTCTGGCGCCGCTGACTCGGTGTTCCGGCAAACGGCTGAAGCGTTCCAGCACGTCCTCGCCGACCGAGCTCTCAAGAAGCTGTTTCTGCTTCTCACGGTCGCCGGCGTCACTGTCAACCCCGCCGTGATGGTGACCCTTCAAGCCTTCGTCAAAGAAGAACTGGGTCGAGATGCCGGCGACGTCGCTCCCCTGCTTGCGCTGATGGGCATCGGCATCGCGATCTCATCGGTATTCGTGATGCGCAAGGGCGACATGGCAAACAAAGGTGCAGCCTTCCAGCGCGCGCTCATGGTCGGCTCGACCATGACCCTGCTCATGGGTCGGGCCACCGAATATCGGATGCTGATTCCGCTCGTCCTCGTGATGGGTCTTGCCGGCGGTTTCTACATCAACATGAATCAGGGCCTCATCCAGGCCAACACGCCGCAGCGGCTGATGGGACGAGTCATGGCGCTCTACACCCTCATCCAGACCGGCCTGCTGCCCGTGGGTTCGCTGATCATCGGCCTGGTCTCGTCGTCCATCGGAATCGGTAACACGATGTCGATCGCCGCAGCCATTTGTCTGGTCACGGTGATCTTCGTCTACGTCAGCGACGACGAGCTTCGCAATTTGGCTTGATCAGGTGGTCGCGCCGGCCTGAGCACGCCCCTCGGCCACCTTCGCCAGCGCCGCCGCGTGGAGATCGGGGTTGGCCGACGCCACAATCCAGCCGCCAGCAAGCGGGCTCCCACCATCAACGGTGCTGACCACTCCGCCCGCACCCTCGATGATCGGGATCAGGGGAACAATGTCGTAGGGCTGCAGCCCCTTCTCGATCACGAGATCGCCGAAGCCGTTGGCCAGAAGCCCGTAGTTGGCGCAATCGCCGTCGTAGCGGGACTGCTGCACCGAACGCTCGACGGCAGCGAAGCCCCACCGCTCTTCGCGCGTCTGGAACATGCCGGGATGGGTGCACATGAGCACGGCATCTTCGAGCCGGCTCAGCGAACGAGTTCGCACAAGAGCGGTGTCACCGTTTCGATCTGTCACCTCGGTCCCGCCAGCATGACCGACATGCGTGGTGCCGAGAACCGGTTGATGCATCCAGCCAGCAACCGGGCGGCCGGCAACTGATACACCGATCAAGCTGCCCCACATCGGGCGACCGGTCACGAAGGCTCGGGTGCCGTCAATCGGGTCGATGATCCATTCGACATCGACCGAACCTTCACGCCGATCGGCTTCCTCGCCAACGATCGCGTGCTCGGGGAAGCGCCGCTCGATCGCTGCGCGGAAGCGTTGTTCGATCGTGCGATCAGCGACCGTGACCGGGTCGAAGCCAGCCTCGGCCTTGTTGTCGATGGTCAGCGGCACACCAAACCACTCGAGGGCCCCATTGCTGATCGCAACGAACTCGTTGGTGAGCTCGGCCATTGTTTGGCGGTCGAGCCAGTCGGGCAGTGACGCCGAGATCACCATCAGCTCGCGGGATCGAATTCGTCGGCCAACGCCTCGGCGTCGAGCGACATGACGAGCCCCTCACCGATGCGCTGAGCGGCAGCTTTGACGCAGTCCTCGAATCGCTTCGCATCGCTTCCAGGGAATCGGTACGCCGGGCCGTGCAGATGCACTGCGCCAACGACATCTCCCATACCAGTGACGATCGGAGCCGCCACGGCGTTGATGCCCTTCTCGAACTCTTCCATCGTCCAGGCAACGCCTGCATCACGAACGGCATCGAGGCGGGCTCGGATCTGCTCAGACCCAGCGACCGATGCCGCTGTCGGGGTCTCCAACTCGCGCTCGAGAAAGCCATCGACTGCTTCGGTTGGCCACTGAGCGAGCACGACCACACCCGATGCCACGACGTGCATCGGCAACCGGCTGCCCACCCAGTCCTGCACTTGCACGGCCTGGTCACTGTCGACCTGGTCGAGGTAGTGCATCGTGTAACCAGCGGCCACCGACAATCCCGCTGCCTCTGCGCACGTGCCAGCCAACCACTCGAGCTCTGGCCTGGCAAGGGACTTGAGGTTCTGAGACGAATCGGCGGTGGACGCCATCGTCAGGATCGATGGACCGATGCGGTAGATCCCGAGTTCGTCACTGCGCTCGACGGCGCCGAGCGCTTCCAGCGTGCCAAGCAACCGCGATGTGGTGCTGACAGGGAGGTCGACGCGCCTGGCCAACTCGGTCAGACCCGAAGGCAGGGATCCAATGGCTTCGAGCAGGCGAAAGGCTCGCCCCACGCTCTGCACCCCACCGCTCTGCACCCCACCGCTCTGCACCCCACCGGAGCTCTTGGGGGCCCCACCGGAGCTCTTGGGGGCCTGTCCGTTCATGCTCATCGCTGGCCATCTCTGATCGCCAAAACGAGCTGGCCGGTCATGTGGTAGTTGTCACTAGCGAGACGCATCGTCAGACCCCTTGATGGCGTTCAGACTTCCATGATACGGTTTCTTTCCACATCTTGGAAGTCCACGACGGACATCGCCTCCAGGAATTCGGCCAGCTGGCACCCGCCGGCTCGATGCTTCGGAGTGCTCTCATGACCGATGTCTCCCCTGACGATGACGGCGAGATCGATCTTGCTGCGCTCAGCGACGAAGAACTCGTGGCCCAGATGCACGACGACCTCTACGACGGTCTCGGCGAAGAAATCGTCGAGGGGGTCAACATCCTGCTCGGACGAGGTTGGGGCCCCGGTAGAACCCTGAACGACGCTCTGGTCGAGGGCATGCGGATCGTCGGCATCGACTTCCGCGACGGCATTCTCTTCGTTCCAGAGGTTCTGCTGGCCGCCAACGCGATGAAGGCAGGAATGGGCATCCTCCGCCCGCTCCTCGCCGAAACAGGCGCCGAGGCCGTTGGCAAGGTGGTCATCGGCACCGTCAAGGGCGACATCCACGACATCGGCAAGAACCTCGTGGCGATGATGCTCGAAGGCGCCGGCTTCGACGTCGTCGACCTCGGCATCAACACTGACGTCGACAAGTTCATCGCCGCACTCGACGAGCACCAGCCCGACATTCTCGGAATGTCCGCCCTGCTCACGACCACGATGCCGTACATGAAGGTCGTCATCGACACCCTCATCGAGAAGGGCCGCCGGAACGACTACATCGTCCTCGTCGGTGGAGCCCCACTGAACCAGGAGTTCGGCGACGCAATCGGCGCCGACGGATACTGCCGTGACGCTGCAGTTGCAGCCGAGATGGCCAAGAGCATGGTCGGCGAGCGTCGTGCCGCAGCTGCTCGCTGATCTCGATCCGTCTCCGACTTCGGTGCATGTGATTGGCTGCGGAGCGCTCGTTCGCGAGCTGCGCGCCACGCTCCCCAATGCAACAGATCACCTCACGGTCACCTACCTGCCTGCTCCGCTCCACAACCGGCCAGACCAGATCGTGCCGGCGATTCAGAACGTGCTCGAGACAAGCGCTGCCACTGATCACGTGTTCCTTGCATACGGCGACTGCGGTACTGGAGGTGCTCTGGACACCGCCATCGACGAGTGGCGACTCGATGGTCGCTCGGTCGAGCGACTGCCCGGCGACCATTGCTACGAGTTCTTCACAGGGTCGCCCGCATTCGCTGAACTCCACGAGGCCGAGCTCGGCACCTTCTTCCTCACCGATTACCTCGCTCGACACTTCGACCTCCTCATCTGGCAGGGTCTCGGGCTCGCCAAGCACCCCGAACTGCTCCCGATGTACTTCGGCAACTACACCAGGCTCGTGCTGCTGTCCCAGACCGCCGACCCCGACGTACTCGCCACGCTCGAGCCGCTGGCTCGATCTGCGGCTGATCGCCTCGGGCTGCGCTTCGAGCATCGGCCAACCGGTCTGGCGCCATTTCAACGTGCGGTCGACGTCGCCCTCTCCCGCTCGTCGCCATCACGTTCATCCGCAACTACATCCATCGGAATTCGCTGAACAATGCCTCGAAGCTCGAATGCCCGCAGCCCGCAACTCATCACCATCTATTGGCGTGACATTCCTGCACAGGTCAACGCCAAGTCCCGCGCCGACAAACACCAGATCCTGCTGAAGCCGCGCTTTCAGAAAGCCATCGATCGAGCTGCCATGGTGGCCGACATCACCACGGCGTCTGGCTACGTCAATGAGTGGCGACGCGTCGCCGTCAGCATCGATGGCGACCTCGAATCGGCAGCAACGGCCGAGGCAGACCGCATCGACGCCGAGTTCGACAAGGCCAAGCTCGAAGAACTCGTCGTTGCTGGTGGGTTCGACATCACCAAGACCCCACCAAGCGGCATCACCGCAATTCAAAGCCAAGCACCCGGAGCACCCGAATGACCGACACCATCATCAGCTCGGCGACCAAAGAGGTCGTCATCGGCTTCGGCCGCCCCTTCGTGATGATCGGCGAACGCATCAATCCAACCGGCCGCAAGCTGCTCGCCGAGGAGATGAAGAACGGCGACTTCAGCCGCGTCGAGGCTGATGCTCTCGCCCAGGTCGAGGCAGGGGCACAGATGCTCGACGTCAACGCCGGCATCCCCCTCGCCGATGAACCTGCGCTGTTGGCCAAGGCGATTCAACTGGTCCAAAGCGTCACCGACGTCCCGCTCGCAATTGACTCATCGATCATCGAGGCTCTCGAGGCCGGCATCGCCGTCTACCAGGGCAAGCCGCTCATCAACTCGGTCACTGGTGAGGACGAAAACCTCGAGCGTGTGCTCCCCCTCGTCGCCAAGGCCGGTGCTGCCGTTGTTGCCATCAGCAACGACGAGACCGGCATCAGCGAAGATCCTGATGTCCGTTTCGAGGTGGCCAGGAAGATCGTGAACCGCGCCGCCGATCACGGCATCCCCAAGTCCGACATCATCGTCGACCCGTTGGTCATGCCCATCGGGGCCATGGGCACCGCGGGACAGCAGGTCTTCCGCCTCGTCGGTCGCTTGCGCAACGAGCTCGGTGTCAACACCACCTGCGGCGCATCGAACGTCAGCTTTGGCCTCCCCAATCGGCATGCCATCACCGGCACGTTTCTGTCGATGGCGATCGGCGCCGGCATGACCTCGGCGATCATGAGCCCACTGCACGAGGAAGTGAAGCGAGCCGTGATGGCCGCCGACGTGCTTGCTGGCCATGACAAGGACTGTGCCGAGTGGATCCGAGCCAACCGCGACCCGAATGCCCCCCAGGGTGGACGAGCCGGTCGCACCAGCCGTCGTCGGCGTCCCGCCAGCTGATGCCCCGAATCGTCTTCACACCTTCTGGCCTCGAAGGCCAGGTCGAGCCGGGCACCACCGTGCTCGATGCGGCGCGTGAATTCGGCGTTGATGTCGACTCGGTGTGTGGCGGCCGTGGCATCTGCGGCCGCTGCCAGGTGATTCCTGGCCAAGGCACCTTCTCCAAGTGGGGCATCACGGTCAGTTCCGAGGCCCTGTCCGCTCCAGGTAGCACCGAACACGACTACACCGGGAAGCGCCCGATCGTGAGGGGCCAGCGGCTTGGCTGCGCAGCCCAGATCTGCGCAGACGTCGTCATCGACGTGCCGGAGGCCTCGCAGATTCACAAACAAGTGGTGCGCAAGGACATCGACGTCGGGGACATCACGCTGGATCCGGTGGTCGAGCTTCGCTATCTCGAACCGGCCACCGTTGTTTTGGGCGACGATGCCACGGCGACCGATCTCATCGCTGCAGCCCTCGCTTCTGACTGGCAGATCGAGGGCGCCATCGTGGCCCACCACGTGCTCAGCCAACTCAACCGATCACTCGACGCCGTCGCTCCCGATGGTGAGGCTGACGGCGTCACCGTTGCCGTCAGAGCCGCTGTCGACCACGGCGGTCGCCGAATGCCACCGATGGTCGTGGCGATCTGGCCAGGGTTCGTCGATCTCGCCCTCGGCGTGGCCGTCGACATCGGTTCGACCACGGTGGCTGGGCACTTGTGCGACCTCGCGACCGGAGAAATTCTGGCCACGGCAGGCCGTATGAATCCGCAGATCCGCTTCGGCGAAGATCTCATGAGCCGGGTCAGCTACGTGATGATGAACCCCGGCGGCGATCGCGAGCTCACGTCAACCATTCGGACGGCGCTCGATGCTCTCATCGGCGAGCTCCTTGCCGAAGCATCCGTCGGGCAAGAGCTGTGGGAGATCGACCGGGACAAGGTGCTGGCCGTGACCCTGGTGGGGAACCCCGTCATGCACCACCTCTTGCTCGGCATCGACCCCACGCCACTCGGTGCAGCACCGTTCCTGCTCGCCACCAGCGACGCCATCGAGATGCCGGCTCGGGACCTCGATCTGGACTTCCCGAATGCTGCGGTGTACATCCCACCGTGCATCGCCGGCCACGTGGGGGCCGACACCGCTGCGGCCATCAACGCCGAAGGCCCGCACCGCAGCGACACGATGCAACTCCTCGTCGATGTCGGGACGAATGCCGAGATCGTGCTCGGCAATCGCCAGCAGCTCTACGCCGCCTCATCGCCCACCGGGCCAGCGTTCGAGGGCGCTCAGATCAGCTGCGGGGTTCGAGCAGCGACTGGCGCAGTTGAACGCGTGCGCATCGACCGGGTCACTCGAGAGCCGAAATTCAAGGTCATTGGTTCCGAGCTGTGGTCTGACGAACCGGGCTTCGAGATCGTCATCGACAACCTCGGGCTCATCGGCGTGTGTGGCAGCGGGATCATCGAGGTCGTCGGCGAGATGTACCTCTCTGGCATCATCGACACCAATGGCGTCATCAGAGGAGAGCCAGCTGATCCAGCGCATCCCAACCACACGCCTCGAGTCGTGGCTGACAAGCGAACGTTCTCCTACGTGCTTGCCGAGGCCACCCCCACCACCCAAGAACTCCGTATCACCCAAAACGACATCCGGGCGATCCAACTGGCCAAGGCTGCGCTCAGAGCCGGCATCGATCTGCTGATGGAGCACGCTGGGTTGGACACGGTGGCCGACATCCGCCTGGCCGGAGCCTTCGGGTCCCACATCGACCCGATCTACGCCCTGGTCCTCGGCCTCGTCCCCGACTGCCCGGTCGAACAGGTCACATCCGCCGGAAACGCTGCTGGCGTCGGTGCGGTTCGCATGTTGTTGTCCAGGGCTGAGCGACGCGACACCGAGCAAATGGCGGCAGCGGTCGACAAAATCGAGACCGCCACTGAGCCCCGTTTCCAAGAGCTCTTCGTCAACGCCATGGCCTTTCCTCACAAAACCGCGCCGACGCCACACCTTGCATCGGTCATCGATCTTCCCAGCTCAACACCTGTCGATGGCGAGCCCACTCGCCGGAGACGCCGACGATCCGGCAATCGAACAACTGAAGGGGACGACGCTTCATGAGCGAGACCACGACACCAGAACCCGCCGACGTCCCCGAAGGGCGACCCAAAGGACGCCGCAGCGGCGGAGGCCGGGCGGGGAGGCAAGCAACTCGATCAGCGAATCAGGCGGTGACCAGCCCATACCTCGAACGGGCCATGCCGCCGATCGAGATGCTCGACGAGGCCAGCCTCGCCCAGATCGAGGAAAACGCCGAGATCATCATGAGCGAGATCGGCATCGCGTTCCAGGAGACACCGGAGGCACTCGACCTCTGGCGTGACGCCGGAGCGACCATCGAGGGCGACGACCTCGTCAAGTTCCCACGGGGCCTCTGCAGAGAAATCGTGCAGCAGCACGCCCCCAGGGAATTCATCCAACACGCTCGTAATCCCGAGCGAAGCGTCCGGATCGGCGGCAACGCCACGGTGTTCGCCCCCAACTATGGGTCGCCGTTCGTGACCGACCTCGACAATGGCCGGCGCTACGCGACGCTGGAAGACTTCGAGAACGTCGTGAAGCTGACGTACCAACTCCCGTTCCTCCACCACAGTGGCGGCACTGTGTGTGAGCCGGTCGATGTGCCGGTCAACAAGCGCCACCTCGACATGATGTATGCCCACTTGCGCTGGTCAGACAAGCCAATGATGGGCTCGGTCACTGCTCCAGAGCGGGCTGAGGACTCCGTCGAGTTGGCCAGGCTGGCGTTCGGTGGCGACCTCGAGGATCGCACCGTCCTGACCAGCCTGATCAACGCATCGTCGCCCCTGCGATGGGACGCCACGATGCTCGGCGCAGCCACGGTCTATGCCAAGGCCAATCAGGCTTGCATCATGTCGCCGTTCATCCTGGCCGGAGCGATGAGCCCCGTTACGGTTGCTGGCCTGGCAGCTCAGGCGCTCGCTGAGGCGCTCACCGGTATGGCCTATTGCCAGCTGGTTCGCCCCGGCGCACCGGTCATCTTCGGCACGTTCGCCTCCTCGATGTCGATGGCGTCTGGCGCCCCGACGTTCGGCACACCAGAGGCGGGCCAGGCCATTGCCGTGATGGCGTCGCTGGCCAGACGCGTGGGTGTTCCGTTCCGATCGGGCGGTCAGTTCACCTCGTCGAAAGCACCGGACGCCCAGGCCGCTTACGAATCAGCCTCGACGATCCTTCCAACCGTCTTGAGCGGTGTGAATTTTGTCCTCCACGCCGCCGGTTGGCTCGAGGGCGGCCTTGCCCTCAGTTACGAAAAGTTGATCATGGACGCCGACCAACTCGGCATGATGGAGGTCTATGCCAGAGGCATCGACGTGTCAGAGAATGGTCAGGCCATGCAGGCCTTCCACACCAACCCTCCCGGTCAGCACTTCCTCGGCAACGAGCACACGCTCGCCAACTTCGAGACGGCGTTCTACCGCTCGTCGATCGCCGACAACAACAGCTATGAGCAGTGGAGCGAAGAAGGTTCGCTCACCGCTGCGCAGCGCGCCAACCTTCGCTGGAAAGCCATGCTCGCCAGCTACGAGGCGCCGCCGATCGACCCTGCCATCGACCAGGCCATGCTCGACTTCATCGCAGCCCGCAAAGCGGCCATGCCAGATGAGATCGGCTGAGCACCTCATCGGAACTCTCCGAGCGTCGCGAGCGTTGAGAGGGTGTTGTGTTGCCTTCCGACGCTGAACCATTCGAACCGCTGAGCCTCCAGCGGGCCATCGCCCCGATCCCCCGCTCCGACGGCGGGCGGGATTGGCTCAGCTTCACAGATCCTGTCGACACGATCGTTGCCTGGACGCTCGATGATGTCCTTCCTGCCATGGAGCGTGTCGATGCCGCCGCTTCAGACGGCCTCTGGGCTGTGGGTTTCGTCAGCTACGACGCCGGTCCCGCTTTCGACCCGGCCATTGCAAGCCATCGCGCCGACGGCACACCTCTGCTCGCCTTCGGCCTTTTCGATACCGCCGTACCAGATGTGTTCGACCCGGAGGATCTGGCCGGAACGTTCTCGGCTGGACCGTGGGTTCCCTCGGTCGATCAGGCTCGATACGAGGCGGGCGTGCGCGCTGTGAAGGAGCACATCGCCGCTGGCGACACCTACCAGGTCAACCTCACGTTGCGACTCCACGCCCCGTTCGCTGGCGATCCACTCGGGCTGTTCCGAGCCCTCGCTCGCTCGCAGCAGGGCGACCACCTCGTCTACCTGGACTTCGGATCTGCCGCTCTCTGCTCGGCATCCCCAGAGCTCTTCTTCCGCCGCACCCCTTTGCCAGGTGGCGGGGCACAACTGTTCTCCAAGCCGATGAAGGGAACACGCGGACGCTCGGTCGACCACGTCGAAGACGCCGAGCTTGCCTGTGCCTTGCTGGCCAGCGAAAAGGACCGGGCCGAGAACACGATGATCGTCGACATGATGCGCAACGACTTCGGCCGCATCGCCAGGGTTGGCACTGTCCGCGTGCCTGAGCTTCACGTGGTCGAGAGCTATCCGACCGTCCATCAGATGGTCAGCTCGGTGACTGCCGAGTCCGATGCCTCGTTGACCGAAGTCTTTGCCTCCACGTTCCCACCGGCGTCGATCACCGGCGCCCCCAAGGTCAGCACGTCACGGATCATCACGGCACTCGAGAACGACGGCCGCGGCGCATACTGCGGTGCGGCCGGGCTCGTGGCTCCAGACGGTCGGGCCGAGTTCAACGTGGCAATTCGTTCGGTCTGGATCGATCGGGAAGCCGGCACGGCTACCTACGGCACTGGCGGCGGCATCGTCTGGGACTCCGACCCAACCGAGGAATGGTTCGAGACTCGCACGAAGACCCGAGTACTCGAGAGCGCTCCTGCACCATTCGAGCTCTTCGAGACGATGCTCTACGCGGCCGGCGGTCCAAGCATTCCCGGAATCACGCTGCTCGATCGCCACCTCGCTCGGCTGGCATCGTCAGCAGAACGGTTCGGTTTCGATCTCGACCTCGACGAGGTCAGGCATCGCCTCGAGTCCATCGAGGCTCGCAGTCCCCAACGAGTTCGCCTCGTCGTAGGGCCCGATGGCTCGGTATCGATCTCGACCACGCCGATCAATCCGTCGATCGGCGATCCGTGGCAGGTGCCCGTCGATCGGCTCCCTGGTGGCATTGCCCCGGTGCAATCCTCCGACCTGTTCTTGCAGCACAAGACCACGCATCGCGTGGCCTACGACAGCGCGAGAGCCCGGCACCCGCAAGCGCTCGACGTCATTCTGTGGAACGAGCGGGGCGAGCTCACCGAGACCACGATTGGCAATCTCGTCATCGACCTGGACGGTCAACTACTGACCCCGGCTCGGCACTGCGGTCTGTTGCCTGGCACATTCAGAGCCGAGTTGCTGGATCACAACAAGGTCGTTGAAGACGTCCTGCCTGTTGGCTGTCTCGCAGAGGCCAGGGAGATCTTCATGATCAACTCGGTCAGGGGCTGGGTTCCGCTCGAAGTCCGCCAGGACTGACAGCACAACCCATCCCAAACACCAATCCGAAGGCTCCGCTGCTCGTCAGCGCTGCTCGACTCGTCAGGCGAGGGCGAGGACTCTGACCTGGTCGCTTGCGAAGTGACGCAGACGGGTTCGACCGTCCGCCAACTCGACGATCATGTCAAGACCCTCGCTCGAGAACGCTCGCACCATGCCGCGAAGCAAGCCAGTGTCGGTGTGGACCACGGCACGACGACCAACGAAGTTCGGAGCATCGAATGGGATCGAGAACATGGTGTTCCTCAGGGCCAGGCACTCGCCATTGAGTGCGGAGATCCATCGTCACACAAGTGCCCGGTGTCACGCATGAGGCAACCGACTCATCTCTGCCGGTCTGTCCTCTCTGCTTCTGGGTGATCGTTACTTCTTGGTGATCGTCGGTTGCACGTATTGCCAGCCGAAGCGGCCCTTGATGCAGAGGTGACCGCTGGTGACGCTGTGGTCGTTGGGGCTGGTGACCTTCACGATGGTGTTGTCCTGCACGTGGAGTTCGAGGTTGCAGCCAACGCCGCAGTAGGAACAGACCGTGCGAGTGACTGTTTGCTCTTCCTCTTTCCAGGTATCGGCCTGACGGAGATCGAACTCGGTCTTGAACTGCAAGGCGTTGGTCGGGCACACGGCAACGCAATTGCCGCAGTAGACGCAGGCGCTGTCCGGTAGTGAGACGTCGAACTCCGTCGAAATGCGGGCACCGAAACCACGACCGGACACGGCGATCGCGAAGGTGTGCTGTGCGTCGTCACCGCAGGCTTCGACGCACTTGTAACAGAGCACGCATTTGTCGTAGTCACGGATGTAGAGGTTGTCCTGGATCTTGATTTCTTCGTCGATCTTCTCTGCGGCCGGGCCGTAGCGCGAAGGGTCGGCGCCGTATTCGGTCGCCCAATGTGCGAGTGAACGGCTTCCGTCACCGGTGCCCAGGTTGGCGGCCTGGCTGAGATCGACACCCGAATCGAGAAATTCGAGCACCATCTTGCGGCTGTGCCTGACCCGGTCAGAATCGGTCTGCACCACCATGCCGTCTTCGGCCTGACGGGAACAGGAAGGAACGAGGGTGCGGGAGTTCTCGACCTCGACGACGCAGACACGACAGGCATTGACCGGCGTGAGATTCTCGGCGTAGCAGAGCGTTGGTGTCGACACACCCGCTGCGTTGCAGGCATCAAGCAAGGTGGCGCCTTCGTCGACGGTGACGTCGGCCCCATTGATGGAGACAGTGACGGTCCTGACCTGAGTGTCGGTCATGCGATGAGTCCAAGAGCTATGGCCGACAGGACGGCGGTGGATGCGGTGTGGCCGAGGCCGCAGATGGATGCGTCCTTCATGGCCAGATCGATGTCGTTCAGCAGTTTCAGTTCGCCGTTCACTGGCTGGCCCCCACCCGCCGTTCGAAGCAGGACTTCGTGCTGTCGCACGGCGCCAACGCGGCAGGGAACGCACTGGCCACAACTCTCGTTGCGGAAGAACTCCGCGATGCGGATGCACACGGCGTTGAAGTCGGTGTGTTCGTTGAACGCCATGATCACGCCAGAGCCGAGGGAGGCACCGATGGCGCGGGTCGCTTCGGTGGTGAGCGGCGTGTCGAGCGCCTCGGGCCCTACGAAGCTGCCAGCAGCTCCGCCGAGGAGCACGGCTTTGAGCTCACCGCCGGTGACGCCACCAGCCAGGTCGAGCATCTCTCGCAGCGTCGGCCCGAACTCGACCTCGTATGTGCCAGGGCGAGCGACGTGGCCGCTCAAGCAGAACAGCTTGTGGCCATTCGAGCCATCGGTTCCCTTGATGCCGTAGGCCTCGCCGCCACCCAACACGATGGGCAGCACGTTGAGCAACGTCTCGGGGTTGTTGATGGCGGTCGGTTGCTGGAACAGGCCATGAGTCGTCGGGAAGGGAGGCTTCTGCCTCGGCTCGCCCCGGAAGCCCTCGAGGCTGTTGAACAGCGCCGTCTCTTCACCGCAGATGTACGCACCGGCTCCGCGGCGGATCTCGATGTCGAAGCTGATGCTCTTGGCACCGGCAATGGCGGCGCCGAGGAACCCGGCGGACCTGGCCTGGTCGATCGCGTTCTGGAGCCGAGCGGTTGCCAACGGGTATTCGCCGCGGATGTAAATCCAGCCTTTGGTCGCGCCCACAGCGAAGCCGGCGATCGTCATCGCCTCGACCAATGCGAACGGATCGTTCTCCATGACCGTGCGGTCCTTGAAGGTTCCAGGCTCGGACTCGTCGGCGTTGGCCACGACGTGCTTCTGGGAACCGTCGGCGTCCGCGACGCCTCGCCACTTGATGCCCGTGGGGAACGCGGCACCGCCGCGGCCAACCAACCCAGCAGTCGAGACCTCTTCGATGACCCTTGCTGCGCCCTGGGTGAAGGCAGCGGCGAGCGCCTTGTAGCCACCTGCACCGATATATGCCTCGAGCGAGGTGGGGTCGATACGGCCAACGCGCTCGAGCAGCACGAGCGAGACGTCGTGCTTTTGCGGAAGATCCCAGAGCTCGCCGTCGATCGAGGAAGCGTCGGCGGGAACCCAGTCGGCCTTGCCCCTGCCCTGGATGAAGAGGGCGGGTCCATCGGTGCTGTTGGCCCGGTCGCATTGACCGAGGCACGGGCTTCGATGGACGTGCTTGCCTTCGGCTTCCAGCGATCCGATCTTGGTCTCGGCGAATTCCAGGCATGGAGCGTCGACACACACGTGGACGACGTCGTCGGCGTGATCTGGCGCTGCGTCGACTTTGAACAGCTCGTAGAAGCTGGCAACGCCGTACGCCTCGGCCGGCGGGACCTGCAGAACCTCAGATACGTAGTTGAGACCTCCCTTGGAGATCCAACCCGACTCTTTCTGGAGGGCATGCAGCGCGGGCAACAGCGCGTGTCGCCGTTCATGGCGGCGGTGCGTCCCGCCTCGAACGAAACGCTCGTCTTCGACGATGACGGTCGGGTCGACCCCGAGGTCGGCGAGCGCGCGATCGATCGCGGCGATCTCGGACGTGGTCGCTCGATCCGCAGTGAAGTGGAGGTCAGCCATCGGTCATCTCACCAACGGGCAACGAGACCAGCTTCTCGACTCTGATCGCAGCGGCCTTGAACTCCGACGTACCGGATCGCTTGTCCCACGCGTCGTTGGTGAGCAGGTTGATGTCGACCAACTCAGGGAAGTGATAGGTGGTGAACGTGAGCCCAACCGGGATGTCTGGCTGGACTCGAATATTCATCTCCACCGATCCTCGAGGGGACGAAACCTTCACTCGTTCGCCGTCGGCGATGTCGAGTTGCACGGCGTCGGCCGGGTTGATGTCGAGCGCATCGCCGTAGCGAATGGGCGAGTCGAAGCCGCTGCTCTGCACACCGGTGTTGTAAGAATCGAGCGAGCGGCCGGTCGTCAGACGGAGCGGGAACGCTTCGCTGAGCTGCTCCTTCGGACCCTCGTGTTCGACCACGCTGAACGGCGCCCCGGCCTTTCCGCCGAGGTCTTCCTCCCATAGCCAGCCATGGAGGAACGGGCTACCGGGATGATCGATGTCGGGACACGGCCACTGCAGGCCTTGCTCTGATTCGAGACGGGCGTACGTCATGCCGCCGTGCATTGGCGACAGCGAGCGCAGCTCTTCCCACAAGTCTTCAGACGATGGATGGCCCCAGTCGTACCCCATGCGGCGAGCGAGCTCGCCGATGATGTCCTGGTCGTGCCTGGCCTCGCCTGGAGGAGTGACGGCGGCCCGCACCCGCTGGACCCGGCGTTCTGACGACGTGACGGTGCCATCGCTTTCGGCCCAGCCGACCGATGCGGGCAGAACCACGTCGGCGAGTTCGGCGGTGCGGGTCATGAAGATGTCCTGCACCACGAGGAGGTCGAGGCCGCTCAACAGCGCTCTGGCGTGCTTCACATCGGCTTCGGAATCGGCAGGGTTCTCGCCGATCACGTACGCCGCCTTGATCTCGCCTCGTCCCATCGCCTCGAACATCAAGGTGAGGTGGATGCCGTCCTCTGGCGGAATCGGCACGCCGTAGACGGCTTCGAACTTCGCCCGGCTTACAGGGTCAGTGACGTTCTGGAAGCCCGGCAGCTTGTTTGGCAGGGCACCCATGTCGCCGCCGCCTTGCACGTTGTTCTGGCCGCGCAGCGGAACGAGGCCACTGCCCCAGGTGCCGATGTGGCCGGTGAGCAAGGCGAGATTGCAAAGCGCGAGCACGTTGTCGACGGCGTTGTGGTGCTCGGTGATGCCAAGGGTCCAGAGGATCTGGGCCGTCTCAGCCGTTGCGTACGCCTTGGCCATCTCGGCGATGGCGCTGGCCGGAACGCCGGTGATTTCTTGAGCGGCCTCGAGCGTGTATGACTCGACCGACTCGGCAAAGGCCTCGTAGCCGGTGGTGCTGTGATCGATGAATGCCTGGTTGACCCAGCCGTTGTGGATGATCTCGCGGGCAACCGCATTGGCCAGCGCGATGTCGGTGCCGACCGAAAGACCGAGCCATGCATCGGCAAACTTCGACGACGACGTACGTCGTGGATCGACCGCGTACATGCGGGCGCCGTTGTCGATGCCCTTCAGGAGGTGATGGAAAAAGATCGGGTGGGCTTCACGAGCGTTGGACCCCCACAACAAAATGACGTCGGTTTCCTCGATCTCTCGATACGAGCAGGTGCCTCCACCAGCACCAAAGACTGTCGCCAGACCGACGACGGAAGGAGCGTGTCAAGTTCGGTTGCAGGAATCGATGTTGTTCGAGTCCAAGGCAACCCTCGCAAACTTCTGAGCGGCGTAGTTCATCTCATTCGTGCTCTTCGAGCAGGAGAAAAGTGCGAAGCCGCTCCCGCCCAGCTCAGCCTTGACCGACGAGAACCCGTCGACCACCTTGGCGAGCGCTTCGTCCCATGTCGCTTCTCGCAGCTCGCCGCCCTTCTGATCACGAATCATGGGGGTGGTGAGGCGTTGCTTCGGGGAACTCATTCGCATCTTCACAGTCTTCCAGATCGAGGGGCCCGCGTCACCACATGACGGAAGCCTCCCGCATGGTGAGAACGTCCACAAGATCGGGAAAGCCGGGTCGACGACGAGCTCGCGAGCTCAAGCCTGGTCGGCTGCCCGGTGGAACTCGACTGCAAAGCTGGCAGGACCGTCCATCTCCACGTGGTGCAGTCGGCGAGGCGGAATCACCACCGACTCCTCGGCAGCGACCACGATCGGTTGATCTGACTGATCCTCGAACACGAAGACGATCTTCCCGCTGTGCACGACCAGTCGGCCCCACACGCCCTCAGCAACCTGATGCGCTCGAAGCAGCCCCTTTGGCACCGTGTCGTTGTCGAACACGTCGGTGGTTCTCACAAGTTCGAGCCCGGTTGGGAGTTCCGTTCGTTCGTTCATTGTGATACCTCTCTGCTTCGCTCGAGTTTCGGGCACTAAAGCGATCATGCATCACCCGAGACTGCAGCGCCTCTGGCGGCACGCCGATGCCAGTCTGCCCTGATCGCCGAACGACAGCTCGACATCCGTCCAACGTGGCCATGCGCGGGTGTGGCTCGAACCGTGGTGGTTCGAGCCTGGAAGCCGGAGGGAACTACGGAGAGCGGGAGTTGTGAGCGTTCCCTTGCACCAGCACCCCGAGGTCAGGGACTGGTGGTGAGTAATCGGCCGTTCCGTTGTCTGATCAGTTTCCAGCCGCCCTGATGAATCAACGTGTGATGGAAACGGCAGACCAACGCCAGGTTCTGTTCGTTGGTCGGACCGCCCTCCTCGCGAGGGACAAGATGATGCACGTCGCACCACAGCCATTTCCGGTCACATCCAGCGAACTGGCAGGACCCATCCCGACGCTGAATCGCACGACGTAACGCCCTTGGGATGTCTGGTGTGGCCTTGTTGTAATCCAACACAACCCGCGGGCCCGACGTGATGAGTTGCCGGTACGAAGCATCGCAGAAGAACTGGGCCAGCACCGGCCTCGGTGCCGAACCTGTTGCGGTGAACGACTGGCGGATGCTCGACCAGTCGACCCGGCCGTCAGCGGTGCGATGATTGTCGAGCTCGAACGGGATCCCGAGAAGGGTCGGCAAATCAATCACGACATCCACGGAACCGCCACCGGTCCGGCGGGCACCAGAC
>RCMY010003466.1_pt1 | contig 20404 bp, 25 predicted proteins | sample 2041341 | NCBI WGS metagenome assembly RCMY01 (sample SAMN09708234, study PRJNA481090) | Marine sediment metagenome, whole genome shotgun sequencing project. | reverse complement strand
GGGCACGCGCAGCGAGATCGCCGCCGAATTGATCCTGTGCGGCGGCACCGAGGCGCAAAGACAGAAATGGCTGCCCGGGCTGGCCAGCGGTGAAATCCTGCCCACCGCCGTGTTCACCGAACCCAATACCGGCTCCGACCTTGGCGCATTGCGCACCCGCGCCGTGCGCGATGGCGCCGATTGGACAGTGACCGGCAACAAGACCTGGATCACCCACGCCGCCCGCACCCATATGATGACCCTGCTGGCACGCACCGAACCTGACACCTCCGATTACCGGGGACTGTCGATGTTCCTTGCGGAAAAGACTCCGGGAACCGACGAGGCCCCCTTCCCCACCCCCGGCATGACAGGTGGTGAGATCGAGGTGCTGGGCTACCGGGGCATGAAGGAATACGAACTGGCCTTCGACGGTTTCGCAATCAAGGGCGAAAACCTGCTGGGCGGCGAACCCGGCAAGGGGTTCAAGCAGTTGATGGAAACCTTTGAATCCGCCCGCATCCAGACCGCCGCCCGCGCCATCGGCGTGGCACAATCGGCGCTGGACGTGTCCCTGAAATATGCGCAGGACCGCAAGCAGTTCGGCAAGCCGCTGATCGATTTTCCCCGGGTGTCGGGCAAACTGGCGATGATGGCGGTCGAGATCATGGTTGCGCGGCAGCTGACGTATTTCAGCGCGGCCCGCAAGGATGCCGGAAAGCGATGCGATCTTGAGGCCGGGATGGCGAAACTGCTGGGTGCACGGGTTGCATGGGCGGCGGCAGACAATGGGCTGCAGATCCACGGCGGCAACGGATTTGCGCTGGAATATACGATATCGCGCATCCTGTGCGACGCCCGCATCCTGAATATCTTTGAGGGTGCGGCGGAAATTCAGGCACAGGTGATCGCTCGGCGGCTGCTGGGCTAATCCAGGCGGCGGATATCCGCTTTGCTTACCTTGGATCTGGGAAAGGTCGGGTTGCCTTTCAGGCTGCGCGACGGCACATAAACCGGTATGCGATATCTTCTGATCCTAGCCGCGCTCGCGGCCTGTTCGAGCGATGAGACCGTTTCCGGCCTTGTCGATTCCGATACCTCCTATGTGCTCGAGACGCTGGACGGCGCTGCCTTTACTTCCCGCGCGACCATCGATTTCCCCGGCGAGGGAAAAGTGCTGGGCGAAGCACCCTGCAACCGCTGGTCGGCGGGTCAGACGCTGGACTATCCATTGATCAAGATCGAAACGATCCTTTCAACGAAACGCAGCTGCCCGGATCAAGCGCAGGAAACCGCGTATTTCGCCGCGCTTGAACGGATGAAACGGATCGATTCAGTTGGCCGTGTGGTGATCCTGTCTGACGGCAAGTCAGGCGAGATGGTGTTTCGCGCTGAACGCTGAGTGATCAGGCCCGGGATTGCGCGCCTGAAAGCCGACGCGCAAACAGGTCGATCAGCCGCCCCCTTGCGGCCGGCAGAGGGCGCTGCCCCAGCGACGGGGCAAGGTGGTTCTCCAGAAAATGCCCGGTTGTGTCCAGACCTGCCAGCAATTCGGCAGCCGTCGCCGCCCCCTGCCCCAAAAGGCAGGGCGGCAGGGCGAGCAGCCGGTCTGCCCAATCGCCTGCCCCTTCACGACTGACCGAGCGCCCGGTTTTCGGAGACACGAACGTCAGGTTTTCACGGCTGCCCGTGACAGCGCAAACCCCCAAGGACAGCCCGAAACCGGTTTCATCCAGCAGTGACTGCTCCCAGTGCAGGTAATCCAGCGGCCAGTCGTCATTGTCGCCCAACCGGTCAAGCAGCGCGATGGAGTGCTGGTACAGCCCCGGATGCGCTTCGCGTTCGGGCAGGCAAAATGACAAAAGCGCAGTGATCGCGTTCAGCCCGGCCAGCGTCAGCCGGTCGCCCATCAGGCCCGCCCGGCTGGCGCGGGATTCAACGGTGAAGGCGCCCATGTGATCCTCGAGCCGGGCACGCCAGACGATATCAAGCTGCGCACCCGGTTGCATCAACGGCGACAGACGCCGCCCCACACCGCCCCGCACGACCCCGGCGTGGCGGCCATGAAGCGGTGTGAACACCTCGACAATCGCCGAGGTTTCGCCGTGCGGGCGGGCGGTCAGGACGACGCCCTGATCGCGCCACTCAATCACTCCGACAGCCCCGGTTCATCCAGCAGGTGCCGCCCCTGCCGATCCTCGACCTCGATCACCCAGAGATCGGGGTCATAGCTGCGCTGGCGGGCGATGGCGGTGTCGGTGTCAGACTCGTTTCCTTCGCTGAGGATATCCCAGCGCCGCTGGCCCGACATCAGATCGAACCGGCGTTCAAACACCTTTGCCTGCCCGTCGAGTGTGGAGAGTTTGACCAGAACGGCGCCCGCGGTGTCGTCGCCATGGGCCACGACATAGGCCGGGATGTCGGCCAAACGCAGGCGCGTCAGATAGGCCTGCACCCAGAACTGTGCGGTCAGGCGCATGATAAGACGATCTGTTCCATAACGGTATCGTGGCGTGTTGAGCGGGCCGTGAAAAGGCCCACCCGCCGCCTTTTTGCGTTGGCAGGCAACCGGCCCGGATCAGTCGCCGTAGTCCAGCCCGATTTCACGATAGCGCGCGGCCTCGTCCAGCCAGCCGGGCCGCACCTTGACCTTGAGAAACAGGTGGATCTTTCGCCCGGTGAAGGCCTCGATCTCGACGCGGGCAGCCTGACTGACCGCCTTGATCGTCTCGCCCTTTTTCCCAAGGATGATGCCCCGGTGACCGTCGCGCTGGACATAGATCACCTGATCAATCCGCGCGCTGCCGTCCTTGCGGTCTTCCCACTCTTCGGTTTCCACGGTCAACTCATAGGGAAGTTCCTGATGCAGTCGCAGCGTCAGCTTTTCGCGGGTCATTTCGGCCGCGATCATCCGCATGGGCAGATCGGCGATCTGATCCTCGGGGTACAGCCAAGGTTCCTCGGGAAGTGCGCCCCCCAGCCATTGACGTAGACGGTCGACGCCGTGGCCTTTTTCCGCCGAGATCATGAAGGTTTCCTCAAACGGGTGGCGGTCGTTCATCGCCTTGGTCAGGGCCAGCAGAACCGGCGCTTCGACCCGGTCGATCTTGTTGATCGCCAGCACGGTCCGACCTGTCTTGTGTTCTTCCAGCGCGGTCAGGATTGAATCGACGCCTTCGGTCAGCCCGCGGTTCGCCTCGATCATCAGCACGGTGATGTCGGCATCGGCAGCACCGCTCCACGCGGCGGCGACCATGGCGCGGTCAAGGCGGCGGCGCGGACTGAACAGCCCCGGAGTATCGACGAAAACGATCTGCGCTGCGCCCTCGATCGCCACGCCACGGATGCGGGCACGCGTGGTTTGCACCTTGTGGGTGACGATCGAAACCTTCGCGCCGACCATCCGGTTCAGCAGTGTCGATTTACCGGCATTCGGTTCACCGATCAGGGCGACGAATCCGGCACGGCGCGGCTCATTGTCGGTCATTTCAGGAGTCGTTTCAGTTGTCATGTCGCTTGCTCCAGCCGGGCCATCAATGCAATCGCCGCGCCCTGTTCGGCCGCCCGTTTGCTATTGGCGCGGGCCTGTTCCGCCTCGCCCGAGATCAGCCGGGCCTCGATGGTGAAAACCGGGGCGTGATCTGGCCCCTCGCGCGCAATTTCAGTGTAAAGAGGTGGCGGCAGGCGGCGCGCCTGTGCCCATTCCTGCAACGCCGTCTTGGCATCGCGGGCGTCGGTTTCGACCTTTTCGATCAGCGCGGTCCAGTGGCGCAGGATCACGGCGCGCGCCGCCTCAAAACCTGCGTCAAGGTATACGGCGGCAATCACCGCCTCCATCGCATCACCAAGCAGCGCCTGCTTGCGCCGCCCGCCTGACATCTGTTCCGAGCGGCCCAGTTTCAGCACCGCACCGATATCAATGGCACGGGCCACGTCGGCGCAGGTTTCCTTGCGCACCAGTGCATTGAACCGCGGCGCCAGCTGCCCTTCGGCGGCCTGCCTGTCAGCGGCCAGCAGCGCCTCGGCCATCACAAGACCCAGCACCCGGTCGCCCAGAAACTCAAGCCGCTGATTGTCGGGCCGTGTCGCAGATGAGATCGAACCGTGGGTGATGGCGTGTACCAGCAGATCGGGCGTGGCAAAATCATGCCCCAGACGTCCGGCAAATGCCACAAGATCAGCGGATAATTTCATAACGCCCGGTTCAATCGATCGCCTTGAAAAAACGGTCCGAGCGCCATGTCCAGAAGAACAGCATCGACTTGCCCGCCGAAGAAAACACCACCCGGTCGGCTCGTCCGATCAGGTTTGCAAAGGGCACGAACCCAACACCCATGGCGTTCTGGCTGACCCGGCTGTCGGTCGAGTTGTCGCGGTTGTCGCCCATGAAAAAGTATTCGCCGGCCGGCACAGTATAGACTGGCGTGTCATCCAGACGGCTTTCGCGGATATTCAGAATATCGTGGCTGACCCCGCCGGGCAGAGTTTCGCGGTACCGCGACTTTTCGCAATCGCCGCCAAGACCAACGCCGCCATTCTCGCATTGCGGCAGGCTGCCCATCGGGCCCTGTTGTTCGAATGTCTCAACAAATTTGCCCGCCGGTTCCTGCTTTGCCTCTTCATCGTTGATAAACAGAACCCCGCCCTTGACCTGCACCCGGTCGCCGGGAAGGCCGATCAGACGTTTGATGAAATCCGACCCCGTCACCGGATGGCGGAACACCACAACATCACCGCGATCGGGTTCGGACCCGAAGATGCGGCCCGAGATCGGGCAGATCGAAAACGGACAGGAATACTGCGAATAGCCATAGGCCATCTTGTTGACGAACAGGAAGTCACCGACCAGCAGCGTGTCTTTCATGCTGCCCGACGGAATCCAGAACGGCTGAAAGAACAGGGTGCGGAAAATACCCGCAATCAACAGGGCATAAACGATGGTCTTGACGGTTTCGAGGATGCCGTCCTTCTTCTCTGCCGCTGCCATGCCCTGCCCTTTTGATTGTTCCCGCGCTTCATGGTCCCGGGACCGGGGGGAGTCAAGGTTGCCGCGCTGCAGCGCCGGGCAAGGGCAGCGCCCGGTGAGGCATCGGGCAGCGCCTCGATCACCACAAAAGCCTGTGCCCAAGGGTGATCGTCGGTCAGGGTCACATGGATGATCGAGCGGTGGCCCGGAGGGGTCATCGCCGCCAGCCGTTCAGCCGCCCATCCGGTAACCGCCATGACCGGCTGCCCGGTGGGAAGGTTCGTCACCGCCATGTCGCGCCACGCGATCCCCATGCGCAACCCGGTGCCCAGCGCCTTTGAACACGCCTCTTTTGCGGCCCAGCGTTTGGCATAGGTGGCGGCAGGATCGAGCCGGCGCTCGGCGCGCTGCTTTTCAGGTTCGGTGAACACCCGATTGCGAAACCTGTCGCCGTGCCGCTCCAACACGCCCGCGATCCGCTCGATGTTGGCCAGATCGGTGCCGATGCCCAGGATCACTGCGGCGTCTTTCGTGCGTTCACTGTGCGCCCCGGGCCGCGTCCATCACCCGGCGCATTTCAGCGATGGCCGGTTTCAATCCAAGAAAGATCGACTCGCCAATCAGGAAATGGCCGATGTTCAGTTCAGCCACCTGTGGAAAGGCCGCAATCTGCGCCGCCGTCTCAAAGTTCAACCCGTGGCCCGCATGCACCTCAAGCCCAAGCGAATCGGCCAGTGCCGCCATATCGCGCAGCTGCGCCAGTTCGGCGTCGCGTTCGGCCATCTTTCCCGCGGCATCAAAATCGCAATAGGCCCCGGTGTGAAGTTCGATCACCGCCGCGCCGATCCGTGCTGACGCCTGAATCTGGGCCGGGTCTGCGGCGATGAACAGCGACACCCGGCACCCCGCATCGCGCAAGGGCGCGATGAACCCGGCCAGCCCGGATTCGTCGCGCAGCACGTCAAGACCGCCTTCGGTTGTGCGTTCCTCGCGCTTTTCGGGGACGAGACAGACCGCATGGGGTTTGTGACGCAGGGCAATCGCCTGCATTTCCGCCGTCGCCGCCATTTCAAAGTTCAGCGGCACGCGCAGGTTCGCCACCAAATTTTCAATGTCGGCGTCGCGGATATGGCGGCGATCCTCGCGCAGGTGGGCGGTGATCCCGTCGGCGCCTGCCTCTTCGGCCAGACGGGCAGCGCGCAACGGATCGGGAAAGGCGCCTCCGCGGGCGTTGCGCACCGTGGCAACGTGATCGATGTTCACACCCAGCCGCAGACGGTTCTTGCTCATGTCGGTTACCTTCCGGATTCAGCCGACGTCGTTTCCAGGTCGGCCTTCAGTTTCGCCGCCTCGATCAAAGCGCGGCGTTTTTCAAATTTCTTCTTCAACCGCTTGATCCGCGCCTTCTGATAAGCCGCCAACAACGGACGCGACGCGAAATAGGACAGCAGCGCACAGACGATACCCGGAATGATGCCGCCGACAAGGTAGGGCAGGAAGATGTGGTCAAATCAAAGAAATACTCCATCCGCCCCCAATGCGTGAGTTCTGGAGTGAAAATCGCCTTGAGGTTCCCCCAAAGTTCCAAAGATGCATAGGAAAACGACGACAGCACCACATGGAGCGGCACACCCCCCGGATTGCCCAGCATCCTGCTGCCCAGTTCGACCGACACGGTGGCGATGATCGGAAAGGTCAGTGGATTGCCGACAAAGGTCGCCAGCAAAGCCGCCAGCATGTTGCCCCGCAGCAGCCAGGCCAGCGTCACGGCGGTAAGGAAATGAAATCCGAACAGCGGCGTAAAACTGGTGAATACCCCCGCCGCGATGCCCCGGCTGATCTTATGCGCGGGATCGGGAAGACGGCGCAGCCGCAGCACAACATACTGACCGGCACGCATCCAGCCTCCGCGCGGATAAAAGAAATGCGCGAAAGTCTGAAGATAGGAGCGTGGAGTGCGTCGTTTGAACACCACAGTCGCGCACTTTCCTTTGGTTCAGGGTTTCAGGTCCGGATCCCGATGCCGCGTTATCGTGGCAACATCGCTGTCGGCCTCAAGCATTTGCCGGACCGCATGCATATGCTCCACATCCCGCAGATCTACATCCACAATAAGGCGGTAAAAGTCCGGTTTCCGGTCGCGGAAGTGAAGATCCGATATATTCGCCTTCTGTTGGCCGATCAACGTACAGATCCGGCCCAAGACACCGGCATCATTGCTGATCGTCATATCGAAGGACACGGTGTGCACCGCCGGGTGCAGCCCGGAATGCCATTGCAGATCGACCCAGCGTTCTGTCTCTTCTTCGAACTCGCCAAGAATTGGACAGTCGATGGCATGGATCATCACGCCACGCCCGCGATAGGTGATGCCGACGATCCGTTCGCCCGGCACCGGCTGGCAACAGCGGGCGCGCTGGAACGTCTGTTTCGGCGACAGGCCGACGATCGCGCGCCCCGGTTCGATCTCGTCTCCGGGATGGGCGATCAGTTCGGGATACAGAGTTTCGATCACAAGGCGCGCGGTGATCTCTGCTGAGCCAAGCCGCGATAGCAATTCGTCGCTGCTGGGCAAATCCATCCGCCGTGCAGCGGTGATCAGCGCCCGGTCCGTCATCCGCTTGCCCACATGATCAAAGGCGATGCGGGCCAGCTCCAGACCCAGTTTGATGAACCGTTCGCGATCCTCGTCGCGCAGGGACCGGCGGATCGCGGTCTTGGCGCGGCCGGTCACCACAATATCGATCCAGGTGGCTTGCGGACGCTGGCCCTCGGCGGTGATGATATCAACCGACTGGCCGTTTTTCAGCCGCGTCCAAAGCGGCACGCGGATTCCATCGACCTTGGCACCCACGCAACTGTCGCCGATCCTTGTGTGGATCACATAGGCGAAATCCAAGGGCGTCGCCCCGCGCGGCAGTTTCACGACCTCGCCCTTGGGGGTGAAGCAGAACACCTGATCGGTGTACATCTCGAGCTTGACCGCCTCGAGAAAATCTTCGTTGTCTTCCGAGGGGTCCAGCCGCTCGGTCAAGGTGGCAATCCATTTCACCGGATCGACCGCAAACGGGTTTTCAACGCGGATCCCGTCGCGATAGGACCAATGCGCGGCGACCCCGGTTTCCGCGACCTCGTGCATCTGGCGGGTCCTGATCTGCACCTCGACCCGCTTGCCGTCGCGTCCGGACACAGTGGTGTGGATCGACCGGTAACCGTTCGATTTCGGCTGGCTGATATAATCCTTGAACCGCCCCGGCACCGCACGCCAACGCTGGTGAATCGCGCCCAGCGCGACATAGCATTCAAACTCTGATGCGCAGATCACCCGAAACCCATAGATGTCGGACAGGCGCGAGAAGGACAGCTTTTTCTCCTCCATCTTGCGCCAGATGGAATAGGGTTTCTTAGCCCGGCCGAACACTTCGGCTTCGATGCGGGCCTTGTCCAACTCATGACGGATGTCGGTGGTGATCTTGTGGATCACATCGCCGGTTTCCCGTTGCAATGTGATGAAACGGCGGATGATGCTGGTGCGCCCTTCGGGGTTCAGAACCTGAAACCCCAGATCCTCAAGCTCGTCACGCATCCATTGCATACCCATGCGCCCGGCCAGCGGAGCATAGATATCCATCGTTTCGCGGGCCTTCTGCGCCTGCTTGTCCGGGCGCATCGATTTGATCGTGCGCATATTGTGCAGCCGGTCGGCCAGTTTTACCAGAATGACCCGCAGATCCCGCGACATGGCCATGAACAGTTTGCGGAAATTCTCGGCTTGTTTGGTTTCCGAACTGTTCAACTGGAGATTGGTCAGCTTGGTCACGCCATCGACCAATTCGGCAATTTCTTTGCCAAAATGCGCCTCGACGTCGCCAAATGTCGATTTCGTATCTTCGATCGTGTCGTGCAAAAGCGCCGTCACGATGGTGGCATCGTCCAGCTGCATGTCAGCCAGAACCGCAGCAACGGCAACGGGATGGGTGAAATAGGGGTCGCCCGAATGCCGCAGCTGTCCTTCGTGCATCCCCGCGCCATAGACAAAGGCGCGTCTCAGCAGATTAGCATTGGATTTCGGGTTATAGGCGCGAACCAGGTCGATCAGATCTTCGGCTGTCGTCATCTGGTCCGCCGCCACAAGTGCGCCCCGCGCATTTTCAACGCGGGCCATCACGGGGTTATTGCTGCCCCTGTGCTTCCATAAGGGCGCGCAGGAGTTTCTCTTCGCTCATGTCGTCTTCGGCGGGCTTGTCGGGTGTACCACCCATCAACAGCGCCATCGAATCCTCTTCGGGTTCGTCGACCTCGATCTGCGTCTGATGGCTTTCGATCATCCGTTCGCGCAGGGCGTCGGCCTTCTGGGTTTCTTCTGCGATCTCGCGCAGGGAAACGACAGGGTTCTTGTCGTTGTCACGATCAACCGTCGGCGCATCGCCGGCTGCGATTTCGCGAGCACGGTGTGCCGCCAACATCACGAGTTCGAACCGGTTCGGAACCTTGTCAACGCAATCTTCGACCGTTACGCGGGCCATTGGAATCTCCAGTTCGTCATTGGAATGCCTGAGCCACCCTGTCTATGCCTGCTGAAAAGTCTTGACAACCACAAAATCCCCGAGAAATCAGCCCGCGACCGGACAAATTGCAGATTTATCGGCCTCGGGCAGCGCCTGTACCATTTGCCGTACCGTCAGACCCAAAACCGGGTGCCGCCAGTCGGGCGCCACATCCATCAGGGGAATCAGCACAAAGGCCCGTTCGTGCATCCTTGGATGCGGCAGGATCAGCCGGTCGGGGGCTTCGGTTTTCTGGCGGGCAAGCGGCAACTCCCGCCATGCCTGAAATGTCGCCAGATCAGGGGATACCGCGTCGCCAAAGGCCAGCAGATCAAGGTCCAGCGTACGTTCGGCCCAACGGACGGTCCGGTCGCGTCCGGCACCCTTTTCGACAAAATGCAGCCGATTCAGCACTTCTTGCGCCGAAAGGCTTGTCTGAAAGGCCGCTGCTGCATTAATATAGTCTGGTCCGGCCCCTTCTGGAAAGCAGGGCGTATTAAATAACCTGCTTTTGCCCGTCAAACGGCAGTCGGTTGCGTCGATTTGGGACAGTGCGTCGTTCAGCGCTTCGCTCAGGGAGTGACCCGCATTGGGTGTGTTCGCCCCCAATGCGATTAAAATATTTATATCGGTCTTTGGTCTGAATGTCGTTTTAAACACGATCCGTTTATCCTAGATACTTAACAATCCTGTACACGCGCCTATCACAATTACAACCGCCTACCACTATCGCTCACGGAAACCAGTGTTCAGGTCATTGAAAGGGCTATATTTCATGTTCTATCGAGACGAACGGCTCGCGCTGTTCATCGATGGTTCAAACCTTTACGCGGCTGCCAAGTCGCTTGGGTTTGACATCGATTATAAATTGCTGCGGCAAGAGTTCATGCGCCGCGGTAAATTACTGCGCGCTTTCTATTATACCGCGCTGCTTGAAAATGACGACTATTCGCCGATCCGGCCTCTGGTCGACTGGTTGCACTATAACGGGTATACCATGGTCACGAAACCGGCCAAGGAATATACCGACAGTCAGGGTCGCCGTAAGGTCAAGGGCAACATGGATATCGAACTTTGTGTCGATGCGATGGAGCTGGCGCCGCGGGTTGATCACATCGTCCTGTTTTCGGGCGACGGCGATTTTCGGCCATTGGTTGAATCACTGCAACGATCGGGTGTGCGGGTGTCGGTGGTTTCGACGATTCGCAGCCAACCGCCGATGATTTCCGACGAGCTCCGCCGCCAGGCCGATAATTTCATCGAACTGGACGAGCTGAAAGAAGTGATCGGTCGCCCGCCACGGGAAAATCCTCGCGACGAAGAAAATAACCTGCGCGAGATTGCTGGACAATAACCTGCTCCGGTACGGATCGGGCTGCAAATGGAACAGTGCAGCCTCGTCCGGACCGCCCCCGCCTTTGAGGGACGAGCACGTCACATTCCGCCCGGGGCTGGACGCCCCGTGCGCCCATCCCTATCTGTGGCGTGCACCCGCCTGCCTGTGGGATCCGAACTCTGCCGAGGACCGCCGCAATGCCCAAACCGCCGCTTACCTTGTATCTTGCCGCCCCGCGCGGGTTTTGCGCTGGCGTTGACCGGGCGATCCGGATTGTCGAACTGGCGTTGGAGAAATGGGGCGCGCCGGTCTTTGTGCGCCACGAGATCGTGCACAACCGCTTTGTCGTCGACAGCCTGCGCGAAAAAGGTGCCGTCTTCGTCGAGGAGCTGGAGGAATGCCCGTCGGACCGCCCGGTGATTTTTTCCGCCCATGGTGTGCCAAAATCCGTACCCGCCGCCGCCGAAGCGCGGCAGATGCTGTACGTCGATGCCACCTGCCCGCTCGTCTCAAAGGTTCACATCGAAGCCGCACGCCACCATGCAAACGGGTTGCAGATGGTGATGATCGGCCATGCCGGACACCCCGAAACACTGGGCACCATGGGCCAATTGCCCCCCGGCGAGGTGTTGTTGGTGGAAACCGCCGACGACGTGGCGCATCTGACGCCCCGCGACCCCCAACAGCTTGCCTATATCACCCAGACCACGCTTTCGGTCGATGACACCGCCGGAATCGTCGCGGCGTTGCAGGCACGGTTTCCCGCCATCGTCGGCCCGCACAAGGAAGACATCTGTTACGCCACGACCAACCGGCAACACGCGGTCAAGGCAATGGCACCGAAATGCGATGCGATACTGGTGATCGGCGCGCCGAACTCAAGCAATTCCAAACGGCTGGTCGAAGTCGGGCGCAGCGCCGGTTGCGCCTACTCCCAACTGGTGCAGCGGGCGATCGATATCGACTGGCGGGCGCTGGACGGGATCACCAGCATCGGCATCACAGCGGGGGCCAGCGCGCCCGAATTGCTGGTCAACGAAGTGATCGAGGCCTTTGGCGCCCGCTTTGACCTGACAGTCGAACAGGTGGAAACCGCCGTCGAAAATGTGGAATTCAAGGTGCCAAAAGTGCTGCGCGAATCCGTCTGACACGGTTTCGTTCGGTTGATCGCGCGGTATCCCGAGAAGCGGATTGGCTTTGGGATGCCCCCGTCTCGCCTTCCTATAGATCGCGCTGCTCACCCCGACCCTGTCCAACCGCCTCACCAATGACGGCCAAGCTGGTACAAGAATGCCGTAGTGGCTCAGCGCAACCGTCGGCGGACGGAACCCGTCGCCCGTCGTGGTGCGAGATCCGCCGTGACACGCCATTTTGACCCCCAAAGATCTGTTGCAACGTCCGCTGACCGCCAATCTGGCAACGGTCAAAACCGACGGTGCCCAACGCATTGCGCCCCTGTTGCACCAATGGCAGGACGGCGCACAGTGGAGGCGCGGCAGCGTTTCGCTGCTGGCGCTGGACGCGCTGTTCTGGCGGCGGGGGCTGACGCCGCCTTGGTGGTGCGCGTGAAGCTGACCATCGTCGTGATCGGCGGCCTGTCACTGATCCTCATCTGATGCGAAAGCAATGCAGCCTGAAGCGCCAAAATTATTGTGATCCGCCAGTCTCGATCCGGATTTTTTCACCCGAGAAGGAACCGCATTCCCGCTGCGGTGTTGCTCTGACATCCGGCCATTCACTGGTCTGTGACGTCAATCTGTCCGGCTCGAACCGCCAAGCCCCCCGTGCCGGGTTTTCACCCTAAACCCTGCTGGTGCCATGTGAGCGACATTAGATCCATCCGACGCGGCGTGACCACGCTTGTCATCCTCGCCCTTTTCGCATCGGCCTTTTTGGCGCGCGATCTGTTGCTGCCGGTCGTCGGCGGACTGCTTTTGGCGCTGACCCTGCGCCCCCTGGCGCGCGGGATGCAGCGCGCGGGATGCCCAGCACCGTTGGCTGCCGTGCTGTTGACCCTGACGCTGACCCTTGTGCTGGTTGGAGCGGCGGGTTTGTCGGCGGGGGCGGTCAACACCCTGATGGCCGACAGCGCGCAGCTTCAAATCGACCTGAAGGTCAAGCTGGCAAGGCTGATGTCATCGGTAAAGGACGTCAAGGACGCTACGGAAGAGGTCGAATCCATGGCCCGTATGGGCGAGGATGCAACCCGCGAGGTTGTCCTGAAACAACCGTCGTTGTTGAACAATGCGATGAGCACACTGGGGCGGATCGGTGCCACCATGGGCGTATCGATGGTTCTGGCCACCTTCCTGCTCGCCTCGGGAGAAATGTTCCTGATCAAACTGATTCAGGCCCTGCCCCGGATGAGCGAAAAAAAACGCGCCCTGACCACAGTCTATGACATCGAGCGCAACGTATCGCGGTATCTGCTGACCATCACGCTGATCAATTTCTTTCTCGGGCTGGCCGTCGGAGCGTTCCTGATGGCGATGGGGTTGGACTATCCCTATATCTGGGGGGTCCTCGCCTTCACTCTCAACTTCCTGCCCTATTTGGGCGGACTGGTCGGTGCGGCGATGGTCGGGGCCTATGCCATCGTAGCCTTCGACAATATCGGATACGCGCTGCTGCTTCCTGCGGGTTACGTGTTTCTGACGGCAATCGAAGGACAGTTCCTCACCCCTTGGCTGGTCGGTCGGCGGCTTGAGATGAACGGCGTCGCGGTGTTTCTGGCGGTTGTGCTGTGGGGCTGGCTCTGGGGCATTCCCGGGGCGCTGGTGGCAGTGCCGCTGCTGGTCGTGTTCAAGGTGATCTGTGACAATGTCGAACGGCTGAACACCATTGGCGCATTCCTTGGCGGCGAATCCGTCAAAGCCGCCCCTGTAACGCCACCGGCGTAACAAACGATCCTTGGGGAATTACCACGCCCCTCTGGCCCCCGCAGCGATGATCGGCTAGGTCGGGCACAACACCGCCGGGTCACCCTCCCGCGCCACACCTTGACATCAATTTCTGCGAGGCCCGATGCCCCATATCACCGCGTACACTGACGGCGCGTGCAGCGGCAATCCCGGCCCCGGTGGCTGGGGCGCGTTGCTGATCGCCCGCGACGGCGGCTCTGTCCTCAAGCAACGAGAGCTGAGCGGCGGCGAACGGGATACGACAAACAACCGCATGGAATTGCTGGGTGCAATAAATGCGCTTGAATCCCTGTCGCGCCCCTCGGAAATCACCGTCATCACCGACAGCGCCTATGTCAAGAACGGCGTCACCACCTGGATCCACGGCTGGAAACGCAATGGCTGGCGCACGTCGCAGAAAAAACCGGTCAAGAACGAAGATCTGTGGCGTCGCCTTGATGAGGCACAACAGCGCCATCAAGTGTCCTGGGAATGGGTCAAGGGCCATGCCGGGCACCCCGAAAACGAAAAGGCCGACGAACTCGCGCGCGCCGGAATGGCACCGTTCAAGACAAAGGCCTGAACCCGAGGTTTGCCTGTGTGATTTCGCCTGAGTGATCAAGCGCGGCTCGCCCACACAGATCGCTTTCACACGTTAAGCCAGCTTGGCCGGCAACCTCAGTCCGCGCAGCACATCTTCCGCCGCCATCGGTTGTCGGCCCGCCCGCTGGGCCTGATCGATGCGCACCGCACCCGTTCCGCAGGCTATCGTGAACCCCTCCAGAACCTGCCCGGGAACCGAGCGTGCTTCGGGCCCCGATACCACCTGTGAACGCAACAACTTCACCCTTTCGCCCGCCACCTCGCACCAGGCACCGGGAAAGGGCGACAGGCCGCGAATCTGCCGATCCACAGCAACCGCCGAACGTGTCCAGTCGACCCGTGCTTCCGCCTTGTCGATCTTTGTCGCATACCTCACGCCTGCATCCGGCTGGGGCACCGGGCGCAGATCGTCCAGCCGCTCCAGCGCATCGACAATCAGACGCGCGCCCATCCCGGACAGACGGTCATGCAGATCACCGGTCGTCTCGACCGCACCAATCGGCGTCTCATCACACAGCAGCACCGGTCCGGTGTCCAGACCTGCCTCCATCCCCATGATGCAAACCCCGGTTTCGGCGTCCCCTTCGATAATCGCGCGGTGAATCGGCGCAGCCCCCCGCCAACGGGGCAAAAGCGACGCATGAATATTCAGACAGCCCCGCACCGGCGCATCCAGCACCGCCTGCGGCAGGATCAACCCATAGGCGACCACGACGGCAATATCGGCCCCCAGCGCTGCGAATGCCGCCTGCTCGGCATCACCTTTCAGCGAGATCGGATGGCGCACCGGCAGCCCCAACGCCTCGGCGCGGGCATGCACAGGGCCGGGCCGGTCCTTCTTGCCACGTCCCGCAGGGCGCGGCGGCTGGGTGTACACACAAGCCACCTCATGCCCCGCCGCAACCAATGCGTCGAGCACCGGAACCGAAAACGCCGGCGTTCCCATGAAAACGATCCGCATGTGCAGCTCCCCGTTTCTTCTTTGTAAAAATACTCTCGCCGAAGGCCAGAATTTCCACGAAATTCTGTACCGCCCTCAGCGGCGTTTCAACGCCCGCTTCAGCAGCATGTCCCGCTTGATCCGTCCCAGCCGGTCGAAATACATCCGGCCATTCAAATGATCGATCTGATGCTGCGCACTGGTCGCCCAAAGTCCGACAAAATCCCGTTCCTCGGACTCGCCATCACGGTTCACAAAGCGCAGGGTCACCGCCCGGGGTCGCGCGATGACGGCAGACGCTCCGGGGAGATTGGGCGATGCTTCTTCGTGTTCGCGCAGGGTGACGCTGGCGTGCAGCACTTCGGGATTGGCCATACAGACGGCCTGCCCGCGCGCATCGGACGCATCAATCACGGCAAGGCGCAGCATCACCCCAAGCTGCGGCGCGGCGAGTCCGACACCGGGCATGGCGTCCATCGCCTCGATCATCTCATCCCACAGTGCGCGGATCTCATCGTTCACGGCCTCCACCGGTGCGGCCACGCTGCGCAGCCGCCGGTCGGGCCATTGGACAAACGGGCGAGGGCCAGAGCCAGAGGCGGAGTTGGTCATCGGTTCAGGTATCCCGTTTCCAGAGTGGCGCGCAAATCCGGGTCGATCCGGTCGAAAATCACGATCCCGTCCAGATGATCCAGCTCGTGCTGCGCACAGACGGCCCGTAGGCCCGTCATCTGCGCCTCGTGCCCCGCGCCGTTTATATCCTGCCAGCGCAAAAGGATTTGGGCAGGCCGTGTCACCGTGGCGGGAATGCCGGGGATCGACAGGCAGCCCTCTTCGAACGCCGTTGTGTCGTCCGAGGCCGAAACGATCACCGGGTTGACGCAGACCAAGGGCTCGGGTTCTGCGTCCTTCCACGTTACGTCCATCACGAACAACCGCAGCGATTCGCCGACCTGCGGCGCGGCCAGCCCCCGACCCTGCGCGGCGTACATCGTTTCCAGCATGTCATCGGCCAGCCGTTGCAGATTCGCGTCAAACACCGTCACCTGCGGACACACAAGGCTCAGCACCGGGTCGGGCCACAGCCGCAGCGGGCGAATCACGCGCGCAACCGCTCGCGCTTCAGCTTGACCATCTTGCGGGTGATCATCTGCCGGCGCAGCGGGCGCAGATAGTCGATGAACAGCTTACCGTCCAGATGATCGATCTCGTGCTGCACACAGGTCGCCCAAAGTCCCGAGAACCGTTCGCTTTGCCCGATCATATCCAGACCTTGCCAGCTCACTTCTACCTCGGCTGGACGCTCGACCTCGCCGTATTGTTCGGGGATCGACAGACACCCCTCTTCATAAACCGAGCGTTCATCCGATTCCCACGTCACATGCGGGTTCAGCATCACGATCGGTCGCGGCGGAGCGCCTTCTTCCTTGACGCAATCCACCACGATCAAACGGTGCATGAATCCCACCTGCGGCGCCGCCAGCCCAATTCCGGGCGCGTCGTACATCGTGGTCAGCATGTCATCGGCCAGCCTGCGCAAGTCCGGCGTGACCGACTCCACGGGCGCGGCGGGCTTTTTCAGACGGGGATCGGGATGGATCAGGATATCGAGTACGGCCATGGCAGTGATTTAGGGGGGCGCGCAATATTGCGCAAGGCCCGTTGCCGGACAGGACAACCGGTTGTTCCCGCCTGCGCGATGGCAAGCAGTGCCCGGATCAAAGATGTTGGATTTCCGGACAACCGGCTAAATGGTCGGGGCGATAGGATTCGAACCTACGACCCTCTGTTCCCAAAACAGATGCGCTACCAGGCTGCGCTACGCCCCGACACGGGTTCCTTACAGGCGTCGCGCGGGGAAGGAAAGCGTCAAGACGCGTCACATGGCCATGCGGCGTCATTCTGTTCAATTGCCGGATGTCGAAGCTGGCTGCCGGGCACTATTCCCATGCGCCGGGCAAGGCCGCCGTTGATCTCGAGCACGAACAATACGTTGTCGCCGCCCGGAATCATCGTTTCGTCCAGCGGAACGGCGTTTTCATGCACCCGGGTGACAGTTCCGGTGGGATCGGCAAAGATCATATCGAGCGGGATCAAGGTGTTGCGCATCCAGAATGAGGCCCGTTGCGGGCTTTCATAGACAAACAGCATGCCGCGACTTCTCGCCATACTTTCGCGGTGCATCAACCCCTGCGAACGTTCGTCCGGATCATCGGCGATCTCGACTCCGAATCGCGCTGATCCCCAGTCACCGCGCAATTCAACCGAATCGGCCAGACACCCGGCCCAGACCGGACCCGAAACGACCAAAGCGACCAGCACGGCCAAGCCCGGAATACGCATCATTCGACTGCATTCAGGATAGAATCCCATGCCGTTACCTCGGTTGCCAATTTGCCTCTTTTGCCGTCTACCACACGTATCGCCACCGCTTCTCCGGGTTGCAGATCGGCCAGCCCGGACCGGCGCAAGACCTCGATATGTACGAAAACATCGTCGGGCTTGCCGAATACATTGGCAAATCCGAATCCCTTGGCCTTGTCGAACCACTTCACCCGCGCCGGCTCGATCGGACCACCTACGAGCAGCGGATCGAAGATTTCACCGCGCCGCGACTCCGAATCGGTCACCGACGGTTGCGGAGCATTGATTGACAGGATTTCGACCGCCTGCGCCCCACGCTCGGTGCGCTGCACCAACAGGCGCAATTGCGATCCGTCCGCGACCGAACTCTGGCCAAAATTGCGCAGCACGTTGGCATGGAGCAGAATGTCCGAGTCGATCCCGCCAGAGACAACAAAGCCGAACCCCTTGGACGGGTCGAACCACTTTACCAGACCCTCAAACTCTTCAAGTATCACGTCGTTCTGCACGTAACCCTCGCAATCGCCGCATCCGGACGTCGAACAAATAAATGAGCTCCGGCGAAACTGCCGGGCAAAAAGGGAGTTCAGGACACATTCGTATCCCGTAAAATCTCATCACACGACGGAACAGCCTATAAAATCAAGGATAAAGTCGCGTCTTGGTCCAATCCGGCTCATTCTCGCCACGTTCCCAGCTTTCGCGGTCGTGCAAACGGAACGCGCCGTCGGCCCAGAATTCGAATCGGACCGGCTTGATGCGGAAGCCGCCCCAGAACGGCGGGCGGGGCGGATTGTCACCAAACCGGGCGCGTGCCGCTTCGACAGCGTCGGAAAGGGTCTGCCGACTGTTCAGCGGGCGGGACTGCTGTGATGCCCAGGCACCCAGCCGACTGTCCAGCGGCCGCGAGTTATAATAGGCGTCGGCCTTGGCTCCGTCTTCCCGGCTGACCTCACCCTGTACGCGCACCTGCCGTTTCAGGGTTTTCCAATGCAGCACAAACGCCGCTTTGCCGCTCTGGGTCAGTTCCTGCGACTTTGCGCTGTCATAATTGGTATAGAAGACAAAGGCGTCGTCCTCGATTCCTTTCAGCAACACGATGCGCACGTTCGGCATCCCATCGGCGGCAACGGTCGACAGCGCCATGGCGTTCGGATCGGCGATTTCGCTGGCCGCGGCTTCGTCCAGCCATGCGCGGGTCAGCGCAAAGGGATCGTCCACGCCAAAAATGCTGGAGCCTGTGATGCTTGAATCGTCTGTCATGGCGTGCTGTCCCCTGCTCACCGGCCCGTTCTGGCGCGGCTTGATGATGGCGCGACAATGCCCTAGACCGACTTGAGATGTAAGGGTTCGGGAAAGGGCTTGGCTACATGGGCAACGAATTGATGACCGGGAAACGCGGTCTGATCATGGGGCTGGCCAACGACAAATCCATTGCCTGGGGCATTGCACGCGCCTGCGGCGATGCGGGCGCCGAGATGTGTTTTTCCTATCAGGGTGACGCGCTTTTGAAGCGGGTGAAACCGCTTGCCGCCGAAGTCGGATCTGATTTCGTGCTGCCCTGCGACGTGGGCGATGCGGCATCGCTTGACGCGCTGTTCGCCGAGATCAAACAGCGGTGGGGCGGGCTGGATTTCGTGGTTCATGCCATCGGTTTTTCCGACAAGAACGAGCTGCGCGGCCGCTATGTCGATACCTCCCGCGAGAATTTCCGCATGTCGATGGATATTTCCGTCTACTCTTTCACTGCCGTGATGCAGCGCGCGGAAAAACTGATGGGCCCCGGCTCGTCGGCGCTGACGCTCACCTATTACGGTGCCGAAAAGGTCATGCCGCATTACAACGTCATGGGCGTGGCCAAGGCCGCGCTTGAGGCTTCGGTGAAATATCTGGCCGAGGATCTGGGCAAGGACGGCATCCGCGTCAACGCCATCTCTGCCGGTCCGATCAAGACACTGGCCGCCAGCGGCATCGGCGATTTCCGCTACATCATGAAGTGGAACGAATACAATTCCCCCCTGCGCCGCAACGTGACGCAAGAAGAGGTCGGCAAGGCTGCACTTTACCTGCTGTCCGATCTCGGCTCGGGAACCACCGGCGAAAACCTGCACGTCGACGCCGGTTATCATGTCGTCGGCATGAAGGCCGTGGATGCACCGGATATGAGCAAGGACTGAGGGGCCACACCCAAGGGCCAGCAGTATCTTGCTCGAATTCGGCGAATATTTCACAAACCACACAGCGATTTGATAATATCGCGGCCAATTGACATATTCAGATTGGCAATCACCCTGAAGATCACTTTTGAAACAACTTGTCACCCGCACTTGATGCGGAGTGAACAAAGGTGAATTGATTACTCCAGCATTCTTGTTAACCTGAATTCACCGCAACGAGAAATTCGAACAGTCTTTCCGGTCTAACTTCAGCAAGTCTGCAAGAGTTAAACCTGCAACCGATCCGGAATGCAATTTCGATGACATCGATATTCGATGCGGCGAATAACCGGGAGGTGTATTTCCCTTCGGTATAACTCAGGATAGGAATTACTATGAAGATTTCCAAATTGGCACTCGCACTGGTGGTTATGATGCCGGCAACGGCTGCTCTGGCCCAGGACTATGACGCGGCGGGCATGCAGGCGGGTCTTACGATGATTGAGACCAATGTCGGCAATGCCTTTCAGACATACAATATCGACGCCGATCCGACGACGTTGACACTCGCGCAGCTGGTCGAGATCGTCGGCATCCTGAACGACCCCGGCAA
>RCMY010001723.1_pt1 | contig 20404 bp, 17 predicted proteins | sample 2041341 | NCBI WGS metagenome assembly RCMY01 (sample SAMN09708234, study PRJNA481090) | Marine sediment metagenome, whole genome shotgun sequencing project. | reverse complement strand
ATCCGCATTCGGTTCTGCTACTTGACGAGATCGAAAAAGCGCACCCCGACGTGTTCAATATCCTGTTGCAGGTCATGGACCACGGCAGTTTGACGGATCACAACGGACGCAAGATCGATTTCCGCAACGTGGTGTTGATCATGACATCGAACGCTGGTGCGGCTGATATGGCGAAGGCGGCCATCGGCTTTGGTCGCGACCGGCGCGAAGGCGAGGATACCGCGGCGATTGAGCGGATGTTCACGCCGGAATTCCGCAACCGTCTGGATGCGGTGATCAGCTTTGGTACGCTTCCGAAAGAAGTGATCATGCAGGTGGTCGAGAAATTCGTACTACAGCTTGAAGCGCAACTGATGGATCGCAATGTTCATATCGAACTGACGCGCCCGGCGGCTGAGTGGTTGGCGAACAAAGGCTACGACGACAAAATGGGCGCACGTCCTTTGGGACGGGTGATCCAGGAATACATCAAAAAGCCACTGGCCGAGGAGTTGCTATTTGGCAAGCTCGCCAAGGGCGGCATCGTCAAAGTCGGTGTGAAAGACGGCAAACTTGACCTCCGGTTCGAACACAAGACGAAGCAGATCTCGCCGAAGAAAAAGCCGCCTCTTTTGACGGCGGATTGATCTGTCACTGCATTGAGATTTAAAAAAGCGCCCCGCAATGTCGGGGCGTTTTTCGTTGGGCGAACATCATTGCGGGGCAAACTCTGATACATCAGCATCCATTTTTAGATTGTGCAGGTGCGTCCTTGGCAAGCGCACCTTTTGAGCGCTACACAAAGGCGTGAAGTCACTGATTGGACCACCCGTTTTGAGCGCTTTTTTTGACAACGTTTTCCTCACTTTAGTCCGCTTTTTGGTGCTGACGCGCTATGCCCGCGCGACGGTGATGTATATGAGGCTGAACGATCAAAAGACACTGCCAAACCCGGCGCACCCCAAAACGCCCAACGACAAGTTTTTCTGGCGAAAAATATTCGACCATAATCCGGACTTCCCCCGTGCCGCAGACAAAATTGAGGTGCGCAACTGGATGGCGGAAAACGGTTTCGACGATATCACGCCGAAAATCGTTTGGACCGGTAACAATGCTGAGGATATTCCGGACACCATCTGGCGCCCCGGCTATGTGCTAAAGGCAAACCACGGGTGCGCCTGGAATATCTTCCTCAAGGACCCGATGCCAGACCGCAAGAAGATGACGGCCTACGCAAATTCTCTGATGAAGCGCACGTTCGGCAACCAGTGGGCCGAGCTTTTCTATGCTCGTATTCCACCGCAGCTTTTCGTCGAAGAGTACCTTGAGAACGCCTTCATAGAGATGAAGTTCTATACGTTTGGCGATCGGATACCGCGGGTTTTTGTACGCTACGATTCGCAATCCTCCAGCAGCGGTGACATCTGGGTCGTTGACGAAGATGGCAAGATCGTCTTGACGGATGACAAGTCGCCGTCGGTCAAAGACCAACCGATGTTGCCGCCGCCCGCATCTGCCGAGGCCGCCCTTGAATTGGCCCAAGCGATAGGCCGTCGCTTTGATCATGTGCGCGTCGATATCCTTAGTGACGGCACGCAAATTTGGCTTGGTGAACTGACGTTTACAAACCTTGGCGGTCACTTTGACGGGGTAAGCCCTGCGTCTTTGAAGCGTATCAATGCCCTTTGGGATTTGCGCAAAAGTTGGTTTCTTAGCGCGCCGCAAACCGGCTGGAGACGCTACTACGCCGCCGCTTTGCTGCGACGTCTGAATGCAGACTAGTCGACACCGCACTTGCGCAGACAATTCCGAACGGCTTATTCCGTAGATAACGCCCATATCGCCGTCAGTGGCTACCGTATCGAACGGCTTGCATCTGCCATTAAGAGCCCACATTCTGCCCCGAATTTGCACCAAATCCTTTGCGAAAAGCTCTTCTTGAATTGAATGATGACTGAAGAAAATAAACCCTTGGCAATTCTCGACCAGATATTTCTATCGATCGTCCGCGCCGCGGTATTGTTGCGATATGCGCGTGCGACCCGGATGTACCTGAAACTGTCCGACCAGAAGGGGCTGCCCGATCCGGCCTTGCCCAAAACCGTCTCTGACAAATATTTCTGGCGCAAAGTTTTTGATCGAAATCCCGATTTCGCGCGCATTGCCGACAAGATTGATGTGCGTGACTGGTTGGCTGAAAACGGCTTTGAGCTACTCGCGCCGAAGATCGTCTGGACGGGAGAAGATGCGGCCGACATTCCGGATGAATTTTGGACGCCGGGATATGTTTTGAAGGCCAATCACGGTTGCGCCTGGAATATCTTCCTGCTTGACCCGATGCCAGATCGCGAAACGGTCGTGCGGCAATCCAATGCACTTTTGAAGCGCACATTTGGCAACCAATGGGCCGAGCTGTTTTATTCGGATATAAAACCACGGCTCCTTATCGAAGAATATCTGGATGACGCCAGAATTGAGATGAAATTCTTTATGTTTGGCAACGTCGTTCAATGCGTTTTCGTCAGATATGACTCACGCGATAGAGCCGTCGGGGATAAGTGGCGGCTTGATGAAAACGGCGATCTGTTTGTTGCGGACGAAGTTTTGGCAACTGTTCCGACGCGCGCCCACGAACCTTTGCCCGAGACCGCAGGCCCTGCCATGGCGTTGGCAAAAGAATTCGGCCGCCACTTTGACCACGTCCGCGTCGACATCCTAAGCGATGGAAAGAAAATGTGGTTCGGGGAGCTTACGTTCACCAACTTGGGTGGTCACGTCAACGGCGACCTGCAATTTTCGGTTGATGAGATGAACGCGCTTTGGGATATCCGCAAAACCTGGTTCTTTACGACGCCGCAAAAGGGATGGCGAAAGTGGTATGCGGCGGCGTTGCTGCGCCGCCTCAACGCTCGGTCAGCTTCAGTTCAATCCGCCGATTCTGTGCCCGCGCCTCAGACGAGTCCTCCGGGTTAACCGGGCGAAATTCGCCGAAACCCGTCGCGGCCAATCGACCCGGCGGAAAGCCCAGCTCGGTGGTCATGTACTTGACCACCGACAAGGCGCGCCCCTGACTAAGCTCCCAGTTGTCGGCGAATTCGCCCGCACCGCCAAGTGGCACATCGTCAGTGTGGCCATCGACGCGGATGATCCAGTCGATGCTGCTTGGGATCAAAACGGCGACTTCTGCCAAGACATTGGCAACGCTGGTGATTTGAGATTGGCCTTCGGTCGACAGGGTCGCAGAGGCGCTTTCGAACAAAACCTCGGAGGAGAACACGAACCGGTCGCCGACGATCTGGATCTCCTCGCGGTCGCCGAGGACTTGTCGCAGGGTGCCGAAGAATTCAGAGCGGAAATCTTCGAGGTCGGCGACCTGGTTTTGCAGGCTTTCGGCTTCGATGCGGAGGCGTTCGGCTTCGGCGGCTTCCAGTTCGGCGGCGCGTTGGGCTTCTTGGGCGGCGCGCGCGAGGGCGGTGTTTAGTTGCGAGCCCAAGGCTTCGATGCGCACTTGCGCGGTGCCGTCGGCCTCGGATGCCGCATCGAGGAGCGCTTGAAGTGAGCCAAGTTCGGCCCGCAAGGCCGCGACTTGTTGGTTCAGGGCTTCGACTTCGCGCTGGCTTTGCGCCGACAGCGATTCCTCAGTGGCAAGTTGCTGGCGGGCGGTTGAAAGCAGGGCGGCTTGGCGTTCCTGTTCGGTCAAGATAACCGTCGTCGTCGTTTCGGCGGCGAGTTTCGCGGCCAAGGCGGCGGCAAGTTGGTCGCGGATGGTCGCGGTGTCGGCGCTTGCTTCGCGCAATTCAGCGACCTCGGCGGCCAAGGCGTCGCGCTCGGTGGTAAGGGTGGCAAGCTGGGTGTCGGCGTCATCGGCGCTGGCGTTCAATTCCGACAGGCGAGCTTGCGCGGTCGAAAGCGTGGCGCGTAGCGTGGACAGCTCGGCTTGAGCCTCGTCGCGCTCAAGCTCGGCGATTTGCAAGCGATCGGCCAGCGCGTTGGCACGGAGTTCGGCGTCGCCCAACGTCGCCTCGCGATTGGCGAGGGCTGCGTCGCGGTTTTCAAGCGTCAGCAGGGCGTCGGTCAGGCGGTCGTTAAGTTCGCCTTCGACCGCGTTTGCCGCAGCCAGAAGGGTCAGCGTGTCTTCGGCCTGTTTGCGCTGCGCTTCCAAGGCCAGCGACATGGCGGTGAGTTCAGCGTTGGCGTTTTCGAGACGTGCGCGCAAGGCTTCGGCGGCGGCAGCTTCGGCGAGACGGGCTTGCTCTTCTTCGCTGAGCGCGCCTTCGGCGTCGGCGAGACGCGCCTTTAGGGCTTCGGCGGCGGCGAGTTCACGCAAGCGGGCCGCTTGTGCGGTTTCAAGTTCTGCGGTCAGGGACGCGGTGCGGGCGTTCGCCTCGGCCAGTTCGGCTTCGCTTAGCTCGGCCTCATCCAATGCGGCGAGCGCAGCGGCAAGCGAGGCGGCGCGGGTGGTTGCTTTGGCTTGCAGGTCGGCGGTCATCGCTTCGAGGGCTTCGCGGCGGGCGGCGGCAAGACGAGCGGCTTCGGTTTGAGAATCAATTTCGGTGCGGGCTTGGGCAAGCGCCAGTTGCACCGCTTCTTGTTCAGAGATCAGGATGGCACGCGCGGCTTCAAGGTCTTCGACATTCGCCGCCAGTTCGACGCCCAAATTGCGGGCATCGTCGCGCTGCGACAACAGCGTGGCGACCCGTGCTTCGAACGATGCAATCGCCGCGTCACGCTCGGAAAGGGCTTGTGCCTGCGTGTCCAATTGCCCGGTGAGGTTGGAGATCAGCGACGTTTGGCGGTCGCTTTCGGATTGCAACGAGGTGAGGTCGTCTTCGAGGCGCGAGGATTGTTGCTGCGACAGGCCAAGCGCCACCGACAGCAATGTCACTTCGGCGGCGAGTTGGTCAAGTTCGGTTTCCTGACCCGTGATCGTCTCGCGCTGAACGGCCTGCATGACCATAAAGATCGTCAGAACGAACATTAAGACCAGCAGCAACGCGGTCATCGCATCCACAAATCCGGGCCAGATCGAGCCCGACATGCGTTGCGCTGATCGCCGGGTCAAAGCCATCGGTTACAAAGTCCCGGCTGAGCGGTCGCGCGCGATCTCCCGGACCGCTTTGGTCAGTTGCGACAGGTCGCCGCGCAATTCGCCCAAGGATTCCTGACGGCCCGCCGACATCTCTTCCAGGATGCGCAACATTTGCACGTCCATAGACCGCAGACGCATCCGGCTTTCGGCATCGACCTGGCCCGTACCTTCGGTGACGAGCGTCTCGATCGCCTCGCTCAGTCGTTCCTGGCTGTTTATGACGGCTGACATATCAGGGCCGGCGTTCAGGTCCCCCTCGCCCATACTGTCGGCCAGTCGGGACACGGCGTTTGCCAGCATCCCAAGGCGGTCCTCGGCGGCTTCGCGGCGCGAGTTCGCCTCTTCGTAAAAGGACTGCATCTGATCGAGGCGTTCGGCCATGTGTTCGGCCAATTGCGCGATGGCGCCCGTGTCTACGCCGCTTTCGCTGCCTTCATCCGCAGAATAGCCAATGCGCGTGATGCTGGAGAGCCATTCTTCCAACTCGCGGTAAAAGCGATTTTGGCCGTGACCTGCGAACAGTTCAAGAAGGCCAACAACCAACGATCCGGCGAGACCCAAAAGCGATGAGGAAAAGGCGACGCCCATGCCGCCCAACTGGGCTTCAAGCCCGGACATCAGACGTTCAAACACCGCAACGCCGCTGTCACCTTCTTGTGGCGCCAGCGAGCGGATCGTGTCGACAACCGCAGGGACAGTCGTGGCGAGGCCGTAGAATGTGCCCAAAAGGCCAAGGAAGATCAGCAGATTGACGATATAGCGCGTGATATCGCGGGCTTCGTCGACCCGGGTGGCGACCGAGTCCAAAACCGAGCGCGTCGAGGATACGCCAAGCTGCATCCGCGCACCGCGTTTGCGCAACAGGTTGGCCAGCGGGGCCAGCAATCGCGGCGCAGAGGTGAACTGGTGGCCGGGGCGATCTTTGGCGAAGCCTTCGATCCAGATCACCGAACTGACAAGCTGATAGACCTGCCAGAAACAGGCGAACACGCCGATCACAAAGACGAAAGCAATGAAGCCGTTGAAGTAAAGGTTTGCGAGGAATACCGGCGCCACCTGCGGATAGGCGAGATATGCCCCACCGCCGACCAACCCCAATACGAGTAGCATCGTCAGAAACTGACGGTAAGGTTGGGTAAAGTGTAGCTCGACCTCGCGATCCGGTTGGTCCATTCGGGCCCGGTCCTGTCGCTGTTATGTTTGGGGCAGGATAGGCGAAGGTCCGCGCGCTGCCAACCGCAAACGAATCAACTTTTGCCGACGATGTCGCGCACCCGTTCGTTCAGCCATTCCAGCTCGCTGTCTTGAATGCCAAGTTCGCCTAAGTGACTGACAGTATTCCACAAATACTCGGTGTTGGGGCCGCGGCCACCGACCGCAAAAGCGATGATCTGGGCCTGCCGTTCGAGGTCCATACCGCCGACGTATTGCACATGTTCAGTATCGACGACGTACGACAGGGCACGAACCGTCGTGCCGTCCTCGAATGTCACCGGCAAAACGCGTTCGATATAGGCGGAAGAAATCAACTCGCGTTCACGCAAATAGGCGACCGTGGCGGCGGATTCTTCATCGGGAACAGCGAAGGCGACACCTGTGCAGGACGCGCCCACCGCCGGGTCAAGGGCGAGAACCAAACCGGGGTCATCGTCGGTGCCGCGATGGTGGATTGACGACATGCAAAAGCTGCGCTGAAAGCCGGTCATGGTGGCGAGGCGCCGTTCGGCCACCGGAAAGCCCGGATTCCAGATCAGCGATCCGTAGCCGAAGACCCATAGGGGCGTGGGAAGTGTCTCTGGTCCTTCGTTCATAACGCCACTAATACGAAGCCAGATCGCAGGGGGAAAGGCCAAATGGGTCGGTTGATCATAGTCATTCTGGTAGCGTCGCTGGCGTGGATGTCGTGGTGGGCGTTTGGGTCGGCCGCGCTGGATCGCACGCTGACCAATTGGGTCGAGGCGCGCCGTGCCGAAGGCTGGGCGGCGGACGTGGCTGATATTGATGTTGCGGGCTTTCCAAACCGGTTTGACACCACGTTAAGCGGCGTGCGCCTGGCAGATCCCGAAACAGGTGTCGCATGGTCGGCTGAGTTCCTCCAATTGCTGGCGCTGGCCTACAAGCCACATCAGGTGATCGCGGTTCTGCCGAACGCACACCGGCTCTCGACACCGCTGCAAACACTCGATTTCAGCCACGATCAGGCGCGCGGTTCGATCTTTCTGGAACCCAGCCCGTCGCTGCCATTGGATCGCGCCACCATCGTTGTGGATGCGCTTCAGATCGCGTCCAGCCTGGGTTGGACTGCGCGCCTTGATCAGGGTCGTTTTGCAACCGAACAGATCGCTGATCGCGACAATGCGCACCGAATTGGGGCGGAACTGACCGGATTTCGTCCACCCGTCGCGACACGGGCGCTTATTGACCCGACTGGCCTTCTGCCCGCGTCGGTGGAAAGGCTTCGCCTCGACGCGGACGTCGGCTTTACAGCCCCTTGGGACCGCGACGCCATCGAAACAGCGCGCCCCCAGATCATCGACATTGACCTTGCCGATCTGTCGGCCGAATGGGGCACAGTCACTTTCCGCGCGGCAGGTTCGGTCACTGTCGACGCCGAAGGCATTCCGACGGGCGAATTATCCATCAAAGCCGTGGACTGGCGCCGTATGCTGGATTTGGCGGTGGCAAGCGGGCTGTTGGCCGACACATTCGCGCCAAGCCTCGAAAATGCGCTGGAACTTATTGCCACTTTGAAAGGTCCACCCGACACCATCGACGTCGACCTGACATTCCGCCGTGGCCGCGTCCTCCTTGGACCAATCCCGCTTGGCGACGCCCCCAAGATAATCATCAGGTAGCCATTCGCCTGTTTCGAAGTATCCCGGGGAGAGCGCCATAGGCGCGAGGGGCAGCGCCCCTCTGCTAAAATCCTAGCGGCAATAGGGTCCACTGCGATAATCTGCTACATCGAAATGGAAATGATCCTGATGATGTCGGTCTGATTCGGGGCCAAGCACGGTGCCAAATGGCCCACAAGCCGCGCGGTGCATCCGCTTCAGAACCCGCGCGTTATCGCCCCGCCATCCCCGCAGAACGCTGATCCGCTGACCGCTTGCCAGAACAAAGCTCGAAATATCAATCGCGCGCCCCTGCGCATGCTCAGAAAGCCGAGCGCCGGGGCGACTGTTGCGCGTGCGGCAGGCGTAGTGCGCCGCGACAGTCAGCTCGACAAGTCCGCCACCGCGTGACCCAATCGCCGGAACAGCGCCATTTCGCACCCAACGATCCAACGCGCGCGCGGTTCGCATCGTCATAATTGCAGGCCGCGACAAGCGCACGCCCGCCACTTCGGAAACGACATACGCATCTTGCACGCCGCATCGGCCTGGTCCCGTCACTGGCGCGCGTTTTACAGCCACCAAACCGGGCAAGTTCGTGCGGTCGTTTCCGCCGCCGCAAGCGACAAGCGCCAGCAATGCAAAGCACGCGATGATCTGTTTCATGATTTCTTGCCTGTCCGTCCAAAGTCCGGCGCATCAGTGTCCTGACCCGCCTCGATAATACCCCGACGAATAGCGCGGGTGTGAGTGAAATAGTCAAAAAGGTGATCGCCATCCCCGGTGCGGATCGCGCGCTGAAGCGCGAAAAGCTCTTCCGTGAACCGGCCAAGAATTTCCAGCGTGGCTTCTTTGTTGTTCAAAAATACATCGCGCCACATCGTCGGGTCGGACGCCGCAATCCGGGTGAAGTCCCGAAAACCGGCCGCCGAATATCGGATCACTTCGCTGTCCGTGACACGGCGCAGATCGTCAGCCACGCCAACCATCGTGTAGGCAATAAGGTGCGGCGTGTGACTGGTGACGGCAAGCACGAGATCGTGGTGATCCACATCCATCGTCTCGACGATTGCACCCATAGCGGCCCAAAGACGGGTCAGCCGGTCGACCGCATCCGCATTCGCGTTGTCGCCGGGCACAAGGATGGTGAAACGGTTCTCGAACAACTCAGCAAAGCCAGATCGCGGCCCGGAATGCTCGGTGCCTGCCAACGGGTGACCCGGAACAAAATCGACATAATCCGGAACATGCGGTGCAACCGCATCCACCACCGCGCGTTTGACAGACCCGACATCCGTCAACGTCGCACCCTTTGCCAAATGCGGACCTATTTCGCGGGCGACGGTCCCCATCACCCCGACGGGGATCGCCAAAACCACTAGATCCGCGTCCTTCACAGCCTCGATGGCAGTGTCGGCCACACGGTCACAAAACCCAAGTTCGCGCGCGATATCTCGGGTTTCGCCCGATCGCGCCGTGCCGACGATCTCGCCTGCCAACCCATCGCGCCGCATCGCATGGGCCATCGACGACGCGATCAACCCCAACCCGATCAGAGCGACCCGTTCATAAATTTGCGCCATCACACGCCCTCCCGAAAACGCCGGACCGACGCGACGACTCGCGCGCAATCAGGCTCGGTTCCGATGGTTATGCGCAAGGCCTCGGGGAACCCGTAACCTGCGACTTTGCGCACCAGTATGCCGTCATCACGCAACACAGCCTCGCAGGCGTCCGCCTCGTCAGCATCCGCAAAACGCGCCAGAATATAGTTCCCATGACTAGGATCGGATGCAACGCCGTGGCCTGCCATCGCCTCAGACAGCCAAGTCCGAAGCCGCGCATTTTCAGCGCGGTAGTGTTCGGCCGACACGCGGTCCCGCATCGCGGCCTCCGCGGTTGCAAGCTGTGGCGCCCCAAGATTGAACGGCCCCCGTAGCCGGTTCAGCGTCTCAATCACATGCACCGGACCAAAGCCCCAACCGACGCGCAACCCGCCAAGTCCGTAAAGCTTCGAAAAAGTCCGCGTCATCACGACATTTTCGCGTGTCTCGATCAAAGACGCCCCGCCATCAAAGCCTTCGGCAAATTCGGCGTAGGCTCCATCAAGCACCAGCAACACATGATCCGGCAGATTGTCGGCCAGACGTACTATTTCGCCCTCACCGATCATCGTGCCGGTCGGATTTCCGGGGTTGGTGACAAAGATCAATCGCGTCGCCTCTGTGACCGCGCCAAGAATAGCATCAACGTCCACAACGCGCGTCTTTTCCGGCACCACAACAGGCGTCGCTCCGGCGCCAAGCGCCAGAATGCGGTACATCGAAAAGCCATGCTCGGTGTAGATAACTTCAAGACCGGGGCCGGCATAAGCCTGACAGAGGAAGTTAAGAATTTCATCCGATCCCGCGCCGCAAATAATCTGCCGCATATCCAGCCCATGCACGTCGGCAATGGCACTGCGCAGGCTTGCGTGATCACTCGAAGGATAGCGATGCAGGGTCGCGGCACTTTCGATCAACGCCTCTTGCGCCGATTTCGGTGGCCCAAACGGGTTCTCGTTCGAGCTTAACTTCAACACCTCGGCACGCCCCTTGAGATGGCTCTCGCCACCCTTGTAAAGCACGATATCCTCGATGCCGGGTTGGGGTTTTATCGAATGCGTCATAGGCCTCGTTCCACGTCCGCTTCTTCCTAGCGATGCCGCACGGCCATGACCAGCGGCGATCTGGCGCAGAGGCCCGGATCATGGCAGTCTGACAACATGAGCGAAACAACAGCCCCCCTCACCAACCGATATGACAGTGCCGCCGGGCGCTGGCGCGACAAGATGCGCGCGCTGGGATATTACGACGGATATTTGGGGTTTTTGTCTGCGCCGGGGGCGCGCCCTGTCGACAACGCCAAGGTGATTGACGTCGGCGCAGGAACAGCGGCCTTCGCTGAAGCTTGGATCGCCGTCAACGGCCCGCCCGCTACGATGACACTGCTGGAACCAAGCGTGGAAATGCTGGAACGCGCGCGCGCCGCGCTGGACGCACGCGATGTCGCACCGATATGCATCGCAAAGCGGCTTGACGACGCGTTGGACATGCCCGCAGCGGACGAAATCCTCGCCGCTCATATCATCGAACATTGCCCCGATCCCAAAGTCGCTCTCAGCCAGATGCGCGACCTCCTTGTACCCGGTGGGCGTTTGCGATTGGTCGTCTCGAAGCCTCACTGGTGTAATGCGATCATCTGGCTGCAGTGGCGTCACAGGACGTTTGGGAAATCTGAGATCCACGAACTTGTTCAGGCCGCCGGGTTCGAAATCGAAAGCACATACGCGTTCCCGTCCGGCCCACCGTCGCGCACAAGCCACGGCATCGTCGCGCGCCGCGTCTGACACGTCCCACCCCATGTCCACATTAACCTTAACAACGGTTAACCTTAACGCCGCCTTGCACGAGACAGCGCGACATCTTCCATTTCACCCTTTTGAAAATACCTAAAACCCGGACCTAGAAATCGGGCCACGTCCGCCAAATTTTAGCGCGCCACATTTCAGAAAGCCGCCTTAACCTTAAAACGCCGCCGCCATCAGCGTTTTGGTGTAGTCAGACCTAGGCGCATCAAACACCTGCCCCGCATCGCCCTGCTCGACCACGTCGCCTTCTTTCATCACGATCACTTTGTGACTAAGCGCGCGAACGACCTTCAGATCGTGGCTGATAAACAGATAGGCCAGCCCATACTTCTGCTGCAAAGCGCGCAGCAATTCGACGATCTGAACCTGCACGGTCATATCAAGGGCCGACGTCGGTTCGTCCAAAACAACCAGTTTCGGGCGCAATACCATGGCGCGTGCAATCGCGATGCGTTGGCGTTGGCCGCCGGAAAACTCGTGCGGATAACGGTGCATCATCTCGGGAAGCAAACCGACTTCCTCCATGATCTCCGCCACCATCTCGCGTCTGTCACGGCCCGCATCCACGCTGTGAATGGTCAGCCCCTCCGAGATGATCTCTTCCACTGTCATCCGGGGACTAAGCGAGCCGTACGGGTCCTGAAACACAATCTGCATATCAGCGCGCAGGGGTCGCATCTCGCGCGATCGCAGGCCTTGGATGTTCTGCCCCATAAAGTTGATTGGGCCTTTTGAGGAAATCAGCCGCATGATCGCCAAGGCGAGCGTTGTTTTGCCCGATCCACTTTCGCCGACGATGCCAACGGTTTCGCCCGCGCGCACCGAAAGCGACGCGGCGTTTACCGCCTTGATGTGTCCCACAGTGCGCTTCATCAGGCCGCGTTGGATCGGGAACCAGATCTGCAAAGCGTCGGTTTCGGCAATCACTTTGGCGTCTTGCGAGACCGGTAACGGGGTGCCGGTGCTTTCGGCGCTAAGCAGCATTTGCGTGTACGGATGACTTGGCGCGTCGAATATTTCGGCCGTCACACCACTTTCGACAATTTCGCCGTCCTTCATCACACAGACCCGGTCGGCGAATTTGCGCACGATGCCAAGGTCGTGGGTGATGAACAGCATCGACATGCCGAGGCGCTCTTTTAGTTCGGCCAAAAGATCGAGGATCTGCGCTTGGATCGTGACGTCCAAAGCGGTGGTTGGTTCGTCCGCGATGAGCAATTCAGGGCCGTTCGCCAAGGCCATCGCGATCATAACGCGCTGCCGCTGGCCGCCGGACAATTGGTGTGGATAGGCACCGAGGCGCACTTCCGGGTTTGGGATGCCGACCTGTTCGAGAAGCTCAATAATGCGGGCGCGGGCGGGTTCGCCGCGCAAACCTTGATGAAGTGACACGGCTTCAGCCAGCTGCTTTTCTATGGTGTGCAGCGGGTTCAGCGATGTCATGGGCTCTTGGAAAATGAACGAAATGTCGTTGCCGCGCACGCGGCGCAATTCGCTTTCGGTGGCCCCGACCATCTCGACACCCTCGTAGGTGATCGAGCCGGATATTTCGGCGCTGTCCCCAAGCAAGGACACCGTCGACAACGCGGTCACAGATTTTCCCGATCCACTTTCGCCGACCAAAGCGACGGTCTCGCCGCGCCGCAAATCAAAACTGACGTCGCGCACGGCGTGGGTGGTTGCCCCGTCTTGGCGGAAGTGGACGTTCAAGCCTTTGACGTCGAGAACCACGTCGCCGCTCATTGTGGCGCCGCTCATCGGAAGGTCTTTCGTGGGTCAAAGGCATCGCGCACGCCCTCGAAGATGAACACCAGAAGCGACAGCATGATCGCGAATGTGAAAAAGCCGGTGAAGGCAAGCCATGGTGCTTGCAGGTTTTGCTTGGCTTGCAGCGTCAGTTCTCCCAGTGACGGGGCCGAAGACGGCAGGCCGTAGCCAAGAAAATCCAGGCTGGCGAGGCCGCCGATGGTACCCGTGATGATGAAGGGCAAAAGCGTGACGGTCGCAACCATCGCGTTGGGCAGCATGTGGCGGAACATGATGGTGCCGTTGGATACGCCCAGCGCGCGGGCGGCGCGGACATATTCGAAGTTACGGGCGCGCAGAAATTCTGCCCGGACCACGCCGACAAGGCTCGGCCATCCGAACAGGACCGACAAGAACACCAGCATCCAGAAACTTCGCCCGAAAATGGCGAACATAATGATAATCACATAAAGCGACGGGGTGGAGGACCAGATTTCCAACAGGCGCTGAAGCACGAGGTCGAGCCATCCGCCGAAATAGCCCTGGACCGCACCGGCCACGATGCCGATGGCGCTGGCACAGACCGTCACGATCAGGGTGAACAGGATTGAAAGGCGGAACCCGTAAATCACGCGCGCGACGACATCGCGTTTTGTGTCGTCGGTGCCAAGCCAGTTCGTGCTGTCGGGGGCTGACGGAGCCGCGCCGCGAATGTCGACGATGGTGTCATAGCGGTAGGGAATGAGCGGCCAGAGAAGCCAGCCTTTTTCGATCTCGACGCCTTCGACTTGTCCCGTTTCATCGGCTTCGGCCATGATGCCTTCGGGGTCGTCGTAGCAGGCTTCGATCCCGCCGGTGCGGATCAGACATTCGACGTCTTCGTATTGGTATTGTGCCTCGATGGGCAGGTCGCCGCCAAACGCAGTTTCGGGATAAAAATTGAAAATCGGCATGTAAATCTCGCCGCGATAGCTGACGAGGATCGGTTTATCGTTGGCGATGAATTCCGCCAGCAGGCTAAGGCCGAACAGGATCGAGAAGATGTACAGGGACCAATACGCCCGCCGGTTGCGCTTAAAGTTGCGCCAGCGGCGTTGGTTTAGCGGCGACAGGAACGGACGCTTGCGGGGCGTTTCCACAGCGGGCGCTTCGACGTCAGGGACGGGATCGGGCATGGCCAAGGCTCAGACCTCCCGCTTATCAAAGTCGATGCGCGGATCGACGAAGACGTACATCAGATCCGACAGGATGCCGACCAGAAGGCCCACGAGGCCGAAGGCGAAGAGCGTGCCGAAGATCACCGGATAATCGCGGGCAACGGCGGCCTCGAAACCGAGGCGACCAAGTCCATCGAGCGAGAAGATCGTTTCGATGATCAGGCTTGAGCCGAAGAAGATGCCAATGAACAGCGATGGAAATCCGGCGATGACAATGAGCATCGCGTTGCGGAAAACGTGGCCGTAAAGGACGCGGGATTCTGACAGACCCTTGGCTTTGGCAGTGACGACGTACTGCTTTTTGATCTCGTCAAGAAAGCTGTTTTTAGTCAGCAGCGTCAGGGTCGCGAAACCGGAGATCGACGACGCCAGCACCGGCAGCGTGATGTGCCAGAAGTAGTCAGCCACCTTCGCGCCGGCAGACATTTGGTCGAAGTTATCGGACGTGAGGCCGCGCAGCGGGAACCACTGGAAATACGACCCGCCCGCGAACAAAACCAAGAGCATGATCGCGAACAAGAAGCCCGGGATGGCGTAGGCGACGATGATCAGACCGCTGGTCCATGTGTCGAAGCTTGAGCCGTCGCGCACGGCTTTACGGATGCCCAGCGGGATAGATATCAGGTAGGCGATGACGGTGGACCACAGGCCCAATGTGATCGAGACGGGCATTTTCTCGGCCACCAGATCGATCACGGATATCGAGCGGAAGTAGCTTTCTCCGAAGTCAAAGCGGAGGTAGTTCCAGATCATTTTCCCAAATCGGATGTGGGCAGGCTTGTCGAAGCCAAATTCCTTCTCCAGCTCGTCGATGAATTCTTGCGGCAACCCGCGCGCGCCGACATAGCCACCGTCGCCCTGGGCCTCGAAGGTTTCCGAGCCGCCGCCCGAGATCGACTCGAACACGTCGCCCTGGCCTTCAAGGTTGGCGATGATCTGTTCGATGGGGCCGCCGGGCACAAATTGGGTCAGCGTGAAGTTGATCACCATGATCCCAAACAACGTCGGAATAATCAGCAAAAGCCGTCGGAAGATATATGCGCCCATGGCCCCGAGGTTCCTTACAGAGCGCCTTGCGCGCGCAATTGCGCTTCGGCGTCGGCGTCATGCCACCACCAGCTGAACTGGCCCAAGGCGAAGGGCGGGCGTTCGTCAGGGTAGCGGAACATGTTGTAGTAGGCGACCGTGTGCACGTCCTTAAACCACTGCTGGACCCAGAAACCTTCAGCGCGCAGGACGCGATCTAGGGCGTGGGTTGCGGTTGTCAGTTCGTCCAGCGTCTGCGCGGCGATCACGACTTCCATGAGGCGATCAACGGCCGCGTTTTGAAGTCCCATCAGGTTGCGCGAGCTGTCTTCGGCAGTTTCAGACCCGAACCATTGGCGCAGCCCAAACCCCGGCTCGAACCCCATCCCGAAGGTGTGATTAACGATGTCATAGTCTGAGGTGCGACGCCGGTCGATGTATTGGCTAATGTCGACCCGGTCGAGCACCGCGTCAATTCCGAGACGTTTGAGGTTCTCGATGTAGGGGTTGATGATCCGATCAAACGCCGGGCTGTACGACAGCACGACCAGATCAAGCACTTTGCCGTCCTTGCGCCGAATACCATCATCGCCGGTGACCCAACCCGCTTCGTCCAGAAGGGCTGCGGCTCGGCGCAAGTTAGTTCTGTCAAAGTTGCGCGGACCACTTGTTGGCGCCATCACGGCCTCGTCCGTCAGGATGGATGCGTCCAGCAAGTCTGCATCGACGAGCGGCTGAAGGATCGCGACCTCTTCCGGCGCAGGCGTGCCGGTCGCCTCTAGGTCCGAGTTTTCCCAGAACGAATTCACACGCTCGTAAAGGCCGAAGAACAGAGATTCATTTGAGAATTCGAAATTAAACATCAACCGCACAGCTTCGCGAGTGCGCGCGTCCTGCCATTCGGGGCGGCGCAAGTTGAAGATGAACGACTGCGCCGAGCCGATCGAGCCATCGGACAGTTCAGTCTTGATGATCGAGCCATCGGTGACGCCCGGAAAGTCATATCCCGTCGCCCAGTCTTTCGAAGAATTTTCATCGCGAAAGGTGTATTCCCCGGCTTTGAAAGCTTCGAGCGCGGCCGAGCTATCGGCAAAATACTCGAACCGGATGCGGTCAAAGTTGTTCTGACCGACGTTAAACGGGTGCTCGGCACCCCAGAAGTTCGGGTTGCGGCCATAGATGATCTGCCGTCCGACGTCGAAGCTTTCGAGCACATAAGGCCCGGTGCCAAGGAACGGCACAAGCGTGCTGTCGTCCAGACGGGTTTCGGTTTCCTCGAACCATGCTTTTGAGAACATCGGCAAGCCGCCAGCGAAACCGATCACTTCGCGGCGCGGCGCCTCTTCGGCGAAAGAGTATTTGATGCGGTATGGGTCCAGGACTTCGACCGAGCTGACAAAGCCTTCGACGACGTTCACAAATTCCGGCAGGCCCTGCTCCATGAACAGATCGAAGGTGAATTTCGCATCTTCTGCCGTGGCAGAGGTTCCATCGGCAAAGGTGACGTCGTCGCGCAGATTGAAGATCACCCAATCTTTGCTGTCGGGGTATTCCATCGTCGTGCAGAGGTAGCAGTATGCGCCATATGCGTCGTCGGCCGTCGTAACGAGGACATTCTCGTACATAACCGCCATGCCAGTCGCAGCGACGCCTTTGCGAGTGTAATTGTTGAAGCTGTCGAAATTGCCTTGCGCCCAAGTGCTTATCTCGCCGCCCTTGGGAGCGTCCGGATTGACGTAATCAAGGTGGGTCGCATCCGGGCCGTACTTCAGCGCGCCGAAATTCGAAAACGCAGTCGCTTCGGTGACGTTTTCGTGGCTCTCTGCGCGCACGATCCCGGCTGTGGCCAACAACGCTCCGGCGGCAAGCGCGGTTAATCCAAGCAATCTCATGCGGAATTTCTCGGCGTCGTGATTGGCAGATACGGCTATGGCGCGGGGGCGGCGTGGCGTCATCGATCTTATCCTCTGTCTCGTTTTTCCGGGCATGCCGGATTGGAATTCAAAGCTCATTCATAAAATTACAGCTAATTTTCCACATGTATAATGTTCAAGGCCAAGGCTCTGAATATTTGGTGATGCCACCGTGCGCAGCAATAGGGCCGGACGCAACAGCGACCGGCCCCAAACAACCAAAAACGTCAAAATAAACGGTTATCCGCCAGTGCTTTCAAGATAGGCAATCAAGTTCGCACGATCTTCGATGTCTGACATGCCGCGATAGTTCATCTTTGTGCCATCAACATATTTCGCGGGCGCTGTGAGGAATTCGTTCAGCGCTTCAGGCGTCCAGTCACCGGCAAACTCGGTCATAGCGGTCGAATAGGCATAGTCCTGCGCCGTCCCGATATCGCGCCCGACCACGTTTGCCAGATAGGGACCAGTGCCGTTCGCGCCCGTTTCCAGCTTGTGGCAGGCCTGACACTGACGCCAAAGCCGTTCGCCCGATCCAGCGTCGGCAACCGCGAAGACATCGGCAAAGGCGACCTCGATCACGTCTTCGGCTGGCGCGTCGCCTTCGACCTCAATCGTGTAGGCCTGAGCGCCGTCGTCATGGCCCGTGCTGGGATGGTAAATGAATTCGGCAGCAAAGCCGCCCAGCAAGAAGACAAGAAAGGTGCCGCACAGGCCGCCCAGCGCTTTGGTGAGTGTCATCGTGTCGAACATGTCGCGTCCAGTTCCCTGAGTGTTTAACGGTTATCTATCCGCTTCCCATGATCGGCTTCAAGCGATAACACCTGCGGCGAAAAGCCTTTTTGTCATAACGGGTCGGATTAAACACGAGATGAACGGACGAATTGCATTCCAGGGAGAGCCCGGCGCCTATTCACATCAGGCCTGCGCCGAGACCCGTCTCGACTACGAACCAATGCCCTGCGCGACGTTTGAAGACGTCATCGAGGCGGTAAATTCCGGCGCGGCGGAACTCGCCATGCTGCCGGTCGAAAACACCACCTACGGGCGCGTGGCCGACATACATCGGCTTCTGCCAGACAGCGGACTGCACATCGTCGACGAAGCCTTTGTGCGGGTGCATATCAACGTGCTTGGCGTGCCGGGCGCGAAAGTCAGCGACATCAAAACCGCCTATTCGCACCTTGTTTTACTGCCTCAATGCGCCGGCTGGCTGAAAGCCAACAACGTGCGCGGAGCCGTCAGCCCAGATAACGCACGCGCCGCCCGTGACGTGGCCGAAGCCGGTGACAAAACAGAAGCAGCCCTTGCCTCGGAGCTGGCAGCAGAGGTCTACGGTCTCGACATTCTTGCCCGCCACATCGAGGATCAGGACCACAACACCACGCGTTTTCTCGTGATGTCGAAAACACCCAACCTTACGCGGCGCGGTGACACGATGATCACAACTTTTGTCTTTCGCGTCCGCAACATCCCGGCCGCGCTTTATAAAGCGATGGGCGGTTTCGCGACCAACAGCGTCAACATGACGAAATTGGAAAGCTACATGGTCGACGGATCGTTTTCGGCCACGCAGTTCTATTCCGACATCGAAGGCCACCCCGACGATGAAAACGTCCAGCTTGCACTGGCGGAACTCGATTACTTCACATCCGAGATCAAAGTGCTTGGCGTCTACCCCGCGGACACAAAACGGCGTTAACCCTAACATCCGTCAACCTTAACGCCCGCCCGCGTCCGACAAAAAAAGAGGCCCCTAAAGCCCCCTTCTTCTTGGTAAAAATACTCCAGGGGAGCGCGCCAAAGGCGGGCGGGGACAGCGTCCCCAAACCCCTTTAGTTCACCGTAACCCACCGCAGAATAAAGAAGTTATCCGGACGCTGCGTCAACTCGATATTGTCCTGCGTGCCCCAAACCAATGGCTGCACATACAGCGGCACATAGGCATGCTCGGACTGATAGAGACCAACGACTTCATCTATCATCGCCTGACGTTCAGCCGGATCAAGCTCGGATTGGATCAGTGGCAACAACTCATCAAGACGCGCATTGGAATAGTCCCCAAAGTTCCACGACCCTAGACGCTTTTCACTGTTTGGTGTGGAGGCAAGGAAGCGAAGTGGATGCTCGTGGTCCATCGAACCGCCGGGCGACCAGCCGAGAAGATACATATCGAAATTGTCTTCGCGAAGCTCTGGCCAGTAGTTTGAAACCGGCATCGCGTCCAACTCGACCGAAATGCCTATCTGCGCCAACATCGCCGTCACGGCCTGACAAACCGACTCGTCGTTCGGATAACGATCGTTCGGGCATTTCAACCCGAATCCAAAGCCATCCGCATATCCAGCTTCCGCCAAAAGCGCCTTTGCACCCTCGACGTCGAACGCTGGCCGCGCGTCATTAACTGTCGAATATCCGCTCATCGCTGGTGTCACGAGCTGACTTGCCGCAGCGGCATTGCCGCGCCAGATCGTTTGCAATATCGCGTCGACGTTGATCGCTTTGGCCACCGCTTCGCGCACTCGCACGTCAAGGAACGGGTTCGCGTCGCCAGCGTTTGCGCCGTACTTAAGCGTCTCAGCCCCATGCGCAAAGCCAAGCATCAGAACCCGCGTTTCGATGCCGCGGATGATGTTGATGCCATCGCTTGCCTCCAAACGGGCGGCGTCCTGAATAGGCACCGGCTCGACGAAATCGACGTCACCTGACAGAAGAGCCGCGACGGCAGTCGCCGAATTTTGGATCGGCGTGAACGTGGCCTCCGGTCCGTGCGCTCCCGCAGCGCCGGCCATACCCACCAGGCCCGCCGCCATCGCAGCGACCAGCATGCCAATTCTCCAACGACCATTACCCATCGAATTCTCCCTTCGGCGAAGGCCGACCATACAGCGCCAGTCCAGTTCGAGGCTGGCTGTCATGTCGGAGCGGTCGAACTCACTGGCCGTTCGGCCGCTGGTGAGCGAAGGGTTTCTTACGCAGGCCCGTACGAGCGATCAACCGCCGACGTTCACCTCGAACGTGGCCCGCAGGAACTCGGCGGTTCCCCGGCGGGCATCGACGGTGACGGTCCAGAGTCCCGGGGCGGAGAGCGGTGCGTCATCGGCGATGACGTGGCTCTCGTTGAGCCTGATGAGTTCCGGCTCGATCGGCCCGAGGTCGGCGGCGGGAAGCGAGAACGACACGGTGAGCTC
>RCMY010001722.1_pt1 | contig 20405 bp, 17 predicted proteins | sample 2041341 | NCBI WGS metagenome assembly RCMY01 (sample SAMN09708234, study PRJNA481090) | Marine sediment metagenome, whole genome shotgun sequencing project. | reverse complement strand
AACGCTGCTACCAGCTGAGCTACCTGGCCAGATGGATGGCGCTGCTGCGCTGCACCAGCGACCCCGACGGGACTCGAACCCGCGACCTCCGCCGTGACAGGGCGGCGCGCTAACCAACTGCGCTACGGGGCCAATTTCTTGACCTTGCTGGCTTGGCCAGCGAGGAAACTCTAGCGGTCTTTCCCGATGATGTGAAATCAACCGGAATGAGTCACAGGAGCAACACAATTTCGTGGCAAAACCAGCAGCTGATCAGTGCGCCCACTGGGGCTCGAACCCAGGACCCGAGGCTTAAAAGGCCCCTGCTCTACCAACTGAGCTACAGGCGCGTCTTGAACTGCCTCGGGAAGTCTAGTGGATACAGATGCTGGCGCCAATGGCAGGCTTGAGGTTATGGATGACTGGATCGGAATCATGGTGGCTCTGGTTGTGGGCGTACCGTTGCTGGTGGTGGCTGCTCTCGTGGATCTGCGACGTCGCCGAACCGGGGAGACCGAACTTGCTGAACCGCCTCTCAGAGGTGATCGCAATGTGGATGCGCTGGTGCCTGACTACATCTCGCAGGAGGCGGTGGATGCCCTTCCCCGGCCTGGGGCAGGCCTTCGGCCGCAGGAGGAGTCCGTGGGTGGGATCCGGCTTGCATTCGGCCACGTTGATGAGGACTTCGCCACTGCCGGCGCCGTCGCCGAGTTGCGATACGCGAGGGTCCTGATGGTGGATGACACCATCTCCTCCTTCCGGGAGTTGCTCGTCCCCCTGGGTGACGCAGCCGCTGGGCAGCCGCTCGTGATCGCCGCAGCATCCTTCCATCCAGATGTCCTCGCTTCTCTCAAGGCCAACCGGCGGGTGACCCGACTCCCTGTGGTGGTCGTGGAGGCGAACCTTGCGGAGCTGATGCAACTGCAGGACCTGGTGGGAGGGCAGGTGCTGGAAGCATCGGATCTGAAGGCAGGCTGGATACCCCCGGATGCCCTCGGGCTGGCCGTGCAATGGAGCAGTGATCTCTCATCGTCGTGGGTGCTCGGCAATGGGCGGGGTCAAGGCTGAACCTGAAGTGCCACTTGAGGCGGGAGTCATTTGGCGTTCACCTTGGGGTTCTCAGGAGTCTCTCAAATATTCATCCATGCCACTGGGGAGCTCGTTGATCCCACGCAAGTCCTAGTCAAAGACGTTTGGGCGCATCGGATCGAGCACGCTTTGTCAGCCGAAGGCGCGAGGTATTCGAGAAGAAATTTCCTGAGAAGTCCTCGGTCTTCTCAAGGAGGACTTGTGTGCTTTTGCCGACGCTGCCTACTGTCCGGCAACGGATGTACGTGTCGGAGGCCCCGCGGCTTCGAGGAAGCGACACGTGGATCCGAGAAGACACTTGTCGTATTTGAAGGGACCCCCCAGCTGTGAATCCGATTCTCAAGGGCTTGCGTGGAACTGTTGCTGCAGTGGCTGTCGCCGCTCTCGTGCAGTCCGTGGGCTCCATGGCGTTGGGGCCGCTGGCGGATGCCAGCAACTCCCAGGTCACTGCCACCACGGCCGTCAACATCCGGTCAGCAGCCTCCGCGAGCTCCGCCCGCGTTGGCATCCTGTACCAGGGTCAGAAGATCCCGTCGATCAGCTCCACTCAGGGCTGGACCGCCGTCACCCACGGCGGCAGGACGGCCTATATCGCCACCGCCTACCTCACCAGCAACTCGGTTGTGGTGGAGAAGCCGTCGACATCCACCAAGGGTGATGTTTACGCGACCGGGAGTCTCAACCTCCGCTCTGGGCCGAGTCTCTCGAGTGGCGTCTCCCGCGTGGTCACGAAGGGCACAAAGCTGAGCCTCACCGGGACCATCAGTGGCTCGTACAGCCAAGTAATTCACAACTCCACGACGCTGTGGGCGGCCACTTCCTATCTTTCGGCCTCTGCGGGTGCACCGAGCCAGTCCCTGCCAGCCATCACAGGCAGGATGAAGGCCACGTCCGCACTCATGATCCGCACCACGGCCAATCGCAACTTTGCATCCCTGGGCGACGTGCCACTGGGGACGATCCTCGACGTCACCGGTGTGGTGACCAACGGCCTGGCCCAGATTGTCTGGCAGGGCAATGTCCGCTGGGTCAACAACTCCTATCTCACGAAGGTTGCAGGCTCGACAACCTCGCCGAGCAAGCCCGCGCCACCATCGACGACGAACAGGTACGCCACGGCGAACCTGAACATCTGGAACGCCGCAACCGGTGCCGCTCACATCGGGGAGATCCCGCGTGGCTCCGTTGTGGCTGTGACGGGCAAGGTTTCGTCAGGACGCGCCGAGATCGTCCACAACGGGGCCATCCGATGGGTGACGGCAAGCTACCTCAGCATCACTGCCCCCGGTAGTTCCGGAGGAAGCGCCGGCGACGGTGGAAGTCTCAACAAGGGCTATTCCAGTGGTCTGGACGACACCAACGCCAACACCGAGAAGGTCATCCGTCACATCTGGGCAACCCAGCCTGCCATCAAGACCATGTATGGCTGGCGCCGAAGCGCGACTCCGGACCATCCGGCCGGTCGGGCAGTGGACGTGATGATCCCCAACTACAAGTCCAACAGTGCGCTGGGCTGGAATATCGCGCGGTACTACCGTGCCAACGCCAAGCAGTTCGGTATCAGCTACATCATCTTCGATCAGCAGATCTGGAGCGTCTCACGAGACGGGCAGGGATGGCGCAACATGTCCGGAAGAGGCAGTGACGCCGCCAACCACAAGGACCACGTCCACATCAACACCTACGACTGAGTTGCCGGAGCTGCCCTGACCCAGCGCTGGTTGTCAATAGTGCTGGGTCAGGACCTGCCACGGAGACGGCGCATGATCGCCGGCTCCTGATCTGTCTCCCGGTTGTGTCCCACGGTATCCAGTGGACTATGCTCATCTGCGAAGCACCAGAGTCCCCATCGTCTAGTGGCCTAGGACTCCGCCCTTTCACGGCGGCAACACGGGTTCGAATCCCGTTGGGGATGCCAAGGAAGCCCACCCGAACCGGGTGGGTTTCTTCTGTTGTTCAGCGCCTTGTTTCAAGTCACCCTCGGCCGGAGCGAGTCAGCTGGCTGGTTCACCCAACGGCAGCCACGGCGGGATCATGGTGGGTGCATTCACATGTCGCTCGAAGCACGACCACCAGAACCCGGCGTCGTCCGGGAGAGCGCGCCCGTCAGCTTCACGCACCGCGTCACGCAGTGCGTACTTGGTGTCAGCGAGGCGCTCGGCCACTGATGCGTCCATCGGTCCCCCCAGAAGCTGTTCCTCGAACTGGAGACACCTCATCCTCAACCTCGTGATGCGTCGGTGACGCAGGACGTGAGTCTCATCCAGCTTCAGCACCGCCTCTGCGGCACGCAACCAGCCGTAGTCGATACTGATGGCTATGAGTCCGGGATGGACTGACATGGGGCCATGGACGTCAAGTTCCGGCTGGATCACAATGGCATCGGTGCGTGCTGAGTACTCCAGTTCGTCGCGCGCCGCCTCGTCAATGAGGATTTCCGTGGAACGCATGACGATGGCGAAGAGGTCTGCGTCACGCATGGATTGGCGGGCGGGCAGGCCCTCGCCCTTGGAGCTGATGACGTAGGTGCGATCGGCTGCCATGTTCTCGATGGCGAACTGCGCCGGGAGGTTTTCGCGCACCCCACCATCCACGTAGGTTTCCCCGCCAAGTGGCACCGGACGGAAGACCGCCGGGATGGAGCATGATGCGAGCACTCCCGTGGCCAGGGGGTGGGGCCCAGCGTCGACGACGCGGCCATGCCGGTCCAGGAGAGCGCCGTTCTCGGTCATGAACCGCAGGGCGCCGGATTCCAGACCCACCATGGCGATGCGGAGCGTCGTACCTGCGGAGCGCACCTTCGCGGGATCGAACACCTCGGGATCCAGCAGTCGCAGCAGGACGGGTCCCGGGCGGTACATGGATTTGGTCCGCTCCATGCCATGGCGAATCGAGACGAGATCGCTGCCGATGCGCGGGAGCTTCCCAACGTTGCTGAAGATTTGTGCCAGCGTGCCGAGCGACCACTCAGGCTCGGTCTCCACATCCGGTTCCAGAGCGAGTTCCAGGGGGCCAAGCTGTGTTCTGGGTGGGGAGGGCGGGGACGAGGGGCTGTTCGCCCGCAGGAACGGCAACCGTGGGAATGCGCGGGGCGTGGGCTCCGGCGGGTGTGTCCTGGAACTCATGAGGTCAAGCCAACCCGGTGCCTCCGTCTGGGCCCGGACGAGCCAAGGGCGTGGTGTGAACATCTCGTCGGGATCTCGCAGGGCCAGCCAGATGTCCATCACTTTGGTGGTGAACTCGTGCTGGGCCTGTCGGTTCATGTCCTGTGCCAGCCCCGCCGCGAGAATGGCACCGGCTGAGGCCCCCACAAAGGTGTTGGGTGTGAACTTGGGATCATTACGGAAGAGATAGTCAAGGGCTCCCAGTTGGAAGCTGGCCCGTGATCCACCGCCGGACAGCACGCACGCAACCTTCTCCCGCTTGGGCGTGTGGCCGAACAGGGGCGAAGTGAGCCATCCGGGGCTGGGCATGGCACAGGAGTCTACGGTCTCAGAGATGGCAACGGCGCCCATCCCTGTCACCATGGTTGCGTGAGTACCCCTTCCACGCCGCAGGATCTGAGTCGTTACGGATGGCTTGCCGTTGCGGCTGCCCTGGCAACCATTGCCCTGAAGACAGTTGCCTGGTGGGTGACGGGATCGGTCGGACTGCTCTCTGATGCGGCGGAATCGGTGGTCAATCTGGTGGCCGCAATCGTGGCGCTCGTGGCCCTCAAGGTGGCCGCCAAGCCCGCTGACAAAAACCACAACTTCGGCCATTCGAAGGCGGAGTACTTCTCCGCTGCGGTGGAAGGGATCATGATATTTGTGGCTGCGGCCGTCATCATTGTGTTCGCCATCCAGCGGTTTCTCGCACCTCGAGACCTGACCGATGTGGGGCTGGGGCTGGTGATCTCCCTGGTCGCCGCGGGCATCAATGGAGCTGTGGCGCTGGTTTTGATCCGGGCCGGTCGGCGCTACCGGTCCATCACGCTGAGGGCCGATGGGCGACACCTGATGACGGATCTGTGGACGTCCGTGGGTGTGGTGTTGGGCGTGGCGCTGGTGGGGCTCACTGGCTGGAACTGGCTGGATCCGCTCTTGGCCATCGCTGTCGGCATCAACATATTGTGGACTGGCTATGGACTCGTCCGGGAATCCATGGACGGCCTCATGGACGTGTCGCTTCCCAAGGAGGACAACGACAGGATCCATGAGATTCTCGCTGGCCACAGGCATGAGGGCATGGACTTCCACGCTGTGCGCACCCGCGAATCAGGGGCGCGTCAATTCATGGAGATGCACATGCTGGTACCGGGTTTGTGGACCGTTCAGGAGGGGCACGACGCGATGGAGGATCTCATCGAGGAGATCAACGCAGAGTTCCCGGACCTGAGGGTCACCGGCCACCTGGAGCCCATTGAGGACCCCCGCAGCTATGAGGACATGCACCTGTGAGCCGCTCCTTCAGGGGTACGGCCCACCGCATTTCTTGGGTCAGAGACGACGAGCAGGCCCGCCGGGCCGGGTGACCAACGCGCTGGCGCGACCCTCCACCTCGGGGAACTCGCGTGTGTAGCGCCCCAGCCATTCGGAACTGAAGGCTTCAGCGTCGGCTGTCCGCGTCAGGGCCCAGACGGAACCACCGAACCCCGCGCCGAAGCTGGTGGAGCCGTCGGCGCCGAGTTCCCGAGCCAGTTCCTGAAGACGATTTGTCTCAGGAACCTGATTGCCGAGCTGCTGGTCAGCATTGCGCTGTGACAGGTCGGACAGAGCCGCGAAAGTGGTCAGATCGCCGATCTCCAGCGCCGCCGTCGCGGAGGGGATGATCTCCTCGGACTCCGTGAGGAAGGCGCGCAGCCGAGACGTCAGCTCGGGGGAGTGTGCCACCACCGAGCGCAAGCCCTCGGTGGTGTCCTCATCGGCTGCGAGGGCATCGGCGATGGTCACATCCGAGCGACCGGTGGCGTCGTTCCAGGAGGTCACGATCTCCCGGGTCCGGATGGAGGCCTGGTTGTAGGAGACCAGCGCGCTGCCGGTCTTTTCAGCCAGAAGACCGGACACGGCCACGACGAAGGACAGCTCGTCGGGGAGGCGCACCGAGGGGCCCTCGACGATGGGGCAGAACCTGAATTGCGTGAGGTGGTCTGCTTTGCAGCAGAGCATCGAGGTGTGGTCCTCGGATCCTCCGAAGGTGCCAACTCCCCGGACACCCTCCAACGTGCCGAAGGTCATGCCGTTTTCGAAGCAGGCCATGTAGCCGGCAAGATCGACGTCGTCGTGGATGTTCTCCTGCCACTCCTGCGTCTCGCGCAGGCTGTTGTGATCGATGAGGCTCAGCGCCAGAGCCACGACCAGGGCCGATGAGGAGGACATGCCGCTGGCCAGCGGCAGATCCGAATCGATCCTCAGACGAGCGGGACGGACGTCGCCGAAGTTGAGACGCAGACGCTCCAGAACTGCGGAGACGTATCCACCCCAATGCCCGGCGGGCAGCGTGGGTGACTCGCCGCTGCGCAGCACGAGTTCGCCGGGACTGGCGGTGGTGCTCGCGGTAATGTCAGAGCGGGCATCCTCAAGATCGATCGTGATCCCGCGGTTCACGGCAGCAAGCAGCGAGTTGCCTCCCGCGTAGTCCGTGTGTTTGCCGAAGACCTCCAGCCTGCCCGGAACGAACCAGCGGGTCACAGGCGGACCTCCGCATCACCCAGGGCCGCCATGACGGAAGCAATGTCGCCACGGTTGGACATGTCGAGCACACCAACGTCGGCGCGCACCACCCGATACGGATCGCCGGAATCAATGGCGGCACGGACGGCGTCGGTGATCTCGTACTCGCCCCGTGCGGACATGGGAATGGCACGGGCTGCAGGAAAGATGGCGGGGGAGCAGAGCCAACAGTTCATGGACAGCACCGCACTCTCCCCGAGACGCTCGATGGTTGCCTCGTCCGGCTTCTCTACGAGCTCGTCCAGATTGCCGTCATCATCAGAGGTGGCGAGCGCGAACGCCGCGATGCGATCAGGGGCGATATTGGAGCGTTCCAGCATCGCAGTGCGCTCAAAGCCCACGAGGGCAGATCCGGGGACATCGGCCAGCAACCGAAGGGCCTCTGCGGGGTAGTAGTTGTCCGAGTTGAGGATGAGAACGCGATCCTCGCCGGCGAACTCCTCGGCGGACAGGACTGCGTTGGCAGTTCCCAAGGGCTCCTCCTGCACTGCGAAGGAGATGGAGACGCGGGACTTCTCCGCTTCGTTGTAGTAATCGCGGATCATGTCGTGTTCCGGCCCGATGACCAGACAAACGTCAGTGAAACCGGAATCGGCGAGGGCGCTGATCACATAGTCGAGAAATGGGCGCTCACCGCCCATGGAGATCATGGCCTTCACGCCTGCGGACGCCGCAGCGCTCTGGGTCTCATCGAGGCTCACGCCTTTGGCTTCCTTGCGCATGCGTGATCCGAGACCGCGGGCGAGGATCACTGCTTTGTGGGGAGGGACAGGCTGGTTGATGGACATGGGTCCGATACTAGGCCGATCCATGGGGTCAACACCGGGCAGCCCGGAGAATGAGGCGAGCGGGTTGGAGGATCAGCTGATGTGACGCGCGGCACTGTCGAGGATGAGGGCGGACGACACTGCGCCAGGATCCAGATGTCCCACACTCCGCTCGCCGAGGTAGCTGGCCCTGCCTCGCCGTGCCAGCATGCCAAGGGTCGCCTCTGCACCCTGTTGGGCCGCGGCCGCGCCAAGGCGGAGTGCCTCGGTCAGCGGAAGATTCTTAGCGGCCGAATCCTCGAGGGATTTCACGGCAGGTGCTATGGCGTCCACCATTGTTTTGTCACCTTCAACGGTCTTGCCGCGAGACATCACTCCCTCAAGCCCTGCGCGCACGGCCACAGCGATTCCTGCCGTCGTTGAGGGGGTGTGCCAATTCTGGCCAACGCGTAAAAAGAACGTGCCAAAGAGTGGCCCTGAAGCACCTCCGACGGTACTGACGAGTGCCATGCCGACCCGCTTCAGGGAATCGGTGGGGGTCATGAGGGAGTCGATGGGGATGGTGAGTGCCGTCTCCAGACCGCGAGACATGTTCGACCCATGGTCGCCATCGCCGATGGCACGATCCAGTTCGTTGAGTTCAGCTGCGCGGTCCGCGAAGATCTGCGCCGCGTCACGAAGCCATTCCTGGACTGCGTCTCCGGTTGCCATGGTGTCTGCTCCCTTGGGGCTTCTGATTGATTGGCCGACGAGAAGGATAGCCGAGGAGCGCTGCATGCCCTTACCTCTCGAGCTGGACTCAGCGCAGACCCCGGAGGAAGTCCTCGTCGTCGTCAGGTCCGAGCGAACGACGCTGCCCCTGCGTCGACTGGGGTCGGCCGGCCAACAGCCACGTGACGGGTCCGATCACCGGAATGGCTATGACCACGAAGGCCCACAACCATTTTGGCATTGCGCGTATCCGCCCGGGTTGGGATTGTGCCACCTCGACCACGCAATAGATCGTCAGCATGACGATGGCGAGGATGATCAGGATGCGTCCCATGTGGGCAAGGGTAACCCCCTGGGGCAACGGGGTGTGCGCCGCGCCCCTCTGGAACACTGGCGGGGGAGGTCGGATGCCCTAGATTTGAGCACGCCCGATGGTGGGCACCGCAACTACCGCAGGAGGGCCGCATGAGTAGCGACAACGAGCAGCAAGCGTGGGATTCGCAGCAGCGACAGCCTTCGTCGAGTTCATCTTGATCCTCGTCAAGCCCGACCGTGAATTGGAACGCTGACCCCGCCCCATGCAATCGAAACGCCGACCAGTGACCAGCGATGGGTTCACCGTCCGTGCGGTGGCGGACATGCTGGCGGGCGGCCGCTTCCTGTATCCCGAGGGCAGTCCCGTGCCCACCATCCTCGACGCAGGGGTGGGTGCCATCGTCTCGACGAGCGGTTCCACAGGGGCAGGGAAACGTGTGGTGCTCTCCCGATCAGCCCTCCTCGCCGCCGCCGCTGGCTCCCATGCGGCCGTGGGCATGGACCTCACGTGGCATCTCGCGTTGCCGTCGCAGTACGTGGCCGGACTGATGGTGATGGTGCGCTCGCTGGCTGCGGGGCGCGAGCCGGTCCTCGCGTCGCCCGACCTGAGCGATCTGTGCGCATCCGGAGACGGGGATGCTGTATCCATCGTTGGAACCCAGTTGTACCGCGCCCTCGGTGACCCCGATGCCACCAGAGCACTGGCTCAGTTTGACCTCGTTCTCGTGGGAGGTGCGGCCCTGCCGCAAGAACTCCGTGAGAGGGCCGCCGGTGCAGGTATCGCGGTCAGGGAGACCTACGGCATGAGCGAGACATGTGGCGGGATCGTGTGGGATGGCCTTGTCCTACCGGGATCCAGCATCCGGATTCTGGACGATGCGCGTGCACCGCTGGGAGGTCGCATCGCTCTGGGCGGTCCGACGCTCTGTGACGGCTACCTGGGAGACGACGGCCTCATTGAGCCGGCGACGGTCGACGCTCTGTTGACCACCGCGGACTGGGGGCATCTGGAACAAGGGCGTCTGGTGGTTGGCGGACGTCTGGACGATGTGGTGATGTCCGGCGGCATGAACGTGGATCTTGGTGCGGTGCGTCGCGCCGTCGAGGCCATCGATCCCGATGCCGCGGTCCTGGCCGTGGAGGATCCCGAGTGGGGCCATCGCATAGTCCTGTTCGCCGCCGTGGGACACCTGCCCGGATGGCGGGAAACACTGGCGTCCGACCTCCCCCGAACGGCATTGCCGCGGCAACTGGTGCGAGTGTCCGAGGTTCCCCGCACACCTGGTGGCAAACCGGATCGCCGCGCTCTCCTAGCATTGGTCCCACGATGACTGACTCTCTCTCCGTGTGGATGGCCGGCGCCCGGCCCCGCACACTGCCCGCCGCCCTCGCTCCCATCCTCGCTGGCATCGCCTCTGCCCTGCCCGTGGTGAAGTCGGTGACCAACGGCCGCTTCTGGGGAATTGCGTTGCTCTGCTTCGTCGTTGCCCTGGCGTTGCAAGTGGGCGTCAACTACGCCAATGACTATTCCGACGGCATCCGAGGGACCGACGATGACCGGGTTGGGCCCACCCGGCTGGTCGCCACTGGCCTGGCGAGCCCATCAGCCGTCCGCACCGCAGCCTTCGTCAGCTTCGGTGTGGCTGCGGCGGCTGGTCTCGGCGTGGTCCTCGTCACGGGCCACTGGTGGCTGTTGCTCGTGGGGGCCTCGGCCATCGTCGCAGCCTGGTTCTACACGGGCGGCAGCCACCCGTATGGCTATCTCGGGCTGGGGGAGTTGTTCGTTTTCGTCTTCTTCGGCCTGGTGGCCACGGTGGGGACGACCTTCGTCCTGTCCAACGCAGCGCCTGGTTGGAGCTGGGTGGGGGCCATCTCCATCGGAGCCCTCGCCAGCGCCCTCCTTGTGATCAACAACCTGCGGGATGTGGAGACAGACACCGCGTCCGGAAAACGCACCCTCGCCACCAAACTGGGGGATGGGGGAACCCGATGGTTCTTCATCACACTGGTGGCCGTGGCGGTGGGGTGCGTGGTGGTGTTCGCCACCCTGACGACGTGGTGGGCCCTCCTGTCCCTGCTCGCCTTCGTGGTCCTGATCCGGCCCGTGAAGGATCTCCTGAGGGGCGCTCGTGGTCGAGACCTGATTGGCACCCTGCAGGCCACCGGCATGGCCGAGCTCGGCGTGGGTGCGGGTCTCCTCGTCGGAATTCTCATCGGCTGAGGCACCATGGAGATCCATGTCTACGACATCGAACTGAGCACAGGATTCCGCGGCATCACACGCCGCCAGGGCGTGCTGTTGGAGGGCCCCGTCGGATGGGGCGAGTGGAGCCCCTTCCCCGAATACGATGACCAGGAGGCCGCCTCCTGGCTCCGCGCGGCCGTGGAGATGGCCACGCTTGGCTGGCCCGAACCGATACGTGACGAGGTGCCCGTCAACGCCATCGTTCCTGCTGTTGCACCTGCTGCCGCCGCGGAGCGGGTGAAGTCCTCCGGTTGCCGGACCGCGAAGGTGAAGGTGGCGGAGAGGGGACAGAGCCTCCAGGACGACGTTGCCCGCGTGGCGGCCGTCCGTGAGGCACTGGGGCCCCAGGGGCGCCTCCGTGTTGATGCGAACGGGGGCTGGTCACTGGAGGAGGCCGCCGTCGCCATCGGAGAACTGGCGCAGTTCGATCTGGAGTACGCCGAGCAGCCCTGTCACAGCGTGGAGGACCTCGTGGAGCTCCGGTCGCTGCTCGGCCGACGTGGCGTGGCGGTCCCGATCGCCGCGGACGAATCCATCCGACGTGTGGATGACCCCTTGCGGGTCCGTGATCTGGGCGCAGCCGACGTGGCCATTCTCAAGGTGCAACCGCTGGGCGGCGTGCGTCGGTGTCTGGAACTCGCGGAGGTCCTCCGCATGCCCGTCGTGGTGTCCAGTGCTCTGGAAACCTCAGTGGGTCTGCGTGCGGGTGTGGCGCTGGCGGCCGCACTCCCCGAACTGCCCTATGCGTGTGGACTTGAGACCGGCAGCCTGCTGCTCGACGATGTTGCCGCAGAGCCCCTTCTGGCACGGGCGGGAGCTCTTCCGGTGAGCGATCTCGTCGTGGATCCCGACGCCGTGGCGCGGACGCGTGCCAGCGACGAGATGGCAGGCTGGTGGCTCGAGCGACTCCACCGCGTCGCTTCCCTCGTGCCCGAGTGGCCCCGGACGACAAGGATCAAGCTGTGAATTCGCCGATGCTGGGGGCCACGATTGTCTCCACCCTTGCCGCCTGCGGCGTGACCGATGTGGTTCTGGCGCCGGGATCGCGCAACGCGGCCCTCGCGCTTGCCCTTCACGAGGCGGATGCGCGTGCCCTCATTCGGCTGCATGTCCGCATTGACGAGCGCGTTGCGTCCTTCACAGCACTGGGTCTTGCCCAGGGCTCGAGTCGCGTGGTGGCCGTCGTCACCACCTCCGGCTCAGCGGTGGGCAACCTCGTGCCCGCTGCCATGGAGGCGAAAGCCGCCGGCGTCGGCCTTCTGCTGATCACCGCGGACCGTCCGGCGGAGATGATTGGTACCGGCGCCAACCAGACGGGCGAACACGTCGGGGCTTTCGGGCCCTCGACACTCGCCACGGTGCGGCTGTCGTCCCTCACGGATGACGTGGCGCTCTGGGGGGCGGCAGTCCAACGCGCCCACGTGATGGCCTCGGGACGACGCTCACGCCGCCCGGGCCCGGTGCACATCAATGCCGAGTTCAGCCCGCCGTTGATCGGGCCTGTCCCCGAAATCGACGCGCGCCCGGCGGAAGTCAACGGTAGCGACGGCGTGACGGTGCACGAGGTGGCGGATGCGGAGCGCACCGTGGTGCTCGTCGGCGACGCGTCCGCCACCATGGGCATGGAGGCGCGGGCGCTGGCGGAACTCGGCGGTCTTCCGCTCTTCGCCGAGCCCAGCAGCAATGCCCGCACCGGAAGAAATGCCATCGCCGCCTACCGGCTGCTGCTCGAATCTGCGCTGGGCGCCAGGATCCGACGGGTGATCTGCTTCGGACATCCCACCTTGTCCCGGCCGGTCACGGCGCTGCTGTCGCGCCGTGGTGTGGAGGTCGTCGTGGTGACGGACCGGGCTGATTGGAATGATCTCGGATCCCACGCCGTCGCCGTCGTGGACAGGGTGCTGCTTCCCGAGGGTGACCCGGAATGGCTGGAGAGCTGGCAGGTTGCTGATCGGAAGCTGGCCGGAGAACGTGCGTCGCTGGCCCGATGGGATGGCCACGCCGTCGCCGGGGCTGTGCTGGCAGCGGTGGGTCCGGGGGAGCAACTCTTCTTCGGGTCAAGCCAGAGCATCCGCGATGCAGACCTGGCTCCCATCAGCCATGCTCCAGCACGGGTCTGGGCGAACCGGGGCCTGTCCGGCATCGATGGCACGCTCAGCACCGCCATCGGCGTGGCACTGGCCACAGGGGAACCCACCACGCTCCTGCTCGGCGACCTCACTCTTCAGCACGACATGGGCGCCCTGGTGGCACCTCCGTTGGAGCCGGGATACGACATCCGCGTCGTCGTGGCCCATGACGACGGCGGCGCCATCTTCTCCACCTTGGAGCAGGGGGCGCCGGCGCACGAACGGGCGTTCGAGCGGGTATTCGGCACGCCGCAGGGCGTGGATCTCGCTGCTGTCGCCTCGGCGCTTGGTTGGCGGAGCACCACGGTGAGCGACGAAGCGGAACTCAGGGCCGTCCTCAGCGCCCCAGTGCAGGGCCGGGAGTTGGTGGTGGCCCAACTGGCGAGAGGAGACCGCCGAAACGCCGAGGCAGCCCTGAAGGCGTTGGGTCAGAGCATCATCTGATCACGCCGGGCGTCCACGGTGCACCCCGCCGACGCAGTTCTCGGTGTCACCCATTACGGTCAGTGGCATGCAGATCGGTATTCCGCTCGAGATGGCACCCGGTGAGAACCGCGTGGCTGCCACCCCCAAAACCGTCCGTCAACTGATTGCCCTCGGCTACGGCGTCGTCGTCCAGGAGGGCGCAGGCTCGCGTTCCGCGTTCGACGATGCCGCCTACGCCGAGGCCGGCTCCGTGATCGGGGACGTCAATGAGGCCTGGCACAGTGACATCGTCCTGGCGGTGAACCCACCCACCGAGGACCAGATTGCCGCGCTCAAGGCAGGCAGCACCATCATCAGCTTCCTCGCTCCGAGGCAGGATGCAGCCCTGACCAGCAGGTTGGCCCAGCAGGGTGTGACAGCCCTCAGCATGGACATGGTCCCCCGCACCAGCCGGGCGCAGGCGCTGGACGCTTTGAGCGCGATGGCCAACATTTCGGGCTATCGGGCCGTGGTGGAGGCGGCGCACTCCTTCGGCCGCTTCTTCACCGGACAGGTGACGGCCGCCGGCAAGGTCCCTCCGGCGAAGGTGCTGGTGGCAGGCACCGGTGTCGCCGGGCTGGCCGCGATTGGTGCCGCCAACGCAATGGGCGCCATCGTCCGCGCCACCGATGTGCGCCCGGAAACTGCCGAGCAGGTGGAATCCATGGGGGCGAGCTTTCTGCACGTACGCTCCGACGATCAGGGGGTCAGCTCCGACGGCTATGCGAAGGAGGTGGGTGCTGACTACGCCGCCCGCGCCCGCCAGCTGTACGCCGAACAGGCTGCAGAGGTGGACATCATCATCACCACGGCCGCCATCCCCGGCAGACGCTCTCCTCTTCTCATTTCCGCAGACATGGTTAGTACCATGCGCAACGGCTCCGTCATCGTGGACCTCGCAGCCCAGGGGGGTGGCAACTGCGAACTCACCAGGCCGGGGGAGAGTTGGGTCACCGAGAACGGCGTGACCATCATCGGATGGACGGATCTTGCGAGCCGGCTCCCCGGACAGTCCTCGCAGCTCTACGGCACCAACCTCGTCAACGCGCTGACACTCATGACTCCGGAGAAGGACGGGCAACTCGTCCTGGACTTCGACGACGAGATCGTCCGGACCATGACCACGGTGCGCGACGGTGTCATCACGTTCCCTCCACCACCCATCGAGGTGTCTGCCGCGCCGGCAACGGCCCCCGCGACCGGGGCCGTGCCGGCCACGCCGCCGCCCGAGCCGAAAAAGCCGAAACCCTGGTGGCTGACCGTCGTCTGGGTGGCGCTGGCAGGCATGGGGCTCATCGCCCTGCTCACCATCGCGCCCAGCAACTTCGTCACCCTGTTCGGCATCTTCGTGCTGGCTGGGGTCGTTGGTTACTACGTGGTCTGGAACGTCACCTACGCTCTCCACACGCCCCTGATGAGCGTCACCAACGCGATCAGCGGCATCATCATCGTGGGCGCCATGACACAACTGGCCGATCCCAATCCTTGGGTGAAGGGTATTTCCTTCGCGGCCATCGTGCTGGCTGCCATCAACGTCTTCGGCGGGTTCACAGTGACCCACCGCATGCTGACCATGTTCCGGAAGGGCTGAGCCATGCTGAGCAACTTCATTGATGCCACCTACATTGTCTCCGGACTGATGTTCATCCTCGCCCTGGCGGGCCTCAGCAAGCACGAGACCGCCAAGCGGGGCAACGCCTTCGGCATCCTCGGCATGGTGCTGGCCATCGTCGCCACCAACTTCGCCATCGCCTACACGGACTACGCCAACATGGAGATTCAGCCCGTCTCAGCGGTGCTGCTGTACGCGGCTCTGGCCATCGGTGCCGTCATCGGAATCTGGCGGGCGCGCAAGGTGGAGATGACGGGCATGCCCGAGCTCATCGCCCTCCTGCACAGCTTCGTGGGGGCCGCCGCCGTCATGGTGGGCTACAACGCCTTCCTGCAGCGACCGGACGCCTCCAGCTTCCAGCAGGTTGAGGTGTACCTCGGGGTCTTCATCGGCGCCGTCACCTTCACCGGCTCGATCGTGGCGTGGGGCAAGCTCAACGGAAAGCTTGCATCGAAGCCGTTGACGCTGCCGGGGAAGAACTGGCTGAACCTCGCGGCGCTCGTCGCGCTGGGACTGCTGGGGTGGTGGTTCATCTCCTCGCACTCGATCATCCCTCTGCTACTGGCCACACTCGTCTCGCTGGCGCTCGGCATTCACCTGGTGGCGTCCATCGGCGGTGCCGACATGCCCGTGGTGATCTCCATGCTGAACTCGTACTCCGGATGGGCGGCCGCATTCACCGGCTTCACGCTGGGGCTGACCATCCTCGTCATCACCGGCGCGCTCGTCGGCGCCTCCGGAGCCATCCTCAGCTACATCATGTGCCGCGCCATGAACCGCTCCTTCATCTCCGTCATCCTTGGTGGATTCGGGGAGTCGACTGCGCAGGGCCCGGTTGTGGAGGGTGAGCACAGGGAAGCCTCGACGGGCGATGTCGCGCGCCTTCTTGACGACGCCAAGAAGGTCATCATCGTCCCCGGCTACGGCATGGCCGTGGCGCAGGCACAACACCTGGTGGCGGAACTGACCCGCTCTCTGCAGGCCAAGGGCACCGAGGTGCGGTTCGCCATCCATCCCGTTGCCGGCCGTCTGCCGGGCCACATGAACGTGCTGCTGGCCGAGGCCCGCGTGCCCTACGACATCGTCGAGGAGATGGACGATATCAACGACGACTTCGCGAGCACCGACGTCGTCCTCGTGATCGGGGCCAACGACACGGTCAACCCGGCCGCCATGGAGGAGGGTTCACCCATCTCCGGGATGCCGGTGCTGCACGTCTGGGACGCCACCACCGTGGTGGTGTTCAAGCGCTCGATGAGCGCGGGCTACGCCGGCGTCCAGAACCCGCTGTTCTTCAACGAGAACACGGTCATGTGCTTCGGCGACGCCAAGGCCAGCGCCCAGGCGATCGTGTCCGAGTTGCCGCAGCTGGAGGCCTCGGCGCGCTGAGTCCGAGTGGACTGGGGGTGTGGCCGATGTTGGTTGGCGGCAGACCGGCCGCGATTGACGACTGTCCTGTGCCGCAGGCTCTGGCCGGGCGAAGGTTGGGCAGCAAAGCGCTGAACAACAAGAGCCGGAGGGCAGAGTGCGATTGTGGTTGGTAGTCCAACCAACATTGCACAGTGCCTTTGCGGAATCGGTGCGCTCGTGGGGGCGTGGTCACTTGTGGTTGGCAGACCAACCAACACTGACCTCCGTCCAGGCCACGGTCGTGTTTGTGTAGCTGCGCTTTTGCCCTTCTCCTGAAGCTGACCCGCCCGCAATCTCAGCGACAGCTGGTGGTGGGACCGTCGAGCAGCAGATCTGCCAGCACTGTGCTGATGCCGTCGGGCTGGCCCTCACAGGTGCCCTGGTACTCCACGTTGAACACCGGCTTGTCCAGGGCGATGAGAGCCTCGTAAGTGTCACATTCGTTGTACTGCTGGCACTGCTCGTTGACGGCGAAGTCGATCTCGTCGGCCAGCACCGGGATCAGGTCCATGGTGTTCTTCAGGCCGATGGCGAGGCTTCGATCGTGGGCGAGCGTGATCAGCTCGCGTTGGTAGGCCAGGGCGTCGTCCCGGGAGAGTGGGAATCCGGTGTCGTTGGTGTAGCCATCGAGGTTGTCCGGATCGACGGCGTCGAAGCCCTTTTCAGCGCAGTCGTCCATGCGGGTCGCCATGATCGGCAGCAGGACATCCAGCTCGCGGACGTCCAGCCAGGTCTCCCCGGGCCATCCGTCCAGCGGCTTGCCCTGCACCTCATGGGGGAAGGACTCGTAGTCGTCCCGAAAGGACTCGGAGCCACCAGCATTGAAGTAGCAGATGACGTGGGCCCCCGAGGCCTGCAGTGCCTGCACCTGTGCGGAGTCGGTGCCCACACCGTCGAGGTTGTGGACGGGGACCTCCGGGTTTTCCATGTCACCCTGGTACTGGATGTGCCAAGGCATCGTGCCGGTGGGCTGCCAGTGGGCACGCGGTCTGATTGTCGGTATCGGCGACGACGACGCAGGCGTCAGCTCATCCGGGGCGCACGAGGAGAGCCCGGCGAGCATGACTACCAGACCCAAGCACCGCAACGCCCGTTGCGCCGTCATCCGACAGCGTTCATCTCCGGGCTGGGGTCAGCGATCTTCATGCGAGGGCCGGCTGCTCTTGCGGTTGGACTCGCCGGCCTCCGTGAGCTCAATGAGTTGGCCGGAGATCCGGGTGGAGCGCAACTTGTCCCACGCGTCGGCCGGCAGTTGTGCGGGAAGTTCCACCAGCGAGTAGTCCATGCGAATGTCGATGTGTCCGAAGTCCTCACGGCCGAGCCCTCCCTCGTTGGCGATGGCGCCGACGATCTGGCGGGGTTCGACCCGCTGACGCTTTCCGACCTCAATGCGATAGGTGGCGTAGGACACGTCGGAGCGGCCGCGTCGTGAATCGGACGAGCGGCCAGGTCGCTCTTCGCGCTGCCACCCCTTCCCGCCACCGTCGGCGCGGTTGCCACCCCCACCGCGGGGACCACGATCGCCGTGGTCGGTGCGCGGGCCCCGGTCACTGCGGTCCCGGTCCTGGAAGCGTGGGCGCTCCGGCTCAGGTTCGAGGAGCAATGGCTGATCGCCCCGCAGCACGACGGCCAGGGCAGCGGCCACGTCGACCTCCGGAACGTTGTACTCGTCCACGTAGTGGGCCACGACGTCGCGGAAGAAGTCGACCTTCTCGGATGCCAGGGCCTCGGTGATGTCGTCGTCGAAACGGCTGAGCCGGGTGGCGTTGACGTCGTCGACGCTCGGCAGGTGCATCTGGGTGAGAGTGTTCTTGTTTGCCTTCTCGATGGCCCGCAGGAGATGGCGCTCGCGGGGTGTGACGAAGGAGATGGCGTCGCCGCTGCGCCCTGCGCGACCAGTGCGCCCGATGCGGTGGGTGTAGGACTCCGTGTCCGTGGGAATGTCGTAGTTGACGACGTGACTGATTCGCTCCACATCGAGGCCGCGTGCAGCCACGTCCGTGGCCACAAGGATGTCGAGCTTCCCTGACTTGAGCTGTCCCACTGTCCGTTCGCGCTGCGCCTGGACGATGTCGCCGTTGATCGCCATGGCCGAGAAACCGCGCGCACGAAGCTTCTCAGCGAGCGTTTCCGTCTCGTTCTTGGTCCGGACAAAGACGATCATGCCCTCGAAGTTCTCCACCTCAAGGATGCGTGTCAGGGCGTCGACCTTCTGGGGGTAGGACACCATCAGGTATCGCTGCGTGATGTTGGGGGTGGTCTGCTTGGAGGCCTTGACCGTGACCTCAATCGGGTCATCCAGGTACTTCTTCGAGATGCGCCGGATCTGGCTCGGCATGGTGGCTGAGAAGAGAGCGACGTGCTTGTCCGCGGGGGTGTCGGCCAGAATCGTCTCGACGTCTTCCGCGAAGCCCATCTTGAGCATTTCGTCAGCCTCATCGAGCACGAGAAACCGCAGCTCGGAGAGATCCAGTGTGCCCTTTTCAAGATGGTCCATGATCCGGCCGGGGGTTCCCACGACCACGTGGACACCGCGGCGCAGTGCACTCAGCTGGACGCCATAGCCCTGCCCGCCGTAGACGGGAAGTACCCGAACGCCGGGCATCTTCGCTGAGTAGCTCTCGAATGCCTCGCACACCTGTAGGGCCAGCTCCCTTGTGGGCGCGAGCACCAGCGCCTGGGGAGTTTTCTGCTTCGGATCGAGCTGGCTCAGGATCGGCAGCGCGAACGCCGCCGTCTTGCCCGTGCCGGTCTGGGCGAGACCGACAACGTCTCGTCCCTGGAGCAACGGCGGGATGGTGGCAGCCTGGATGGGCGAGGGGTGTTCGTAGCCGAGATCCCGCACCGCACGGACAAGGCGTTCGTCCAGACCGAAGTCCGCAAACGTTTCTTCATCCCCGATACCCTCAGGTCCATCCGCTTGGGGCGTCACAGAAGGCTCTGGTGCGTCGGATGGGTTGGTTGTACTCTCGTCGCTCACCCCATGACGGTAGTGCGTGCGAGCTCTTATCGCGAGCCCTGCCCACAGAATATGGGCACAGCAGTCAGATCAGGCGTCCAGGAATTCGAGCCATTCGCGGACGGCGAAGGTGGCGCGGACATCGTCCTCGTTGTAATGGAGGACCCGCGTGCGCGCTGCAGATCGTTGTTCAGGCTCGGGGGAATCCAGGGCGCTCTGGTACCAGGTTTGTGATGCGAGGCCGTTGGGCTCATCATCGCGCCAGACGAAACCGGCGCCCTTGGTCGCCACCACTTTCAGACCCAGTCCATCGACAGCCACCATGGAATCGCGTACGTACTGGAAGAGGTCAACGAAGTGCTCGCGGTACTGATCCATCGAGAGTCGGTCCGGGCTGCAATCAGTGAGCTCGGCGACGCGTCGCACACCACGGGAATAGACATCAATAGTACTCAGCGACAGATCATTGAGCTTGAGCGTGGTGAGAAGTTTCTGGTATTGTCGATCAAAACGACGTTGGTCTTTGGCTAGCATGGTCGTTCCTCGGTAGGCACTCCGTTATTGGAGCGTTCGAGGAAACAGTGAGCCGCTTACGCGGATAAGTCTTCTGCCGCGTAGCGGCTTCGTTCAACAGTACGTTGCAGCCGTCAATTTGACATTTCACTCCCGGCGCTACCGCTCTGGTCGCGAAATCTCAATTGCAGCTGAACGCTTTGTTCGGTGTGGCAGCAAACTTTTGCAAGTAACCCGTCATTTACTTCTTGGGATAGAAATTTCCGTCCATTTGACAGTCAGATTTGAGAGTAGTATGGTATGTGTAACGTATCGCGTAAATACAGTTGATGATCAGAAGTTTTGAAGATAAGAAAACTGCGCGGTTTTTTGAAGATGAAGATGTAAAGGACTTTCGTAGCTTTGTTGACCAATTGGCAAGAAGATTGACCTACCTGAACGAGGCAGAAGAATTACTGGATTTACGAGAGCTTAGGAGCAATCGATTCGAGGCACTTGTC
>RCMY010003643.1_pt1 | contig 20433 bp, 20 predicted proteins | sample 2041341 | NCBI WGS metagenome assembly RCMY01 (sample SAMN09708234, study PRJNA481090) | Marine sediment metagenome, whole genome shotgun sequencing project. | reverse complement strand
TATGCCGCAACGGATCACATCGCTGAAAACGGGCTCAAATTCATGCCGGGCCCGCCCGATGCCTACTATGCCCTTAGCAAGACCCGCGTAAAGGATCATCAAGAACCGGTGGACCGGATGAAAAAGCACGGGATCCTGATTGACGGTGAGGGTGTCGTGGATGGTGGCGAGACGCGCATACTGTTGCAGATATTTTCGAAAACCGTCATTGGCCCGATCTTTTTCGAGTTCATCCAACGTAAGGGCGATGACGGCTTTGGCGAAGGCAATTTTAAAGCTTTGTTTGAAAGCATCGAACAAGAGCAAATCGATAATGGCGAACTAAACTCAGCCTGACAGAAAAACCAATGGCCGCGTCAATCGATGCGGCCTTATTTTTTTTCTGGCTCGGAGATATTCCGGTGGGGCTGGCCCCATCTGAGGTACCCTCAGCCGCGCGGCATCTTTAATACGACGTCCCGCCCGCGTCGGGTATAACGCAATTCGCTTTCGCCGATTGCCGATACACGCCCGCCATCCAGCCGGTCACCAACGGCTACTTTTTGATAACGCCCGTTGCTTAGCCGGATCAGCGCGCGGCGGCTGGATGGCTTACCATATACCCCGATCAAATTGATGTTGCGCAGTTTTATAGCGTTCTTAACGGTTGCTTGCTTAGCGACAGATGCTTTTGACGGAACGCTAGGTGCTACCGTACGCGGTGCTACACCGGCGGCGCTGGCGACTTGTGTCGGTTCGGGTTTCGCGCGTTGCGCACGTTTCACAATCCGCGCAAAATTGCGGGGGCGCGTGTCGGGGCGTATCGACGCCTGAACAGCATAGCGGGTTGCGTCGTTTAGAACGGGGCCGACAGGTTTCGGCGGGACCGCCGCAATCGCGGCAAGAGACGCACCCGCCGCCGCAGCGGCGGCATCAACTTCAGGCGCGGTCGGTTCTGGCACCGCAGCGGCGGCGGCGACCGCCTTCTGGATGGATGCAGGACGCAATGACGGGCGTCGGCTGGCCAATTCGCTGCGGGTAAGCCCGCCAAGGTTCGACCGCTCATTGCTTTCGATCAGACCATTCGGCCGCACCACCGGTCTGAATTCAAGTAATCCAGGTTGTGTCTTCTGCGTCTCTTGCGGGACGTCGGGGGCATTGGTCGTGCGTATCAGTTCTTGGGGTGGCTCAACCGGGGGGCGGCCAGCGATCACTTTGACGCCGTCTGCGTTCAATGCCCCGTCGGGTGTCGCAACGACCATGCCGTCGTTGTCCAAAGTAAATGTTGTGCCGGGCGGTGCGGGTGACGCGGGCAAAAAGTCGAACGCATCCCCGCCAAATGACGCCAGTGTGGGCAGGGCCACGGCATCATTCGCGGTGCTGACCGGATCGATGCTGGTCATGTAGAGATCATCAAGCGACACCATGGCAGGTGCGCTGGGTGTTTCTGGTGCCACGGCCCAGATGCCCGATGTCGCGTATTTCGCCTCGATCTCCTGCTGGGTCAGGCTGCGTGGCTGGGCAAATTCCGGTACGCGCAGCGCATCCAGAACGGCCCCGTCTTCATCTGTCAGGCTTGGATCAAGTGCGGCAACACGCTCTTCGCTTTGGTCTGGTAAAACTGCGTCCAACTGCGTGACGACAGAAGGCGTAGCACCGGTTTCAACACGTGTGGGGGCCGGATCGGGTAATACAACCGGGGCTGACGCAGTCGCCGTGGTGTCGCGTTTGGCAAACAAGCGCGACAGCGAAATTCCGTCATCCAAGAATACAGATGCCCACGCGGCGACCCCGGCAAGGAACACCAGCAGCGCGGCTGTCAGCAAAAGCCCCAGATAACGCGGTTTCCCACCAACATTGTTTGGCTTTCGTGCCCCGAAGACCGTCATTTTTTCGGCTTCAGAAGTGGCTTTGGGCAGGACAGTGCCCGTGCTTTTAGCTGCTAGGGCAGGGCCATTGGAAGCTTCGGCTGGGGGCGGTGGTGTTTTGCGTCTACTTAAAAAGCCCAGCTTTTTGGCTGTGGGTTTTTCAGCAGGGACTGGGCTTAAGGATCGGCTGTCCGGTACAAGGGGCACAGCAGGTGCCGCCGATTTTGGACCGGCTGTTGCGGCGGAAACGGCGGGAGTATCTTGGCCGCGGGTTGCGGCCCCTGCCGACGGCGAGGGCGCGGTGCGGCGGCTTGCAAAGCCTGTGGGGGCGGACACAGGTGCCGCAACTGCCGGCGTTATACTCTTGGACACTTCGGGAACCGTGGGGATAGGCGCTGTTTTTGGAGCCACAGGTATCTTTTTCGGCAGATCTGTCTTTGGCTCAGCCACCTCTGCTGCCGTATCAGGCTTTGGCGCAAGCGTCGCAGCGGGAGCCGAAACCGGTTCCTCTTTGGCCTTAGCCACGGGCTTATCAGCCTTACCCGATTCTTTGGCCGGACTGTCTGACGGCGCGTCGGCAGAGCTTGTGGCGTCCAGCTTGCGCGATGCCGCAGTTTTGTCCGGCGTCTTTGTGGCGACAGGTTCGTCCTTTGTCGTCACCTGCTCAAGAAGGTCCGTCAACGGAGCTTCTGGCGTGGTGCCTTCAGTTGGTGGGACATAGGGGCCAAGAATCACGACGGCCTCAACGTCAGGCTCGATCGTCTCGTCCCGATCCAACAGGGTCGACGATGCGTCTGTCGGGCCAAAAAAGGGCTCACCCTTAAAAACACCACTGTCGGGCTGGGCGACAAAGCTGACCGGATAGAAACGATGTTCAGCGGCAAACGCTTCGGCCTCTGCCAGTGTTTCGCGCGCGACGGCGGCCACATGGGTTTGCGCGCCATCATTGCTTATATCAAACGCCAGATCGTCCACAGCATAGGGCGTCGCCCCTTCAAGGGCGCGGCGGGCTTCGACCATGCGATCCGCATCCGAAAGCCCCGGTGTTTCAAGGGTCATAAACTTTATCTGATCATTCGGGATCAGCAGTTTCGTCCGCACGCCACCGGGTTCCAACGATGCCGCCGTCTTGCGCAGCATGGCCAGCGCTGCAGTCATGTCATCGGCGTCAAAGGATACATCGCCAATGCTGCGCCAACCGCCAACAACGCGGTGCAGCAACCTAATGCCTTCAAAGGACAGGGAAAGTGCAAAGTTAGGCTTCATATCGACGCTTTTTAATCGGACGGTTACAGGTCAGGTTTTATCACGTGCGCACACATTAAAACAGAGCACCAGAATATCACTCAGATTACAGCAGTAGTTTGCCTATGGAAAGGTCACGGTGGCAACGGGGCTTGAAGTAGGGGCATAGGCTCGCCACACATAATTTAGGATGAATTTATCAAACTAAAGGTTGAAATAATGCGAATTTTGCAATGGACCGCCGTAATCTGGGTGGCGCTGGCATCAGGTGTCATGGCGCAGAACGCCCAAAATGGAATTACCGTAAGCGGAGAGGGCGTTGTTTCTTTGGCCCCGGATATGGCCACAATTCGCTTGGGCGTGACAGAGCGTGCCGAGACCGCATCGGATGCGATGCGCCAGACTTCGGAAAAAGTCCGGGGGATTCTGGATCAGTTGGACGGTATTCAGGTGGCAGGACTAGATCGCCAGACCAGCGGTCTTTACCTGCGCCCAGTCTATGACAACCGCCCACGAGACGATAATGGCCCGGTGCAGGTGGTCGGCTATGAGGCGGGCAATACTGTCAGCATCACGGTGCGCGACCTTAGCAAACTGGGCGCGCTTTTGGATGCGGTAGTGGCCGAAGGGGCAAATGATTTCAACGGGTTGGAGTTTGGTTTACAAGACAACGCCGAAGCATTGATTGCGGCACGCAAGGGCGCGGTTGCGGATGCCATGGCACGGGCCAGTCAGCTTGCCGATGCGGCTGGGGTTAATCTGGGCGATGTCTTACAGATGTCGGAATCAAGCCAAGGGTACCGTCCTATGGAAATGAAGGCGTCCCAGATGCGCAGTATGGATGTGCCCATCGAAACAGGTGAAGTAGATATCCGCGCGCAGGTCACCATGCAGTTTGCGATCTCGCAAAAGTAAGCGGCCCAAAGTTAAAAAAGAAAAGCGCCCGAGAGATCATCATCTCTCGGGCGCTTTTTGTTTGTATGGCTGGATTAGCTGGTAGCTTTGGTCAGTGCCTGATCCAGATCGGCAATCAGGTCGTTCGCGTCTTCTGTCCCGATGGACACGCGCACAACATTGGCACCAGCACCGGCGGCTTCTTGCTGTTCCGCGCTAAGCTGGCGGTGGGTGGTCGAGGCCGAGTGGATGATCAACGACCGAGTATCGCCAAGGTTGGCCACATGGCTAAAGATCTCTAGTGCATTCACCAGCTTGACGCAGGCGTCATAACCGCCTTTGACTGCAAAGGTGAACAAGCCGCCTGCGCCTTTTGGGCAAACGGATTTAACGCGATCAAAATACGGCGAGGATTTGAGGCCAGCATAGGTCACATAGTCAACGCGGTCATCTTTCTCGAGCCACTGTGCAATCTTCATGGCGTTCTCGACGTGACGCTCCATCCGCAAGGACAGGGTTTCGGTCCCCATCAACGTATAGTGCGCGGCTTGGGGATTCATTGTCATTCCCAAATCACGCAGCCCAATGGCGATACCGTGGAAGGTAAAGGCGAGGGGGCCAAAGGTCTCGTGGAACTTGAGACCGTGATAGGCGGGCTCTGGCTGGCTGAGTGACGGGAATTTGTCATTGGCAGACCAGTCAAATTTGCCGGAATCGACGATACACCCGCCGGTGACAGTGCCGTTGCCGGTGAGGTACTTTGTGGTGGAATGCACCACCAGCGTTGCACCGTGTTCAATCGGGCGGCACAGGTACGGCGTGGCAGTGGTATTGTCGATGATCAGCGGAATGCCAGCTGCATCGGCCACATCCGCAATCGAGCGTACGTCCATGATGTAGCCACCCGGGTTGGCAATAGCCTCACCAAAGATGGCGCGTGTGTCGTCGTCAACGGCAGCTTTAACCGCTTCGACATCGTCGAAATCGACAAACTTGCACGACCAGCCGAACCGTTTGATCGTCTGGCTGAACTGGGTAACCGTACCGCCATACAAGCGGGTTGAGGCGATGATGTTCTTGCCCGGACCCATCAACGGGAACAGCGCCATGATCTGGGCGGCGTGACCGGAGGAGCAGCAGACGGCACCAACACCGCCCTCAAGCGTGGCAATGCGTTCTTGCAAGACGGCCACGGTCGGGTTGGTTAGACGCGAATAGATAAATCCCACTTCTTGCAGGTTGAAAAGCGCGGCCGCGTGATCGGCGTCGCGGAAAACATAGGCCGTTGTCTGGTAGATTGGTGTTTGGCGCGCACCGGTCGCTGGATCGGGCTTGGCACCTGCGTGAATTTGCAGCGTGTCAAAGCCGTATGTTGGGCCGTCTGTCATGGTTATCCTCCCGTGGATTGGTTGGGCTAGAGATATTGGAATGGGGATTGCGGTACAAGAGATTGTGCAACGTTGGAGGGGGAGGCGGAATTTTCAGATGTTCCGTCTCCAGACGCGGGCCTAACGCATCCAGTAACCGTTGGATTTTAGACGATTTCGGATCGCTTGTTCCTTGCGGGGCAGGTCGTCCTGATCAAACAATGCCCGCGCTTTCTGGCCGCGCCCTTGATACACCATGCGTTTGATCGGCTCATAGCCTTTCAGAACTTTTTTGAGTTTATTGGGGGCGGCAACCGTTTCGAGAATATCCACGGCACTTTGGCTTTCGCGCGCATAAAGCAGGGGCAGCAACCTGTAGTGACAACTGACGCTGCCATCCAAAAGCCCCGCTGGCAGGGTATCGCGCCCGCCGCCCAGCGAATGAATGACCAACGGCAAAGCCACTTGGTCCAGCCACGGATCAAAGCTTTGGGCGCACAGCTCAACCGGGGGGGTGTCGCGGATCGCCAAGGCATACTTTAAAAACCGTGCACCGAATTCATGGGGGCACCGGTAAAAAAAGAAACCCGCGTTAAAATACAGATATCGCTGCCAATATTCGTCAGGGTGGCTAAGATCGAGGCTGCTTTCGAAATCCAGATCGAATTTATCGTAAAGCGATTTCCATAGCCCGCTGTATTGAGGTCCGTAAAGCTGTGGCACCGGCCACGTATTGGTCCGGCGCATTGATGCAGTAGGTCGGTCGAAGTCGAAAGGAACTTGGGTGATATCGCCTGTGATCAGCGTATCGGTGTCGAAAAAGACAAAGGGTTCGCCCTTGGGCATGGCGCTAAGCATTTCGATCTTGTTGCCATAGGGATATGCGGCACCGAAGTGTTTCGATTGAAACGGAATGATTTCCGCCCCCACTTCTTCTAGGGCTGCCCGTATCTCTGCGCTTTTGATCTGCGGATCATTTGGCCACAATACCCCGGCTAGCGGTTCGGCCACCAAAAGGCGGCCGCGAAAGTTGGGGCTGCTGTGGCGCAGCGACGCTGCGAAAAGTAACGCCTCGTATGCTAGGCGGCCCTGTTGTCCGACGATGACAATATTGAAATCTTGCGATGGGGGTGGAGTATTGATCAACGCGATGCCTCTTGTCTTTTTCTTTGGACTATAGGGGCAAACGCCGTTTCGCAAAAGACGCCAAATACGTTGGTCTGAACAATCCAGTCATAACGACCGGCTCTCAGCCCACTTAAGTGGTGGGCGACCCTGGAATCGAACCAGGCGTGCGTCTCCGCGAGGGAGTTACAGTCCCCTGCCACACCTTGCGGCCTGTCGCCCACTTTCAGCCAGTGCATTGCACCGGATGTGAAGGCGTGATTACAAGCGGTCCTGATAGGCGTCAAGGCGAAAACCTAGGCGAAAGGCAGGGAAATGCTCCTTGCGGCAAATGACAAAGGGTCTGGGCATGAAAAAACCGAAGTGGGTCGTGCAAAAAGAGCAGGATAAAAAGGTCGAGGCGAACCAGACCGTGTGGTTGTTCGGGTTGCACGCGGTGCGTGACGCGCTTGAGAATCCTAAACGCGAGAAACTGACGCTGATGGTCACGCCAAATGCGCAGATCAAGCTGGAAGAAGCGATTGCAAAGGCCGGAATCGTGCCAGAGGTCGTGGATCCACGCAAATTTCGCCCGCCTCTTGACCAAGGGTCGGTGCATCAGGGCGCTGTGCTGGAGGTCAAGCCGCTGGCATGGGGGGCTCTGGAAGAGGTGTGCATCGGGGCAGAGGCACCCCGCGTACTGCTGCTGGACCGCGTAACCGATCCGCATAACGTTGGGGCAATCTTGCGGTCAGCTGAGGTTTTGGGCGCGTCAGCCGTGATCGGCATGCGCCACCACGCCGCCCCCGAGACCGGATCGCTGGCAAAATCTGCAAGCGGGGCGCTGGAGCGCCAGCCGTATTTGCGAGTGCGCAATTTGGCGGACGCGATCAAAGAACTTCAGAATATGGGTTATCTTGTGCTCGGTCTGGATGGTGAGGCCGATATGACCGTCGAAGCCGCGCTGGAGGGAAAACGCGATCGTCCGGTGGCGCTGGTGTTGGGGGCCGAAGGGCCGGGTCTGCGCGAAAAGACCAAAGAAACCGTCGATCTGTTGGTACGGATTGACGCAGATGGTGGATTTGGCTCGCTCAATGTCTCAAATGCGGCGGCGATCGCCCTATATGCATCTCGTCCGCACGGCTAAGGCCGCGACGTATTGGAAGAGATGGAGTGAGCTATCCAACAAAAATCGCGACTTGCTGCTTTTGCGGCAGCAAGGCGGCATTGATGTTGGATGCGGGTCGCCACGATCTGTCCTGTGCGCAATGTGGCGCACCGTTGCATGATTTAAAGCAAATACCTGCTTAAGCTGATGCATCGGTGAGGCCGTCGGTTTCACCCGAATTGCGGCGCTTTGCGCCTGCAAGGCCGCCTAAATTGTCGGCCAAGCCCAAAGTGAAACATTCAAAACCCAAGGAATTCCGGCTTACAAAGCTGACCAACGAAGTTTTTGATGTTGTGGATGACATATTTGATTGATGTCGTGTTCCTGATGGTTGGCGGTATTCTGCTCAAACGTTCAGGTTTCATTCACGGATTTGTTAGACGGTCTTTGAATAGCACAAAGAGTACCTACTTCTTGTGTAAGGCGGCAGGTTCGGAACTCCTGCCGGTCTTTTATCTGTCCCTCGTTCCATACCTTAGCGCCCTCGGACATTCGTCCGCTGGGCGCTTTTTTTATCTGCGAATCGGTGTAGATGTGGGGGATGAAATATTCAGATGCTTTTTTGAAAGATATCCTGACCCGGACCAAGCGCATAGCGGTGGTCGGGGTTTCGACCAATCCGGTGCGGCCCAGCTATTTCGTGGCCCGGTATTTGTCGCTGAAAGGGTTTGACGTGATCCCCGTAAATCCGGGGCATGCCGGCGCGATGTTGTTTGGGGTTAAGGTGGTCGCCAGATTATCCGACATCGAAGGCGATGTGGATATGGTAGACATTTTCCGACGCTCTGAAGCGGTGCCCGAGATTGTGGAGGAGGCGCTGGCAGCGTTTCCCAGTTTGCAGACCATCTGGATGCAAATAGGTGTCGAGCACGCGGAGGCTGCTGCTTTGGCCGAGGCGCGCGGGGTGACTGTCATACAGAACCTCTGCCCGAAGATCGAATACCAACGGTTGTTTTCGGAATTGCGCATGGGTGGTTTTGCGACAGGTATTATTTCAAGCAAGCTGTGACCTGACGATTATTCCTGCGGCAGTGGGGAAGGGGTGCTTGCCCACCAAGCCGATAAATCAGCTTCTCCCTAGGAAATTTGAAAGCCAGAGACGATTAGCGGGACGCTTTTTCAGCGATGCCGCTTTTGGATTGTCTGCGGGCGAGTTCGTCGAGAACGTCCTGAAGCGGGACATCGCGTGAGGCGAGCATGACGAGCAAGTGATACAAGACATCGGCGGCCTCGGATGTGAGGGCCGGTTTGTCATCTTTCACAGCTTCGATGATTGCCTCTATTGCCTCTTCGCCGAATTTCTCGGCGCATTTTTCGGGTCCCTTGGCGAAAAGCTGGGCAGTCCAGCTGCTTGACGGGTCGGCGGTTTTGCGGGCCGAGATGGTGGCGTAAAGATCATCAAGGGTCATGTCAGCCTCATAGGGATACCAGCGGCGGCCATATGTTGCTTGGCCTGTGCGACTGTATATTCGCCAAAGTGAAAAATTGATGCGGCGAGGACGGCTGAAGCGCCGCCTTTGGTGACACCTTCGACCAAGTGATCAAGGTTGCCGACGCCACCAGAAGCGATAACCGGCACGCTGACGGCGTCGGAAATCGCGCGGGTCAGGGGTATGTTGAAACCTTGTTTTGTTCCGTCGCGGTCCATTGAAGTCAGCAGGATTTCACCGGCACCCTTCGCGGTAACCAGTTTTGCAAACTCCACCGCATCAATGCCAGTAGGTTTGCGGCCGCCGTGGGTGAATATTTCCCATTTGCCGGGGCTGACTGTTTTGGCGTCGATGGCACATACGATGCATTGGCTGCCGAATTGATCTGCTGCTCGGGCAATTACGTCGGGGTCTGCAACCGCGGCTGAGTTAAAGCTGACCTTGTCCGCGCCTGCCAATAGGAGTGCACGCACGTCGGCCACGGTGCGCACGCCGCCGCCGACCGTCAGGGGGATGTAGCAATGTTCAGCCGTGCGGGTCACCAGATCGAACATCGTGCCCCGGTTTTCATGGGTGGCGTGGATGTCGAGGAAACACAGTTCGTCCGCGCCCGCCGCATCATAGGCGATGGCGGCATCAACAGGATCGCCCGCATCGCGCAGGCCCACGAAATTCACGCCTTTGACCACGCGGCCGTCGGCGACATCTAGGCAGGGGATGATGCGGGTTTTAAGCATAGGTTTTCTTTAGCGATGGGGGGCGCTGGTGGCAAGGCACCGGAGGGCTGTCTGCCCTCCAGACCACCCGAGGATTTGAAACCATTTGGAAGATCAGGCGAGGGCCTTGAGGGCCTGTCCCAGATCGATGGCACCGTCGTACAGGGCACGGCCTGAAATTGCACCGGATATCACATTCGTCGCCTTGAGAGCTATAAGGTCGTCAAGCGAGCTGACGCCGCCTGAAGCGATGACCGGAATATTGACGGCACGGGCAAGGGCGGCTGTGGCATCGATGTTCGGACCACCCATCGCGCCATCGCGCATGATATCGGTGTAGATGATCGCGGCGACGCCTGCGTCCTCGAAGGATTTGGCGAGGTCAGTGACCATAACGTCGGTTTCCTCGGCCCAGCCTTTTGTTGCCACACGCCCGTTTCGTGCATCAATACCAACGGCAACTTTGCCGGGAAAGGCGCGGGCGGCTTCGCGGACCAGATCGGGGTTTTCGACGGCGACGGTGCCAAGAATTACGCGCGCCAAACCCTTGTCCAACCAAGCCTCGATCGTTGCCATGTCGCGGATGCCGCCGCCAAGTTGGGCCGGAACATTGCAGGATTTCAGGATCGCTTCGACCGGGGCTGCGTTGACGGGCGTGCCTGCGAAAGCGCCGTTCAGATCAACAAGGTGCAACCATGTGCAGCCTGCATCTACGAAGGCGCGGGCCTGAGCCGCCGGGTCATCGTTGAAGACGGTAGATTGCTCCATGTCGCCGTGAACGAGGCGCACAGCTTGGCCGTCTTTGAGGTCGATTGCAGGATAAAGGATCATAGGGTTGGCCTTGGGTTGCGGGTGTTTCGCATCAAATCGCATGGTGGGCAGAAATGTGCAACGGAACAGGCGTGGCCCCTACGTCAAGCTTGCTTGAATCAATGATCTTACGTCAGACTATCCGCATATCTGGAGGAGATATCATGAAAAGAACGATTTTGGCGGCGGTGATGAGTATCATGACAGCAGGGGCGGCGATGGCGGCGGATCCTGCGGTTGGTGTTTGGAAGACCCAACCGGATGATGGCGCGTATGCGCATGTAGAGATGAGCCCATGTGGTGCCGAAGTGTGTGGCACGATCATGCGGACATTCAATGATGATGGTGAATACAAGTCAAAAAACATCGGCAAACAGCTAGTATTGGGTATGGCACCGGATGGTAAAGGCAACTATGCGGGCAAAGTCTGGCGACCTTCGAACGGTAAAACCTATATTGGTAAAATGAGCGTTTCGGGCAACAATCTGAAGCTATCTGGATGTGTTGCAGGCGGCTTGCTGTGTTCCAAGCAAAGCTGGAGCCGTCTTCAGTAAATCTTAGAGATTATGCGTCCCCGTTGGCGGGGATTTGCGAGAATCAGGGCGTTGGTGTATCATAACATCAGCGCCTTGGTTTTTTGGTAAGGTGCCAAATGATTGTAAGGCATGTGTGTCGCTTTGGGGAGTGATACAATGATTTTAGAGAAATGTATTTTATTAAGCGCCCTTATTTATGGGATTTCTGCCCCTGTATTTGCTGATGTGGTGGAAGGTGTCTGGAAATCTACACCAGATGTTAACGGATTGGTTGTCCATGTACGTGCCAAAGCTTGCGGGCAAGCCCTGTGCGGTGTTGTCGAACGGGCCAAAGATCGGCGCGGCTATGACAAGAAATCGAGCGCTGTGGGCAAGCGGGTGTTTTGGGACATGATCGAACAGCCCGATGGCACCTATGAAGGGACGCTGATTGAGCCGTCAGGCTTTAAGCTTCAACAAGCAAAAATGGTGGTCGAGGGCAATGCCATGCATTTGGTCAGATGTGCTGGTGCCACTTGCGATGAGGTGATTTGGACGCGCTTGCGTTAAGCGGCTCCAAACCATCGCGGGGCACTGGATTATGGTCGCCAGTTGAGGAAATTTGCGATCATGCGCAGGCCTGTGGCCTGGCTTTTTTCAGGGTGGAATTGCATGCCCAGCATGGTGTCACGGCCAATCACAGCGGTAACTTCGCCAGCGTAATCGACATGCGCCAGCCGCTCTGCCGGTTTGGCCACAGCCATATGATAACTATGCACAAAATAAGTATGATCGCCGGTTTTGATACCGTCGAAAACGGGATGTGGATGGTCAATTACCAAATCATTCCAACCCATATGTGGCACTTTCAGCGCTGGATCGGCAGGGGTGATCTTGGTTACTTCGCCTTCGATCCAGCCCAGACCTTGGGTGTCTTCGTATTCACGCCCCCAAGAGGCCATTAACTGCATTCCAACACAGATACCCAAGAAGGGGCGGCCTTTGACTTCGACGGCCTCGACCATGGCGGCGTAGATGCCGCTGTTGCCCTTGAGGGATGCCATGCAAGACGGGAATGCCCCATCGCCCGGCAGCACAAGACGGTCTGCGTGTGCGACCACATCGGCGTCGGCGGTAACGACAACCTCGCCTGCATCGGTCTCGCGGGCCATCCGTTCAAACGCCTTTTGAGCAGAGTGAAGATTGCCGGATTCATAGTCAATGATAGCGGTCAGCATCCGTTACAACGCACCTTTGGTCGATGGGATATCGCCCGATTTACGGGTATCAACTTCGACCGCTTCGCGCAGAGCGCGGGCAACGGATTTGAACGCGGCTTCGACTATGTGGTGACTGTTCAGACCGTGCAGCATATCCACGTGCAAGGTGATGCCGCCATGGGTCGACAACGCCTGAAAGAATTCTCGCACAAGTTCGGTGTCGAAATTGCCGATCTTTGATGTGGGCAAATTAACGTTCCAGATCAGAAAGGGGCGTGCCGACAGATCAAGCGCGGTCCGTACCAGTGCATCATCCATCGGTAGCAGACACGCGCCGTAGCGGCGGATGCCGCGCTTGTCACCCAGAGCATCTGACAATGCCTGACCCAGTGCAATGCCCACGTCCTCTACTGTGTGGTGATCGTCGATGTGCAGGTCGCCCTTGGCCGAGATTTTCATGTCGATCAGTGAATGACGCGCCAGTTGATCCAGCATGTGATCAAAGAACCCAACGCCTGTGTGGTTATCATAGGCGCCGGTGCCATCAAGGTTGACCTCGACGGTGATTTTGGTTTCGGCGGTGGAACGACTGATGGTGCTTTGACGCATGGGGAACTCTCCGGCTGTTGGTGCCCTTATAGCAGCGCGGGCGGCCACGCCAAGGCCCAGCCAAACCGATTTGAACATCATAAGGGATTGCAGCCCTTATCACGCTATGACAGCGTGGCAGGACAGCAACCAGCCGAAAGCGACCCGATGTCCACCTGCGTTTTTATCCAGATCCGTTGCCGGCCCGGCACAACTTATCGCGTTGCGGAAGAAATTGCCCTACGCGAAATCCATTCAGAGTTGTATTCGACATCTGGCGATTTTGATCTGCTGATGAAGCTTTATATCCCAAAAGGCGAAGACGTCGGGGTCTATATCAACGACCATCTATTGGACATCGACGGGATTGAACGGTCTTTGACTACGATGACATTCAAAGTATTTTGAAACATCTCATTATCCTTTGCGCCGCGCTATTGCTTGCCACGCCGACCCTTGCCGCGCGTACCTATGAGGGCGAGGAAGCCGCCGCTTTACGCTGTGCCAATATGCTCGCCTACACGGCCGTAACATTGGCGCGGGCCGAATTGATTAGCGAAGAGGAAAAGGACATCATGCTGGGCATTACCGTGCTCATTCTTGAACGACATGTCAGTGGTACGCGGGCGGAAAAAACAGCCGCGATGATGGTCATGCGTGATCGCCGCGACATCGACACCACATTGCGCGATTATCGTAGCAACGCGGCCAAATGTCTGGTCCAGTTCCCGATCAATTAGGGCTCAGGCCGCAGCGACCTTGGTTGAGCGCCGCATTTCTGCGCGGCTGATTGCGCGGGTAAAGGTGTTTTTCACACGTTGCGTCCTGTTTGCATTAGGCGCGATTGGTGCGCCGACTGAAATCTGAATCGGCACTGTGTTACTGATGCTCAGACCATGGGATGTCTCATCGATGCTACGCTGGATCTCGGTTTCCAGAAGCTCCCAATCGGGCAACTCTGTTTCACGGGTGATGCATATGAATTGGCCATTACCTTCGTAGGACATCAGCAGATGCGGGCAGTCGACCACATGATATATGCTTTCGCCCAGATTGCTCATAAGCGTGTTGAAGTCCATCGATGTGCTGCGTTGAAAGGCACGGTCAGCCTCATCCAGCGAGACGCAGAATACCTTGCATCCATCCAGCGTTTTCCGGTCAAGTTGGGTCAGGTAATTGCCGAGCGAAAAGGACAGGATCAGACGTTCCACATGCGCAAGGTGCAGCTTTTCGGACAGTTCAAAGCTATGCAAGCCGACCGAGTTTTCAATCGGAATATCCAGCGCGTCGACCCTAACCACTGACTTCGCGGCTTTGCTAAGCCGCTCTGCCACACGAATACGGTTGTAAATGTCTTTTAGGTTGAAAGGTTTTGATATGTAGTCATTTGCACCTGCGGCAAACGCATTTTCGATCGACACGGCGTCGGTTCTGGCAGTCAACATCAGAATTGGCTTTTTGTCATAGCCGGGCAGGGTGCGGATGCGCTGGCACAATTCAATGCCGTTCATCGTGGGCATATCGACATCCAGAATAAGACAATCGAAAGGCTGATCTTCAGCCTCGATCAGGCGCAGGGCATCGGGCCCACAGGCGGCTGTGTGCACATTAATCTGGTCGGTCAATTCAAAGATTTCCGGAAATAACTCAAGAATGAATGGATCATCGTCAACCACTAGGATCTTCATAAACTACTCCGACACTTACCAACTTCTCTAGCACCGTCTGGGGTGCTGATGATTGGGGGTAGTGCTAGAATTCAATCTAGGCAGGAATATGACGGAAATGAAGTTTCCCTCTATGCGTGATCTCAAACCTAAGATCTGCCAACGGCTGGTCTTAATTCATGATAATTTCGATATTTGCGTCAATCTGCCCAGAAATGGGCGCATTGTTTCACTACATTGGTGTTAGTTCGAGTTTGTTCGAACGTTGTTTACTAAACTTCAAGTGGAAATACGAATGTCTAAGTCCTTGCTTCTTATGCCGATTGTTGCCGGTTTGATCCTGTCCGGTTGTTCGGCTTCGCGTCAGAACCCGTCTATTTCCCCTGCGACGTTGTCTTTCCAGGCAACAGATCAGGATGAGGCCGTACTGATTGAACAAACCGCAGCTTTGGACCGATTGATGAAAGACATCGTCCGCAATACAACGATCAAGCATGCAGCGGTCGGGGCAGCGGTCGGATGCGGATTAGCTGTGGTGACGTCTAACGCGTCGCACTGTCTGGCTGCCGCGGCAGCTGGCGGGGCAGTGGGGGCGGTTAGCGGTCATGCGGCTGGCAAGCGCGACGTTGCTCAGCGGATGGAATTGGTGTCGGCCAATGCAATTGTACGCAGTATTCGGAAATTAAATGTACAGCTGGATGCTATCTCGTCCGAATTGCCAAAGTTTCTGGCTCAGCAAGATATAGACGTGAAAGGCCTGCGGTCGCTCAGGGCGGCAGGAACCCTCAGTGACGCTGACTATGAGGCGCGCTTGGCCGCGATCCGCTCCAGCCGGGCGACCCTTGCCGGGGCATTGATGATGTCGTCTCAACAGGCCCGCGCTGCGACCGCCAACCTGCGCGAAGCAGCGGCACAAGGGCAGTCTGGACTAGAATGGCACATCAGCGCGATCGACGAGATGGAGCGCGAGACGGTGTCAGCGCGCTCGCAGATTTCGCTATTGTAGACACTGTTTCTGAAATCGGAATTCAGCCGCCTGTAATGGGCGGCTTTTCTGTTTCGGGGCTGGGTAGGCTGTCTGTCAACTCTAACCCTGAAAACACAAAGGCCGCCCGAGGGCGGCCTTGTTTTATCTGCTGGGGTTGCAGAAACCAGTTGGAGCGGGCGAAGAGATTCGAACTCTCGACCCTAACCTTGGCAAGGTTATGCTCTACCCCTGAGCTACGCCCGCATCCTCTGGTAGGGCGTGAGATACCCATAGGGCGCTATGTCCGCAAGAGGGAAATTCCCTTTGAATGCAATTTTTTTAAGATTTTTTCCTGACACGGATTTCCCGACCGGTCAGAGCAGCGCGTGGCCCAACACTCCCAAAGCGGCAAACGCGATCATCGCCAGTGTCAGGAGCATTCCCGCTTGGCGAAGGATGATTTTCTGCGGTGTGGATGCGAATCCGAAGGCATGCAGAACACGGCCGCCGACCAGCATGAGGCCAAGAATATGCAGGGCTAGGGTGGGGGCAGCGCTCAATTCGCTTAACATCAGCAGGATCAGCGCCAGTGGCGCGTACTCAGCGCAGTTCGCTTGGGCGCGCATCCGTTTCAACAGGTTCTTGTCGCCGCTATCGCCAAGGGAAATGATATTTGTTCTTCTATAGCTGATCACGCGCCAACTGAGGATCAGGAAAATCAACGCGGTCAGCGCAGCATATATTGAGGTGATTGGCAGGGGCATCGGGGCGCTTTCATTTTGTTGAAGTTTAGAACGCATCCTACGGCAAAATATCCGTCCCAACAGCCCCGACGGATTGCGGAGCGACCGTAGTTTGAGATCGGTAGGTGGATCTGACTACTGAGCTATCGATTTCTCGGACGGTTCAGCATCCTGCTTATAGCCTTAGAAACGAAGAAGGGCCCCAACCGCCGTTGGAGCCCTTTGTTTTTGATGACCTAGCTTAGTGGCTGTGCTTTTTATCCCAATCTTCCTGCTTTGGAAGGATTTCGAATGTGTGCTCAGGCGGTGGGCTTGGCAAAGTCCACTCAAGCGTATCGGCATATTCGTTCCATGGGTTCGCTGCCGTGCTCTTTGCACCTCGGGTCAATGTGTAGAATATCACACCGAAGAAGAAGAGGAAGGATGCGAAGCTGAGGAACGCGCCAATCGAGGACCACAGGTTCCAGTAGGCAAATGCCTCGGGATAGTCGATGTAACGACGTGGCATGCCCTGACGACCCAAGAAGTGCTGTGGGAAGAAGGTCAAGTTTGCGCCGATGAACATCGCCCAGAAGTGCAGCTTGCCAGCCCATTCAGGATACATGCGGCCTGACATCTTGGGCAGATAGAAATAGATACCTGCAAAGATTGCGAAGACGGCACCCAGCGACATCACGTAGTGGAAGTGTGCAACTACGTAGTACGTGTCGTGGTAGTAACGGTCCACGGCGGCCTGTGACAGAACGATACCTGTGACTCCACCAACGGTGAAGAGGAACAGGAAGCCGAAAGCCCAAAGCATAGGTGTTTTGAATTCAATGGAGCCGCCCCACATGGTTGCAATCCAGCTGAATACTTTTACACCGGTGGGAACCGCGATAACCATCGTCGCAAGCATAAAATAGGCTTGTTGGTTCAGAGACAGACCGACTGTGTACATGTGGTGTGCCCACACAACAAAGCCTAGTGCGCCAATTGCGATGATCGCCCAAACCATTGGCAGGTAGCCAAAGATCGGTTTGCGGCTGAACGTGGCAATCACGTGGCTGATAATACCAAAGCCGGGCAGGATGATGATGTACACTTCGGGGTGACCGAAGAACCACAAGATGTGCTGATACAGTACCGGATCACCGCCGCCTGCTGGGTCAAAAAACGCGAAACCAAAGTTGCGGTCCATCAACAGCATGGTGATTGCGCCAGCCAGAACGGGCAGGGACAAAAGGATCAGCCAGCTTGTCACGAAGATCGACCAGCTGAACAGGGGCACCTTGAACAAGGTCATACCAGGGGCACGCATGTTCAGGAAGGTTGTGATCATGTTGATCGCACCCAGAATGGACGAAGCACCGGATACGTGAACCGCGAAGATCGCGAAATCCATCGACATACCGCCTTCACGAACGGAAAGCGGTGGATACAGTACCCAGCCCACACCGGAACCCGCTTGACCGTTACCGCCCGGCGTCAGAACCGAACAGATAGCCAGCGTGGTACCACCGACATACAGCCAGAATGACAGGTTGTTCATACGCGGAAACGCCATGTCAGGCGCGCCAATTTGCAGCGGCATAAAGTAGTTACCAAAGCCACCGAAAAGGGCCGGAATAACCACAAAGAACATCATCAAGATGCCGTGGCCGGTGATTAGAACGTTCCAAAGATGCCCGTTTGGCGTACATGTAGCAGCGCTATCGGCGATAAAACGCGCGCCTTCCAAACACATGTACTGAACACCTGGGTGCATCAATTCCAGTCGCATGTAGATGGTAAAGCATACTGAGATAAAGCCAACGAAGGCTGAGACGATCAAATACAGAATACCGATGTCTTTGTGGTTCGTGGACATAAACCAGCGTGTGAAAAATCCACGCTCGTCGTGATGGTCTTGCCCGTGAATGGCTGCGTCGGCCATGCGGTGCCTCCTGAGATTGGTTGGTCAACCCACGCCCCCGACAAGGGACGTGCGCTGGATTATCGTAGGTTCTAGTGCGCCTTGCTCAAAGGGGCAATGGCCACGATTGCCGCAGGTGCGGTATTTTCTCAAAAAATCGAGGTCATCGCTGGCGGGCCTTATTTACCAAAGCAGTTGGCTATCGTTTGGTTTTTTAGTCTACTTCGCCTGCCAGCTAAGACCAAATATGTGAAACACATGTAAATTTCGGAATGCAAACGATGCAGAAAATGGAAAGCGAGACGGTTTCGGCACCGCAGTTATGTGTAAAAGCCTTACCGCAACCTGTACGAATCAAATATTTTCGGGTGCGCCTTCAAAGATCTTATTGAATTGCGTCCGCAAGGCCACGTCGAGCGTCTCAATCGAGACGGGTAGCCCGAGATCAACAAGAGACGTCACACCATGTGCGGTAATTCCGCAGGGAACAATTCCGCCGAAATGGCTTAGGTCAGGCTCGACATTAATGCTGATGCCGTGAAAGCTTACCCATTTGCGCAGGCGAATTCCGATGGCGGCGATTTTATCTTCGGCTATATTTCCGTCGATATTCAAAGGCTTGTCTGGACGCTGGACCCAAACCCCGACACGGCCCTCGCGGATTTCGCCCTTAACGTTGAAGCTGTCTAGGGTGGCGATCACCCATTCTTCGAGCTGTTGAACAAAGCGGCGCACGTCGTGCCCCCTTTTGCCCACATCAAGCATAACATAGACCACACGCTGCCCGGGCCCGTGATAGGTATATTGTCCGCCTCTGCGGGTGTCATAAACGGGGAACCGGTCGGGATCCGTCAGATCACTGACTTTGGCCGAGGTGCCGGCTGTATAAAGCGCCGGGTGTTCGACCAGCCAAATGCATTCGCTGGCTGTGCCTGCGGCGATCTGGTTCGCGCGTTCTTCCATCCACGCCTCGGCGGTTCGAAAGTCGGTCAAACCGTCAGAGATGATCCATTCCACCATTGTCAGCTGCTTTGCGCCCTGTTTTTCTGCAAGGGTACCGCCCTTAAGCTGCAGCCTTTTCCGCCATGATCTGTTGAATGACTTGGGTGTAGTTATCCAATCCTTGTGCGCCGGTCACTAGATATTTCCCCTCAAATACCATCGCAGGCACGCCGCTGATTCCATGACCTGTCCAAACGCCTTCCTGCTCGCGCACGGCGTCAGCATGGCTGCCACTTTCCAGCACTTCCGTAGCCTGTGCGCGGTCCAGACCAACCGATTCAGCCACATCGACCAGCACCGCATGGTCAGACACGTCGCGCCCCTGAGTGAAATGCGCATTAAATAATGCAAGTTTCAAAGGATGCTGCAGATTGTGTTCTTGGGCCCAGTGCAAAAGCTGGTGCGCGGCAAAACTGTTTACGATGCGGCTGTCGGGGGTAAACTGAAAATCGATCCCCAGATCCTTGCCTACTTGCGCCAGATGCGCCCGGTTCTGCGCCGATTGTTCAGGGCTGGCCCCGTATTTCTCAGCGATATGTTCAGCTGTGTTCTGACCTTCGGGTGGCATATTCGGGTTCAATTCAAACGGATGCCAGCGGATAAACGCACCCACGCCGGTCTGCGCGAGCGCCTGTTCCAATTGACGATACCCCACGATGCACCACGGACACATCACATCGGAAATGATATCGACTTGCAGGGCAGGGGCGGTCTGTGCGGGCGCGTCATTGGTCACTGTGGATCACCTTTTTTACTTGCTTGTCTCTAAAGTCAGGTTTTGCGCCCGTATTTCAAGGGGGCTGTAGAACTTACGCCAGAGGCAGGGCAGAAAATGCAGTTGTTCAAAATGATGAGGATTGCCTCTTCACAAGGGGATCAAGTTTGTCTAAACGAGCCACACCATCCCGGTCGTGGCGGAATGGTAGACGCGCAGCGTTGAGGTCGCTGTGGGGTAACACCCGTGAGAGTTCGAGTCTCTCCGACCGCACCAATTTTACAGCATTTCATGCATAAAGCTGTTCACAGATCTTCGGTACATTATCTTCTAATCTGGACGTCATCCTGCCAGGGCACGGCTTTTTCAGATCCGGATTTGGGGTTCTCGCATCATCTCTCCCAAGGAACCTTTCACGTGTAGCGGGGTTTCTTAAGTAGGTTAGCTTTGGAGAGTGAAGAGGGCGCAGAAAAAAGATGTTCCCCCTACAACAACCGATGCCGGCATCAAAGTGCACAGTGACGAGCATTCGCTGACGGTC
>RCMY010001795.1_pt1 | contig 20435 bp, 17 predicted proteins | sample 2041341 | NCBI WGS metagenome assembly RCMY01 (sample SAMN09708234, study PRJNA481090) | Marine sediment metagenome, whole genome shotgun sequencing project. | reverse complement strand
GGGGCAGCGGGAGTGGTGCCGGCGGGCGCAGCAGTTGTGGCCGGGGCCCCCGGGCCGGGCGGGGCGCTGACGACTGAATCCTCAGTGGTTGCTGGTCCGGCGGGCGCAACGGATGTAGGAGCGGGTGCCCCCGGATCAGAAGCAGTCTCGGAAGCCAACGTCTTGGTCGGCAGAGTCCCGCTGGACCCTCCGCTGCTCGTGTCACTGCTGGCGGAACAGGCCGCCACGGTGAGCATCACGACGGTCGCGAGACCGAGATGGCGAAGGTGGCGATGGATGGGATTGTGTGTCTGGCTCATACAAGTCCAGAGCACGCATCGCACCCGGTCTTGCACTTAGCGCGGTAAATCGCGGCAGCAGGACCAGGTGAAGGTCAGTAGCCGTGCTCGCGTTGGCGCGACGAGCCGACAATGGCGAGGACGGCGGCAACAACGAGCATGAAGATCGTCAGCGCCATGCCGACCGATGTGACGGCGTGCGGCGAGGAATCGCTTGCTCCGAAGTTGCCGGCGGCGATACCGAGCGGGAACGTGCCCATGTCGAGCAGCGACGACAGCCACATCCACACCGCGACGCTGACACCACCGGCAGCCAGACCGAGCCCATAGGCCCGCACGACCAGCAGGCCGAACACGATGGCGACGCCGATCAGCGCCAGTTGCACGAGTCGGCCACCGAAGTACGCCGTCGGTAGGTCGAGCGTCGTGGTCGCCGACTTGAAGTTGTTGGCGAACGTTGCGTTCCCCTCGGGAAGCAGTGGCCCGGCGACCAGCACGACACCGGCCACAGCACCGAGTGCACCGATCCATGGATTGAGGGCCGGCCGCCCACCCGTTCCGAACGAACGCAGCGATGCGATGAAGACGAGGATCCCGATGACGGCGACGGCGACCGTCAGCCAGTACCCGAGGTCGCGAGTCACCTTCAGCGTGAACGCGATGTCGATGGTTTGGCGGGTGATCGACTCCGCACTGGCGATGCGCAACTCGGCGAGGCCCGCAACCATGGCGGCCCATCCGGTCAATGCAAGTCCTGCACCCCCAGCGAGGCCGGCGCCCCAGCGGAAACCGAAGCACGCCAGCAGGCCACCGAGTGCCATGACGGTTGCGCCGAAGAACCCGGCGACGGCGAGGTTTGTGCCGAGCGTGTCCAGGGTGCGGATGCCGGTGGCGATTCCGTCGACCGGTGCCGAGGTGCGGATGTCGATGATGTCGGCGACCGCAGCCATCAGCACTGCAATGGCACCGAAGAACGCCAGCACGAAGACCAGCTTCAGCTTGAACGGGTCACGGGTCTGCGGGTACTCGTGGATGTCGGGCGACCCGTCGAAGACCGCCGGGAACTCGTCGGTATGCCCTGTGGCAACAGCGTCCATCGTCGTGGTCGCGTGGGGTCCGGGCTGCGCCGGAATCTGTGCGGTCGAAGAGATGTCGGTCGGCGGCGGGGGCACGTCCGCGTCAGGGAAGAAGGTCTCGGCGGGCATAGCGCTCGTGTCATCCTGCGCGGGGTCGGTCGGGATCGCCGGATTGTCGCCGGTCGGAATGGCCCAGTCCGGATCGGGAATCGGCGGCCGCAGCGTGATCTCGCGCGTCGGCAGATCAGCGAAGTCAGGAAGCTCGTCGGGCGCATCCACGGTCGGAATCTCAGCGGTGTCTGACGAGTCGCGTGTACTGAACTCAGCCGGTGGCTCGGGCGACGTCGTGATCTTCAGTGCATCGGTCCCCGTCTCGGTTGGCTCGGTCACCCCGACGAGCGAACGCCCGCAGTCCTGACAGAACTTCTGCTCGGCTTCGACCTCGTGGCCGCACGATGGGCAATACATGGACGCGACTGTAGAAGATCGGCACGCGCTTCCGTGGTGGTTTGTGTCGTACCGTGTCGGCAGGAATGCTGACATGACCGGCCGCTTCGCGCCATCTCCGACCGGGGAACTCCACCTCGGCAACCTTCGCACGGCAGTTGTCGCCTGGCTGTCTGCACGCTCGGAGGGTCGCTCGTTCCTCGTGCGGATGGAGGACCTCGACCGGGTCCAGGCCAACGCCGAGCACGAGGTTGCCCAGCTCCGCGACCTTGCGGCGATCGGCATCGACTGGGACGGTGAGGTGGTCCGCCAAAGCGAGCGGTTCCACCTCTATGACGCTGCCCTCGAACGCCTGGCCGCCGATGGCTCGGTCTACGAGTGCTTCTGCAGCCGGCGCGACATCCGCCTCCAGATCGAAGCGTCAGCGAGCGCGCCCCACGGCCCGCCCGGTTCCTACCCCGGCACCTGCCGGCACCTCACCGACGCTGCGCGGACCGAACGGCGCGCTGCCGGACGACCCCCTGCATTGCGGCTGCGGACCGACCGGCAGATCTTTGATGTCGTTGATCGCCTGTCCGGGCCGTTCTCCGGAGCCGTGGACGACGTGGTCCTGCGCCGCAACGACGGTGTGCCTGCCTACAACCTCGCCGTGGTCGTCGACGACGGTCTACAGGCCGTGACCGATGTCGTTCGCGGCGACGACCTGCTGGCCTCGACACCCCGTCAGGTCATGCTGCAGCAGCTCTTGGGGATCGAGACGCCGTCATACCTGCACATCCCACTCGTCTTCGGCAACGACGGTGAACGCCTCGCCAAGAGCCACGGAGCAACGACGCTGCGCGAGCTGGAAACGGCCGGTGTGACCGCTGGGCAAGTCCTGGGCTGGATCGCCCGTTCCCTCGGCCTGGCCGGGCCGGATGAATCGCCGCGCCTCGACGAGTTGCTCGACCGGTTTGATCCCGCGGCCCTGCCGCGCGACATCGTCGTGGCACCTGACTTCATCAGAAGTACGTCGCCCTGAGGCGCAGGACACCGGAAAATTCTGAAAACTGGTCGAAAGTGCCTGCAAATGCAGGGCGACAGGCCAGTTGACACAGTACCATCACTCTCTGTGGCCCCCGCTGATCGTCGAACCGCGCGCATTGGATGCGGCATCGTGTTCGGACTCGTCGTGCTCGTTGGCTGCTCCACGGCGCTGACCAGCGGAAATGGGAGCGAAGCCGCCCCCGCCACGACGACGCCGCCAACGACGGTTGCTCCGACAACAACGGTTGCTCCGACGACAACGGCAGCACCCACCACCACCGTGGCGCCCACCACGACCGAATCCACGACGACGACCTCCACGCTTCCGGCCAGCGTCATCGAGGTCCCCGTGCTCGCAACACCACTCGCTGCCATCGGCACGAGCGACGGTGACGAAGCCGCCCGAGTGCAGAGCCGCCTCATCGAGCTCGGCTTCTGGGTCCAGTCCGCCGACGGCGACTACGGCCTCACCACCCGCCAGGCCGTCATGGCCTTCCAGAAGTACATGGGCTTCGACAACCCTGACGGCGAGGTCGACGAGCAGACCGCTGCAGGGCTGACGAACATGGACCTCCGTCCCGTCGCCCGTGCGAACTCCGGCACACTCGTCGAAATCGACAAGGGCAAGCAGCTCCTCTTCTTCGTCATCGATGGCAAGACCGAGTTCATCCTGAACGCCTCGACCGGTAACGGTGAGGCGTACACGGAAGATGATCAGAACACGCCCGGCGAAGTGATCTCCGGCGTGTCGCTCACCCCGAGTGGTCTCCACGCCGTCAACCGCGAACGGCCTGAAGGCTGGTGGGAAGGCGATCTCGGCGAGATCTACCGCCCCAAGTACTTCGTCGGCGGTGTCGCTGTGCACGGCTCGAACAGCATCCCGAACTACCCGGCCTCACACGGCTGTGTTCGGGTGAGCGTTCCGGCCATGGACTGGGTGTGGGAGTCGGGCATCATGCCGCTCGAATCCCCCGTCTGGGTCCACGACGGCGCCTGAGCGGCCACGTTCGCCGATCTCTGCGTCACCCTTCACCGCTCATTGCCAAGGGGCAACTCGGGTTCCTGCTTCCTTGACCTCGACGAACCTGATCCGCTCAGGCGAGCCTGATCAAAGAGCTGACGTGGTGGCGCGGCAGCCGCGGAAGACGGCGCGACTGCGCTGAGCTGGCAGAATCTCCTCATGCTTCCTGCGGTGGGTTCTGTTCGACCTTGGGCCGACCCGGAGGTGGTGGCCTTCAATCGTCTGCCCATGCGTCCGCCGACGACCGCATTCCCGTCGGTTGCCGACGCCCGGGCCAACAGCAGTGTCGACGACGGTGCCATGTCGCCATGGCGCCGATCCCTCAACGGCAAATGGAACTTCCGCCTCTTCGACCAACCCGACTCCATCCCGGCGAACGCTGTCGTGAAGGCGCCGACCGGTTCGCAATGGACCCGCATCACCGTCCCCGGCAACTGGACGATGCAGCCCGCCGGTCAGGAAGCCGGCGACCTTCCGCAGTACACGAACGTGCAGATGCCGTTTCCCGGCCCGCCGCCGCTGCTGCCCGAGAAGAACCCGACCGGTATCTACCGCCGGCCGTTCAAAGTGCCGGCCAGTTGGAAGGGCCGCCAGATCGTGCTGCACATCGGCGGCGCGGAGAGCACGCACACGCTGTATGTCAACGGCCAGTACGTCGGCTACGGCACCGACAGCCGGCTCGCGAGCGAATACGACATCACCGACTACGTCGAGCGGGGTGACAACGACCTGGCAATCGTCGTCACCAAGTGGGGCGCACACAGCTACGTCGAAGACCAGGACCAATGGTGGATGGGCGGCCTGCACCGCGAGGTGTTCCTCGAAGCGCGCGGCGCCACCCACATCGATCGCATCAACTGCGACACGGCCTACAACCACGTCTCGGGCGTCGGCACGCTGTCGGTCACGGCGACCGTCGGCGGGCTGCTGCCGCCGTCGCCCGACTGGCAGGTCCGGATCCGCGTCGAAACACTCAGCGGAAAAAAACTCCACAAGCCGCACATGGCGAGTGTCCCGCACGCCTTCGCTGCCCCGTACCTCTTCTCTGGCCACGACCTGGAGGCATCGTTCGAATTGCCCGGCATCGACCCGTGGTCAGCCGAATCGCCCACGCGCTACCGCGTCGTCTGCGAACTCCTCACGCCGACCGGAGACCTGGCCGAAGCACATGCACAACTTGTCGGCTTCCGCTCGGTCTGGACCGACGGCAACCAGTTCCTGATCAACGGGCAACCCGCCTGGATCTTCGGGATGAACCGTCACGACCATCACCCGACGCGGGGCAAGGCGGTCACCATCGACGACATGCGCGCCGACCTCCTCGCAATGCGCCGCCACAACATCACCGCGGTGCGCTGCTCGCACTACCCGAACGACCCGCGCCTGCTCGACCTCTGCGACGAGATCGGTCTCTATGTGGTCGACGAGGCGAACCTCGAAGCTCACGCGTACAACACCTCGCTCTGCAACGACCCCCGCTACCTGTCGACATGGGTGTCGCGTGGCGCCCGCATGGTCGAACGGGACCGGAACCATCCGAGCATCATCATGTGGTCCCTCGGCAATGAGGCCGGCTACGGCGACAACCACGATGCCCAAGCCGGATGGATTCGCAAAGCCGACCCCTCACGGCCGCTGCACTACGAGGGCGCAATCTTCCACGACGGCTGGGGCGATGGCGGCAAGGCTGCGTCCGACGTCGTCTGCCCGATGTACCCAACGCATCAGAACGTCGCTGCGTACCACGGTGACCGGCCCTTCATCATGTGCGAGTACAGCCATGCAATGGGCAACTCGAACGGGTCGATCGCCGACTACTGGGACACGATCCTGTCGACACCCGGCCTGCAAGGCGGCTTCATCTGGGAGTGGAAAGACCACGGGTTGCAGGCGACGCTGCCGAACGGCAAGAAGGGTTTCGCATACGGCGGGCAGTTCGGTGAGACGATTCACGACGGGAACTTTGTTGCCGACGGGCTCATGTCCGCCGACCTCGTGCCGCACCCAGCAATCCAGGAGGTCGAGTGGGTCTACCGGCCCGTCACGGTCGACAAGCAGGGCTCGAAGCTGACCATCACCAACCGTCGAAGCTTCACCGACCTGGCCGACCTCGAGGCCCGCTGGGAATTGAACGTCGGTGGCGAGATCGCCGCATCGGGAGCGCTGCAAGCCCCTGATGTCGCACCGCACTCGGCGGTCAAGATTGCGCTGCCCTGTGCCCCGCCGACCGAACCCGATGCGCACCTGACCGTGACGTGGACGCAACGCGCCGCCACTGCTTGGGCGCCTGCCGGCAAGGTCGTCGCACGCGACCAAGTCCAGCTGCGGGCGCCGAAGACGACGCCGATTCCGAAGCCGGCCGCAGGCCAGGCAGAGAGCAGCAGCGAGCAGCAGGGCGAAACCCAGAGCACCGTCGCCAAACTGCTCGCCGAACCAATCGACATCTCGATCTTCCGGGCGCCGACCGACAACGACGGCTACAAGCTGATGCCCGGCTACGGCGAACGGCATGGCATCGGCGGCAAGGCACTGCGATCGTGGCGCGAGCGCGGCATCGACCAGCAGCCAGCGACCGAGTTCGTCACCCACGAACATCGAATGCACTTGCTCGACGACGGCAGCGAAGTACACCAACACGCCGTCGAGATACCCGACGAGCTCGACGACCTCGGGCGGCTTGGCATCACGTTTCAACTCAAGTCAGGGTTCGATCAGCTCCGCTGGTTCGGCCGCGGGCAACTCGAAAACTACCCGGACCGGAACCGCGGCGCGATGGTCGGCACCTGGGAATCGGGCATCGACCCAGCGCCGTACCTCGTGCCGCAGGAGTTCGGGCTACGCACCGACTGCCGCTGGTTCGAATTCATCAACTCAGCAACCGGCACCACCGTCCGCCTCGACGTACTCCGGCCCACGTCGCTGCACATCTCTGCAACGCGCTTCACCGCGGCTGATCTGTACGGCGCCGCGCACGAGACCGACCTGGCCCCCCGCAAGACGCTCGTCGTCCATGCCGATGTCGCCCACCGCGGGCTGGGCACCGCGAGCTGCGGCCCTGACGTGCTCGAGCAGTACGAGATCCCCAGGGGCCGCCACACGTTCGCGTACCGACTTTCCGTCCAATAGTCACAAACGGGGCCAGACCCCATCTGTGACTATTCGAGCGTGATGCCGGTGGTGCTGTTGAGACCGTCGACCGGACCCTGATCGCCGGTGCTCGGCGTGCCCTGCGGCTCGAACATCATGATCTGCGTACCGGGCGCTGCCTCGGGGCAGTGCTCGACACCTTTCGGCACGACATAAGTGTCACCAGGCCCGAGGACCACCGAGTCGGCGTCACGCAGATGGATCGTGAACTGGCCGGCGGTGACGAGGAAGAACTCATCGGTGTCGGCGTGTGAATGCCACGTGTGCTTGCCTTCGCACTTCGCGATGCGGACGTCGTAGTCGTTGACCTGCTGCACGATGCGTGGCTCATAGATGTCATCGAACGAGGCGAAGGTCTGATCAAGGTTTCGAACGGCCGTCATGAAGCGAGACGCTACGCGACACTGCGGCCTGACACACTCGCAACCATGACTCCGAAGGCGACGCGACAGAACATCTCATCGGGCGGCCCGTACGAAGCGCCCTACGGCTACAGCCGAGCGGTCCGCGTCGGCAATCAGGTCCATGTGGCGGGCACGTGCGCCCAGCCGCCGAACGTCGACGGTGTCGACGCGTACGGCCAAGCAGTCGATGCGCTCACGACGATCTCCGCCGCGCTGACCGAAGCGGGCGCCAGCATTGCGGACGTCGTTCGCACCCGGCTCTACGTCATCGACATCAACGACACCGACGCGGTCCTGCGGGCTCACGGCGAAGTGTTCGGCGAGATCCGGCCGGCCGCGACGCTCGTCCAAGTCGTTGCGCTGATCGACCCCAAGCTGCTTGTCGAGATCGAGGCGTACGCCGTTATCGACGAATGAGAGGCGGGCGGTGACGCCCGAATGTCACAAAAGGGGCCTGACCCCATTTGTGACGTTTGCTTGGGACTGTTCGGTCAGGTTGTCGATGCGGTCGCCGATCCAATCGAAGAAGCTCTGCGATGCAATCGTTTGAAACACCAGCCACGCAATGAAGAGGAACGTGGCGAGCCCCAGCGCGATCTTGACCCAGCGGAGCAACTTGCTGGTGTACTCACTGATCAGCGGCGAGACGCTCCGCACTGCGGTGGTCGCCCGTGCTGAGAACTCGTTCGCAGCCCGGTCGAGTTCCTGGCGGGCGACCGTACGCACCTCGGCGATGATCTCCTGCGTGTCCTGGCGGCTGTAGCCGCCGTACTGCTGCTGAGGCACCTGACCGGGGACCAGTTCGTGCACGATGTTGGCCTCGGCTCGCGTCAACTCGACACTGCTCGGTGGTGCCCGACGGATGTCGGTCCAGTCCAGACCATCCCACCAGCGCAGCCGTTCACGGCCATCGGGGTCGGGGTACCACCCTTCCCGCGGAGCATCGATGATGCGCATTGTCAGCTGCCGCCGCTGCGGTGCTCGGCTCGGTCAGGCTCGGGCAGCTCGACCCGCTGGTTGTCTTCCGGAATCGCCAAGCCGTCCTTCGGGCGCACGTCGTCGCCTGAATCCTCGGGTCGAATCGTTTCGGCCAGCGCCGCAACGGTTCCCAGCAAGCCCGAGAACTCCACGGGGATGACCATCTTGGTCGCGCGACCGTCACCGATCTTCTCGAGTGCCGACAGGTACTCAACGGTGAGCACGTTGTTGTCAGTCTGGGCTTCCTTGATGCCGGTGAGGCGGGCCTTGGCTGCCAGACCTTCGCCCTGGCCGATCATTTCCAGCCGGATCTTGTTGGCGTGCGCTCGGAGCTGAATGGCTTCGGATTCGCCCTGCGCGTCCAGGATGGCGGCTTCCCTGCGACCCGTCGCTGACAGCACGGCGGCCTGCTGCTCGCCGTCCGCACGAGCAATCGCTGCCTCCTGGTAACCCTTGGCCTCGGTGACCGTTGCGCGACGGTCACGCTCGGCGCGCATTTGGGCGTGCATCGCGGACACGATGTCCGGCGGCGGATCGATGCGCTGGATCTCGACACGAACAACACGAACGCCCCACTTGTCGGTGGCGTCGTCGAGTACTTCGCGCAGCTGGGTGTTGATCGTGTCGCGTGACGTGAGCGCCCGGTCCAACTCCATGTCACCAATCAGGTTGCGGAGGTTGGTCTGAGCGAGCTTGGTGATGGCGGTGAAGAAGTCAGCGATGTTGTAGACGAGGCGCTGGGGGTCGGTGGCCTCGTAGTACACGACGGCATCGACGGACACGACGACGTTGTCGGCGGTGATGACTTCTTGCGGCGGGACGTCGACGACTTGCTCGCGCATGTCGATCAGCTGCATGGTCTCGATGAACGGCAGAATCAAGTTCAGGCCCGGCTCGCGCGTGGCCTTGTACTTGCCGAGGCGCTCGACCAGACCGCGCTGATAGGGACGGACGATTTTGACGGCGCCGACGAGAACGGCGATGCCGACGAGGGCAATGACGCCGACGACGATGGCAATGGGATTCATGGTTGCTCCCTGCTGGGCGGTGGAATGGACGGGTTGGGGTTCGGATTCTGGAGCGGGGGTCCGCTCGGAGGGGTGTTCGGAGGATTCGCAGCGACGGCTTCGACCATGACGCGTGTGCCGTGCATCTCGGTGACGCGGACCTTGGTGCCCTCGGCGATCGTGACGTGTCCACTGGTCAGCGCACTCCACACTTCGCCTTCGACCTTGACTCGGCCCTTGCGTTCGGTGTCGTCGGGGTCGATCGCGGCGGTCACGATGGCGGTCAAGCCGATGAGCCGGTCTGCGCCGACGCCTGGCGCCATTTCGTTTTCGCCGGCGAACTTCATCACCCGCTTGTAGAGCAGGACCCAGAGCACCGCACCGCCGAAGACAAACACGCCCCATTGGACTTCGATCGCCACGTCGTAGAAGCCGAGCAGGGCGGCGGCGAACGCAGAGACAGCGAATGGCAGCAGGACGAAGGAGCCGGCCAGCAGTGTGAGCTCGATGATCGCGAAGAACACGCCAATCGCCAGCCACACCCACGGCCACAGATTGAGGTTGATCCCCAGATCCAACACAGCCGACAGCATGAGATCAACCTAGTTGGCTTCTGTGACGGAATCCCTCCAAGCACGTGACGACGAGATGGTGCCAGGCACCAAGTCGTCCGTCTTCTTTGCCGAAACGACCGGGGGACGACTTGGTGCCTGGCACCAACTCGTCCTACGCGCGGCGGATGCGGAGAGAGGTTTCGGCGGGCGAGGTCAGGCAGGCGCCGGTGTCGCAGTCAAACCGCCAGCCGTGGAGGGTGCAGACGAACTCGCCGTCTTGGATCTCGCCGAAGGCTTCGAGGTCGGCGTCGCGGTGTGGGCAACGCCGCTGCACGACATAGTCGCCGATCTGAATGTCGGCCTCGTCGCTGTGGTTCCCGCCGCCGGCCGCCAGCTCGAGCTTGCGGACCACTTCGGCCTCGGCGCGCTTCATTCGCTCACGCGACAACGACTTCAAGAAGTTGTAGACGTACTCGTTGAACTCGCCCTCGCGCCAGGCGGTGAATCGGCACGACAGCAGCAACGAGTTGCTCCAATCGACGGCGCGTTTCGCGGCCACTGCCTCGACGAGGTCGCGGGGAATATCGAAGCGGAACGAGAACGGCTCGCCGTCGTGAGCGCGTACCTCACCGTTCGGGAAGTCGACGAGGATCGCGAGACGGGCTGAACCGTCGCCAGCGTTGATCAACACATTGGCGCCAACCATGGAGCGCAGCGTCGGTGCCAATTCCAGGAGCGGCTGCCACCAGCTTTGTAGCTCGGCGAGCAGGTCGATATCGAGTGCCTGCCAGCCGGCCTTCATCTCGTCGAGCCACGGCAGCCAGTCGGCCTGGTACTGCTCGAGGTAGGCGCGCTTGTCGGTGAAGATGGCCTCGACCTGCTCGAGGGGCACGGGGTGCGTGCTGTTGATCCCAGACGGCGTGACCTCGATGGTCGTGCCCGGAATGTTGAGGACACCTTGGTGCCCTGCGCCGTCGAGCATCCGCAGGAAGACGGTTTGGTCGGGGAAGATCGTGGCCTCGTCGCCGTCGATCATGTTCAGCCCGAACAGGTCGGGGTCGAGGAATGCGGGCGGCCCGGCACTCGGCACGACGGCGCGTGCATCGATCTTTTCGACGAATCGCATCGCCCGTGCGAATTGCGCCTTGACCTTGGCCTGGCACTGCCGCAACTTCTCGTCGGCGTCCATCTCGTAGACCATCGGGTACCAGATCGCACCAGAGAACTGGAGCCAATGCAGGTCGACCGGACCGTGCGCAGCGAGCTGACCCAGGTCATGTGTGCGGCAGTCGTTCTGGTTGACCAGAATCGCGTCGTCGGCCATGACCACGAGCGCGGAGTCTCCGCCAGGACCATCGGTGATCGACGACTCGATGTGGATCGCGACTTTCAGACCGGGAGCGATCTCGAGTTCCTCGGTGTCGACCGTTTCCACGAAGTTGTCGAAGCCGTGCTTGGCCAAGGTGCGTCGCTGCTCGCGAGTCGGGAACCCAGGCAGGAGGATCGGGATGTCACGTCGCAAGTGCTGATCGAGCCAGGCCTCGTCGTGATGGTCGCCGTGCAGGTGCGACACATAGAGGAAGTCGGCGTTCTCGATGCGCTCGCGCAAGTCGTCACTGAGCTGATCGTTGCGGGGGAACGGGAACCAGCCGCCGAAGAATGCCGGCTCGAACCACGGGTCACAGAGGATCGAGCCAGCATCGGTCTCGATCAACATTCCCGCATGACCAATCGACGTTGCACGCATTCATCTCAGGCTAGGTGCAGCACCCGTCGGGGTCAGGCACAAGGCCCCGAAAAACGAAAGAAGCAGCACCCGCCGGAGCAGCTGCCGCTTCTTCTCAATTCAATCTTCAAGTAGTTCGGGATCAGATCGCTTCGAGTGCAAGGCGCGTGACGACGAAGGTGCCTCCAGGCACCGAGAAGTTCACGGAACCCCGCAATCGGACGATCTGGATCGAACTACGCGACGGGCGGGTCGGTGAATTGTTGCCCGGCGCGTGAGACGTGCTCGGTCCAGGCGCTGCCGTCCCAGTAGCGCAGTTCGTATCGGCCCGACGGATCGGCGTACCAACCGGCGGGAACGCCAGATTCCGTTGTTGCGGCTCCCGCTCCGGCGGCGGCTGCAGCGTCACCTGCCTGATCGGCGGCTCCAGCTGCTGCGTCAGTTGCCTGGTCGGCGGCTCCGGTTGCTGCGTCGGTGGCTCCGGCTGCTGCTTCGGTTGCCTGGTCGGCTGCGACGGCTGCTGCGTCGGTCGCGCCTGCTGCTGCGTCGGTCGCGCCTGCTGCTGCGTCGCCAGCTTGTCCGGCGATGCCACCAGCTGCGTCGGTTGCCGAGTCAGCGAGCCCGCTGACGTCGTCACCGGCGTTGCCGAGCGTTCCGGCTGCGGTCGCGCCTGCTGCGCCGACCACGCCGGCGGCACCTGCACCGAGGCCGCCAGCGTCGGATGCGGCCTCGTCGGCGCCAACCTGGGCGGCCAAGTCGGCAATGTCGTTGTCGGGTGCTGCGGCCCAGCCTGCGGGCTCATCAGCTGCTGCTGCGGCGTCTGCCGCTGCGGCATCGACGCCCGAGTCAGTGGGGCTCTCAGCTGCGGGCTCATCGGCGGAGATCGCGGACTCGGCCGGAACGTACGGCGTGTCGCCGCCCGGGAGGGACGGTGAGGAGTCAGCAGGGGCCTCTGCGGTGTCGGCTGCGGGTTCTGTGGTGTCGGCGGCCGACTCGTCGGCATCGCTCTCCGGAGCGGTTGTGGCGCTCTCAGTCGTGGCGGCTGCTGCGCCGGCTACGGCTGCGGTTCCAGCTACGGCGGCGCCGTTGTCGTCACTGGCCGGTGCGGTTGTGGCGCCTTCGCCACGACTCAGATAGGCGACGATGTTGGTGCCAGCAGCGACGATTGAAACGACGTCCCAACCCTCCGCTGCTTTTTCGGTGAGCAATGGCGCGAGGGCCTCTGCGTCGTAGGAAGAGGCGGTGACCGATGAAAACTCCTGCATCCGAGCAGCGTAGACCACGAGGGCACGCTCTAGTGATCCATCGCTCCGATTCCGTGAAATTCTGTGGAGGCGGTCGTTCCGTGTGCTCAGTCCGGAATTGGGGGCAGCCCCTCGGTGAGTGCGACGACGTCAGCCTCGGCGGCCGGTCCGTCGAAGGTCACGACGCCCCCGCTGAGAGCGATGACGCGTTCGCTGTCGGCGACGCTGCTCAGCTCGTGGGTGGCAACAATCAGCGCTGCGCCATCTGCGTGTGCTGATCTGAACAGCTCCAGGAGGGCCGCCCGACCGGTGCGATCGAGGCCCACAAACGGTTCGTCGACCACCATGACGTCGAACGGTCGAACAAACGCCATGGCGATCGCGGCCTTCTGCTTCAGACCCCGGCTGAAGGTCATTGGGAGGTCGTCGGCGCGATCGACGATGCCGACCGCGTCGAGGAGATCGACGGCGTGCTGCTCCCAGTCCTCGGTGCCGTGCAGGCGAGCAATGAACTCGAGGTGCTCCCACACACTGAGGTCGTCGTAGAAGATCGGCTCGTCAGAGAGATAAGAGAGCGCAGCGCGCGCTTCGACCGACCCGAGAACGTGGTTGCTGATCCTTGCCGTGCCATCGGACGGTTCGAGCATTCCTGCCAGCATCCGGATGAGGGTGGTCTTGCCGCTGCCGTTGTGGCCGATCAGCGTGATCCGTTGCCCGGCCGCCACGTCGATGTCGATCGGGGCAAGCGCGACCGCCTCGCCGTAGCTCTTGGTCAGCTCTGTCGTCGAGACGACGGGGACGGCGGTCGGGGCTGCGGCATCAGCGCCGCGCCGAGGTCGCGTGCTCTCGGTGGGTTTGTTGCTCATACGGTCCTGTTTCCGGGGTGGTTCGCGGTGCTGTTGGGCGTCACGTTGCTGCTGCCTTCTGTTCTCGACCGGCTTCGAAGAACGCGCGAATCTTCACGCCCCACCCGTCGCGCCGACGAATCCACACGATCACGGCACCGACGACCAGCGCCATCCCCACAGCGACGCGAACTGCGGTCGCGGCGCTCGGGTCAGCACGCATCGCGACCAGGGGGAGCAGGCCGATCGCGCTGATCGCCACCGGCAGGAAGGTGGCGAATGCGTTGCTGAAGCCAGCGAACTCGGGCGGAACAAACGAGACCTCGGCGTCGCGTGATGCGCCGAGCAGCGTCGTGTCAGCGACGGCGATCGGGGTGGGGGCATCGAGCACGGCACCGACAACCGGCCCGAGAGCGCCGGTCCACGCGGTCGGCAGGGCGATGGCGAAGGCGGCCGCGGCGTATCCGGGGCGGATCGCCGCTGCTGCGGTAGCACCGATCAACCCAGCCAATGCGAGGAGCAGTGCCGGTGCTGCGAGGTGCATTGCAAACAGATTCCCGCGGTCGATCGGCAGGCTGTCGGTGATGTCGGGGCGATCGACTTCCTGCGACAAGGGCTCGATTGATTCCATGCCGAGGAGGAAGAGCGCGCCGAGCATTCCGACGAGGAAGAGTAAAGATGCGCTCGCCGCGAGTGATGCGCAGACGCCAGCGATGATCGCCAGCGTCGCGATCCGGGCGAGGCGTGCGGCCGGAAGTCGGCGCAGCGAGCGCACACCGCGTCGCCACACCATCACCTGTACCGAGGTCGGCTTGGCCACTGACGGCCGCTCACGCACGGGGGTGCGCGACCGTTTGCTGAACCACGGGTCCGAGCGCAGGGTTTCGGCCCGGAGTTGGCGGCGCAGGAGGACGACGGTGCGGAGGTCCTGCACGGTCGCCGCGAATCGCAATTGGGAGACGAGACGGCCGCGCCGGACCAGTGGCTCGAGGCGCAGACGCCCGGAAAGGGCAACCGCCGAAACCGCAGCGGCGGCGATCACGACAACCGCAACCGCGTCGATACCGCGTTGCCGGATGCCCCAGAGTGCGATGCTGCCGGCCAGGTTCGCGGGCCCGGCGCGCAGGGCGCCTGGTAGGTCAGACGTCCCCGACGCCTCGGACCAGGTAGCCCACGCGGCGAGTCCCTGCCAGCCGAGCAGCAGTGCACCGATCGCCGTAGCAAGCCATCTCGGCGCGCGCAGCGCATGGCTCAGGACTGCGCTGACGACGAACGTCGCACCCGTCAGTGCACCGAACACTGCGCCCGCCGCCGCCCAAGCGGCTCGCGAACCCTCGACTTCGCGAGCGATGAACTGCCCGAGCACTCCTGCGGGGAAAGCGACGGAGAACATGGCCGACCGGAGGCGCTGAACCACAGGACGCACCATGACGTCACGCCGTGGGATCGGTGCGAGGAGAAGGTGCGAGACGTCCGCGACTTCGATCGAAACCGGGCCGCCGTCAGCGCCACTCCGGAGCCCCAACCCGAAGGCCACGACGATCAGGAGGCCTGCGATGGACGGTCCCCGCGTCAAGAGATCGTCGCTGGTGACGTCGTCGCCGATGACGCCGCCGATCGCATCGGATGCAACGACGACGGCGATCAGCCCACCGAGTGCGAACAGGTACACCCGGTAGGCGACGTCGAACCACTCGGTGTCGCCAAGCCGGCGCTGCTGCCTCGTGCGGCGCAGATCGCGCAGCGCAGCGCGTTGTTCGGGGGCTGCCATCGCGACGCGACGCTATCTCGCTGAGGTCGGTGGATGCCGCGGTTGGTTCTGGCGCTCCAGGGAGCAGAATGACCGCATGACGTTTGCGAAGACCCCCCGCCTCGCCGCCATCGCCCTCGCTTCCATGCTCGCCGTCGCGGCCTGCAGCGGGAGCGATGCCGACAATTCAACCGCCGTTACAGCAACCGAGTCGGCCGAGGCACAGGGCGAGCCAACCGAATCCGAGGCTGTCGCTCCCGCAGTGCTGGAGACATCATCAGCGCTCAACATCGTCGGCGATCTGCTCGTCCCGTTCGATGACCCGGACAACGATCCGGCGGTCGGCGTGATTGCTCCGGTCATCACTGGCCAGTCCTTCGACGGCACGGACATCACCATCGGTGGCGCGACCGACGGCCCGACCATGTTGGTGTTTCTGGCGCACTGGTGCCCGCACTGCAACGACGAGATCCCCGAACTCGTGAAGCTGCGTGAGGCAGGGACGCTGCCCGAGAATCTGAACATCATCGGGATCAGCACCGCCGTGGTCGACGACCGAGAGAATTACCCGCCGTCGGAGTGGATCACCGACAAGGACTGGACCTGGCCGGTGCTCGCCGACACCGAGGCCGCCGACGCATTTCAGGCCTACGGCGGGACCGGGTTCCCCTTCACCGTGATGCTCGAGCGCGATGGCTTCGTCAACGCCCGCAAGAGTGGCAGCGAGTCGGCTGACCGCATCCTCGGCTGGATCGAAACCGCTCTCCTGCTCTGATCCTGCTCGATCGGACGTGTCCGAGAGCCTCGGGTGTCATCCCGCCCAGGTGGGTGGCAGCGTCGAGTGGTCCGTGACGGCACAGTCGTCGCCGAAGACCACATAGCGGTCGAATCCGCGCAGGAACCAGCGATCATGAGTGACGGCCACCACGGTCCCGTTGAACTGTTCGAGCCCGACTTCGAGCGCTTCCGCTGACACGAGATCGAGGTTGTCGGTCGGCTCGTCGAGCAGGAGCAACGTGGCGCCAGACAGTTCGAGGAGAAGGATCTGGAACCGCGCCTGCTGGCCGCCGGACAGCGTCTCGAATGGTTGCGCCGCGGCGCCCTGCAGTTCGTACCGGCGCAGCATGCCCATCGCCCGGCTGAGGACCACATCGTGATCGTGCAGGACCGCCGTCAGTTCACGGCCGATCCAGTCCGGGTGCTCGTGCGTCTGGTGGAAGAGGCCCGGGACGACGCCTGCGCCGAGACGACACATACCGTCGTGAACAACCGCGCCCGGTGGGCCGCCGCCGGGTCCGACCTCACCGGGCTGGGCAGCACCGTCTGCTGAGGCGGAGTCGAGGAGACGCAGAAAGTGGCTCTTGCCGACGCCGTTTCCGCCGAGCACTGCGACCCGCTCGCCGTACCAGAGTTCGAGATCGAAGGGGTCGGTGAGCCCGGCGATCTCGAGCTGCTCACACATCACTGCTCGCTTGCCAGTCCGCGCCCCGCGGAGTTGGACGTCGATCTTCTGCTCAGCGACGTCAACCGGGCGCTCGTTCTTGTCGAGAAACTGGCGCAGCTTGCTCTCGGCGGCCTTCAGTTTTGGCGCGAACGCCTCGCTGATCGACGCCCGTTGCCGCATCAGCTTGACGTAGTCCTGGAGGCGGATCTTCTCGGTGTCGTAGAGCGCCCGATCGTGGGCCCGAATGTTGTCGTGGTGCTCCTTCGCCGCTGCGTACGTCCCGAAGGATCCGCCGTGCGTCCATGCGCCAGCTGCATCAATCGTGACGATCTTTGTGGCGCTCGCTGCGAGCAGCTCCCGGTCGTGACTGATGAACACCACGGTCTTGCGCGTGCTGTTCAACTGCTGTTCGAGCCACCGTTTGGCGGGCACGTCGAGGAAGTTGTCGGGCTCGTCGAGCACGAGCACCTCGAACTCGCTGCGGAAGAGTGATTCGAGCGCCAACCGTTTCTGCTCCCCACCGCTGAACGTCGCCAACTGACGGTCGGCAATGTCGTCGAAGGACTCCCCGATGGCGCGGGTTGTGCATTCGTTCCACAACACCTCGGCGTCGTAACCACCAACGTCGCCCCAGGTCGTGATGGCATCGGCGTAGGCCATTGGCTCGTCTGCGAGGCGCAGCTCGCTCGCAGCAAGATCGGCTGCTGCCACGATCAATCGTTGGGGCGAGACGGCGAGCAAGAGTTCGCGGACGGTGTTCGCCGGGTGGTCGGCGGTGCCGACGAGTTGGTGCATGATGCCGAGCTGACCGTCGATCGAGATGGTGCCCGATGTGGGGGTGAGGCCACCGGCGATCAGCCGGAACAAGGTGGTCTTGCCGACGCCGTTCGCGCCGACCAACGCAACGCAGTCCCCGTTGCCGATGGTGAAGCTGATGTCTTCGAGTAGCTCGTCACCGCTCGGCAGCTTCCAGCCGACGTGGCTGACAGCAATTGCACCCATCGTCCAAGCCTAGAGATTCCGAATCGGGTAGCCCCCAGGAGTTGTCCCATTCGGCCCGGTCCCAGACAGGCCAGGGCAAGCGGGGCCCGCGCTCAGCGTGCGGCAGCGATGGCGCGCTCGATGACGATCCGTACCGGGATGCCGAGCGCTGCTGCAGCTCGCGCCGCGTCGTCGAACTCGACCTTGATGCGGTGCTCCGCGACCTTGACGCCGATCGTGTGGCCATCGACCTCGACGGTCGACATCGTCCGCGCCTGCGGCCAACGCACCAAGTCGGTGGCGCGCACACCGAGGGTGCCCGTCTCGGCGACGAGGACGTCGCGCAACGCATCGGTTCGTGCCGGGTCGCAAAGCGCGCTGACCATGTGGGCGGGCCGCCCCTTCTTCATCACGATCGGGGTGACCCATGCATCGTGCGCTCCCGCAGCGAGTAGCTGGGCGATGGTGTGGGCAAGCACCTCGCCGGTGATGTCATCGACGTTGGCATCGAGCTGCACGATCGGCGCGCCGCCGGCCTCGGTCGGACCCGTCGCTCCAGGCGCTGCCTCGGTGATGACGACCTGCACGACGTTGGCCCGGCTCGGCGGATCCGCGGTTCCCGCGCCGTAGCCGACGCTGACGGGTGTGCCGCCAGGGATCGGGCCGAAGCTGTCGGCGAGCGTGACCATCAATGCAGCCCCGGTCGGCGTGCAAGTCTCGAGTGAGGTGTTCAGCCCGTGCGTTGTGGCGCGGCCTGCGGTCAGCAAACCAATGGTGGCGGGTGCCGGGTGCGGAAGCTCGCCGTGCGCTGTCTTGACGATGCCGCTGCCCAGCCCGATCGAGGAACAGGCAACACGGTCGATGCCGAGCGACTCCAGCGCCGCGCACACGCCGACGACGTCGATGATCGAGTCGAGCGCACCCACCTCGTGCAGTTCGACATCGAGCGGGTCGATGCCATGCACCGCCCCCTCGACCTCGGCCAACCGTTCGAAGACGGCACGCGCACGCGTCCGGACGCGGTCAGCAAGGTCGGCGGCATCGAGCAACGCGAAGATCTCCCGAGCTGGACGGTGTGGGCTGTGCGCCTCGTCGGTCTCAGGGTGTCCGTGTCCGTGATCGTGATGGTGATCGTGATCGGCCAGGGCGTCGTGGGTGACGATGTTCGCCCAGGTGGCGCCGACACCGCAGCGCTGCACTCGCTCGAAAAACATCGCGTAGCCGTCGACGCCGAGCCCGGCGATGGTGTCAGCGACCTCGTCCGGGTCGGCGCCGGCGTCAATCAGCGCAGCCAGCGCCATGTCACCCGCCACGCCCGCATGGCAGTTGAACCAGGCCGACCGCCCGCCGGTGCCGGTGGTGGTGTCGGTGCTCATTGGCAGGCCCGAGCGATTGCGCAGGCGGCGCCGAATCCGTTGTCGACGCCGACGACCGTGATCCCGGAGGCGCACGAGGCGTGCATGGCGAGTAACGCCGTCACCCCGTCGAGGCCCGAGCCGTACCCGACCGATGTCGGAACGGCGACAACGGGGACCGATGTGACGCCGCCGACCACACTCGCGAGTGCCCCTTCCATCCCGGCGATCACGATGACCGCATCGGCCGCGGTGACGTCATCGAGCCGTGCGAGGAAACGGTGGAGCCCACTCACGCCGACGTCGGCGATGACCGTCGGGTCGAAGCCATGGGCCCGGAGCGTGAGCTGGGCCTCGTCGGCAACCGGAAGGTCGCTCGTCCCCGCCGTGACGACAAGAACGTTCGACTTGCGAGTCACTTGTGGTGCGCGCCACAGCATCGAACGGTTGGCCTCAGCGGCGATGCCGTGAGCATCGAGGCACGCAGCACGCTGGGCGTCATCGGCGCGGGTCAGCAGCACGGGGCCGACGCCGTTGTCCACGACGATTTTCACGCAATGTTCGACGGTCTTGCCCGGCCCGTACACCGCTTCGGGCATGCCCTGGCGGAGTGCTCGGTGATGGTCGATGAGCGCGCCGTCGATGTCGGCGAACGGGAGGCGGGTCAGCTGTGCTGCTGCCTCGGCGGGATCAACGGCGCCGGACTGAACGTCGTCGAGCAGCGCGCGCAAGGTCACTGCGTCCATGTTGCACTCAGACTGTTCCCCGTCATCGGGCCAGACATCGTCTTCGTTCGGCGCATCACGGATTCATCGTGCCAGAGAGTCGACCTGTTCCCCTACGCTGACACGAATGTCGAGCACAGGCGTGGGCCGCGTTGGATTCTTCGGGCCGTTCGGAACGTTCACCCAGCAGGCGTTGCGCACGCAGCCGGACCTCGCCACCGCTGAGCAGGTCCCGTTCCGCACCGTGCCGGACATTCTCGATGCGGTCCAGAGTGGTGCCGTCGACGCCGGTTTCGTCCCGATCGAGAACTCGATCGAAGGCATGGTCAACTTCACCCAGGACGCACTGGCCTTTGACCACGACCTGGTGATTCAGCGCGAGGTCGTCATCGACATCGAACACTGCCTCGTCGCCCGTTCGGGCACG
>RCMY010001718.1_pt1 | contig 20443 bp, 19 predicted proteins | sample 2041341 | NCBI WGS metagenome assembly RCMY01 (sample SAMN09708234, study PRJNA481090) | Marine sediment metagenome, whole genome shotgun sequencing project. | reverse complement strand
CAGAGCGCAGCGCGGCGCAGGGATTTCTCGACCACCTCGTCCAACTCACCTTTGGAGCGGATGAGGCCGTGGATTTTCGGGCCGTAGGCCACATTGTCATAGATTGACTTGGGGAACGGGTTTGGTTTTTGAAACACCATGCCGACCTTGGCCCGCAACTGTACGGGATCGACGCGGGGATCGTATATGTCTTCGCCGTCGATCCGGATGTCGCCCTGCACACGACAGATCGGTATGGTATCATTCATTCGGTTCAGGCAGCGCAGGAAGGTGGATTTTCCGCAGCCTGACGGACCGATAAAAGCGGTCACGGTGTTTTGGGGGATATCGACATCAACATCCCTGATGGCGTGCGTATCGCCGTAATGGACCTGCACGTTGCGGGCAGTGATCTTATTGGTTGTGGTTGTTCTGGTGGGCACGTCTCTCTCCAGTGGGCGCATATCGTTCATGACAAACTCCATTACCAGCGCCGCTCAAAGCGGCGGCGCAGCAGGATGGCTGCTGCGTTCATGATCAATAGGAAAACAAGCAGCACGATAATCGCACCGGAAGCGCGTTCCATGAACGCGGGATCGGCGCGCTGTGTCCAGTTGTAAACCTGCACCGGCAGAGCGGAGGCTGGATCGAAAAATCCCTCGGGCGGTGCAGCGGGGAATTCGCGCACGAAGGCGACCATGCCGATCAGCAAAAGAGGCGCGGTTTCGCCGAGGGCTTGTGCGAGGCCGAGGATGGTGCCTGTCAGGATGCCCGGTGCTGCAAGAGGCAGGACGTGATGGAACACTGCCTGCATCTTAGATGCGCCAACCCCCAAAGCCGCATCGCGGATGCTGGGCGGCACCGCCTTGAGGCTGGCGCGGGTTGCGATGATGATTGTGGGCAGCGTCATCAGCGTCAGCACCAGGCCGCCAACGATGGGCGCTGATTGCGGCAATCCCGCGAAGTTGATGAAAATGGCGAGGCCAAGGATTCCGAAGACAATCGATGGTACGGCGGCAAGGTTGGCGATGTTCACCTCTATCAGGTCTGTGAACCGGTTCTTCCTCGCGAATTCCTCAAGGTAGATCGAGGCGGCAACGCCAATCGGCAGCGCCAGTACCAGCACCACGGTCATCATGTACAGCGAGCCGAGGATGGCGACGCCCAGCCCCGCCGCCTCAGGCCGCTGGTCGCTGGCATCGGGGGCGGTCAGGAAGGCCCAGTTGAATTTCGTTTCCAGCAGTCCGGCGTCTTGCAGACCGCGCGCGAGGTCGATTTGCGCCGGGCTGACATTCCTGTCGAGTGCCGCACTGTCATAGCTGACGCGGCCCTTGAAATAGCCGTCGATCCGGCCGTTGGCGAGGAAATCGAAGCGGATCGTCTCCCCCACGTCCTCGGGATGCGCCAGCACATAGTCGCGCAAGGTTGCGGCGGCTTCTTTTGAGATGATCCCGGACGCCTGCTTTATCGGCAAGTCGTCGGTGGCGATGCCTTCGCGCTCGGTGACATCGCGTATCGCCTGTTCGATCAGCGGTGCATACCCAAAGGTCGTGACTTTGGCCATTTCCGCCGGGTCGCGGTTGCCCTTGGGATCGACCTGGTCCGCTGGTAGCACCACTTCGAGCGTGATGTAGGTTTGCCGGAACGCGCTAAGCCCGTTGCCCAGTACCGAAGTGAACAGGACTACCAGCGCCAGAACGGCGATGGCGATGGCCCCGAGGCCGCAGGCACGAAACCGGGCCTCGGCGACGTTGCGGCGGCGGGTGCGTGCGTTCTGCCTGAGCAGCGAACTATGCGTGGAGTTGTCGGTCATTCGTACTGTTCCCGATATTTGCGCACGATGATCAGAGCCAGGACGTTGAGTCCAAGCGTGATGATAAACAGCGTTAGACCAAGGGCGAAGGCGACCAGCGTTTCCGGTGCCGCGAAATCACTGTCGCCAGTCAGCTGGCTGACGATCTTGACGGTCACGGTCGTCATTGCCTCAAACGGGTTCAGAGAAAGCCTCGCGGCGGCCCCTGCGCCAAGCACCACGATCATCGTCTCACCGATGGCGCGCGATGCGGCCAGCAGGATTGCGCCGACGATGCCGGGAAGGGCGGCGGGGATCACTACCTGGCGGATGGTTTCAGAGGTGGTGGCGCCAAGGCCATAGCTGCCGTCACGCATCGCTTGAGGCACCGCATTGATGATGTCGTCGGAAAGCGAGGACACGAAGGGGATCAGCATAACGCCCATGACCAACCCCGCCGTCATCACCGATGATGCGCTGTCGCCCAGCCCAAGGGGTTGCGCGAAATAGTCGCGCAGCAGCGGGCCTACCGTGATCAATGCAAAAAGGCCGTAAACGATGGTGGGGATGCCGGCGAGAATCTCAATCAGCGGCTTGGCGATCGCACGCATCCGTCGGCTCGCGTATTCCGAAAGATAGATTGCGGCGAACAGGCCCACGGGCACGGCGAAGGCCAGCGCGATGAAACTGATGTATAGTGTGCCCCAGAGCAACGGCAGGATGCCGAGCGAGGAGTTGCCACGGAAGTTGGGCGACCATTCGGTCGAAAAGAAAAAATCGGCTGCCGGATAAAGGCGAAAAAAGGCAATCGTCTCAAACAGCAGCGACAGGACGATACCGACGGTGGTCAGGATAGCGATGGACGAGGCGGCAATCAGCAGTGCCTTGATCCAGCCCTCGGACGCCGTCCGTGCGCGGAACTCCCGTCCCGACCGTGCGATCGCCCCCAGCGCACCAATGGCGGCGACCGTCACCGTGATCCAGAAGATAACCTTGCCGTTTAGCGCAGTGGCGACGCTGGCGGAACCTGCAAGCCGCGCCACCGACAGCATCAGGAAGGCGGCAAGTGTCGGGACCAGCACCGAGAGGGCGCCGTTGCTGGCATGGGCGCGCGGCAAGGCCGCCAACCGACGGATATCACCACCCGAGGCGGCCACCGCGCGGGCGCGGGCTGCGAACCAGGCACCAACCGTCAGGTAAAGTACAAGCATCGGCAGGGAAATCAGGATGTTCGTCAGTGACATGCGGCAGCCTTGGTAAAGATGGGGGTGTCCGGGGCCGACACTCGCGACCCCGGACGGGGGATTACATCGCGCCCATCAGGGTGCCGTTGGCAACCGCTTCCTGGGTCCTGGCCAGTTCCGGGTCAGACACGAGGCCATAGGCGGCCAGCGGACCGTTCGGGCCCGCAATATCGTCGGAGACGAAGAACTCCGCATATTCCTTCAGGCCGGGGATCACACCGATATGCGCCGCCTTGATGTAGAAATACAGTGGACGCGATACCGGGTATTCACCGCTCGCGATGGTCTCGGTCGAGGGGCTTACGCCGGACATGGTGGCGACTTGCAGCTTGTCGGCGTTGTTTTCGTAGAACGACAGACCGAATACGCCGATGCCGTTGTTGTCCGCGCCGATCCGGGCGAGGGTCTCGGTGTAGTCGCCGTCGATGTCGACCGACAGACCGTCGGTGCGGATGTCCATGCAGGTGCCTTCGGCGGCTTTCTTGTCGCCGCCGTTGATGGCCATGATCTCGTCCATCGCGCCGCTATCTTCGCAACCTTGCAAGATCACCTTTTCCTCGAACACCTCACGGGTACCGTGCTTGGTGCCGGGGATGAATGCTTGGATCGGCTGGTCGGGCAAATCGGGATTGACGGTGTTCCAGTTGGTGTTGGTGTTGGCGGTCATTGCGCCACCCACCGGCAGTTCGGCCGCCAGCGCCTTGTACCAGTCGGCGGGGGTGAAGGCGAAAGTATTGCCCTCAATGCCCGAGGCGAAGACGATCCCATCATAGCCGATCCGCACCTCGATGATGTCAGTAACGCCGTTGGCGGCGCAAGTGGCGACTTCGCTGTCTTTGATGGCGCGCGAGGCGTTGGCAATATCGACGGTATTGTCGCCGACGCCTTCACAGAAGCGCTTAAGCCCGGCTGATGAACCACCCGATTCGACCACAGGGGTCGGGAAATCGAAGTTCTCTCCGAAGGCTTCGGCTACGATGGTGGCATAGGGCAGCACGGTGGACGAGCCAGCCACCTGCACCTGATCTCGGGCGGCAGCAGCGGTGGCCGAGGCAGCTAAGAGCGTCAGCACCGAGGTGGTGAATTTTATACGGGACATGGCAGCTTCTCCTGATGTGTCACGGGCGAGCCGTCAGGGCGACGGCCTCTGCTCCCGCTTTAATCTCGGCACACCACGGTTTTGCGACAGTCCTGTAACAGTTTTATGAAGGTTGCCTACGAAATCAGGCTTTTGGCAGAAGGACCGTGAAGCACGATCCCTTGCCTCGTTCGCTGTTGATCGTGAATCGCCCACGGTGGCGGTTCACGATGTGCTTGACGATGGCAAGGCCCAGTCCCGTGCCACCCTTATCGCGCGACCGGTGGTCGTCGACGCGGTAAAACCGCTCTGTCAAGCGCGGGATGTGCTGTTCTTCAATGCCGTCCCCACGGTCGATCACATCGATTCGCAGCAGGGGATCGCTAGATGGTGGATGGATTGCCACGGTGACGAGCTTGCCGACGGCACCATATTTTACAGCATTTTCAATCAGATTCTGGAACACCTGCACCAGTTGATCCGCATCGGCGGGAATATGGGGCGCGGAATTTGCCCCGGTGATTTCCAGCGCAACGCCAGCCTCATCAGCGACAGGGCGCAAGGCGGTCGCGACGGATTGGATCAGAGCCGCAACATTCACGCTGGCGGTGGGGCGTCGACGTTCCTCGGCCTCTACCCTGGAAAGAGAAAGCAGGTCATTCACGAGGCGGTTCATGCGGCCGGTCTCGCGTTCCATGATGGTCAGAAAACGGTCACGCGCGGTAGCATCGTCTCTTGCCGCCCCTTTCAGGGTTTCGATAAATCCCGCCAGGGCAGTCAGGGGGGTGCGCAATTCATGGCTGACATTGGCAACAAAATCGCGACGCAACTGACCAATGAGTTCCTGTTCGGTGATGTCCTCGAAGGCGCAAATGGCACCGCTTTTGTCGTCGCCTGAGACAGGGGTGACTGTGACGAGATACGTCACCTCGTGCGAAGGGCCATGGATCACATAGTGCGCCTGCCCCGCGACCCCATTACGCAGAGCGCCTTCAATGGCCGCCAGCAACGGGGGTTGGCGCAGGGCGATGGCGTGGTGACGGCCGATCTGGCTTGCGTCCAGAATGGCGGCGGCGGCCGAGTTGACGGCAAGGATCCGATCATCCGCGCCGATCAGCACTATTGGCAAGGGCACCCCGCTCAAGATGTCGTCAAGCCATTGTCGATCCATTTCTAAACCCTTGTTCGTGCATTCACGCCTTAATTGCGTAGGAACGCTTTTGCCTTAGAATTTGGGCGGTTGCGAGTCACGCTTGATTGCAGTGCCGGAAGGGCTGCTGCGGTTGAGCGAACCGTGGAGCAGCAGGTTGCCCGCTCTGGCGGCAGGAGATAGTCCGGGCTAATCGTGTGAAAATACCGTTCTTTGCGGCTCTAAAATCGGTCAATACGGTTTCCGTCCGGGTCGATCAGCGGTGTGCCGTCCTCTTTCGCCATAGGGCCGGGTGGCAGACGGTCGAGGAGTTCCAGTACAACTTCGCTCGGACGGCAGAGCCGGACGCCCCTGTGCGTGCAGATGATGGGACGGTTGACCAGGACGGGGTGTGCCAGCATCGCCGCGAGCAGCGTTTCGTCGCTGACGGAAGGATCAAGCAGTCCCAGTTCTTCCACAGGGGATTTCGTCGACCGCAGGGCAGTGCGGGGGGCATCCATGTCATCAACAAAGCCATCTTCTCTACGAACAAGTCCCTGTGCTGCTTATCTCGGCCTGCTCGACGACCTTTCCGCGCTGCAGCCTACGGAGTGGCAATAGATGTTCCAATATTTCCCCACTTTGCAGGCATCACTGGGGCTGATGATCCAGAAAGTCGCGGAGAACCTGAGCGACGTCGTCGTACGGTTACAATCAACAGCAATGAAGGGGACGAATTATGACGGTCAGGTTTCCCCTGATCGGAACGCGAAGGGTCAGCTGACCCGTTCCACCGATGTGAATGAGAGAGGGAGTCTCATGGCAATAAAATTTCAGAGCTGCAGGGCTACCATGCCAGATCGCTGGAACGTTTCGGTGCGGCATGAAGCAGCGAGTAAAACACAATCAAGGCTGACCCCCGAGAAGCTTGTGCGGGACAGCCTGATAATGTTTCTCGATCTTGGCCTCACTCCGCGTGAAATGAGTAAACTTTCCGGTTTTCCACCGATGGTGATCGAGGACGGCTTGAAGCGGCTGGGCGAGTGACGACGGTGGAAACCTGTTCCTTTGTCGGACGTGTTACCCGCCATATTGCAGGGATATCTAGCGGTAAGATTGTTGAAACGTTCAAAAAAGCAGGTCAGCCCGACGGAGCTGACTTCCGGGAAACAGCAGAAGACGGTGCCGCAGAAGCGGCACCGTCTGTGTTGAACCGGACTCCTGAAAGTCATTAGCCCACCGTCGCACCATCCTCTCGCCATACGGAAATTACTGAAGAGCGAGGCTTGCCATTCCCGTCTGGCCAGCTTGCCCCCGGGTGTTGGATGCCAACAAAGGCGACCTTGCGGTCGGACGACCAGCAAAGACCGGTCACTTCAGCGCCATTGGGTGCAGTCAGAAAACGGGCGATCTCGCCGGTTTCGGGATTGCCAACGAGCATCTGGTTGTTACCCTGACCTTCGAATTCCCCTTCATTGGAGTCATCACCGTCCGTCTGGATCCAGAGCATGCCGGTCGTGTCAAAGACCATCCCGTCGGGCGAGTTGAACATGTTGCCCTCTGTGATGTTCTCGGAACCAGCGTATTCATTGCGATAAACCGCAGGATTGCCGGCCATGACATACAGATCCCAGGCGAACCTGTCTGAGCCATGGTCTTCGCCTTCGGGGCGCCAGCGCACGATCTGGCCGTAGTTGTTGGTCTCCCGCGGGTTCGGGCCGCCAACCGGCGTTTCATCACCACCCGAATTTGGTTTCACACCACGGTTTTTGTTGTTTGTCAGGGCACAATAGGCCTCGCACCGTAGCGGGTTGGCGGCAATCCATTCTGGACGGTCCATTGTTGTCGCGCCGGCTTTGGAGCCCGCAATACGCGAAAAGACGAGGATGTCCTCAATAGGCATGCCTGTCGTTTCCGGCGTCAGCGGCAACCATTCACCGGTCTGGTCGTCATTGAACCTCGCGACATAGAGCGTACCATCGGACAGAAGGCCGTCGGTTGGCCCGCCGTAAACCCAGAGGCCGCTGGAGACAAATTTGTAAATGAACTCTCCGCGCTCGTCGTCGCCCATATAGACGACGATACGACCATCATTGGCCGTCACCATTTCGGCGTTTTCGTGTTTGAACCGGCCAAGAGCGGTGTGCTTGACGGGGGTGCCGTCCGGGTCGGCGGGGTCGATCTCGGTGACCCAGCCATGGCGGTTCGGCTCGTTCGGCTCTTTGCTCACGTCATATCGATCGTCGAATTTCTCGTAAGCGTACCGGCCCTCGCCGCCGATACCATAACGCTCGAAGCCTTCGGTCACCTCATACTCGCCCGTCGCGCCGAAATAGCCGTTAAAATTCTCTTCACAGGTCAGATATGTGCCCCAGAGCGTCCTGCCCGAACCGCAATTGTTCATCGTGCCCTTCGGAGAGAAGCCTTCGGGGTCGGCATTGGTCCTGACTGCAGCAGAGCCGGCTGCTGGGCCGTCCATGGTCATCGGAGTTTCATGGGTGATGCGGCGGTTGAACCCGCTGTCGATAACCAGTTCATAACCGTTGCCGCTATCCGCAATCTCCATCACGGTGACACCCTGCATGTTCTTCAGTAAGGTCACTTCCTCTGCTGAGCGTGGCATGCCTTCAGACGCGGCAGGCAGATTGATCTTGGGATTCACATATTCGGAGTTGACGACGAGCACCTCCTTGCCATCAATTTCAAACAGTTCCATCCCGTCCGTATTCTCGCCGAAAACCTTGTCCGACATCGCGACCGGAACACCGGTGTCAGCGGAATAACTGCCTTCGGCATCGGAGAATAGCGCATCACCCCAGCGGACCAGCGTTTTCCACTGATAGCCTTCAGGCACGTGGATGTTGTGGTCGGTAGCAATGCCAATGGGTTCGAACGGGAATCCGGCAGTTTGCGCGCGCGCTGAAGTGGCCGACGCGAAAACGCCGCTACCAAAAACAGCCGCACCAGATCCGAAAGCCATCACACCGCCCAAAAACCCACGACGCGAAACTGCGCGCGCCACGACCTGGTCAAAGTCGTTTTTTTTCGGGCGGGGATCGCGACGTTCGTCGAATTCGTCCCACGAGAGATCGATAAGAGATTGTTTGTCCATGACGGCTTTCCTCTGACAGCAGATGATTAAAAGGGTTGCCTGCCGTTGGCGACAGATCCTCCGAAGCCGAATGGCACGGGTTTGTGAAGGTGGCTTGACAGTTCCATAATGGTTTTGTGTCAGGCAAGCGCCTTGAGGCGGTGATTTCTTGACGGGATGGCCCATATTGCGTCGCCAGGGATCGGGTTGGCGATATCGCCCTTGCCTGCCTGCGAGTTGTTCAGAAAACCCTTCGCCCTGCATCAGGCGTCCTGCAACAGCTTTGAAATTGAATGCGGCACGCCGGGCATTGTGGAAAGGATCAGCCGCCCCATGCGGAGGTTTCGTAAAACTGTCACGCCTCGGTGATCAACCTGTTACCGGGTTTCCACTAAATCCGTGTCATCACAGACACCCCTCGGAGGTTAATTTATGCCACGTATCACATTCTCGCGCCGCCAGGCCCTGCTCGGAGGTGCCGCAATCAGCGCTTCTTTTGCCATGCCTTCACTGTCACGGGCCCAATCGCGCCCGTTGATCACGCATGGCGTTATGTCCGGTGATGTAGCCCATGACGGGGCGGTTATCTGGGCGCGCGCCGACCGGGAAGCAAAAATGCTGGTCGAATGGGCCACCACTGAAAACATGTCGAATGCGCGGTCTGTACAAGCTCTGGCCGTAGGTACGCCCACAGATTACAGTGGCAAACTGGCACTGACCGGACTGCCGAGCGATCAGGAGATATTCTATCGCGTAACAATGTCTGGTCTGGCCGACGGAACCCCGTCGGAACCGGAAACGGGCCGGTTTCGCACAGCCCCGATGGCGAGCCGCGACATCAGCTTTGTATGGTCGGGCGATACCGCTGGGCAGGGCTGGGGCATCGACGAGGATCGCGGCGGCATGACCACCTACGCCACAATGCTGGGCCACGCGCCGGACTTCTTTCTGCACTCCGGAGATACCGTTTATGCCGACGGCCCACTGCAGGAACAGGTTGAACTGGCAGACGGTACGATATGGAAGAACATCGTTACACCGGCCAAATCGAAAGTGGCCGAGACGCTGGATGAATTCCGGGGCCAGCATCTTTATAACTACATGGATCGCAATGTACGGACCTTCAATGCCGCAGTCCCGATCATCGCCCAATGGGACGATCACGAGGTGACAAACAATTGGTACCCCAACGAGGTGCTGTCTGGGGACGACCGGTATACCGTCAAATCGATGCAACTTCTGTCAGCGCGGTCGGCACAGGCATTTCACGATATGTTGCCAACACGGCAAACCTTGAGTGAACCAAAGCGCGTGTATCGCAAGGTCTCCTACGGCCCCCTGCTGGATGTCTTCATTATCGATCTGCGCACCTATCGCGGTGACAACACCGCAAACACTGAGGCCGAGGGCACGCCGTACCTTGGGGCCAAACAACTGACCTGGCTCAAGCGTGAGATGGTGAATTCCACGGCAACGTGGAAGGTGATCGCATCGGACATGCCCATCGGCATGATGGTCCGCGACGGCGACACCAACATGGAAAACGGCGCCAACGGTGACGGCCCCGTCCTTGGTCGTGAAAAGGACATCGCGGCTGTTCTGTCCTTTATCCAGACCGCAGAGATCGCAAACACGGTTTGGCTGACGGCTGATGTGCACTACACTGCCGCGCATCACTATTCCCCCGACCGCGCCATCTTTCAGGATTTTGAGCCCTTCTGGGAGTTCGTTTCTGGCCCACTGCATTCCGGGACTTTCGGCCCCTCAGAATATGACAACACCTTCGGGCCAGAGGTCCGCTTTGCCAAGCATCCCGAGGCAGGCCAGGCAAATCTGCCGCCCAGTGATGGCCTGCAATTTTTTGGCAAGGTCGACATCGCCGCCAATACCGGCGTAATGACAGTGCGCTTGATGGACAGTGCAGATGTAGAGCTGTGGTCCGTGGAGTTGGAGCCAAAGCTTGCTTGAACCGCTTCACTCTTGGCGGCTCCGAAACAGGCGGCGGTAGACCGTAAGCGCGAAAACGTCACTCTCGGCGGCGAGGCTTGACGGTTGGTTGAACAGTATTGCCAGGTCGTTGTCGCGCCGCAATCAGGTGCCATTTCCGCAGTGTAGCCGTACCAGAAGCTGAACCCTTCGCTGCAGGCGTGGCAATAAGAAATTGCGTTGAGAACGAAAGATCAGGTTAGGAACAGACAGAAACAGTTGAGCTAGGGAAGGTCTGAAAAACCTGCCACTTTCGGCGTGATCTGGTAGACTTGGCCAACTCGTCCAGGGAGCCCTTCCGATGCCAAAGCAGCCCGCTTTTCCCGGTCTTCGCGATGCGATGAAGAAGAAGCAGACGCGTCGGGAACTGTTTCTGTCAGAGATGAACGTGGTCGTTCCGTGGGGTCGTTTGCTCGGGCTGATCGAACCGCACTACCCCAAAACCGGGCGGAAGGGCGGTCGGCCGGCGATGCCGCTGGAGACGATGCTGCGGGTGTATTTTCTGCAGAATTGGTATGCGCTGAGCGACCCGATGGCGGAAGAGACCCTTTATGACAGCGAGGCAATGCGGTGGTTCGCCGGGATCGAACTCGGCGACGACCGCATCCCTGATGAGACCACCATCCTCAACTTCCGGCATCTGCTGGAGCGACACGGTCTGACCGAGGCGATCTTTGCGGATGTGAACGCTCATCTGGCCGACAAGGGCATCACGCTGCGCTCGGGCACGCTGGTGGACGCGACCATCATCGACGCGCCATCGTCTACCAAAAACAAGGAGAAGACCCGCGATCCCGAGATGTCGTCGACCAAGAAGGGCAACGACTGGTATTTTGGAATGAAAGCGCATGTGGGCGTCGATTCCCATAATGGCCTTGTGCACAGTCTGGCGACCACCACCGCCAGGGTCCACGACAGTCAGGTCTGGGACGGGCTGCTGCACGGCGATGAGACTTCGGTCTGGGCCGACAAGGGATATGTAAACGCTGAACGGGCGGCGGAGTTCGCAGGCCCGGGCAAGTTCTGGGGCGTCATGCGCAAAGCACCCAAAGGAGGGACCTGCATCCGCTCGATGACCGGATCAACCGCCTCATCGCAAAAGTGCGAGCCAAGGTCGAGCACCCGTTCCGGGTGATCAAGCGGCAGTTCGGCCATGTGAAGACCCGCTATCGCGGTCTGGCCAAGAATCGCGCGCAACTCTTCACCTTGTTCGCGCTTGGCAACCTGTTCCTGGTCCGAAGAAAGCTGGTGGCATGAAGACGAGTCTGCCTGAAACCGACCGCGCCGCCGCAAAAGTGGCTGCAAAACCGCGAAAGCGGCGCTCTTTGTCCGAAGCGGGCGTCGCCGCAACCCTCAAGCGGCAATCTCGGCGCAGCCGAAGCCATTGATCAGACGTTCCCTAGGTGTTTAGTCCCGGCATCTGGTGGATCGGGTTGAGAATGAATCTTTCTGGCTCTGATGTCCAGATTTTGCAGATGTATTCGTAGGGCGTAAGGCCGCTGAGGGTCTTCAACCTTCGTGCAAAGTTGTAGGCTGCCATGAAGTCCGCGAGGTGGGTCCGCAACTGATCATGGCTTTCGTAGTGGAAGCGTTTGACGGTCGCCTCTTTAATCGTGCGGTTCATCCGTTCGACCTGGCCGTTGGTCCAAGGATGGTTCGGCTTCGTCAGGCGGTGTTCAATCCCATTGGCCTCGCAAATCATGGCAAAGCGCATTGGCCGAGAATAGATGGTATTGCGGTTCCGCGGCTGCTCGGCGAACTGGATGCCGTTGTCCGTCAGGATGGTGTGGACTTGGTAGGGAACAGCCTCGAGCATATGCTGGAGGAACTCCCAGGCGGTCTTTCTGTCTGCCTTTTCGACGAGCTGGGTCACGGCAAACTTGCTTGTGCGGTCAATGCCTACGAACAGGTAGAGTTTGCCTTCAGCAGTCTGCACTTCGGCGATGTCGATATGAAAGAACCCGATTGGGTAGCGTTTGAACTTCTGACGTTTTGGTTTGTCCCCTTCGATATCGGGCAAGCGCGAGATGCCGTGCCGCTGGAGGCATCGGTGCAGCGACGACCGCTTCAGATGTGGGATCGACGGTTGCAATGCATAAAGGCAATCGTCCAGAGGCAGCAGTGTGGAGTTGGAGTTGGAGTTGTGCGAGTGTGACGAATGGCTATTTGAACCTTTGTGGTTAGAATAAGCCCAATACTACACCACCGAGGCCGATCAACACGACGATGATCCAAGGCGGAGCCTTCCAGACCGTAAGCAGAATAAAACCTGTCAGACCGAGCGCGAAATCGTAGGGTGTGAGAATGGCGCTCGTCCAAACCGGATCATAGAGTGCCGCGCCGAGGATCCCCACGACAGCGGCATTTGCGCCGCGCATGGCAGCCTGAGCGATCGGACGCGACCGAAATGCGTCCCAAAAGGGAAGCGCGCCGATCAGCAGTAGAAAACCCGGCACGAAGATCGCGACAAGTGCGATGGTTGCCCCGAAGAGACCGTTTGGCACCGGCCCCATGACCGCACCGAGATAGGCGGCAAAGGTGAAAAGTGGCCCCGGCACGGCCTGCGCCGCGCCGTATCCGGAAAGGAAGGCATCATTGCTGACCGCACCTGACGTCACGACCTCGGCCTGCAAGAGTGGAAGCACGACATGGCCGCCGCCGAACACAAGCGAACCTGCCCGATAGAAGGAATCGAACAGGGCAACGCCCTGCCCCGTCCCGGCGGCAAAGGGTAACAGGAGCAAGAGCAGGGCAAATAATACGAGCGACACCGTTCCGGCACTTTTCGATACGGGAAATGTCAGATGTCCGACCGTGGGGCCGGGGGCGGCGCGACACAGCCAGAGGCCCGCGAGGCCACCGACAAGGATGGCTGCGACCTGTCCAACTGATCCCGCCATGAAAATCACGATCAGCACGGCTGCAAGAGCGATGCTTGCACGCTCGCGGTCGGGCGCAAGGTTGCGCGCCATTCCCCAGACAGCCTGCGCAACAACGGCGACGGCAACGATTTTGAGGCCATGGATCAGCCCCATACCGACCGGCCCCTCGAAGGCGGACGCGCCAAAGGCGAACAGCACGAGAAGAAAGGCGGACGGAAGGGTGAAGGCCGCCCATGCGGCCAAAGCACCAAGGGGACCGCCACGCATCAGACCTAGAGCAAACCCGACCTGGCTACTCGCCGGGCCGGGAAGAAACTGGCAGAGAGCGACAAGATCGGCATAGCCCGCTTCGTTGATCCATTTTCGGCGTATGACCAACTCGTCCCGGAAATATCCGAGATGTGCAATCGGGCCACCGAATGACGTCAGACCAAGCTTCAGGAAGGCGCGGAAAACTTCGGCTGCCGATCCTTGTGGAACCGACTTTTCAGTCGCCGCCGTTTTTGTTAACGACCTCATGAAACAGCTCCCGGATTTTGTCCTGCGCCAGTGCCAGCGCCTCGATGCCGTAAGGTGTTGCTCGGTAGTTTCGGCGTTGAGAGCGACCCGCCCGCTCGGTCCGGGATTCGAGATAACCTTTCCGCTCCATGGCATGGAGCATCGGATAGAGAGTTCCAGGGCTGACGCGATAGCCATGCTTTGCCAGCTCGTCGATCATCCATTGCCCGTAAAGGTCGCCATCGGCTGCATGATGCAGGACGTGAAGGCGAATGAACCCCGATAATAATTCTTGATGTTCCATGCGCCGACTGTCTCATTTAGAGCTCACCATCGAAAACCGATATCGGGAACCGATTTAGCTCTTGATGGTTTGACATGCAACCGGTCCGTTTGGATCGGTGAGTGCAATCTATGAAAGGAGATACCACAATGGCAAACGAAGCAGATCGCGACCCCCGCCATCATACCCAGCAAATGCAAAAACGCTTACAGGAAACGATGGATCACCTGCGCGAGGACATCGAGAAGGTGAACGAACCGCAGCTACAGGCCATGTTCGAGACCACCGCTGAAGTCTTGGGCGGTCTCAAGAAGGCATTCGAAGACTATGAGAAGAAGAATGAAAGCGCGTGGCGCTGATCGGATAACCTGAAAATCCGGTCTTTTGAATGCTTCCCAAATTTTGGTTGATTGAGCAGTTCTAGACGAGCTTCAGCTCAGGCTTCGTCGTTATGGCAGAGCCAGAGCAATGACGGTCGTCCCTAAAACAGCCATCCGAGGGCGTGCCACAAACGGCCATTTCTGCCGGGTTTTCATGCCCTACGCAAGATCAACTACTTCGTCGTGACACAAATCCCTGGCGAAACGGTTACAGTTTTAGAAGTTTTTTTGTTGCGATGGGGTATCCCCAGTGAAACGTTTCTTTACGGCACCGCTGAAGGTCCATGTCTTGCCAGCCAAGCTCAGGACCCTCCGTCGTCGTTCGACTTGACTCTTTGCTGTGTCTAATCAAATATGTGGCCAACATAACCAGGGGTGCTCCGAACGGAGCTGAGATGCGCGGGACCGCGCGAACTCTTCACAGCTGATCCGGATAATGCCGGCGGAGCGAGGGAACATGTTTATAGGTGCGCAAGTATCGCTATATCCAATGACGTCCGAATTCGTGAGCGTCATCACATCGGGGCTTGCTGCCCTCACCCCATACCACAGCAAATTGCGGATCGAGACCGACGACATGTCGACCTTGATGGTCGGCGCGCCTGATCCGCTGATCGACGCGATCCGCGATCTATTTGCAGCGACCGCGCGGCATCCCGATCATGTGGCGATGCACGTCACGCTATCCCGGGGCTGCCCGGGCGAGCCTGATGATCCCAATTGCCGCTGTGAGACGCTGGCCCGCGCGCAGGATCAATCCCTTGATGAGCGCAAGGCGCTTTCACTTGAGGCGGTTCGCGCGGCGCCGATGTTGGATGTCGGAATTGATGTCCAATTCTCGCTTTATGTGCTGGGACAGGATCGGCACATGGATGAAATTTACGGCTGCATAGAATTCCTGAAAGCCTCCGGCACCTTTCTGAAGTCCAAAAACGTCTGCACGCGGTTGCGCGGAGACGCGGGTGCCGTGTTCGAGACCGTGCGGCAGGCCTTCCTGCGTTTCGGTCCTGCCGAAGGCCACGTCACGATTGACCTGACGGCGTCGGCCAACAGCCCCAGCCTCGTCTGATCCACACTTCGCGCCACCGGTTTACGTCCGGAGACTTCATGCATTCCTTGCGACATATCTTGCCGACCATACTGCTCGCGTCAGCGCTTTTGCTGGCTTGGCAGGTTTACTGCACGCTGGCAGGGGTCTCGCCGCTGGTGCTGCCCGCTCCAACAGAGGTGCTGCGTTCCCTCTTTGTCGAGCGTGGGCGGATCGGACCTCATGCCCTCAGCACGATCTGGGTGGCGACACTCGGCTTCTCAACCTCGGTCGTTTTCGCCTTTGCTGCCTCGGTTGCATTGCATTTCAGCCCCTGGCTTCAGCGCGGCCTGATGCCGCTGCTCATCGCCAGCCAGACCATCCCGCTCGTCGCACTGGCACCGCTCATGATCCTGTGGTTCGGCTTCGGACTGCTACCCAAGGTGCTGTTGGTCATTCTGGTCACCTTCTTTCCGATTCTCATCAGCCTGCTGTCGGGCTACGGGCAAGTGCCGCAGGCCTATCTGGATCTGTTGAATTCAATGCGCGCGGGTAAAATCCGCATCTTCCGGCGCGCGACGCTGCCCATGGCGCGAGCGTCATTCTTCGCAGGACTGCGGATTTCGGCCACCTATGCCATCGTCGCGACGATCTTCGCCGAATATGCCGGTGCGCGGCAAGGGCTGGGGATTTATATCCTTACCGCCAAGAACAGCTTTCGCGCCGACCTTGTCCTCGCTGCCGTCGTCGTCTCGGCGGGCCTAACCCTGCTCCTTCTGAGTACGTTGCGCCTGTTCGAACGGCTCACCGAACGTGACCACCAAGGAGGGCGCAATGCTGCGCATTGAGGGGCTGACGATCCGGATAGAGGTGCGGACACTCGTCACGGACTTTTCCTGCGAGCTCCAGGAGGGGCGGATCACCTGCCTGATCGGCCCCTCGGGCTGTGGCAAGACATCCGTGCTCAAATGGCTGGCGGGCATCCTGCCGCCCACCATCGATGCAAAGGGCGACATCACCCTCGACGGCGCCGCAATCCCGCGCCCGCACCCGAGCCTTGCTTACCAGCCGCAAAGCGATGCCCTGTTTCCTTGGTTGACCATTGCGGGCAACGCAGCACTCGGGCTTGAGATGGCAGGGCTACCCCTGAAGGCCGCGCGCGAGAAGGTCGTGGCGCTCTTTGGCCCGTTCGGCCTCTCGGGATGCGAAGACCTCTATCCCGACCAGATTTCGGGCGGCATGCGCCAGCGCGCGGCCTTCCTGCGCACCATCATGCAAGACAGCCGCTTTGTCCTGCTGGACGAGCCGTTCTCGGCGCTGGACGCGGTGACACGGCTCAGGATGCAGGACTGGCTCTGCACACGACTGGCCGAGACACCGCGCGGCGTCCTCATGGTCACCCACGACCTGCACGAAGCGACACAGATGGCCGACCGCATTCTTGTGATGTCAGCGGGGCCCGGTTCGCTCGCCGCCGATATCCCCATCACCACCCCGCGCGAAAGCCGCAGCGAATCCGCGCTGGCCGAGACCCGCACCACCCTGAAATCCCTGCTTCTGGAGACCTGATCCCATGATCCGCAACCTACTGCTCGTCACCTGTCTGACCCTGCCGATCGCCGCCGAGGCACAGGAGAAAGTGACCATCGCCCTCGACTGGGTTCTGAACACCAACCACGTCGGTCTGATCGTTGCGCGTGACCGTGGCCTCTACGACGAGGCCGGGCTAGAGGTGGAGATATTGCCCTATTCCGACACCAGTTCGACCGCGCTGTTGGCGGCCGGTGTCGCGGATTTTGCCTACATGACCTCGCTCGGCTTCATGAGCGCGCGCGCCGCCGACACCGACATCACAGCACTTTGGGCCACAATGCAGCACGAAACCGGGCGGCTGGTCTACAACAGCAACAACCAAGAGATCACCCGTCCCGCGGATCTTTCCGGCAAGACCTATGCCGGCTTCGGCACCGTCTGGGAGGACGCGCTGATCGGAACGATGATACGCAACGACGGAGGCGAGCCGGTCTATGACACGGTGACGCTGGGCGCCGGAGCATATGAGGCGCTGGCGACAGGGCGGGTCGACTTCACGCTGGAGGTGGCGACCTGGGAGGGCGTGAACAGTGAACTTCTGGGACGCGCGCAATCCTCGTTTACCTATGCCGATTACGGCGTTCCCGATCAGCAGAACGGCTACATCGGCACCCGAGCCGAAGTCCTACAGGACGATTCAGAAATGGTGACAGCCTTCATGCAGACGACGCAGACGGGATACGAATGGGCGGCCGACCACCCCGAGGAAGCGGCGGACTTGCTGATCGCCGCTGGCGACTTCCCTAACCCTGATCTGGTGCGCGGCTCAATGCAGAAGATCGTCGAAGGCGGTTACCTGCGGGAGGGCGACACGCCGGTGGGCCGGATCGACGCAGATCGCTTCGCCGGGATGGCGCGGTTCCTCTTTGACAGCGGCGTGCTGCGGGACGCGGACGGGACTTCGCTGGAATGGCCGGGCGAAGTTTCAACCTGGTTTGATCAGGGATGGATGGGCAAGTGATTCTGAACGCGGTCCTGTTCGGGCATGGCAGCCACGAGGCGGCCTGGCGCAGCCCCGTCATACTCGCCACCGCGCCGCTCGACCTGGCGCATTGGCTGAACTGCGCCCGAGAGGCAGAAGCCGCCGGATTCGACGGTCTATTTGTGGGCGACATTCTGTGCCTTCAAGACCGACCGGAGCATCATCCGTCCGAGACCCTCGACCCCCTCATGGTGTTGGCGGCACTGGCAGGGGCGACCGAACGGCTGATGCTGACCGGCACCGCCTCGACCAGCTTCAATCATCCGTATCATCTGGCTCGGCGTCTCCTCACCCTCAGCCATCTGAGCGGCGGGCGCGCGGGGTGGAACATCGTGACGTCATCCTACCCGCAAGAGGCGCGGCTGTTCGGCTGGGACGCGATGCCACCGACTGAAGAGCGCTATGCCCGCGCCGAAGAAGTCGTCACCGTGGTCAAGGCGCTCTGGTCGGCGTGGGACGGGATCGAACGACGGGCCGACAAAGAGACCGGACGCTGGCTCAATGCTGTCCCGCGCGAGGTTCGCGTTTCCGGACGGTTCGGCCGGGTCGACGGGACGCTCAATTTGTCGCCTGCTCCTCATGGCCGCCCGCTGCTGGCACAGGCCGGATCGTCGCCCCTAGGCATGCGCTTTGCCGCGTGCCATGCCGATCAGGTCTTCACCGTCCAGTCCGAAGTCAAAGGCGCAAAAGCGTTCCGCACGCAGATCCGCCGACTTGCCGCCGATGCAGGACGTTCCGCCGATACAATCCGCGTCCTGCCCGGCCTTTGTGCCTTTCGTGGCAGAGACGCGGGAGGCAGCAGAGGCAGAACTGGCCGGTCTGACAAGGCTCATCGGCATGAACCACATCATCCCCAAGCTTGAACGCTTCACCGGGCTGACGCTTGCAGGGCTCGACCCTGACGCGCCGCTGTCCTACGGACCTGACGACCTGTCCGAAAACGCCTTCAGCAACTCGCGTGCCCATCTGCTGATCTGTCAGGCGCAACAGTCCAGTCTGACCCTCCGGCAACTGGCCGCCCGCTTTGCCGCGGGCCGTGGACACCTGTTAGTCGTCGGAACCGGACGGGATATGGCGGACACGATGCAGCATTGGGTCGATGAAGGCGCTGCGGACGGTTTCAACGTCATGCCGCCATTGCTACCGTCCGGCCTGCGGAGTTTCGGAACGCACGTAATGCCACACCTGCAACACTGATCCGGGAAACAGGAGCGTCGATTGTCCCTGATCGCCGGTGCGATAAACCGCACCCAAGCATGACATCATTCTGAAACCGTTGAACCGTCGTAGCGGGGTCATTCGAAAGCTTTGAGGACATCACCGACGACAGGTCTGGACGCTTCTGAAACACCCTGCCCCATTCTGACGACCATTGCCCTCGTCTCACAAGGGGATCGTTCACCGGACAGGCGAGAAACCAGACCGAAAACGCAACGAACGTTGAGAAAAGGTCGTCTCATTTATACAGTCCGGTATTCGTATCACTGACGGGGCCACAAACGATACGTTCATCGAAAATGCAGAGAACTTGTCGGTAGTTTGGATCAGCAGTGTTTTACAACACGCCAGGAGTCTAGAGCGTGGTCGGAACTGCGCCAAGTTCTAGCTTCGAGCTTTTTTGCGATAGCAACAAAAGCCGCCATTTCGCAGCGTGCATCACTGGCGCAACCGCCGCGCCCGCTCCGCCATCCTGACCAATTGTTCACCAGACTTCGTTGCCACGGATCGCACCGCAGCAGGCGTCTGCACCGCCCTCTGCCCGATTGCCTCTCCCGTGGTCATCGCGCCAATCCTAGACCTGCCCTTTACTCCAGCGGTGTTGAACAGTCCCCGCATCGCCCCGGCCGATCCCCCAACCACCGCAGGCGCTGCGGCCACCATCAGGTTTCCGGAAATCCCGCGCACGATCAGCGGCGTCGCCGCAACAAAGCCTTTCGCCAGGAAGATCATCACGAAGAACGGCACCAGCGCACCGATATTCGACGCGGAGTTGGGGTCACCGAGTTGTGCGAGGAGAGAATTTGACATGCCGACCACGGTGGAGAACATGGCGGCGATGACGATGGGGTAGAAAGCATAGCTGATCGTCGTGGAGACCCAGCGATGGAAAAAATCCTTTGTCACATCGAAGAGTGACAGGGCGATCATGATCGGAGCGAGGCCGAGCATCAGGGTCAGCATCATCTTGGCAAAGATCAGCACAATGCCGGTCATGAAACCGAGCAGACTAAGCATAACGAGGCCGATCCCACCGAGGATTGCGCCGGTCATCCAGTTCAGGTTACTGCCGATCGCGTTCAGGTACTGGCTGAACTCTGTAATCAGGTCATCGAACTCGGCCGCAAAATGTGCGGCCCCTGCCCCGCCACCTCCAACGGACGAGATCAGCGCACCGGCGATATAATCCAACCCGCCGATAACTGCGTTAGCGACCGCGTTGAAGTTAGCCCAGTTGAAGGCAAATAGACCTATCAAAGTCAGTTTGACGAGATACCAGAA
>RCMY010001717.1_pt1 | contig 20450 bp, 18 predicted proteins | sample 2041341 | NCBI WGS metagenome assembly RCMY01 (sample SAMN09708234, study PRJNA481090) | Marine sediment metagenome, whole genome shotgun sequencing project. | reverse complement strand
ATCTGATCGTAGAAAAAGCGTTTAGTTCAAATATGTGTAGAAGAGCTAGAACTTGATTTGGGATCTCCTTGGAACACACCAATATTTTTTAGTGCCACAAAGCGCATGCTAGCTTTATAAAAAAAAAAGCGTCATCGTTGCAACTACAAAGAATCGTCATTTCCAACTTGATTGGAAACCTAGTTAATATATCCTCGATATTAACTATGACATGTAATGTGCGAGGTCCCAATTGCCATGGGGATGACGATTCTTCGATGAATATTAATTGTGATTTCTTCGTCCGCAATCCGGCTGTGAAGGGCGCAAAGCATACATTTTTCTTACGACCGGCTATCCGTCCTTAACAGTCTAAGCCCTGCCATGAATGGCCTATGCCCCAAAATCGAAGTCGTGGTGAATGCCAAAGAAGTGCTTCAGCAGAAAACAAAGCGCAGTGCTAACTGCGCTGCGCGTGCGCGCTGAAAAAGCCGTTAATGATGATATTACCGGAGCAGTAATTACGGTGCCTGCATACTTTGACGACGCTCAGCGACAAAGTACCAAAGAAGCGGCGCAGTTAGCCGGTCTTACTGTGCTATGACTGCTTAACGAACCAATTGCAGCCGCTATAGCCTATGGGCTTGATGAGCAAAAAGAAGGTACTATTGCGGTTTATGATTTAGGCGGCGGTACTTTTGACGTATCTATTTTAAAGCTTGAAAACGGCGTGTTTGAAGTCAAATCCACGTCTGGTGATACTGCCTTAGGCGGTGATGATTTTGATTTAGCTTTGGTCAATTATGTAACACAGCAGTTAGACCTTGATATAAGGTTAGGCAAGCAATATCACCGACCTTTAATGAATGCAGCGAAACTAACTAAAGAATTGCTTACCGACAGCGACAAAGCTGATTTCACGGTTACGCTTGATGGCGTTACGCATACAATTTCAATTACGCGGCAAGTATTCGAATCGATTATTCGCGATGCAGTAGTGCGAACCGTTACAACTTGTAAGCGCGCATTAGAAGATGCGGATATTGCCATTGATGACATTCAGCAAGTATTTATGGTAGGCGGCTCGACACGAGTGCCTTTGGTAAGAGAGCTAGTTGGACAGTTTTTTAAAGCACCGCCTTTAACAACGATTGATCCTGATAAGGTGGTGGCCATTGGTGCGGGCATCCAAGCTGATATTTTAGTTGGCAATAAGTGCGATACTAATATGTTGCTACTTGACGTGTTACCACTTTCACTAGGTATCGAAACTATGGGAGGATTAGTTGAAAAAATCATTCCCAGAAACACCACGATTCCAGTGGCCAGAGCGCAAGAATTTACAACCTTTAAAGACGGCCAAATCGCTATGATGGTGCACGTTTTACAAGGTGAGCGCATTAGTAGAACACTGTCGTTCACTCGCCAAATTTGATTTAAACGGAATGCCTCCTTTAGCGGCTGGTGCAGCGCATATCCGCGTGACTTTTCAAGTTGATGCGGATGGTTTACTTAGTGTTACCGCAATGGAAAAGTCGACCGGTGTGCAGGCGCAAATTAAAGTTAAACCTTCGTATGCGCTTGAAGAGTCAGAAATTTTAGAAATGTTGTCATGGTCAATGACGCATGCACAACTTGTCATGTGCTTGTGCGAGAAGGATTTGATTAGTTAGATGAATCTGATGAATTAAAGGATGATTTATTAGACAAAGCATGGGGTTTAGAGCCTGAATCTCGCTTGAGTTGCCAAGCAATAATCAAGCATGAAGATTTAGTCGTAGAAATTCCTAAATATTCAATTAACCATGCTTCAGAGCAACAATAATAAAAAATAGATTAGTGTTTTGCGTTGAACTTGCATATAATCGCGCGCTACAAGCAGTCGTGATTAGTCAAATGGCAATGATGAGTAAGGCAATTTACTTACTTGTGACGGCAAATGATAATGCGCTGTAAAATTTACTCGTTAAAAAACACACGAAAGATAGGATGTTAAACATGGCTTTAGAACGTACATTTTCGATTATAAAACCAGACGCAGTTGCTAAAAATGCGATTGGCGCAATTTACAATCGTTTTGAATCAGCAGGTCTACGCATAGTTGCTTCGAAAATGGTTCACTTGAGCAGAGAAAAAGCAGAAGGTTTTTATGGTGAACATAAAGAACGTCCTTTTTTTGGTGCATTAGTTGACTTTATGACCTCTGGCCCAGTAATGGTTCAAGTACTTGAAGGCGAAAACGCGGTGGTTAAAAACCGTGAAATTATGGGTGCAACCAACCCAGCAGACGCTGCAGCGGGAACCTTGCGTTCTGATTACGCGGCTTCTATTGATGAAAATGCTGTACATGGTTCAGATGCTCCCGAGTCAGCCGCTCGCGAAATCGCTTTTTTCTTCTCTGATGAAGAGATTTGTCCACGCACTCGTTAAGCTTGGCGTACATTATGATTAAAAGGGAGCCTATGCTCCCTTTTTTTGCTTAATTTGAAACAAAAATCCTTGCAGCTTATATACTGTATAAATGCATACAACATTATCGCAAATAAATAGGTAATCGAATGTCGGTCGATGCACACACAATTTCTACTGTTGATACACGCCGCGCTAGCAAAGATGGCGAACAGGTAAAAAAACAAAATTTACTGAACCTTAATCGCAAAGGATTACGTGAGTACTTTTTGAGTATTGGTGAGAAGCCATTTAGAGCCGAGCAGGTCATGAAATGGATTTATCATGAAGGTGAATCAGATTTCACCAAGATGACAAATTTAAACAAGGCGCTGCGCACTAAGCTTGAGCGGATGTGTGAAGTACGAGCACCGGAAATATCTGAACATCAGCAGGCAACAGATGGCACTATCAAATTTGCAATAATGCTAGATGGCGGACAAGAGGTTGAATCGGTATGGATACCTGAAACTGATCGCGCAACTTTATGCGTGTCTTCACAAGTGGGCTGTGCACTTGAATGTACGTTTTGCTCAACCGGTCAGCAAGGTTTTAATCGTAATTTATCGGTAGCTGAAATTATTGGTCAAGTTTGGCGTGTTGCGACGTTTATTGGCTTATCTAAAGATACTTCGCAGCGACCCATAACAAATGTGGTTATGATGGGCATGGGAGAGCCCTTGTTAAATTTGAAAAATGTCGTTCCAGCAATGGATATCATGCTCGATGATTTTGGTTTTGGACTGTCAAAGCGCCGCGTAACTTTGTCAACCTCGGGGGTGGTTCCTGCGCTAGATAAATTGGCTGATCAAATTGATGTTGCCTTAGCGATTTCATTGCATGCACCTGATAATAAATTACGCGATGAAATTGTTCCGGTGAATAAAAAATATCCTATTGAGGAATTTTTGGCCAGCGTTAGACGATATTTAGCAAAGTCAAAAGCCAATCAAGGCAAGGTAACCGTTGAATATGTGATGCTAAATGGTATTAACGATAGTACTGACCAAGCCCATGAACTCGCCAAAGTACTAAAAGATACACCCAGTAAAATTAACCTTATACCGTTTAACCCTTATCCAGGCTCGCCTTATACCTGTTCTAGTAATTCACGTATCGACCGGTTTGCCAAGGTACTGTCAAGTTATGGATTTATGACTGTTGTGCGAAAAACACGAGGCGATGATATAGATGCCGCTTGTGGGCAATTAGTGGGCGATGTGGTAGATCGAACAAAACGATTATTGAAAAAGCAAATGCAGGGCAAACCGATAGCAGTCAAGATAGAGCAGTAAAGTGTCGATAACCTTTGTAATCATGCGTAAAGTCACACAAAAATAGGTAGCAAACGGTATATGTCTATGTTGAAGAAAGTTACGTTAGTACTCACGATGTTAATGTTAGCCGCTTGTGTTTCAGAGCCAATTGATAAACGATTTAAGGGCGCGGGCGATTTTGATAGTGTTGAAGCCGCAAAAACGCGGGTTAGCCTAGGCCTTACTTATTTAAAAAATGGTAATTTTAGTCAAGCGAAGTTTAACTTAGATAAGGCGCTAGAATTTGCTCCTCGCTCGGGAGAGGCGAATTATGCCATGGCTTTTTATTATCAACAGGTTGATGAAGTTGAGCGTGCAGAAACGTATTATCAATCAGCCATTAACTATTCGCGCAACGACCCAGATGTACTGAATAGCTACGGTGCATTTTTGTGCAAACAAGGCCAATTCGAAAAATCGAAGAGTTACTTTTTAAGGGCGGTAGATGATAAAAGTTATATTTCTGCTGCTGAAGCTTATGAAAATTTAGCTATTTGCTTGCAAAGCCAAAACAAAATTGATGAGGCTATTGGCTATTTTAATAATGCACTTAGTCACCAGCCTACAAGGGCTACTAGTCTACTGTACTTAGCACAGCTATATACAGAACGAGGACAGTGGGAGGACGCAAAGCGTGCACTATGGAAATATGAGCGCAATGCAAGCGTATCGGCTGATTCCCTATGGTTGTCATTTCAAATAGCACAAGGCCAGAACGATTTACGTGCTTCACTACAATACGCTGAACTCCTTAGACGCTTATACCCTGATTACAAAAATACGCAAAAAGCGCTTGCTCAGTTGGGTAAGTTTCAACCTGATATGACGGTCACTCAGAAAAGTAGAGTCTCGCAAGATAACAAAGCAAATATGGTAACAGAACCTGCTAGCAATATTGATGCAACCGAAATTGCTGGCAACGCAAATGCTAAACAAAGCAAAATTCTAAAACCTGCATTGCCATTAGCGAACAATACGGTTGTTTCTAAAAATGATACGGAAACTCAAGCAGTTATGACGTCAGACGAGAAAGAAGGTAGTATGGCTGAGCGTTTACAATCAACTAATGTGGAAACGTCGATAAATCAGGCATCTGTACCACCAGATATTGCGAAAAAGGTAGAACTAGAAGATAATCCACAAACCGAAATATCAGCTCAATTATCACCGTTTCATATTGTGAAACCAACAGAGAATTTGTATCGTATTTCAGTAAAATACAACGTGAAAATAGATAAATTGCTAGAGTGGAATAATTTAACGGATGCCTCGTCAATCCGAATAGGCACTAAGCTATGGATAAGGGACCCTGACTTAAATGAGTAGAAAAGATCAAAAAGCTAACTCGGTAACTGAATCAACAGTACCTAAAGCTGAAGTAACAACGGCAGATATGGACAATAGCCCTGGCAAACAATTAACGGCGGCTCGAGAAGCATTAGGGCTTTCACAACAACAAGTTGCGGATCGTTTGCATTTACGTATTAACAGTATTAAAGCGGTTGAGCAGGATGAGTTAGAGCCGACTGTGTCTGTTACCTTTAATAAAGGTTACGTGCGGCTGTATGCGCGTTTAGTCCACCTTGACGTGCAGACCCTATTAGAGGCTTACGATAGAATTCATGTGCAAGATAAAACACCCGCCAAGTTGCAAAGTTTTTCTCGAAAAATAACGCGCGAAACGCACGACCACCGTTGGAATATGGTGACTATTGTGGTGGTGTTGCTGGTAATTGGTTCCGTTATTGGCTGGTGGATACAGCAATCTGACTCATTAAAAGATTCGCAAGACTTTGTGTCAGACACGTTTGACAGTTTGTTTACCGAACCACAGTCAACAACAACTGAATTAGATGCACAAAAGAACCAAGATGATTTTACTGATAGGACCGAGCCTGTCGATTTTGCACGACAAGATAATGGACCTTTAATTCCTGATCTTACCGTATCTGACAGTGATGAGATTAAGCAAAATCTCGATGAAGGCTTTACCTCTGCTGACCAGAGCATAAATGAGGATGACGATTTGATGGTTGATTTGACCGACGATGAGCAAAAGGAGAGTCAGCGAAGTGACAGTACAATTAATGACAATGAACTAGGTCAAAACGATGCCAAGCTGAATCCGCAGCAGTCATTGTTAATTGCCAATGGCTATGATGTAAATGCTGATGGTACCGTCAACATCGTATTTACATTTAAAGACGACTGCTGGGTTAGTGTAAAAGATGTTAACGGTGAAGTTATGGCTATTGGTGTAAAGGATAAAGGTCGAGTCATGGCAGTATCAGGTTTACCCCCTATCGATATAATTCTAGGTACCGCTAAGGCGGTAGAGATTAATTTTGCTGGCAAAGATGTGGATATGTCTGCTTACCCAGATACCCGTACGGCTAACTTTCAGTTGCCAATAGAGAGTGAATAATGTTTGCTGAATCTCCAATAAAACGTCGTAAATCTACCCGTATTAACGTAGGTAATGTGCCAATTGGCGATGGTGCCCCTATTGCTGTGCAGTCAATGACAAATACGGAAACGACCGATGTTGCCGCCACTGTCGCGCAAATAAATCGTATTCAAGCAGTTGGCGGTGACATTGTAAGAGTGTCTGTACCTACAATGGCTGCAGCAGAAGCTTTTAAACATATTCGTGCACAGGTCAATATTCCGCTAATAGCAGACATTCATTTTGACTACCGTATTGCATTGAAAGTTGCTGAATATGGGGTCGATTGTTTACGAATTAATCCTGGAAATATCGGCAGTATTGAACGTGTAAGGTCGGTGGTAGATTGTGCCAAAGACAAAAATATCCCCATTCGTATAGGGGTAAACGGGGGATCTTTAGAGCGCGATTTACAGGAAAAATATGGTGAACCTACGCCCGAAGCGTTGTTTGAATCAGCCATGCGCCATGTGGATATATTAGATAAACTCAACTTTGATCAGTTTAAAGTCTCGGTAAAAGCCTCTGATGTGTTTCTTGCCGTGGGTGCTTACCGGCTTTTAGCCAAGCAAATTATCCAACCACTGCATTTAGGGATTACCGAAGCGGGTGGCTTGCGAGCGGGCTCTGTCAAAAGTGCCGTCGGTCTTGGTATGCTATTAGCAGAAGGCATTGGCGATACTATTCGCATTTCATTGGCCGCCGATCCAGTAGAAGAGATAAAAGTTGGTTTTGACATATTAAAGTCATTACGTATTCGTGCACGTGGAATAAATTTCATTGCTTGTCCTAGTTGCTCACGTCAAGAGTTTGATGTTATAACCACTGTGAATGAGCTTGAGCGGCGTTTAGAAGACATTGTCACGCCCCTAGACGTATCTATTATTGGCTGCGTCGTTAACGGACCAGGCGAAGCTGAAGTATCTGACATAGGCTTAACCGGCGCGCGCAACATGAGTGGTTTTTATGAAGATGGCGTACGCCAGCGAGAGCGTTTTGCAAATAATGAGTTGGTCGATAAATTAGAACAAAAAATACGTGCAAAAGTGGCCATTAAAGCCGCAATGTTAGATAAAAAAAACCGTATTGATATAGCGCTTACTGACAGCAATAACGAATAGCAAGAAATGGGCGCTTATTACCTTTACGCGCGTGTTCAAAATCCTTATACTATCGCGCTTTATTAAATAATCCGGGCGACCAGTGGCTAAAACAATCCAAGCAATTCGCGGTATGAATGACTGCTTACCCTCACAAACACCCGTTTGGCAGTTTGTAGAGTCGCGTATTCGAGAATTGATGTGCAGTTATCATTATCAAGAAATTCGTACTCCTATTGTCGAAAGTACCGATTTGTTTAAACGCTCTGTAGGTGAAGCTACCGACATCGTTGAAAAAGAAATGTATGTGTTTGAAGATCGTAACGGTGATAGCTTAGCCTTGCGTCCAGAGGGCACGGCATCTACCGTCCGTGCAGGCATGCAGCATGGTTTACTATATAATCAACAGCAACGTCTTTGGTATATGGGCCCTATGTTTCGGCATGAACGTCCGCAAAAAGGGCGCTATCGTCAGTTTCATCAGTTTGGCGCAGAGGCATTTGGTTTTGAAGGACCAGACATTGACGTTGAAATGATTTTAATGGGTGCTAGATTGTGGAAAGCATTTGGAATTAATGATCAAGTCACGCTACAAATCAATTCATTAGGTAATGCACAGGCAAGAAGTGCCTATAAAGATTTGCTCGTTGATTATCTGAGCCAACATATTGATAAGTTAGATGAAGACAGTAAACGCCGTCTACACACCAACCCGCTTCGCGTGCTCGATTCAAAAGATACGAATACGCAAATGATTGTCGCGAGTGCGCCAAAACTGATTGACCACTTAGACGACGAGTCACAGCAACATTTTTCTCAATTGTGTGAACGATTAGACGCTTTAGGTATCCAATATCAAGTTAATCCTGCTTTAGTGCGCGGACTTGATTATTATAATCGCACGGTATTTGAATGGGTGACCAATATGCTGGGCGCTCAAGGGACTATTTGCGCAGGTGGCAGGTATGACGGCTTAGTCGAGCAATTAGGCGCAAAAGCGACACCTGCGGTAGGATTTGCAATGGGTATAGAGCGACTTGTGTTGCTAGTTGAAGCAGGTCAAGCTGAGCCCTTAAAAAATAATCCTGACGTTTATGTTACTGCAATGGGCGAACTTGCAAGCCAATCAGCGATGATATTAGTCGAATCGTTACGTGACCAGTTTTCGTTCTTAAAAGTGCAGCTACATTGCGGTGGTGGTAACTTTAAAAAACAACTTAAAAAAGCCGATGCAAGTGGCGCGCAAGTGGCGATTGTGATTGGCGAGACCGAAGCGACTGAAGGCGTGTTTGGTATAAAATGGTTACGCAAAGATGCTCCTCAAGAGCAAATGAATAAACAAGAATTACTGGAGTTGTTAGCCGACATTCATTAATAATGAATTAAGCAAACAACACCACTAAACATACAACAACAAATTATAAAGCAAAGTTTTTTTGCGCGGTACAAAAGGAAAGCACGAACATGATAGGTTACGAAACCGAAGAACAGCAAGTACAAGCCATTAAGCAATTTTGGAAAGATAATGGTGTGGCCATTATTGCTGGTGTGGTAATAGGTTTAGGGCTGTTATGGGGCTGGCGCTTTTATAACGATTCGAAAATAGCGGCAAGCGAAGAAGCATCAGTAGCTTATCAAAGTAGCCTTGAATCGTTAATTAATGATGAAAGTGACGAAAAACTTCAACTATTTGTAAACGAAAAAGCTGATACCGGATATGCGCCACTAGCGGCGCTAATTTTAGCCAAGCAAGCGGTTGAAAAAGAAGACTTTGCAGGGGCTAAAACAGCATTGGAATTGGCGATAAAAGGCGATGCTGCGATTGCTGATATAGCACGTTTACGTTTGGCAAACATACATTTGCAATTAGGCGAAAATGAACAAGCTCTTAATGTACTAACAAAGATTGCTGCAAACGCGTTTACGGCTCAAGTAGAAGAGTTAAAAGGCGATGCATTAATCGCAAAAGGTGACTTTGACGGTGCAAAAGATGCCTATACGCTAGCAATTGCTCAGGTACCTAATGATCCAAATTTAAAAATGAAACGCGACAATATTGCTTATGCAAAAACTCAAGCGGCAGGGGGCAATGTTGAATAAATTTATAAAAGTATCGCTTGCGCTATTGCTAGCGGTGAGCATAACGGGTTGTTCAACTATATCTGGCTGGTTTGAAGACGACGAAGAAACTGAAATTCGTAAACTACCTGAAATCACCATGGCCTTTCAAACCAAGGTCATTTGGTCTGAGTCTGTTGGCGACGGCGTTAATAAATACTTCTCTCGCTTAACACCGGCTGTAGGCTACGGTAAAATTTTTGCTGCTGATCGCGAAGGTATTATTACTGCATTTGACCCTAAAACCGGCGATGAGATTTGGACGCGTGATATTAGTCGTAAAAGCCGTGCTAGTTCTATTACCAATTTATATGGTTTATTTGCTAGCTCAGTCTCGGCAAAAGTGTCGGGCGGCTTAACGCTTGACTACGACGCAGTCTTTTTTGGTACCGAAGATGGCATAGTGTATTCGCTTAACCAAGAAGATGGCAGCATAAATTGGCAATCAACGGTACCTAGTGAAGTTATTGCACAACCGGCCACCGACTCTGGTTTAGTCATTGTCAATACTGTTTCGGGCACTTTAGTTGGGCTTGATGCAAAAACGGGCGAAATTAAATGGCGCAATGATTCAGATGTGCCTCCGCTCACTTTGCGCGGTATATCAGCACCCGCAGCTGAATCTGGCGGCGTAATTGTTGGTTTAGCGAATGGTCGAGTACGTGTCAGCATTATCGAATCTGGTTTAACCGCATGGGAATCTGTTGTGGCCAAACCAACCGGTGCCACCGAACTTGATCGCATAGTGGATATTGATTCAAAGCCCTTAGTGTTTGGTGGAACCGTATATATCGTGTCTTATGGCGGTTCATTAGCGGCTATTGAACTTCGCACGGGTAATATTATTTGGAACCGTGAATATGCATCATATCGTAATGTTACAATTGAGGGTAACCGCTTGTTTGTAACCGACAATAACAGTAACGTTTTTGCAATAGACAGACGTAACGGCGTAGAACTTTGGTCAAACGGCGACTTACGTAAACGTAACTTAACCGAGGCCACCCCAGTGGGTGATTATATCGTCATCGGTGATAAGTTTGGCTTTTTACACTACTTAACACAAGACGAAGGTAAATATGTCTCGCGTATTGCGATTGGCGATAATGACGAAGACGAATCTATTTATACTGCGCCTGTGTATAAAGACGGTTTATTTGTTGTGCAAACACGCGACGGCGAAGTTAGCGTAGTGAGCACCCCCGAATAATCATATTTGCGCTACTGTTGCAATACGCTTAAACTGCGCCAATAGTCTTTACTGTTGGCGTTTTTGTTTTTTATAGTTCGTCTGTTATTTTGCTATGTTAATAGCCTTTATTTGAGAAAAGAATGTTACCTGTTATCGCCTTAGTTGGCCGCCCCAATGTAGGAAAATCCACCTTGTTTAATCGACTCACGAATAGTCGAGATGCCTTAGTTGCAGATTTCCCCGGCTTAACCCGGGATAGAAAATACGGCACCGCTAAATATGAACAACGACAGTTTATTGTCGTTGACACCGGCGGTATAAGCGGTGATGAAGTAGGCATAGATGCTGAAATGGCGCAGCAATCTTTATTAGCCATTGAAGAGGCGGATGTTGTATTATTTTTAGTTGATGCTCGCGATGGTTTAACGCCAGCCGATATCGGCATTGCTGAGCATTTGCGTAAGCAAGATAAACCCATTTATGTTGTGGTAAATAAGGTTGATGGTTTAGATGGTGACAGTGAAAGTGCTGACTTCTATAAGTTAGGACTCGCACACTTATTTCAAATTGCGGCAGCGCATGGCCGTGGCGTAACAAAATTAATTGAAGAAGTGCTCACGCCCTTAGATAAAATCTTTGCCGACATGCATATTTTGCCGGTGTCATTAGAAGAGCTAGAAATTGATGCAGAAGAACAATTAAAACGTTTGCAAGCTTCACCTATTAAATTAGCGATAGTGGGCAAACCAAATGTGGGTAAATCAACTTTAACCAATCGAATTTTAGGTGAAGAACGCGTGGTTGTTTACGATCAACCGGGTACCACGCGCGATAGTATTTTTATTCCAATGAAGCGTGATGAACGTGAATACATACTTATCGACACGGCGGGTGTCCGTAAACGTAAGAAAGTATCGGATGTTGTCGAAAAGTTCTCTATTGTTAAAACCTTGCAAGCCATTGAAGAGGCGAATGTTGTATTGTTAGTAGTCGATGCTCGTGAAGGTATTACCGAACAAGATCTATCACTCTTGGGCTTTATATTAAATTCAGGGCGTTCACTGGTTATCGCCGTCAACAAATGGGATGGCTTAGATAATCACATTAAAGAAGAGGTTAAACGAGAGCTCGATCGCCGTTTAGGCTTTGTCGATTTCGCACGTTTACATTTTATTTCTGCATTACATGGCTCAGGTGTTGGCAATTTGTTTACATCTGTACAAGAAGCATACGCTTCAGCAACCAAACGTATTAATACCTCTTTGTTAACTGAAATAATGGAAATGGCACAAACCGATCACCAGCCACCGCTCGTAAAAAGCCGTCGCGTAAAAATGAAATATGCACATGCTGGGGGATATAATCCACCTGTTGTGGTTATTCATGGTAATCAGGTTAATAACTTGCCCGAGTCGTACAAACGCTATTTAACTAACTACTATCGGAAGTCTTTAGAAATAATGGGCACGCCTATTAGGATTGAGTTTAGAGAAGGCGCTAATCCGTTTGAAGGCAAAAAGAATAAGTTAACGCTTACCCAAGAGCGTAAACGCAAACGTTTACTATCGTTCCATAAGAAAAAATAATTTTTATGGACAGTATTAATTTGCAAGATTGGATAATATTTTTAGCTACTTCGTTTGTTAGTTTTTTTATCCTGTTTTGTTGTCATTGGTTATTACTTGCTAGGCACAAAGAATTAACTGCCGACCAGCGTTTGCCTCGGCAGTTGACAATGCTAATAATCAATATAGTTGCTATTATCGCAATTATATTGTCATTGCCAGTATCGGAAAGTTTGCGTAATCAGTTGTTGGCGCTATTTGGCGTTTTACTGTCGGGTATAATCGCGTTTTCATCAACTAGCATTGTGTCAAATTTAGTCGCGGGTTTGGTATTAAGATTAAACCAGCCTTTCAAAGCAGGTGATTACATAAGATGCAATGGCATTTCTGGAAGAGTAACAGCAAAGGGCCTGCTTGATACCGAAGTGCAAACTGAAGCACGTACATTAATTCACGTTGCTAATAGCTTTCTAGTCACACATCCGGTTGAAGTGGTCAGAACCTCTGGAACGCTAATTAGTGCGCAAGTCTCAATTGGTTATGACGTGCATCACGGCGTAATTGAACAGTATTTGATACAGGCCGCTGAAGCGGTTGAATTAACAGATGCTTTTGTGCATGTTACAGAGTTAGGTAACTATTCAATTAATTACAAAGTATCTGGCTTGTTGCTTGATACTAAAAGTATGATCACGGCTACTTCTCTTTTACATAGTGCAATACTAGACGAATTACATAACCATGACATTGAAATTATGTCGCCTAAAATGATCGCACCACGCGAAGTAGACAAGGATTATACTTTTATTGCTAAAGCTAACACCAAGCTTCCTACAGAAAGTGTGAAGGCTGAAGAAGTTGCATTTGATAAAGCAGAAGAAGCGGAGCAAAGCGAACGCAAACGCACTCAAATTGCTCAAGAAATTACAGATTTAAAGGCTATACTTTCGGACGATCTTGATCAAGTTTCAATAATATCAAGCGCAAATTCTACCCCCTTAGAAAAGCCTAAAACGCCAGAGCAAAAAACCAGCGTAGAAGCGAGAATAAACACCTTAGAAAAAGCACTTATTGCGCTTGAAGAAAATAAAGTCGATCCAGATTTATAGGCAGTTTCTATTAATTTCGGGTTTGGCTAATGTGATCTAGCTCAAATCTGATCCAGATTTAGACAGACTAGAAATCTGGCTATTGCCAGATTTTTTGTTATGAGCGTAGCCTTAATTGTGACCTTAGTAAAGATTATAGTCCTATTAATGGTTACTGCGTTAGCGCTTGCCACTTAGCCATCGCATCTTTTTGCCCATTTTTAGCTTTTATATATAAATTAAGTAAACGTAATTCATTGCTTTGTTTTGATTCAACAGGATCTGCTAGAACTTCAATTAAAGATACACCTGAACACTTCTGGAATTCTAAAAAACATGCTTTGAAATCTGCAACCGTTGTGCAGTTTTTCGACTGCCCTTGATAAGCCGCAATTATATGGTGAACGTCAAAGTGTTCATCATTACAGCGATAAATTTTACCATCACCACTTTTACCTAAATGGAAAATATTATTACGCATATAAATAATAGTTACGTCGGTTTTGTCTTTTAAAAAGTGGATCAATTCGTTTAACTGAAAATGAAAACCACCATCGCCAATAATGACGACAGCACGCTCTTGCTTGTTTGCATCACTAGTATGTTGTTCTTTTATACGCTGAGCAACTACGCGCGCGTAAGGTAATGCGGTCCCCATTGCGCCATACCACGGATTAGTTAGCCACGAGCGTCCTAACTTAGACGCTCTTACTTTTAAGCTATAACTGGCAAAATAGGAATTGCCGACTTCGGGTAAGTACACCAAAGGCATTGACTGTTGTGCTTGAATTTCGTTTAAGGTAGCGGCAATGTTATTGAAATCTATTAGATCATCTACGGGTACTAAAGGAGTTTCGTTTTTGCTTAACTCGTAATCGAAAAAGGGTATGTCGCTATTTAATAACTGCGCAAACACTTCGATTAAATCTTTCTCTAACCTATCGCCACCTTTAAGAACGGTTTTATTGGCAAAAGTTTCTACTTTATGAGTACCAGTAGCGAAGGCTATATTACTGTCTTGCGCAATAATACTTGTGGCAACATCAATAATATAATCTACGTCATTGTCTATGTATTCTCGCCCTGTTGTTTGCGTAAACACCCCATTGTATGATCCCAAACTTAATGCCGAATATTCATCAAACAAGCCTTTGGCGAACCAAGACGTCGCAAATGGAATATTGAATTTGTTAGCAAATTGAATGATCAACTGCTTTAGTTCATCATTATGTTTAAGCCCATCACCAATATATATCATTGGCTTTTTCGCTTGCATAAGTTTGTTGACTATAGCCGCTACGATTAACTCACTACCCGTCAGCATATTCCCCCTGCGGCAAATATCCGCTTTTGTGCTCGGTAATTGAATTGGTTGAGTTTTGGCAAACACTTGGTCGCGAGGTACTTCAATAAAAACCGGCTGTTTGTTTTTATAAGCATGTGCCACAATTTGATAGAAGCGCTGACCAGCTAGGTTAGGGTGTCCGGTAAGTCGCTGCCCTTGTAATCTTTCTACGCGCACGCCCAAGGCAGAAAAAGCCTGTAAAGCGTTATCATATTCGGCTTTCCATGAGGCATTAGGGTGAATAGTATGATGAAGCGCCAATTGATTCACCTCGCTTTCAGCAGGTGCGCCTGAAATAAACACAACGGGCAAACTTTCGGTTACGGCTAAGGCCGCAGCACTTGTACAAGGCAGGCTACCCACCATATAGGTTGTTAAACAAAAACCCATGCCGTCAATTTCTGCTTGAGCACAGGCTGAAAAGCCCGCATGCATTTCATTACTTGATGGACAAATATCAATTCTTTCATCTAGCGCCGCAATAATATTCGCGGCAAAATCTCCCCCCACGCCATAAATGTGTTTACCACCAAAAAAGCTGATTACCTTTGCAATGGTGTCACCTAATGTAGGGAGTTGGTCATTATAGGCTTTACCAAAGTTCATCTCATAGGGCATTTATTACCTCATTAGCACGCTATTAACGCGCTTGTAGTGCGTACATCAATCAATTAACACCGTTATTCTAAGCGGGAAAAGATATTAGAATGTGATCGAGATCATGTTTTGATATTATTACGACAAAACAAATTTAGTTAATTGCGTACCTTGTTCAAATAATGTTCGTTTAAATACGCAAGATTTTCGCTCGATTAGTGGATATACCAAGGTATAAGCGGTCGGTAAAGTTTGTGTTAAGCAATTTGATGCAATTACATCAACGCTTCGGTAATAGAAGTAAACGGTTTGCTCTCTATTGATTGGGCGTACCTACTATCAGACTATATAAAGCGAAAAATTATCATCCAATCGATCAAACTTGACTGATGGTAATGAGCGATCCGGCCGTTCATGCGCTCTGTGAGTTATTAGATTTGTTGATGTTTTCGATTGCTATCCTCACGGTAGTAGCTTCGGTATAGTGCTCGTTATCAATTTTGTCAGAAATGATCTCTGTTCCCAAAAAGTCGATCTTGAAATGTTCCAATTTGGATTGGTAAAAACTCCTCGCTTGAAACAAATATCACGATTTCAATAATTGAGAAACCGTTACTTTTAATTTTTCATTATTAGGCATTGTAAGGACGACATGTCTTTATGTAAGGTTTAATTGACATATTACATGACGTGATGTAATGTTAACCTTACATAATGTCGTAAACTAATGACATGAACGAAATGCGAATAAGCGAATATGCGATAAAACGATATAGATCGGAGATTAAAATGAGTAAAGAATTAGAAAAAAACGAAAAGAGATTTCTAGTTAAATTTATGATGCATATAGGAATGTTTCTTGCAGTTTTAGCATTGTCTGTAGTGTTGAACGAGACCAATGATTTGTCTATATACAGCACAGGACTTCTCGCAATGTCACCAGTGGTGCCAATAATATTTTTATTGCGGATGGTTATAAATCACTATCGGTCATTAGATGAATATATTCAGAAGGTGGTAGGTGAAAGTTTGCTTTGGGCTTTAGGCATTGTTGGCTGTGCAGCAATGGCTTATGGCTTGCTTGCGGAAATGGTAGAAGTGCCAAGCTTTAGCCCTGCTTTTATGTTGCCAGCAATCGCATTTGTATTCGGTATAGCAAAGATTATTCGATTGAAAGGCGATGCTCATGAAGAATAGGTTACGAGTGCTTCGCGCAGAAAATTGTTGGTCCCAAGCTGAACTAGCGGACAGATTAGGCGTGTCGCGTCAAGCGGTGAATGCAATAGAAACGGGTAAGCATGACCCCTCTTTAACCCTTGCTTTTGCTCTAGCAGATATCTTTGGAAAACGGATTGAAGAAGTATTTTTATCTAAAGGGTAAAATCTTGTCGTATATTGAAAATAAAGACCATCGTTGTTTGACGTTCAGCATAACCTTGGCTAGGGTGCATCTGATATTGTAAACGCCCTGATATCATTTACGTTGTAGTGGATGATTTTTCTACAATGCTGGTGGCTGCGACTAAAGCTGCGTAAGCAACTGAACCGGCCATGTTAGCCATAACGGTCTGTCAGGCTAAGGTGAAACCTGTCATTTAAGACCGTCAGTTAAGATGTGAGCTACTTCAGCTTGTGTGCACCGGTATTAATAAAGTAGTAAATTAGCTGTATTAGCCTTGTCGAAGTGACTTCATAAATCTTGATTCTTGTGGCACTTTTATTTGCGGTATCGATTCGGTGACTAATTTTCTCATCATGAATTCGGGTAAATTTCCCGTAAGTTTTATCACTTTATCGTTTTGCTGAAACACGTATTGCGTGCTATAGATTGGATCACTGGTGGTATTGAGCAATACTTCCATACGCATACCTTCTAACACTTCCCCATTTACTTCAATAACCGCTGGCTCAATTGTGGATATGCTAAAGTCTTGTATTTGTGCTTGTGCAATTAATGCTTGTATTTGTATTATTTCGTTTTCCATTACTTGCTTAAGCTTATTCACCTGCAGGCTAGATGATGAAGCCAGTGAAATTAACTTTTCATCATAGCGCGTAAAGGGTGAGAAAGGATAAACAGAAATATCCACAACGGCCTCAGCAAAGTTGGGATGCGAGTAGCGCGTAATGCTGCCAAGTAAGGGATCACGATATATTGCTGTTTGCATCTGTACAAAGTCACCAATAAAATTAGGAACATGCAGTTCTTTCAAATAGTCGCTTGCACCCAAAGTTTGATAGATTCTATCAGCTTCTAAGACCAAGTTTTGCTCAATATGTAAGCTCCAGTTTGCCAACATAGTGGCCGCCGAACGTTCAATATCAGCATTTTCAACAGTTGCTCTAAGCGTTATATCATCGATGGGAATGTTTCGCCAATTAGTGGTAATTTCAAGCACTAGCTCGGTTTGAAAAGCGCTATTTTGGGGATGCTCTATAAGTGCATTCCCAATTAGGACTTGATATTCAGATACCAACAAGGCAGCTTGAACTTCATCAGCATTTTTAAGCGTGCTAGCAAGGGCCGATAGTTGATTTGCATCAAGTACGTTTACCTGACACCCTGTTTGAACGCACTCATTCGTTAGTTTATCACTTACGTAAGCGGCAAAAATGGGCATTTCGGCTTGTATCGATACTGCAGGCAGTATCAATAACGGTAATAAAATTCTAAAATAACGCACAGCAACTACACCTAGTGTATTTATCGTTTTTAGCAAAACTGTCAAAATTTTGACAGTCATTAGTTTTGATACTAGCAAATAAGATATTTTTTAGCAATTTTACAAACAATGATGCAAAACCCAACGATAAGCGCCGTCTATGAATAGTTATTCAACAAGCGTTTGCACACACCGGGTATGTAATGAAGCGCTATAGTTTACGCACAGATTGCACTTGCGACACCACTTCGCCATCTATTAGTTTGGTTGTTATCATTTGTTTTTCACTTACACTATCAACCGATTTAATCAATTGCTTTTCACATAAAGTCATACTATATCCGCGTGCAAGGGTCGCTAGCGGGCTAACTGTATTTAACATGGCACTGGCACTCGCTAAGCGAGTTTGGCTTTGTTTAAGATGCTGTCTAATTAACATCTGTAAGTCATTTACACTTTGTTTTGTTTTTTCTTGGGCATTTTTAATCTTATCTAATGGCGATAAATAACGTATGGTGTTGGCTTGGCTAACTTGAGATTGTTTCGCCCCTTGTAACTTTTGTACAATCGATTGGCCTAATCTTTGTTTCGCATTTGATAAGTTAGTTTGATATTGATGAATACGTAACAACGGGTGTTGCGCTTGTAAGCGTTCTTGTAAATACTGCACTGACTGTTGTTTAGCCAGAATTTGCTTTTGCGGGTGCTGTTGTTGTAATCGCGCATACAAATAATCGAATGATTGGCTATTTTGCTCAAGTTTTTTTGCGGGGTGTTGCGTTTGTAAACGCTGTTGCAAGCCTAGCTGCTTTTGAGTCAGTTTATTTAAAGCTTCAGTTAATGCCCGCATCAACATTTGTTTACGGGTAGTCAAGGTTTTGGTTAATTCTAGTTTGTCGCTACTTAGTAACTCAGCGGCTGCAGAGGGCGTTGCCGCTCTGATATCGGCCACAAAATCGGCAATGGTAACATCTACCTCATGCCCAACTGCCGACACTATAGGTAAAATAGATGCAAAAATAGCGCGCGCCACAACTTCTTCGTTAAATGGCCATAAGTCTTCTAATGAACCGCCTCCGCGGCCAACGACTAAAACATCGACCTCATTTCGTCGGTTAGCCCGTTCAATTTGTTCAACAATTGTTTTGGCCGCGCCTTCGCCCTGTACCATACTTGGATAAATTATAATTTCCACAGCAGGGTTGCGTCGCTGCAATACGTGCAAAATATCATGCACCGCCGCCCCAGTGGAAGAGGTAACAATGCCTATTCGGTTAATCGTTGTAGGCATAGGCTTTTTCGTTTCGTGGGCGAATAGGCCTTCTTGTTGTAACTTTATTTTGAGCGCTTCAAACGCTTGCTTTAATTGACCAATGCCTTCAGGTTCCATCGACACTGCAATAAGTTGATAGTCACCGCGCGCTTCATATAAACTAATGTTTGCGCGTACCACTACTTTATCACCATGCTTGGGTGTAAAGCTTACGCCTTGATTCGCCCCTCTAAACATGGCAGTGCGCACTTGGGCTTTGTCATCTTTAAGGGTAAAGTACCAATGACCCGATGCAGCACGCGTAAAATTAGAAATTTCGCCGCTTACCCACACTTGGCCAATTTCACTTTCTAGTACTTGTTTGGCAAAACGATTAAGTTTTGTAACGCTTATTATTTTGATTTCTTGAGGCACGGCAAACATAAGTGGCGTTAATTACCCATTTTTTGAAAACATAACGCAATTGTAGTTTACCTAGATATGAAAAAACACTACAATTGCACCGCAATTAGCCACCAGTATATAGGTAAAATTGCATGTTACGCATTGATAAAGAAGCACTCACCTTTGACGACGTACTTTTAGTACCTGGTCACTCCCAAGTTCTGCCGCATATGGCGAGTCTAAAGACCCGCTTAACTCGCGGAATTACCCTTAATATGCCATTAATGTCAGCGGCTATGGATACGGTAACCGAAGCTTCATTAGCCATTGCCTTAGCACAAGAAGGCGGTATTGGCTTTGTGCATAAAAACATGAGCCCTGAAGCGCAAGCTGAACACGTGCTAACGGTTAAGAAATATGAAAGTGGTGTGGTGATTGACCCGGTTACGGTTAGTGCCAGTGACACCATAGGCGCAACCATTGCGTTAAGCAAGAAGCTTGGCTATTCGGGTTTTCCAGTGGTAGACACTGACAATAACCTAATTGGTTTAGTTACCGGTCGTGATCTTCGTTTTGAAAATCGCTTTGACGAACCAGTCAGCAAAGTCATGACACCTAAAGAAAAACTAGTCACGGTTACCGCTGATACAAGCGCCGATAGAGTCATGGAATTGATGCACGAGTATCGAATCGAAAAAATTCTTGTAGTTGACGATGAATTTAAGTTAACCGGTTTAATTACGGTAAAAGATTTCCAGAAAGCAAAAAGCAAGCCTAATGCTTGTAAAGATGCACAAGGTCGTCTTCGTGTTGGCGCGGCAGTAAGTGTCGGCCCTGGTACTGACAAACGCATAAAATTATTGGTTGAAGCCGGTGTAGACGTTTTGTTAATTGATACTTCTCATGGGCATTCTCAAGGCGTAATTGATAGCGTGC
>RCMY010001716.1_pt1 | contig 20464 bp, 21 predicted proteins | sample 2041341 | NCBI WGS metagenome assembly RCMY01 (sample SAMN09708234, study PRJNA481090) | Marine sediment metagenome, whole genome shotgun sequencing project. | reverse complement strand
GGGGCGGCCGCGAGCCGGTAGACGAGGCGGTGCGCCGCTCCACGGACCTTCACCGCGCCGAGCTCGTCGAGGTCGCGGCTCACCGTCGCCTGGTTGACCTCGATGCCCGCGTCGGCGAGGGCGGCCACCGCTTCTTCCTGCGAGTGCAGGTCGCCGTCGACCAGCAGCTGGCGCAGCAGGTCCTGACGTCGGAGCTTGGCGTCGCTCATCAGGTCAGCGGTCCGGCGAGGAGGGCTGCGAGCAGCGCCTTCTGGGCATGGAGCCGGTTCTCCGCCTGGGCGAAGACGCGGCTGGCCGGACCGTCGATGATCTCGGCCGAGACCTCTTCACCGCGATGGGCCGGAAGGCAGTGCAGCAGGATGGCGCCGTCAGCGGCGTGGGCCATGAGCGGCGCGTCGACCTGGAAGCCCTGGAAGGCCGCGAGCCGTGCGGCCGACTCCGCTTCCTGCCCCATCGACGTCCAGACGTCGGTGTAGACCGCGTCGGCGCCGGTGACCCCGGCGACGGGGTCCGTCGTGGTCGTCGCCGATCCCCCGGTCGTCGCGGCGATGGACTGTGCCCGGGCGACCACAGCGGCGTCGGGCGCGTAGCCGACGGGGTGCGCGACGACGACGTGGACCCCGGCGTTCGCGCCGGCGACCAGCAACGAGTGGGCGACGTTGTTGCCGTCACCGACGTAGGCGAGGGTCCGCCCGGCGATGTCACCGAACTCCTCCGCCATCGTCTGGAGGTCGGCGAGCGACTGGCAGGGGTGCTCGAGGTCGCACAGCGCGTTGATGACCGGCACACCTGAGGCCGCAGCGAGCTCGACGAGCTTCTCGTGACCGAAGGTCCGCAGCACGATGCCCTGCACGAAGCCGCTCAGCACGGCGCCGATGTCGCCGACTGTCTCACGCTTGCCGAGGCCGATCTCGACGTCGTCGATCTTGACGGCATGTCCCCCGAGCTCATGCACGGCCAGCTCGAACGAGACCCGGGTCCGCAGCGACGGCTTCTCGAAGACGATGGCGACGCTCCGACCCCCCAGGTGATCCATCATGTCGGTGCGTCCGGAGGAAAGGGCCGCCTGACGGCGCAGCTTCAGCGCTGCGGCGAGCTCGAGGACCGCGGCCTGCTCGGTCACCGAGAGATCGTCGGCGAGCAGGAAGTCGCGACCGCGCAGCCCGGCGAGGACCGGACCGGCGAGGAGCGCTTCGGGGGTCGTCACAACGTCTCCCGGGTGACGGACTTGATCCGCTCGACGAGCTCGTCGATCTCGAACGGCTTCACGAACACGTTCTCGGCGCCGATGAGGTCGCGCGCATCCTCGGCAGCCTCGATCGAGCCGGTCATGACGATGACGGGCACCGGCAGGATCCCGCCGCCCTCCTCGAGGAGCTGGGCGAGCACCCGCGCCCCGTCGACGTTCGGCATCATGATGTCGAGCAGGGCCACGTCCGGGTCGCCCATCCGGACCTTGAGCAGACCAGCGAGGCCGTCCGCTGCGAGCGCAACCTCGTAGCCCTCGATGCTCAGCAGCTCGCGGAGCACGGCGGAGACGGACGGATCGTCCTCGATGACCAGGATCTGGAGGCTCATTCGGCGGTCCCTTCAGCAACGGCGACGAGCGCCTGACGGAGACCGGCCAGCGCGAGGTCGACCTCCTCACGGGTGACGTTGAGCGGCGGCGCGAGCCGGACCACGTCCGGCGCAACGGCGTTGACGATCAGGAAGTGGTCGCGGCACGCGACCTCGACTGCCTTCGCGACGGGAGCGTCGAGGACGACGCCGAGGAGCAGCCCACGACCCCGGACTCCGGTGACGAACGGGGCGTCGCCCACGAGCGCGTCGATCCCGGCGACCAGCCGACGGGCTCGTGACGCTGCGAGCGCGAGGACGTTGTCGTCCTCGATCGTGTCGATCACCGCGCTCGCCGCGGCAGCGGTGACGGGGTTGCCGCCGAACGTCGTCGCGTGATCGCCCGGCCCGAACGCGTCGGCGGCCGCGCCGCGGGCGATCATCGCCCCGATCGGGAACCCGTTGCCCAGCGCCTTCGCGACGGTGATGACGTCGGGGACGAGCCCGCGCATCGTGAAGTCCTCGTGCTGGAACGCGAACCACGGTCCCGTGCGGCCGATGCCGGTCTGGACCTCGTCGACGATGAGCAGCGCCCCGTGGGCGTCGCAGGCCGCGCGAGCCGCGGAGACGACCTCGGGGTCGGTCGGGCGGACGCCGCCCTCGCCCTGGACGAGCTCGATCAGCACCGCGCAGGTCTGGGGTCCGACGGCAGCGGTCATGGCCGCAGGATCGTCGGCCGGGACGGTGTCGACGTAGCCCATCAGCGGCGCGAACGGCTCGTGCTTCGCGGGCTGTCCGGTCGCCTCGAGCGTCGCGAACGTCCGGCCGTGGAACGAGCCCTCCAGCGTGACAACGCGGAACTTCTCCTTCGACTGCGCGAGCCCATGCCTGCGCGCGAGCTTGATGGCAGCCTCGTTGGCCGTTGCTCCGCACTGCGCGAAGAACACCTTCGCATCGTCCCAGCCGGTGATGCGGGCGAGCCGCTCTGCCAGCTCGACGGCGGGCTCGGTGATGAACAGGTTCGACGTGTGGACGAGGGTCTCGGCCTGCGCGGCGACCGCGGCGGTCACCGCCGGGTGGGCGTGTCCGAGCGAGGTGACGGCGAGGCCGGAGAGGAAGTCGAGGTATGCGCGTCCCGCGCCGTCGAACAGCGCGGTGCCCTTGCCGCGGACGAACGTCAGCGGCGTGCGCCCGTAGGTGTCGAAGACGTGGGCGTCGCGGCGCGCCGAGATCTCAGCGTGATGCTGCTGGGCCGCCTCGGCGGCCTGCGTCGGGCTCATCAGGTCGCTCATGCCGATCCCTCCGGCTGATCCATGGAAACGGCGGCCGGGGTGATCATCGTCCCGATGCCGGCATCGGTGAAGATCTCGAGCAGGACCGCATGGAGCACGCGGCCGTCGAGGATGTGGGCCTGCGGGACGCCGTCCGCCAGCGCCTGCACGATCGAGCGGACCTTCGGCAACATGCCGGTGTGCAGCGATCCACTCGCGAACAGGTCCTCCAGAGCGGTCAGCGTCATCTCGCTGACGAGCGACCCCTCGTCACCGAAGTCCAGGTACAGCCCCGGCACGTCGGTCAGGTAGACCAGCTTGCGCGCTCCCAGCGCCGCAGCGATCTGTCCTGCAGCGAGATCGGCGTTCACGTTGCGGTCGAGGCCCGACGCGTCCCGGCCGAGCGTCGCCACGACCGGCAGCATCCCGTCGTCGAGCAGGTCGAGCAGGATCTTCGGGTCCACGGCCGTGACCTCGCCGACGCGGCCGAGATCCTCGCCGTTCGGCCCAACGGCCGGACGTACCGTCAGCAGTCCCGCATCGGTCCCGCTGATCCCGACGGCCGGGCCGCCCGCCCGCTGGACGAGGCCGACGAGCTCCGGGTTCACCTGGCCGAGCAAGGCCATGCGGACGACGTCGAGCATCGGCTCGTTCGTGACACGCAGCCCCGCGACGAAGTGTGAGCCGACATCGAGCCGTTCGGCGAGCGCGCTGATCTGCGGACCGCCTCCGTGCACGATGACGGGTCGCAGCCCGACCGCATGCAGCAGCGCCATGTCCGCGGCGAAGGACCGCTTGAGCTCCTCGTCGATCATGGCGTTGCCGCCGTACTTCACGACCACGACGTCACCCGCGAAGCGCTGGATGAAGGGCAGCGCCTCACGCAGCACGGCAGCCTTGATCTGTGCGGCCTCGGAGCGCGGATCCGGCGCGGCGACGATCGCCGAGTCCGGGTCGGCTGCGGCGGCCTTGGCGTCCGCGGTGCTCAGCGGGGCCGTCATGTGGTGTACGCGCTGTTGAAGTGGACGTAGCCGGTCGTGAGATCCGCCGTGAGCATGGTTGCCGAAGCCGTCCCGGCACCCATGTCGATCTCGACCTCGACGATGTCGCGCTGCATCGCCCACGACGCCTGGTCGCGGTCGAAGGTGGCAGCCACGCCGAACCGGCACACCGTCATCCCGGCGACGCGGACGCTGACCTTGCGCGGCTCGAAGTCGACCTGGGCGGCTCCGAGCGCGGCGAGGATCCGACCCCAGTTCGGGTCGGCCCCGGCAAGCGCAGCGCGGACCAAAACCGACGACGCGACGGCGCGTGCGAGGTCCTCGGCGTCGAGCTCGGTGGCTGCGTCCTTCACCCGGATCACGACGGTCTTCGTCGTCTCCTCGCCGTCCGCCACCACGGCGGCCGCGAGGTCCGCGCAGACCACGGTCAACGCGAGCTGCAGCGTCTCGAGCGACGGGGCGGTGGGAGCGGACCCGCTCGCGAGCGCGACCACCATGTCGTTGGTCGACCCGCACGCGTCGATGGAGATCCGGTTGAAGGTCGACGTCGCGGCGGTGCGCAGCATCGAGCGGAGGATGGGCGCAGGGATCTTGGCGTCGGTCGTGATCACGCCGAGCATCGTCGCCATCGCCGGCTCGATCATGCCGGCCCCCTTGATCATCCCTCCGATGACGCAGGTGCCGAGCTCGTCGGTCACGCGGACGGCGATCTGCTTCAGCACGGTGTCGGTCGTACAGATGGCGTCGGCGGCGCGCGCCGAGGCCGGCAGGTCCGAGCCGAGGTCCGCGACGACCGTCGGGATCCCGGCGACGACCTTCGCGACGGGCATCGGCACGCCGATCACGCCGGTGGACATCACCACGACGTCGGTGGGGTCGCACCCGACCGCGTCGGCGATGGCGACCGCCATGGCGCGCGCGTCCTCGTCTCCCTGCGGTCCCGTGCAGGCGTTCGCGTTGCCGGCGTTGACGACCACGACGCGGGCATGCCCGTTGCGCAGGTGTTCGTTGCTCAGGACCACCGGTGCGGCGACGTACTTGTTCGTCGTCGACACCGCAGCCGCGGTGGCGATCTCGTCGGCGACGACGAGCGCGAGGTCCGGACGCCCGGACTTCTTCAGGCCCACGGCAGCACCTCCTGCCCGGAAGCCCTTCGGCGCGGTCACACCGCCTTCGATGCGCGTGACGGCGCTGCGGTCGCGGGGCCCCCACCCGGAGATGAACGGGACCGCCTTCGGCGCGAAGAGGTTGCCCTCCGGTGCGGGGCGGTCGTTGGCCAGCGCCGTGTCGAGCGGAGGCGCCGGGGGCTCCACGACCGACGGGGGCGGCAGGTCTGCCGGGGGCGCCGGGGGCGGCGGCAGGTCGACGCCCGCAGGCGTGTTCTCGGGGAGCTGGGTCACGGGTAGGTCCCGACGGCGGTGAGCCCGAGCCCCTCGTCGAGGCCGAGCATGAGGTTGGCGTTCTGGAGTGCCTGGCCGGCCGCGCCCTTGCCGAGGTTGTCGGTGACGCTGGTGATCACGACCCGCCGGGTCCGGGGGTCGACGACCGCGGAGACCTGGCTGCCGTTGGATCCGGCCACCGCGCCGGTGTGCGGGAACGTTCCTGACGGAAGGACGTGGACGAACGGCTCCGCAGCGTAGGCCGCGACGAGCGCGTCCTGCACCTGTGCGGCGGTCACCCCTTCGCGCAGCTCGGCCGTCGTCGTCACGGCCAGCCCGCGTGACATCGGGACGAGATGCGGGACGAAGGTCACCGGGCCGATCTCGACGTCGGGACGCGCGATCGCGACGCCGTGCTCGATCTCGCCGGTGTGTCGGTGCGTCGGCGCCCCGTAGGCGACGACGTCGGCATGGGCGTGGCTGAAGTGCAGGGAGTCCTTGGGGGTCCGGCCTGCCCCGGAGAGCCCGCTCATGCCGACCACGCTGACGGTGCCGGCGACGACGAGGTGCGCCAGCGGGACGAGTCCGATCTGCGTCGTGGTCGTGTAGCAGCCCGGGTTCGCGAGCAGGGTCGCACCGATGATCTTCTCGCGGTGGAACTCGGGAAGGCCGTAGACCGCGGGGAGCAGATCCGGCCGCGGGTGCTCCTCGCCGTACCAGGTCGCGAAGTCCGCGGCGCTCAGGCGGAAGCCGGCGGAGAAGTCGATCACCCTGACCCCGGCGTCCGCGAGCTGGCTGCCGATCTCGATCGCTGGACCGTGAGGCGTCGCGAGGAACACCAGGTCGAGCGTGGAGAGCTGCTCGACGTCGACTGCGTCGAAGACCCGCGCGGTGCCGTCGGCGAGCCCGTCCGCGAAGTTCGGGAACAGCTCGGCGACCGGCCGACCCGCTTGGCTCGACGCGGCGATCACGGTCGCGTCCATCGCGGGGTGGCCGTGCAGCAGACGCAGCAGCTCAGCTCCCCCGTACCCGGAGGCGCCGACGATCCCGATGCTGCTGGCCATGACCCTGTCCTGTGCGCGAACACCCATCATGCACGATCATGCATTGATATGCAAGGTGGTCAGGCGTCGTCGCGTCGCCGCGCCAGCGAGATGCGCGCGCCGATCCCGATCAACATCGACGCTCCCAGCGCCAGCATCAGGATCTGTCGCAGCCGCTGCTCGCTGTCGGGCTCCACCGCGCCGGGCCGCGGACGCGCCGGGTTGGCGATGGCGATGCCGCTCGGCGGCTGCGGAGGGAAGAACTCCGGCAGCGCCATCCCCTCCGGCACCGAGAACGCGTGGACCGGCGCCCGCTCGCCTTCGCTCGACGTCACGAGCGCCCGTCCCGTGCGCGTGAACGCGATCCCCTCACCCATCCGAGCAGGCGGCGTCAGGACCCGCGCAGGTGTGCGGCCGAACGCCTCGGTGAACGGGCGGCCGGCCGGGACCGACCAGAACAGCGCGTCGCCGTACGTGCGGACGACCACCAGCGAACCATCCGGCGACACGTCACCGCCCGTGACGACGAACCGACCCGGCGGCGGCTCCTGCTCAGGTCCGCTCGGCGGCGGCGGGTCCTCGAGCGACAGCAGCGCAACGGCCTGGAAGAGGTTGTCGACGTCCGGGACGAGGCCCTGCGCGGAGACGACGACCGGGTCGGTCCCCCGCTCCCCCTTGGAGACGAGCCCCACCGTGCCGTCCGGGCCGACGAGCAGCGCCTCGACGTTGCGAGGCCCGTCGTCGTACACGATGGGGTAGCGCGTCGCGGTCACCGTCAGCACGAGATCGGACTCGGTCACCCCGATCAGCGGTTCGGGGATGACGTAGATCATGGCGTCGTCGCGGTCCGCGTCCGCGTCGCCCGTGTCGGCGATCCACAGGCTCGGCACTCCTGTCGGGCCGGGGGCGCGAGCGATGTCCTCCCAGTCGACGTTGTCGGCCCCACCGACCCGCACCGTCGCGACCGTGTCGCCGAAGTCATCGACCGCGTAGAGGACGGGCAGGCCGCCCTTGTCGTTGTGGACCCAGTAGAGATCATCCCGCCAGCTCGATGCAGCGATCCCGCTCGCCTCCACGATCCGGTCATCCGTCAACGTGAAGAGCGGCCGCGTCACGTCGACCTGCGCGGCGAGCAGGAGCGGTGCGAGGAGCGCCAGGCTGGCGGCGCGGAGGCGGCTCACCATTCCGGCTTCTTGCGCAGACGCTTCTTGTCGGACAGCTGCTTCTTGGACTCCAGCCGCTTGCGCTTCTGGTTCCGGGTCGGCGTCGACCGCGAGCGACGCGGCTTCGGCGGCTGGAGCGCGTCGCGCACCAGACCGGCGAGGCGCTCACGCGCCAAGGTGCGGTTGCGGTGCTGGGACCGCTCGTCAGCGGCACGCACGATCAGGTCGCCCTCAAGGGTCAGGCGCGAGCGCAGCGCCCGCCGGACCCGCGCGCGCTGGGTGTCGTTCAGGACGCTCGTGTGCTCGATGTTCCAGCGGAGCTCCACCTTGGAGTCCGTCTTGTTGACGCCCTGTCCACCCGGCCCAGACGCGCGCATCGTCTGCACCACCAGCTCCCAGGCAGGGATGGTGATGTTGCGCGTGACGGGCAGGTCATCCATGTCAGCGGCGCATCGTCGCGCCGATCGCGGCCACCGCCTCGGCGACGCCCTCGATCGCCGCCTGCTCGTCCGCCTCGGTGAGCGCGCGGTCCGCGGCCTGGAGCCTCAGCCGCAAGCCCAGCGAGCGCTGCCCGTCCCCGAGCTGCTCGCCGCGGTACTCGTCGAACTGCCAGACCTCGTCGACGTGGTCGCCGGCACCGGCGCGGACGGCTGCCGCGATGACGGCGTACGGCACGTCGTCGCTCGCCTGCACGGCGACGTCGAACATCATGGCCGGCTGGTTCGAGATCGGCCGGGCCTGGAGCGGCGCTCGCGTGTCCCCGACGTGGCTGACGAGCGGGTCGAGCAGCAGCTCCGCCACGAGGACCGGCTCGGGGAGGTTGCGACGCTCCGCCTCCGAAGGATGGAGCTGGCCGACGACGCCGACCACGACCGGGGTCCCGTCGGGACCGTCGATCGCGAGCGCGGCGCAGCGCGCCGGGTGCAGCGCCGGGTGCTCGAGCGGCATCCGGTGCAGGACCCGGGTGCGCTCGCCCGGCAACGTGCCGGGGTCGGTCCGGCGAGCCACCTCGTCGAGCACCGCGATCAGGTCGCTGATCTCCCAGGCGTCCTCGCCGACCCAGTCCGGTCCCGTCTGGCGTCCTTGGGCGACGATGCCGAGCGCCTTCGGCTGCGTCGGCAGCACCGCGCCCTCGGGATCCGTCCACGCGAAGTCGTCGGCGAAGGCCTTGGCCGCCATGTCGAGCGGACCCCCGGGGCGGCGGAACACGCGCCCGATCTCGTAGACGGCCGTCCCGGGTCGCCCCTGACCGACGTTGCGTCGCACGACGTCGAGCAGACCCTCGACGATGCCGGGGCGCATGGCGCCGGCGTCCTGCGCGAGCGGGTTCGCGAGCTTGACCCGCGCCTCCTCGTCGGCGACGAGGACCAGTCCCTCGACCGCGACGAACGGCTTGGTGATCGCCTCGTGGAAGCCGCCCGCCTCCGCAGCGCGCCGGACATCCGCGAGCGTCGTCTGACGCGCGCTGCGCCCCCCCTGCGTGGACAGCGGAGGCATCGTCGCCGGGATGCGGTCATAGCCGTGCAGACGCGCCACCTCCTCGGAGAGGTCAACGCCGCGGACGAGGTCGCCGCGCCACGACGGCACCGTCACCGTGGCGTCGGTGTCACCGACGACGACCTGGTTGCCCGAGCGCTCGAGCAGCGCAGCCTGGCTGGCCGCGTCCAGGTCCGGGAGGCCGAGGAACGCGCCGTATCGGGCAGCGTCGTAGCCGATGACCCGCTGGCCGAAGACGGCGTCGAGCGGCGCCGAGGTCACCGCGGTGGTGTCCGCGGTGCCGGCCTCGGACGTGGCGGTCGCCGTGGCGCCCGTGAGCTCGACGAGCAGCTCGGTGGCGCGGGCCGCTGCGCCGCGAGCGCCGGCCGGATCGACACGGCGTGCGAAGCGGTTCGAGGCTTCGGAGGTGAGGTTCAGCCGCTTGGAGGTGTCACGCGCCGCGTTCGGCAGCCAGATCGCCGCCTCGAGCAGGATCGTCTCGGTGGCGTCGGTGACCTCGGTCGCGAGCCCGCCCATGACCCCGGCGAGCGCCTGCGCCCGGTCGGCGTCGCAGACGACCATGTCTGTCGTGACGAGCGTGCGCTCGACGTCGTCGAGCGTGGTGACCTGTTCCCCGTCGGTGGCCCAGCGGACGTCGATCGACGGTCCGGCGAGGCGGTCCTGGTCGAAGGCGTGCAACGGCTGCCCGCGCTCGAGCATGACGTAGTTGGTCACGTCGACGACCTTGGAGATCGACCGGACACCACACTGATGGAGACGCAGGCGCAGCCACAGCGGCGACGGCCCGTCCGTCGCACCCGTGAGGCTGACCCCGACGAAGTGCCGGCAGCCGTCGTCGGCCGAGATGGTGATCGGAACGCCGGGCGTGGTCGGCAGCTCGCCGACCTCCGGGTCACGGAACGCAACGTCGAGGATCGCGGCGAGGTCGCGGGCGACCCCGAGCACCGAGTGATGATCGCCGCGGTCCGCCATGACGGCGATCTCGATGACGGGCTCTCCCAGCGGAGCGAGCTCGTTGAGGTCGACGCCCAGCGGCGTGTCGGAGGGCAGGATCAGGATGCCGTCGGTGCCGGCTCCGATCTCGAGCTCCGACGTCGAGCACAGCATCCCGTTGCTGACGACGCCACGCAGCTCCTTCTGGGTCAGCTGGAACCCACCCGGCAGGGTCGTGCCCGGGAAGGCGTGGGCGACGACGTCGCCGACCTCGAAGTTCGTCGCGCCACACACGACGTCGACGACGCCCTCGCCGCCCTCACCGGTGACGGTCACGAGCTGGAGCTTGTCCGCGTTGGGGTGCGGCTCACGGGTGAGCACCTTGGCCGTACGGACGCCGATGACGCCGGCGCCGGGCGTGGTGACCTCTTCGACCTCGAGGCCGCGCACGCCCATCAGGCGGTTGAGCTCGTCGGCGTCGACGTCGATGTCGAGGTGCTCGCGGAGCCAGGAGAGCGGGAGCTTCATGATGCGTCTCTCAGAAGTTGGCGAGCGAACGGACGTCGCCCTCGGTGAACTCGCGGATGTCCGTGACCCCGTGACGAAGCATCGCCACCCGCTCGATCCCGACGCCGAACGCGAAGCCCGAGTAGACGCTCGGGTCGATGCCGCATGCGCTCAGCACCGCCTCGTCGACCATGCCGGCACCGAGGATCTCGAGCCAGCCGTCGTTGGAGCCGTGGCCGTCCCACGAGATGTCGACCTCGGCCGACGGCTCGGTGAACGGGAACATCGACGGGCGCATGCGGACCTCGCGGTCCGGTCCGAACATCGCCTTGGCGAACGCCAGCAGCGTGCCGCGCAGATGCGCCATCGTGATGCCACGGTCGATGACGAGGCCCTCGACCTGGTGGAAGTACGGCGAGTGGGTCGCGTCGACGGTGTCCTGCCGGTAGACCCGGCCCGGGATGACGGCCGCGATCGGTGGCGTCCGCGTGGTCATGAGCCGTGCCTGGACCGATGAGGTGTGCGGACGCAGGACGACGTCGTTGCCCTCGGCCACGTAGATCGTGTCCATCTCCTTGCGGGCCGGATGATCCGCGGGGATGTTCATCAGGTCGAAGCAGTAGGTGCCGGACTCGACCTCAGGGCCGTCGGCGACCTCGTAGCCGAGGCCGACGAACACGTCCGTGATGGCCTCGGCAACCTGGGTCAGCAGGTGAGGACGGCCCGGCGGGACGCGACGGGGCGGCATCGTGAGGTCCAGGTGCTCGGCACGCAGCCGCGCGTCGAGCTCGGCGCTTGCCAGCCGTTCGCGAGCAGCGCCGAAGGCCTGCTCGAACGTCTGCTTGAACGCGTTGATCGCCTGCCCCTGCGACTTGCGGCCGTCGGGCGTGAGGTTGCGCATCTGGCTCTGCGCCACGACCAGCTGCGACTTCTTGCCGAGGAACCGGACACGTACGTCCTCGAGCGCGGCGACGTCGTCGGCCGTGCCGATCGCGGCGAGCGCGGCTGCGGCCTCGGCGTCGAGGTCGACGGCGGGGACGTCGGTCGGGTCCGACATGGTGGGAGATCATTCGTCGAGTGGCAGGCAGGCGGCGCAAGGGTACTCAGGACCGCCTTCCGCCCGAGCAGCGACGCGCGCCCGTCCGGACCATCGCCATCAGGTGACGAGGTGATCCGGCAGCGTCGCCGGGATCGACACGTGGAAGGTGCTCCCGGCCCCGAGCTCCGAGTCGACCCAGACGTCCCCACCATGCGCACGTGCGAGCCCGCGGGTGATGTAGAGGCCGAGCCCCGTCCCCGCACGGCGAACCTCCCGACCCCGGCCGAACTTCTCGAAGATCCGACGCGACTGGTCCTCCGCGATCCCCGGCCCCTCGTCCCGGACCGAGACACGGGCGTGATCGCCCTCGCTCCAGACCACGAGCTCGACGTCGGAGTCCGGGGCGTACCGGAGCGCGTTCTCGACGATGTTCGTCAGGCACTGCGTGAGCTTGTCCGGATCGGCGTAGGCACGGACCGGCTCGCCGACGACCTCGCCGTCCGCCCAGCCGTCGAAGCTGACGATGCGGCCCTCGTGCCGGGCGAGGGCAGCGTCCCCGACCTTCCCGGCGATGCGGGACACGTCGACCATCTGCCGGTGCAGCTGCACGCGGTTCGCGTCGATGCGCGAGACGTCGAGGAGCTCGGTCAGCAGCCGGGTCACGCGGTCGGCGTCCTCGTTGATCGTCTCGAGCATGTTGCGCTTCTGCTCGTCGGTGAACCGGTCCCAACGGCGCAACATCGTCTTCGTGAACCCCTTGACCGAGGTCAACGGCGACCGGATCTCGTGGCTGACCGTGGCGACGACGTCCGCCCGCGCCACGTCGACGCGCTCGCGACGACCGGCGCTGCGGAAGGTGAGGGCCCAAGAGCCGTCCGGGCCACGACGGCCCGCCACCGCGACCGGGCGCTTGCGGCCGTCGACCAGGTGCACGCGCATCACCTGCTCGCTGATCCGCTCCACGAGGGCGTCGGGGATCAAGCCGCTCATGCACGGCGCGCCGGACAGGTCGTGCAGCGCCAGGACGTCCGCGAGCGGATGGCCCACGGAGTCCGGCCCGATGCCCAGCAACGGCAGCGCGCGATCGTTGACGAGGGTGATCATGCGCTGCGCGTCAACGACGACCACGGCCTCGGGTACGAGGTCGAGTCCCTGCACGCTGCTCCCTGCTGCCGCCACGACGTTCGCGCACCTGCAACGGTGCCTCGACCGCGAGTGTAAGCAGGGCTGAACGTCTGCGGGGCTGGTTGGCATGAGCCCCCACCCGACAACGCCCGGTCGATGGCTGGCGGGCCTAGCATCGGCGGCGATCCGAACGGCCCCTCCTCCGAAGTGGACTTCGTCGTGACCACCATCGATCTCGGCTTCACCCTCCCCGCCACCGGCGTCGACGTGCGGGAAGGCGTCGCGCTCGCGAAGGACGCGGAGTCCTGGGGATACCGGTCCTGCTGGGCCGCCGAGGTGGACGGTCCGGACGCGATCACGTCGCTCGCCGGCGTTGCCGCCACGACGGACCTCGACCTCGGGACGGCCGTCCTGCCCGTCCAGACCCGCACGCCCTTCGTGCTGGCGATGACCGCCATCGGGATGTCGCAGCTCTCCGGCGGACGCTTCCAGCTCGGGCTCGGCGCCTCGAGCTCCGTGCTCGTCGAGCGTTTCGGTGGTGTCGAGTACCGCAAGCCGCTGAAGCAGGTCCGCGAGTGCGTGGAGGCGCTGCGCCCCATCCTCGACGGCGAGCGTGGCACCTACGACGGCGAGTTCGTGAAGATCGGCGGCTACAAGCACCCGACGCCGTTCGCCGCCCCCATCCCGATCCTCATCGGGGCGCTCAACCCGGGATCGCTGCGGATGACCGGCGAGCTCGCCGACGGTGTCTGCCTCAACCAGGTGCGCGCTGACTTCGTCCCAACCATGCTCGACGTCGTGCGTGAGGGTGCTGCGGCTGCCGGGCGGACGCTGCCGGAGAGCTTCCCGGTGGTGTCCCGGCTGTTCTGTCTCGTCACCGACGACGCCGACGGCGCCAAGTCGTTCATCCCTCACGTGTTCGCCCCCTACGTCGCGACCGGGGGCTACAACCGCTTCTACTCCTGGCAGGGATACGCCGCGCAGGCTGCGGCGATCGCCGCAGCGAGCGAGGCGCGCGACAAGGCCGGCATGGCCGCCGCGTTCGACCGCGGCATGGTCGACGACATCTTCCTGATCGGGACCGCCGATGAGGTCGTCGCCGGCATCCGCGAGCACTGCGACCACGGCGTCACCCAGCCGGTCATCGCCCCTCTGGCACCCGGCCTCGAGGCCCAGTCGCACACCCTCAAGGCCATCGCCGACGCCTGGTGATCCTCCCGCCCCCTTCGCCGAGCGATGCCCAAACCTGCACCACGCAGGGAAATCCATCGCTCGGCCCGGAAGCCGCTTCGCCGAGCGATGCCCAAACCTGCACCACGCAGGAAGATCCATCGCTCGGGGGGGGATGCGTCAGGGGTTGGCGCGGGACGCGACCCAGGCCGCGATCGCGGTGGCGGCGGCGACGTTGAGCGACTCGGCGCGTCCCGGCTGCGGGACGTGGGCGAGCGCGTCGACGACAGCGCGTGCCTCCATCGAGAGCCCGTGGGCCTCGCTCCCGGCGATGATCGCGACCGGTCCCCGCAGGAGCCCGTCGGCGTCGATCGCCTGCTCGCCCTCGCCGGCGAGACCGACGAGTCGCTGGCCGGCAGCACGGCAGGCCGCGGCGATCTCCTCGACCGTGACGCCGGTGACGATCGGCACATGCGTGAGCGAGCCCGCCGAGGCACGGACGACCTTCGGGTTGGTCGGGTCGACCGAGCCAGCGGTGACGACGACGCCGGCCGCGCCGAGCGCGTCAGCGGTCCGGATCGTCGTGCCGAGGTTGCCCGGGTCACCCATGTTCTCGCAGACGAGCAGCCAGCCGCGGCCGACGACGTCGTCGAGCGACGCAGGGCTCCAGCGCGCCACCGCGATGACGCCCTGCGCCGTCGTGGCGTCCGACATCTTCGCCATCACGTGCGGCGACACGAAGGTCGCGATGTCGCTCCAGGCGATGTCCCACGGCCCCTCCGCGGTCACGTAGATGTCCTCGACGACGCCGTCCGCGAACGCCTCGGCGACCGGGTGCTGGCCCTCGACGAGGTAGCGCCCGGCGTCGCGACGGCCTCGCGGTCGGTGCAGGGCGACCACGGCGCGGACGCGGGCGCTCTTCGTGGAGGTGATCTCCGGGTCATCCATGCTGAGCTCCTGGAATCCGGTCAGAACGCGATGACGGCCGCCCGCAGGCGACCGTCATCGAGGCGTGCTGGCTCAGGCCGCGTCGGCCGTGGCCACCGGCTTCGCCGCGATCGCCTGCTTGGCGATCTCGACGAGCGCCGCGAAGGCCGCCGCGTCACGGACGGCGAGGTCGGCGAGGTTCTTGCGGTCGACCTCGATCTCGGCGAGCTTCAGCCCGTGCATGAAGCGGCTGTAGCTGAGGCCCTCGATACGGGCGGCAGCGTTGATGCGGGAGATCCACAGGCGACGGAAGTCACCCTTGCGGCGACGGCGGTCGCGGTAGGAGTACCGCTCGGCGTGCTGAACGGCTTCCTTGGCGACCTTGAACCGGCGGCTGCGGGCTCCTCGGAAGCCCTTCGCGCGGTTCATGACCGCCCGATGGCTCTTCTTGGCGTGTACGCCGCGCTTGACGCGTGCCATGACGTTGTCCTTCGTGATCTGCGCCGACCGGTTCCGGTGACGCGTGGTTGTGCGGGAGGAGCCGCCGCGATGGGGCGGCGAGGGTCGACGCGAGGGCCGACCCGTTGGCTCACATGTTCAAGAGCTTCTTGACGCGACGGGCGTCACCCGGGGCCAGGACGGTGTCGCCCTTGAGGCGACGCTTGCGCGCAGCGGCCTTCTTCTCGAGGATGTGACGACGGTTCTTCTGACGGCTGAGCACCTTGCCGTTCTTCGTCACGCGGAAGCGGTCCTTGGTACCGCTGTGGGTCTTCTGCTTGGCCATTGCGAACTCCTGATGGCGTGCGGGGCGAGCGAGCTCGTCCCGTCCGCGAGGGGGCGGGGTGGTGTGGTGTGGTCGGAAGGGGTGAAGGTCAGGCGGACGGTTCTGCGGCCGGCTCTGCGGCCGGCGCAGCGCCGTCGGGTGCAGCCTCGGCCGGAGCCGCTTCGCCCTCGTCGTCCTTCGGCGCGACCTTCTTCTTGATCGGCGCGAGCACCATCAGCATGTTGCGGCCGTCGACCTTGGGATAGGCCTCGACGATGGCGATCTCTTCCATGTCCTCGGCGAGACGGTCCAGCAGGACCTTGCCCAGCTCGGTGTGAGCCATCTCGCGGCCACGGAACATGATGGTCGCCTTGACCTTCGCTCCGTCGTTGAGGAAGCGTCGAACGTGGCCGGCCTTGGTGCCGTAGTCGTTCGAAGAGATCTTCGGACGCATCTTGATCTCTTTGATCACGATCTGGCTCTGCTTGCGCCGAGCGTCCTTGTCCTTCTGGGCCTGCTGGTACTTGTGCTTGCCGTAGTCCATGACACGGCAGACGGGCGGGTCCGCGTTCGGGGCGACCTCGACGAGGTCCAGGCCGGCGTCTCGCGCAGCGCGCAGGGCGCTCGAGAGCTGGACGATCCCGACCTGCTCACCGTCAGCAGCGATCAGGCGAACCCGAGGAACACGGATGTCCTCGTTGGTGCGCGCGTCGGTGTTCTCGGCCTGCTGCTGGTCTCCGCGACGTGATGGGCTGGCGATGCTGGTGTCTTTCGTGGAGTGGCTGGTGTGGTGCGGGCCGAGCATGGTGAACGGCCCGGACAACGTCAAACGGCGACCTGTGCAGGTCGCCGTGGTCACGAGGCTTCGCCGAGGCTGCGCGGACGCGACGTCGGTGAAGTCCCCGGGACCCGGTCAGGTGAGACCTGTCGGGTGGACCGGCATGGGGCGCCGGTCACTTCGTGTGAAGTTGTCGTGAGAGAGCGTAGCAGCAGATGCCGGTTCAGCGACCCGGCACCCACAGACGCGATGCGGCGGACGGTGGCGGTGCCGCTGCGGGCTTGGGAGCGGGCTTCGCCGAGGAATCGGCGTCGTCGCCGTCTTCGTCCGCGGACGCCGGGTACTCGACGAGATCGTTCGGGTCGTCGGACTCGGACCACTGTCCGGCGGCCAGCGCCTCACGGATCTGCCCTTCGGCCTCGACCTGCCCCATCTGGAGCTGCGGCAGGACCTCGTCGAGCTGCGTGGTGAACTCCGGGTCGAGGTAGGCGCCGAAGTCATCGCGGATCGCGGTGATCATGTCGATGAGCATCCGACCGTCCTTGCGGCCCATCTTGACCTGGACGGCGTCGAGCGCGGTCTGGAGCGTCTGGGCGACGATCGCGGTGATCGGGGCCGCGCGGAGCTGCGCGAGGTACTGACGCACCTCTTCCTGCGACGGCTCACGCTGGCTGCCGAGATCGGCGGCCATGGACGGGTCGAACCCTGCGTTGTCCATGTTCGACATCAGTGATGGTCGCTCGGGTAGTCGCCGGCGCCAGCTTCGGACCACGCGAATCCGAAGATGCCCAGCCCGATGCCCGCGAGCGCGGCTGCAGCGGCGCCCGTGGTGCCGGCTCCGCCATCGTCCTCGGAGTGGTCGTCATCCGCCATCTCCTCGTCCGCGTGGTCGTCGACCGCGGTCTCCTCGGCATGGTCGTCCGCCGGGGCGTCCGTGGCCATGGCCGGGGCAGCGCCGAGGAGCCACAGGCCAGCGAAGGTGGACATCAGGAGCAAACGACGACGGCGCATGGACGCAGGCCTCTACGACAGGACTGGACGGGGTGACGTGAGGATAACCGGCCTGCACTCGCAGGCGGAACCTCGCGGTGCTGGCTCAGAGATCCTTGAGCAGGTTCGCGGTCTCCACCGCGGTCAGGGCCGCCTCAGCGCCCTTGTTGCCGAGCTTCCCACCGGCGCGCTCGACCGCCTGATCCCACGTGTCGGTCGTGAGCACGCCGAAGGCGACCGGTAGGCCGGTCTCGCGAGCCACCGCGGCACACCCGGACGCGGCCTCGCCGGCGACGTAGTCGAAGTGGGGCGTGGAGCCGCGCACGACCGCGCCCAAGGTGACCAGGGCGTCGTAGCGGCCGGACTCGGCCATGCGGCGCAGCACCACGGGGAGCTCGAACGCTCCCGGCACCCACGCGACGTGGACGTCGCCCGGGATCGCGCCGTGACGGACCAACGTGTCGACCGCCCCGCTCACGAGGCGCTCGACGACGGCCTCGTTGAAGCGTGCGGCGACGATGCCGATGCGCAGACCGGAGGCGTCGATCCGGCCGGTGTGGGTCACGTGCTGGTCCATGGTCGTTCCTTGGTCATGGTCGTGAGGTGGGTGATGATGCCAGACCGGGCGAGCCGGTCGCAGCGGGGCCCCTGCTCAGGCGGGTCGGCCCATGCTGAGCCCCTCGGGCTCGCGGTCGCCGAAGACCTCCTTCGGCGGCGGGACGATGCGGCGCGGCATCGCGAGCCCGCTCGGTCCCTGGTCCCCGCTCGCCGGGGCGCGCCGCGGACGTTCGGTGGCGACATGGCCTCCGTCGCCGGGCAGCGGCGACAGCACGGAGCCTGTCCCCCGGCCCTCAGGGACCGCGAACGCCCCGCCGGAGCGCTCGACGACGGCCGGCGCCGTGGTGCGCTGTCCGGCGATGTCGCCGACGTGGTTGGAGGCGGCGATGCCCTCGCCCGACGGGGCGTCCTCGTCCAGGAGGTGGCCCATCCGGTCGCGCTTGGTCTGCAGGTAGAAGCGGTTGAAGTCGGTCGTCGCGATCTGGAGCGGAACGCGCTCGGAAACCGAGATCCCGAAGCCGTGCAGAGCCGCAGGCTTCTCGGGGTTGTTGGTCATCAGGCGGATCGTGTGGACGCCGAGGTCGGCGAGGATCATGGCGCCGATCCCGTAGTCGCGAGAGTCGACGGGAAGACCGAGGCGTTCGTTCGCCTCGACCGTGTCCGCGCCGGCGTCCTGGAGCTCGTAGGCGCGCAGCTTCTGGAGCAGGCCGATCCCCCGGCCTTCGTGGCCTCGCAGGTAGACGATGACCCCTGCCCCGGCGTCGGCGATGCGTGCCATCGCGAGGTCCAGCTGCGCCCCGCAGTCGCAGCGAGCCGAGCCGAACACGTCGCCCGTGAGGCACTCCGAGTGCAGGCGCACGAGCAGATCGTCACCGGCCGCGGCCAGGTCGCCGTGCACCATCGCGACCTGCTCCTCACCATCGACGAGCGAGCGGTACCCGATCATGCGCCACTCGCCGTACGGCGTCGGGACGGCCGCGTCGGCGACGCGCTCGACGATCGTCTCCTCGGTCGCTCGCCGGTGTGTGACGAGGTCAGCGATCGTGCCGATCAGCAGGCCGTGCTCCTCCGCCAGCACCTCGAGGTCAGCGAGCCGCGCCATCGTGCCGTCGTTGTTGACGACCTCGCAGATCGCCGCAGCCGGTCGGCGTCCGCCGAGGATGGCGAGGTCGACGGAGGCTTCGGTGTGTCCGGGCCGACGCAGCACGCCGCCCGGCTTGTAGCGCAGCGGGATGACGTGGCCCGGGCGGACCAGCGTGGCCGGCGTCGAGGCGTCGTCGGCGAGCAGGTTGATCGTGCGTGCCCGGTCGGCCGCGCTGATCCCCGTCGACACGCCTTCGGCCGCGTCGCAGGAGATCGTGTAGGCCGTGCGGAGGGAGTCCTCGTTGTCGACGACCATCAGCGGCAGCTCGAGGCGGTCGAGGTCCGAGCCCAGCATCGGTACGCAGACGTAGCCCGACGAGTGGTTGATGATGAAGGCCATCTGCGCCTCGGTCACGGCGTCGGCCGCGATGATGAAGTCCCCTTCGTTCTCGCGGTCCTCGTCGTCCACGACGATCACGATCTCGCCAGCGGCGATGGCTGCGATGACGTCGGTCACGTCGGCGATGGGCATGCAAGCTCCTGCGATGAGGCGATCAGCCGCGGTGGGCCGTCGATGACAGTGTCGCGGCCCGCGGGCGCTGAGGCCAGTCCACGCGAGCAGGCCGCGCGCTCAGCTCGGCGAGTACGGCGTCTGGACGCCCGCCGCGAGGAGCCGCTCGACGTACTTCGCGATGACGTCGACCTCGAGGTTCACGCGGTCGCCGACGCCGCGTGTGCCGAACACCGTGACCTCCAACGTGTGCGGGATCAGGCCGACGCGGAACGTGTCCCCGTCGACCGACGCCACCGTGAGGCTCGTGCCCTCCATGGTGACGGAGCCCTTGTCGACCAGGTAGCGGAGCAGGTGATCGGGTGCGCGGACCGTCAGGAAGACGGTGCCCGGCTGCTCCTCACGGCCCACGATCTCGCCGACGCCGTCGACGTGCCCCTGGACCATGTGTCCGCCGAACCGCTGGCCCGACGCCATGGCGCGTTCGAGGTTGACCGTCGCTCCCACCGTGAGACCACCGAGCGAGGTGGTGCTCATCGTCGTGTCGATGAGGTCGGCCGCCCAGCCCACGAGCGTCCCGTCAGCGTCGCGGACGTGCTCCTCGACCGTCAGACAGCAGCCGTTGACCGCGATCGAGTCGCCGATCGCCGCGTCGCTGACGACCATCGGCGAGTGGATGACGAGGCGCGCATGCGTGCCCTGGTTGTCGAGCCCGACGACCTCGCCGAGCTCTTCGATGATGCCGGTGAACATGAACGCTCCGTCGCGGGTCTGGTCGCGGTCAGTCTGCCGGGGCGGACGCCCCGGCGGCGATTCCCAGCGACGCGACGTAGACCCACTCGCGGTCCGTGCCCAGGCGGTGCGTGGCGCGCAGCGTCAGGGCGGAGACGTCCAGCGGAGCGGTCCAGCCCGCACGCGTGAGCCCGGCCCCACCCCCGACGTGCAGCCGGACCACGTCGACGAGGCCGGCCTTGAGCAGGGCCGAGCCCAGCGTCGGGCCCGGCTCCGCGTAGACCGATCGGATCCCGCGAGCGCCCAGCGCCTCCATGGCCGCCCGCAGGTCGACGCGACCCGCGACGTCGTCGACGGCGATGACGGTGACGCCGGCCGCCGTGAGCGCTGCGGCCCGCGACGCGTGTCGAGCTGCCCCGTCGACGGTGCAGACGACG
>RCMY010001715.1_pt1 | contig 20473 bp, 21 predicted proteins | sample 2041341 | NCBI WGS metagenome assembly RCMY01 (sample SAMN09708234, study PRJNA481090) | Marine sediment metagenome, whole genome shotgun sequencing project. | reverse complement strand
CATCTCACAGCCTTCGTTCTCACTGAGCCAGGCGAAGTCGTGGGCCTGGAGCAGCATGTAGCTGAACTCGGTGAAGGAGAGTCCATTGTCGGAGTCGAGGCGAGTACGCACCGAGTCCTTGGATGTCATCTGGTTGACCGTGACGTACTTGCCGACGTCTCGTAGGAACGAGAGGAAGGGAACACCGACGGTCCACGCCCTGTTGTCGAGCAGCTTTGCCGGGTTCTTCTCGTCATCGAAGTCGAGGAACTGGCGGAGCTGAGGGACGATGCCTGCGAGGTTGGCGGCGAGGGCGTCGTCGTCGAGCAGATTGCGCTCGTCTGACTTGCCCGAGGGATCCCCCACCATTCCCGTGGCCCCACCCGCCAGCGAGATCACTCGGTGGCCCGCATCCTGGAACCGGCGGAGCATGAGGAGCCCCACCATGTTTCCGGCATGGAGACTGTCGGCCGTGGGATCGAAGCCCACGTACACCGTGATCGGCCCCTCTTCCATACGAGCCTGGAGCTCGGCACGGTCGGTGCTGTCCTGGATGAGCCCGCGGGCTTCGAGGTCAGCGAGCAATCCGAGATCAGTGGTGGACGCATCGTTGGGTGCAGTGTTCTTCGACATGCCTTCACTGTAGAGAAGGAGGCGGAGCCGATCTCCGATTTCACGACACGAGTGGTTGACTGAAGCGGTGCATTCCTTCACCAAAGTCGCCCTCACCACCACACTGATCGCCTCGTTCGGCGTCTGGGGCTACGCCTACTCCGGCCTGGCCGACCGAGTCGCCCCCGACACCTTCGACGACGCCGAGTACGCCGCCGAGCTCGAGACCGTCTGCAACTCGGCCATGGAGCGCTTCGATGCGCTCCCCAACGCCGAAGTGGCCGACGACAACGTCGAGCGCTCCGAGCAGATCACGAACCGCAACGCCGTCCTCTCCGACATGATCGACGACCTCGAGTCGGTCACTCCCACCACCGACCGAGATGCCTCTCTCAGCGGCGAGTGGGTCGCCGACTGGCGGACCTACGTCAGCGAGCGCCAGGACTACGCCGACCGCTTCGCGGAAGATCCCGCCGCTGTCGCCTACTTCTCTGCCGTCGGCGGCGAGCGAATCGAGAAGCGCATCAGCCGCCTCGCAACCACCAACCTGATGTTCTCGTGCGAGACACCCCTGGATGTTGGATGATCAGGAAAGCTGAGAGGCCAGGGCCAGGCCTTTGGTGAAGAGGCGTTTGAGTTCGCCTTCTTCCATGTAGTTCGGAGCATCGGCAGCGGTGACCCACTGGGCGTCGAGGGCTTCGTGGTTGTGATCGGCGATCGCTCCGGGTGGGGCGAGGACCAGGAACCGCACGTCGAGGTGCAGGTGGGCCGGCTCGCTTCCCCGTTCGGGGATCTCGTGCACATCGAGATCGATCGCCGGCAGCACCAGTGAGAGATCGGTGAGCCCGGTCTCCTCTGTCGCCTCTCGCAGCGCCACCCGACCGAGGTCGCCGTCGCCATCGGCATGACCACCGGGCTGGAGCCAGCGGTCGAGCTTCGCGTGGTGGATCAGCAGCGAGGCAGACCGGCTGGGGTCGACGATGAGCGCCGAGCCGGTCAGATGTCCGGCCAGGCACGATCGGTGCAACGCATCGCTGTGTTCGGCACAGAAGTCGAGGATCTGACGACGAAGGACCGGATCGACGTCGACGGCCTCCTTGACGAAGGTCGTCGCACGCTCGAGATCGGTTCGCTTCTTGGCCATGACCGGGAGGGTAGCTCGTTGCCCGAGGGGCTCATGGCACTCCTGATCGAGCCGCTGATGACCTAGTGCGAACGCGGGTGCAGATCTCGACGGGGCCTGCTCACGTGGGCATCGTCGGCGATCGCGAATCGCCACGGACGCTCGACGGCCTTCGTGATGCCGACACGGGGACCGGAAACGATCTCGAAGTGGCGATTCGTCGACGGTAGCTCGAGTCGAACGTCCGCCTCGGTCCCGAGCACGTTCTGACCGTCGTGATGGAGCCCGATCCCGAGCGCTGAGGTGAGCTTCCCCGGGCCATTGCAGTAGTCGACGGGCTTCGAAGCTCGAGGGCGGTCGATCGCCATCGCCGTCAGGCCCTCGAGCGGTTCCAACGCACGAACGAGCACGGCCGCCCCCTCCCCCGCCGGCCCGCAGACGATGTTGGCGCAGCGATGGATCCCGTAGCTCAGATAGACGTACAGCAGACCGGGCGGCCCGAACATCGAGGCGGTGCGAGGCGTCGGCCCCCGAAAGGCATGGCTGGCGGGGTCGTCGGCCGCTTCGTAGGCCTCGACTTCGACGATGCGGCCTGCACGCTCTCCGCAACGCAACACGAGCCCCAGCAACGCCGGTGCCACCTCGTGCGCAGGCAGCGCCAGATCGATGTCGGGGACGCCGCCTGGCACGTCGTGGCTCACAGACGGGCTCGATCGGCCTCCAACTGGGCCTTGAAACGCTCGAGCTGGGTGGCGACGGCGAGCGGACCGCCACCACCTGGGGTGTTCCGACCACGAGCCGAGGCGCCTGGCTCGAAGACCTTTGCGGCCTCGGGCCCGAGCTCGGGGTGTGCGGCGACCAGCTCGGGCAGGCTCGCCTCACCGGCCAGCGCCGATCGCACGAGTTCGCCGACGATCGCATGAGCAGCTCGGAACGGGGTTCCGGCCCGGACCAGGAAGTCGGCAAGGTCGGTTGCTGCGGCATACGGCGAATCGGCCTGGGCCGCCATCGCCTCGGTGTCGAACGTGAGCGTCGCCAACATGCCGTCGACGGCGAGCAGCGTCAGCCGAATGGTGTCGCACGCATCGAACAACGGCTCTTTGTCTTCCTGGAGATCTTTGTTGTAGGTGAGGGGCAGGCCCTTGAGCGTGGTCAACAACCCGGTGAGGTGTCCGACGAGCCGTCCGGCCTTGCCCCGTGCCAATTCGGCGATGTCGGGGTTCTTCTTCTGCGGCATCATCGACGAGCCGGTCGAGAAGGCGTCGTCGAGGGTGACGAAGCCGAACTCCTGGGTCGCCCACAAGATGACCTCCTCGCCGATCCGCGAGAGGTGCACACCGAGGAGCGCCAACGCGTAGAGCGAGTCGACCACGAAGTCGCGATCGCCGACAGCGTCGAGCGAATTCTCGAATCGAGCGGCAAAACCGAGCGCCGCTGCTGTCTGGTCGGGATCGAGCGGAAGCGACGACCCGGCCAACGCCCCCGCGCCGAGCGGTGACACGTCGGTTCGACGCCGGGCGTCGAGCAGACGGTCGACGTCTCGAGACATCGCCCAGCAATGGGCGAGCAGGTGATGGGCCAGCATGACCGGCATCGCCTGCTGGAGGTGGGTGTAGGCCGGCAGGTAGGCGTCGATGTTCGCTTCGGCCTGCGTCACGAGGGTCGATTGCACCCGGGTGACCAGGTCGGCGAGATCTCCGAGCTCACGCTTGGTCCACAGACGCAGATCGGTGGCGACCTGATCGTTGCGGCTGCGCCCGGTGTGGAGCTTGGCTCCGGCAGGCTCGAGTTCGGTGACTCGCCGCTCGACGGCAGTATGGATGTCTTCGTCTGAGGGCAGGAAGTCGAAGGTTCCGGCCTCGATCTCCTGCTCGACCGCGTCGAGGGCGACGATGATGGCGTCTCGCTCGGCCTCGGTGACGAGACCGACCGACGCAAGCATGGTCACGTGGGCCCGAGACCCCTCGATGTCCTGGGCATACATCCGCTGGTCGAACGGCAACGAGTCGTTCAGCTTCTGCAACGCTTCGGACGGTCCGCCGGCGAAACGACCGTGCCAGAGCGTCTTGCCTGCATTGGGGGTCGAGCCCGACGTGGCCGAGTCGGTCATGCCTTCGGGCCGCGCTTCGACGCGAGGGTCCGCAGACGCAGCGCGTTGAGCTTGATGAAGCCCTCGGCGTCGGCCTGGTTGTAGGCGCCGCCATCGTCTTCGAACGTGGCGATCTTCTCGTCGAACAGCGATTCGGCGGAGCGCCGACCGACGACGTCGACATTGCCCTTGTAGAGCTTGAGACGGACGTCGCCGTTGACGTGGAGCTGGCTGTGGTCGATCGCCTGCTGGAGCATCTCTCGCTCGGGGGCGAACCAGTAGCCGTTGTAGATCATCTTGGCGTACCGAGGCATGAGCTCGTCCTTGAGGTGGCACACCTCGCGGTCGAGGGTGATCGATTCGATCGCCCGGTGGGCCCGCAGCATGATCGTGCCGCCCGGGGTCTCGTAGGCGCCACGGCTCTTGATGCCGACGTAGCGATTCTCGACGATGTCGAGGCGGCCGATGCCGTTGGCACCACCGACCTCGTTGAGCTTGGTGAGCACGGTCGCCGGCGACATGGCCTGGCCGTCGATGGCGACGATGTCACCCTTTTCGTAGGTCAGATCGATGTAGGTGGCATCGGAAGGTGCCATCTCCGGGCTGACCGACCAGCGCCACATCTCACTCGGCGGTTCGGTCCATGGGTCTTCGAGAGGACCGCCCTCGTACGAGATGTGGAGCAGGTTGGCGTCCATGGAGAACGGCGACTTCTTGCCCCGAGCCATCTCGATCGGGATGTTGCGGTCGGCGGCGTAGGCCATCAGCTTTTCACGGCTGAGGAGGTCCCATTCCCGCCACGGGGCGATGACTTTGATGCCCGGCTCGAGGGCGTAGGCGTTGAGTTCGAATCGAACCTGATCGTTGCCCTTGCCGGTGGCACCGTGCGAGATCGTGTCGGCTCCGGTCTGGCGTGCGACCTCGACGAGGCGCTTGGCGATGAGAGGCCGTGCGATCGAGGTGCCGAGGAGGTATTCACCCTCGTAGATGGTGTTTGCTCGGAACATCGGGAAGACGAAGTCGCGAACGAACTCTTCCTTGACGTCGTCGATGAAGATCGACTCCTCGGGCACACCCATCTCGATCGCCTTCAGTCGGGCGGGTTCGAGTTCTTCACCCTGGCCGAGGTCGGCGGTGTAGGTGACGACCTCACAGCCGTAGGTGTCTTTCAACCACTGGAGAATGACAGAGGTGTCGAGTCCGCCTGAATAGGCGAGAACGACCTTCTCGACGTTCTCGGACTGCGCTTGATCGGGCACGGGATGCTCCTTGTGACGTGCGTCGGACTGACTGGTGTTCGACTTCGGGGGACTTGGGGGTGTTCGAGATGGAGATTCAGAGACCGGCGAGGTCTCGAAGGACACCGGCGAGTGCTTCGCCGTTGCCTTCGGAGGCGATCGCCAGGATCGTGTCGTCGCCGGCGACGGTACCGATCATCCGGGGGAGACCCGACCGGTCGAGGGCGTTGCCGACCACGTGGGCCGAGCCCGGAGGAGTGCGGAGAACGACGAGGTCGCCGGAGCGGTCGACGTTGACCAGCCACTCGCCCAGCACCCGACGAAGGTGATCGCTCGGTGCGAGCTGCTCGGTCGGCAATTCGGGGATGGCATAGACCGTGGCGCCACCGGGGACACGGACCTTGATGGCACCGAGGTCTTCGAGGTCACGAGACACCGTGGCCTGTGTTGCCGGCATCTCGGCCGCGCCGAGCAAGTCGACGAGTTGGGCCTGGCTTGCGACCGAATGCTCGGCGAGCAGTTGGCTCACCTTGTGCTGGCGTTGTGCTTTGCCGACGCTCATCAGCGGAGTTCGTGAGTTGTGGCGAGCCAGGCCAGCACCGCCCGGATTGCGTTGAGGCGATTGGCAGCCTGAGGCCAGATCCGGCTGGTGGGGCCGTCCATCACGCTCGATGCGACTTCTTCGCCCCGGTGCGCTGGAAGGCAGTGCATGAAGATCGCTCCGGGAGCGCTGCTCATCATCGCGTCGTCGACCATGAAGCCCTCGAAGTGCCGCAGTCGTTCGTCTCGCTCGCCCTCCTGGCCCATCGAGACCCAGGTGTCGGTGTAGATGACGTCGGAGCCGGGCACGGCGTCGGAGGCGCGATCGAAGTACTCGACGGCGACTCCGGCGGTGGCCAGGCGATCGACGTCGACCGCGGAGAACTGGTGACCCGGAGGGGCGGCGATTCGAGTGGTACCGCCGCCGAACCCGACGGCCAGGGCCAGGGATCGGGCAACATTGTTGGCGTCGCCGACGTAGGTGACGACCTTGCCCTCGACCGAGCCGAGTTCGGCTTCGATCGTGAGCACGTCGGCGATGGCCTGCAGCGGATGGGACTGGTCGCTCAGGAGATTGACGACGGGAGCGACATCGAGGGCCGCCATCCGCTCGAGGACGCCGTGGTCGAACACCCGGGCACAGATGACGGCGTGATACTGCGACAGGGTGCGGGCGACATCTTCGGCCGATTCACGAGTGTCGATGCCGACCTCGGCGTTGGTGATGTAGATCGGGTGTCCACCCAACTGCACCACGGCCATCTCGGTCGAGTTGCGTGTTCTGGCCGACGGCTTCTCGAAGACGCAGGCAACACCCAGGGTCTGGTAGGTGGGCTCGACGTCGACCTTGGCCAGGCGGCCGAGACGTAGGATCTCGACGAACTCGGCTCGTGTGAGGTCGTCGACCTCGAGAAAATGACGCATCAGCCCGCCACCTCGTCGATGACCGACGAAATGATGGCCACCGCTTCGGCGATGTGGTCGGTGGTGATGATCAGCGGCGGGGCGAGCCGCAACGCCGTCGGCGAGATGCCGTTCACGACGAGACCGGCATCGAGGCAGCGGGCGGCCACGGTCTGGGCATTCACACCGGTCAATTCGACCGCCAACAGGAGTCCGAAGCCGCGGACCTCACTCACGTTGGGCAGGGCGAGCAGTGCCTTGGTGAGTTCGGCTCCGGCTTCGGTTGCCAGACGAGGGGCGTCGATCGCGACCAGCGTGTCGAGCACGGCTCGAGCGGCCGCCGTTGCCAGCGGTTGACCGCCATAGGTGGTTGCGTGATCGCCGCCCTGCATCACCGATGCCACGTCTCGGGTGGCCCACGTGGCGCCGATCGGGACACCGTTGCCCAGGGCCTTCGCCATGGTCACGACATCGGGGAGTACACCGAAGTGCTGGAAACCGAACCATTTGCCGGTCCGACCGAGGCCGGTCTGGACCTCGTCGACCATCATCAGAATGCCGCGCTCGGTACAGAGCTCACGCACCCCCTGGAAGTACTCGACTGTTGCGGGGTTGACGCCGCCTTCGCCCTGGATGGGTTCGAGCAGCACGGCGGCCACGGTGTCGTCGAGCTGACGCTCGAGATCTTCGAGGTCGTTCCACACGGCGTGGCGGAACCCCTCGGGCAGCGGCTGGAACGTCTCCCACTTGGCAGGCTGACCGGTCGCGTGGAGTGTGGCCAGTGTCCGGCCGTGGAAGCTCTGGAAGGCAGACACGACGACGTGTCGGCCGTGGCCGCCGAACTTGCGGGCGATCTTGATGGCCGCCTCGTTCGCCTCGGCGCCGGAGTTGCAGAAGAACACCTGGCCCGTCTGCGTCTCTTCACCCGAGATCAACCGATCGAGTTGCATGGCCACGGCGGCGTTGTGTTCGGTTGCGAACAGGTTCGACACGTGCAGGAGTCGTTGGGCCTGGGCGCAGAGGGCCTCGGCGACGACGGGATGCGAATGACCGAGGCTCGTGACCGCGAGGCCCGACAAGAAGTCGAGGTAGCGTTTGTCGTCACGATCGAAGAGTTCGACGCCCTCACCGCGCAGGAATTGCACCGGAGGAGGTCCGTAGGTGGGCATGATCGGACAAAACGCCAGGCCAGACGGGTTGCCGACGGCATCGAGGTGGTTCATTCGGGAGAGCCTTTCGTGGCGGAGTCGAGAGTGATCTTGGTGCCGATTCCGGCATCGGTGAAGAGTTCGAGGAGCATGACGTGCGGACGGCGGCCGTCGAGCATGTGGGCACTTCGGGCCCCCATGCGGACGGCTTCGATGCAGGCATCGACCTTGGGAACCATGCCCCCGGAGATGATGCCGTCGGCAATCAGTTGCTCGAGCTCGCTGACGGTGGCCTGGGTGACGATCGATGCCGGATCGGCAACGTCGAGCAGCAGGCCCGGCACATCGGTGAGATAGATGACCTTCTCGGCGTCGAGCGCTCCGGCGATGGCGCCGGCCACGGTGTCGGCGTTGATGTTGTAGGCCTGCCCCTCGTCGTCGGAGCCGATGGTCGAGATCACCGGAATGAGGTCTTCGGCCAGGAGCCGTTCGAGAATTCCGGGGTTCACCGACACGATGTCGCCGACGAAACCGAGCTCGGGGTCTCGGGCCTCGGCCTTGATCAGGCCACCGTCTTCCCCCGACATGCCGACGGCGAAGGCGCCATGAATGTTGATCTGACCGACGATGTCTCGGCCGACCTTGCCGACGAGGACCATCCGGGCGACGTCGAGCGTCTCGGCGTCGGTCACCCGCAGGCCGTCTCGGAATTCGGTCTCCTTGCCGAGTCGGGCGAGGAGCTCACCGATCTGTGGTCCACCGCCGTGGACGACGACCGGCTGGAGGCCGACCGAGCGCAACAAGACGACGTCTTCGGCAAAGGTGCGAGAGAGGTCGGGATCGACCATCGCGTTGCCGCCGAACTTCACGACCACGACGGCACCGCGGAACTGCTGGATGTACGGCAGCGCCTCGATGAGGGCTTGGGTTCGAAGCTCGGGCGAGTAGCCCCGCTCGAGATCGGGAGCGTCGGTCATGAGCGGTACCCCGCATTGATGTCGATGTAGCCGTGCGTGAGATCGCAGGTCCAGATGGTTCCCGAACCGGATCCGACACCCACGTCGACTCGAAGGGTCACGTCGTCGCCCTGGAGGTGGGCGGTTGCCCGTTCCTCGGAGTAATCCGGGAGCTTCTCCCCCGCTGCCGCCACCTGTTCGTCGCCGATCCAGATTGCCAATGCGTCTCGATCAGCTGCCTCGCCGGACTTGCCGACGGCCATGACCAGTCGGCCCCAGTTGGCATCGGATGCGGCAAGTGCCGTCTTCACGAGAGGCGAATTGGCGATCGCCCGAGCGATCGTGGCGGCTGCGGGGTCGGACTCGGCGCCTGTGACCTCGACCGTGACGAACTTGGACGCCCCCTCGCCGTCGCGGACGATGAGGTGCGCCAATCCGAGATTGACCTCGTGGAGAGCTGCTGCCACCTCGGCGTAGCCGGGTGAATCCCGGCCGGTGATCGGTTCGTTGCCGGCAGCTCCGGTGGCGAACACCAACACGGTGTCGCTGGTCGAGGTGTCGGAGTCGACAGTGATCGCGTTGTAGCTGGTGGTGACCGACGGACGAAGCATGGACTGCAGCGCCTCGGCCGTGATCGCGGCATCGGTGAACATGAACGACAGCATCGTGGCCATGGCGGGCTCGATCATGCCGCTGCCCTTGGCGATGCCGGCGATGGCGATGGCCTGACCTGACGGCAACTCGACCTGTGCTCCCCGATACTTCGGGAACGTGTCGGTCGTGCGGATGGCGTGGGCTGCCGAGGTCAGATGCTCGTGATCGGCAGCAGCAAGGCCGCCGACCAGGTCGGGAATGGCAGCGACGATGGGGGCGGTCTCGAGCGGTTCGCCGATCACACCGGTCGAGGCCAGGTAGATCTGGTCGGGTTCGACGCCGAGTGCGCTCGCCACCGAGGTGGCGGTGACGCGAGTGGACTCCTCACCGTGACGGCCGGTGAAGGCGTTGGCGTTCCCGGCGTTGACGACGAGGGCCCTGGCCGTTCCCGATCCGATGATCGCCTGGCACCAGTCGACGGGCGCCGACGGACACTTCGAGGTGGTGAAGGTGCCGGCAACGGTGGTACCCGGATCGAACACACCGAGCAGGAGGTCGGGTCGGCCCTGGTACCGAAGACCGGCGGCGAAGGACGTGAGCTGCACTCCGGCGATCGTCGGCAGGGTGCCGAGGTCGGTGGGGGCAAGTGGTGAGACGGTCATGGGTACACCCCGACGATCGGAAGTCCGGTGGTTTCTGGCAGGCCGAGCGCGAGGTTGGCGTTCTGCACGGCCATGCCCGACGCACCCTTCATCAGGTTGTCGAGGGCGGCGATGGTCATCACCAGGCCGGTACGGGGGTCGACCCGAGCCGTGAGATGCACGGTGTTGGAACCGAGCGTGGCCTTGGTCGACGGCGGACGATCGTCGACGACGATGAACGGCTCGTCGGCGTAGAAGTCTCGGAGTGCGTCCATTGCTTCCTCGGTCGTGGTCGGCCGGGTCGGTCGCCCGTAGCAGGTGGCAATGATGCCACGGTTCATCGGTGCGAGGTGCGGCGTGAAGAGCACCGAGACATCGACGCCGGTGCGATCCTCGAGCGCCTGTTCGATCTCTGGCGTGTGGCGATGCGTCAACAGCCCGTAGGGAGTGACGTCTTCGTCGACGGTGCAGAACGTGGTGTTGGGCTTCGGCGGTCGACCGGCCCCGCTCACGCCGGTGACGAGATCGACGATGAGGCCCTGCCCCTCGATCAGGCCGGCCTCGAGCATCGGTGCCAGCGCAAAGGTGGCCGTCGCGGCGTTGCAACCGGTGGCTGCGATCAGTTCGGCCCCGTGCAACGAATCTCGGAAGAGCTCGGGCAGCCCGTACACGAACTCGTCGAGCAGTTCGGGCGCGGTGTGTTCGGCTCCGTACCACTCGGGGTAGAGCGCTGCGTCGTGAAGACGGAAGTCGGAACCGAGGTCGACGATGTGGCCGACTCGACCACGGACCCCGGGAATCACCCCCATGCTCACGCCATGCGGCAGACCACAGAAGATGAGATCGAGGCCGTCGAGTCCCTCTTCGGAGAACGCATCGAAGGTACGATTGCCGTAGGCAGCAGCCAGACTCGGATACAGATCGGCCAGCCTCGTGCCGGCCATCGAGTCGCCGGTGGCGACTTTCAGCTCGAGCTGGGGATGTTGGGCGAGAAGCCGCAGGGTCTCGGCGCCGGTGTAACCCGAAGCGCCGACGATGCCAACGGCATAGGTCTTGGTGTCACTCACTGAGTGAGCATACGTCGAGCTGGATATTCATGCAACCGGTTTCGGGCATGGAGGTTTCGGGTGTCGGGGTTGCGGGGCGAGCCGGGTCGCTCAGTGGCTAGGCTGGCTTCCCGATGAGCATGCTCGTGGGAATTTGCGGAGGCAGTGGTTCGGGCAAGTCGACACTTGCCGACCGAGTGCGCTCCCGGCTGGGACTCGACACGGCGGCCATCCTGTCGTTCGACACCTACTACCGGGACCAGCAGCAGCTCACCGTCGAACAGCGTGCAGCGCTCAACTTCGACCATCCCGACACCCTCGATGTCGAACTGTTCGTCGAGCATCTCGATGCCCTGGCTGCAGGACAGGCCGTCGAACTCCCGGTGTACGACTTCACGACCCACACCCGGGTCGTCGGCCAGTCGTCACTCATGACCCCGATGCCGGTCATCCTCGTCGAGGGCATCCTGCTCTTCGCCTTCGAGGAGATCGCCGACCGCCTCGACCTGCGGATCTACCGAGAATGCCCCGAGCACATTCGGTTCGCTCGCCGCCTCGACCGCGACACCACCGAACGTGGGCGCACGGCGGCATCGGTCGAGGCACAGTTCTCGACCACCGTGGCTCCGATGCACGATCACTTCGTGAAACCCAGCCGGTCTCGGGCCCATCTCGTCTACGAACACGGTGCGCTCGAACTCGACGACATCTGCAACCAGGTGATCGACGAGATCGGCCGACGCCAGCCCGGTGAGATCACGCTCGATCTCACCGAAGCCGACGACCGGGTCACGTCCCGACACTGAGCCGGGTCGAGCCGACACCGATCAGGCAGGTCAAGTCAGGTCAGGCGGCCTGCCAGCTTGGCGGCTTCTTCGGCTGCGGTGAGCTGGGCGGCGACGATGTCGAGACCGGCATCCCAGAATCCGGGATCGGTGAGGTCACAGTCGACGATGGCCCCGAGCTCTTCGGGTGACCGTGAGCCACCAGCCTTCAGCAGTTCGAGGTAGGCCGGAACGAACGCATCGCCCCGTTCCTGGTAGCGGGCGTACACCGACAGCGCCAGCAGCTGCCCATAGGCGTAGGCATAGACGTAGCCCGGAGTCCCGATGAAGTGGGGAATGTAGGACCACCAATCGCGGTAGCCGTCGGTCAGTTCGACGGCGTCACCGAGCATGGCGCCCTGGGTCTCGAACCAGTGCTCGCCGAACCGTTCGGTCGAGAGTTCGCCGTATTCGCGACGGTCGGTGTGGCAGGCGTCTTCGAACCGATTCATCGCGACCTGACGGAAGACCGTCGCGATCGAGTCTTCGAGCGTGCTGGCGAGGAAAGCGAATCGCTCGCCCGGGTCGTCGAGCATCCCGAGCAGTCGGTTGCTGGTGACGGTCTCGCCGAACACCGAAGCAGTCTCGGCCAGGGTCAGCGGGGTCATGTGGTGGAAGATGCCCTGCTCGCGAGACAGGTAGGCGTGGATGCCGTGGCCGAGCTCGTGGGCGAGCGTTGCCACGTCTCGGCTCTTTCCTGCCCAGTTGAGCAGCACATAGGGGTGATGCTCGGGCACGGTGTAGGCGCAGAAGGCACCCGGACGTTTGCCAGGACGAATCGGGGCGTCGATCCACCGTTCGTCGATGAAGCGACCGACGATGTCGGCCAGCTCCGGTGAGAACGAGGCGTAGGCATCGCGCACGATGCCGGTTGCCTCTGACCAGCCGATCTGCTTCTCCGACGTTGCCACCGACGCATTGCGGTCGTAGTCGGCGATCTTGTCGAGACCGAGGATGTCGGCCTTCAGTCGGTACCACCGCTGCGGAATGTCATACCGGGCGACCACGGCATCGATCAGCGCCTGGACCGAGGCATCCGAGGCCTCGTTGCCCAGGTTGCGAGACGAGATCCAGCTGTCGAACGACCGGAGGCGGTCGTCGATGGCCCGATCGGACAGGAGCGTGTTGTAGACGTAGGCGCGGGTTCGGAGCCCCGGCTTCAACCCGGTGGATACGGCACCGGCAGCGGCAGCCCGAACCGAACGATCGGGGCTCGACAGCATGGAGAGTCCCTGCTCGAGGCCCACCGGTTCGTCGTGTTCGGGGAGCGTCACCTCGATCGCCGATGTCAGCTCGTCGAACAAACGAACCCACGCACCGGCGCCGGTCACCGACTTCTCGGCCAGGATCGTCTCTTCGGCCTCGCTGAGGAGGTGGGCTCGGTTCGCTCGAAGCGTCTCGAGGTGGTGACGGGCGAAACCGAGTTCGTCGTCGGCGAGCATCGCCTCGGCGTAGTCGTCGGAGACCGCAGCCCATTCGAGGTCGGCGAACATGGTCTTGGTCGCAATCGCCGTGCTCTGTTCCTGCACCCGCTGGAGTGCAGCCCCACGCTCGGGATCGGCGGTGTTCTCGCTGAATGCGAGCATCACGTAGTGACCGGCCCGGCTCAACAACGATCCCAGGTTGGCCTGCTTGGTCTGGAGATCGACCATCTCGCTCGCCTCGAGGCCGGCGACGCGGCCACGAAACTCGGTGATCTCGTCGGCCACGACGTCGGCCTGTGCGATCAGATCGTCCACGCTGGAGTCATCGAGAATCGTCTCGATGTTCCATGCGACATCGGCTGCGGTGAGGTCACGCTCAGCGGGATCCAAGCCTTCGGGTGATTCGGTGACGGTGCTCATCATCAGATGATGCCAGCCGATGGTGCACTATGCGCAGTCACCTCACTTGGCTCACGTCTGGCCTGATCGCGATGGGCCTCGTCCTCGCGGCGCCGACCGTCGCCGGCGCCCAAGACGAGACCGTCACCCCGACCACCGCCGCCGAGACCACCGCCACCCTCCCCGAACTCGCCCCCGGCGAATCGCCGGGCGGTCTGGATCAGGAATCGGGTCCGATGCTGACGCTCCTCGTCGAAGAGCCGTCGACCGAGACCAGCGCGACTGATGTCGCTCCTGCCGGCCCGGTCGTCTTCGACCCCGTGGGAAGCAACGCAATCTCGAACAACTCCAAGACGGTGCTCTTCCTGTTGATCCTGACGGCCGTGCCGTCGCTCAGCCTCGGAACTGCGCTCTGGATCCACAAGGATCAGGCGCTGGTCCGCCGCAACTCGAACCGCTGAGTTCAGGCTCGTTCGCCTAGCCGCGAAGCTCGGCCTTGTGCCGCTTCGCCACCGCCGCGATCAGTTGATCGCGGGCGGCAGTCAGTTCGGCATCGGTCAGGGTGCGATCGTCGGCCTGGAACCGCAGACGGAACGCCAACGAGCGTCGATCGGCTCCCAGTGATTCGCTGCGGAACACATCGAAGACGTCGACGGACCGCAACAAGGCGCCACCGGTCTTGTACAGGGTGCCCGACACGGCCGAGGCAGCGATGTCGTCGGAAACCACGAACGCCAGATCGAGATCGCTCGCCGGATACACCGATACGGGCTTGGCCGATGGCACCGACTCGAGTGCGGTGTAGACCGGTGCGAGATCGAAACCGATCCACGCAACCCGCCCCTCGACACCGAAGGTCTCGAGCACACCAGGATCGACCTCGCCGACGGCGCCGATGGTCCGACCCCGAAGCACGATCTCGGCGGTGCGGTAGGGATGGAGTCCCGACAGCACCGACGTCGCCGCGATCTTCTCGGGGCCGTCGGCATTGTCGAGGCGGATGTTCGCCAGTCCGAGAACCCCGCTGATCTGCCGAAACACCCGCATGGCGTCGCCGGCGTCCGCGCCGGCCCACACGAGTCCGAGCCGCTCGGGTTCGATCGGCAGCGGTTCGCCCTCGGGATCTTCGATGCTCTTGGGGTTCCGCAGATACACGTGACCGAGCTCGAACAACCGGACACCCTCGTTTCGTCGGGCCTGGTTCGAGGCCACGGCCTTGACGAGGCCGGGCAACAACGAGGTGCGCAGGATCGACTCTTCGTGAACGAGCGGATTGGCGAGGCCGATCGGTTCGTCGACGCTGCCGGCGGCCAGATGGTCGGCCGGCGACAGGAACGGCATCGGCATCGCTTCGTCGAATCCGATGCCGGCGAGGGCATGCCGAACCCGCCGACGACTCTTTTGCACGTGGCTGAGTCCGCCGGACTGTGCCGGACGAGGCACCCGGGTGCCCACCTTCTCGTAGCCGTGGTGCCGACCGATCTCTTCGATGACATCGACCTCGATGGTCGAGTCTGGTCGCCAGCTCGGGATGGCGACGCTCAGCGCGTCATCGCCCTCGGGCGTGTTGATGAATCCGATCGGCGTCAGCAGCCCGGCGATCTCCTCGGTGGTGAGGCTCGATCCGAGGAGTGCGTTCACGCGCTCGGTCCGAACCCGCACGACCGCGCGTTCGAGGGGGTTGCCGTCGACCACGACCGCACCGCTTGCCACGGTGGCGCCGCAGAGCTCGATCGCCAATTCGCAGAACCGGTCCAAGGCCCGCTCGACACCCTCGAAATCGACTCCTCGCTCGTAGCGGGTGGAGGCCTCAGAACGAAGGTTGAGTCGGCGTGAGGTTCGAGCAATCGGCATCCGGTCCCAGATGGCCGCTTCGAGCAGGACTCGGGTGGTCGAATCACCGATCTCGGTGGACGCTCCGCCCATGACACCGGCAAGGCCGATGACCTCGTCGGCCTGGTTCGTGATGACGCCGTCGGCGGTGGTCAGGGTCCGGGTCTTGTCATCGAGCGTTTCGATGGTCTCGCCCTCGGACGCCATGCGCACCCGAAGTGCGCCGTCGGGCACGGTGTCGAGATCGTAGGTGTGATTCGGCTGGCCGAGCTCGAGCATCACGTAGTTCGAGATGTCGACGATGGTGTTGATCGGCCGCATCCCGGCGGCTGTGAGGCGTGAGGCCATCCATTCAGGTGAGGTGCCGAGCGTGACGCCCTCGAGCACCCGGAAGCCGAAGCGACGACAGAAGTCGCCGTCGAGGATCTCGACCGAGCCGAGGGATGATGTTGCGACCGCTGATTCGGTGACCGTCGGGGTGGGCGGGGTGAAGTCGACGCCGAGCTTCGCTGCGAGGTCACGAGCAACACCGAGCACCGACAGCGCATCGGGGCGATTGCCCTCGACGTCGATGTCGAACAGGATGTCGCTGTCGAGGCCCAGCGCATCGGCGATGGGGGCTCCGAGCGCCAGCGTCGGATCGAGGATCATGATGCCATCGGCGTCGCCCGCGAGCTGGAGCTCGGCGGGCGAGCAGAGCATCCCGTTCGAGGTCTGGCCTCGAAGCTTCCGTTGGGCGATCTCCATGCCGCCGGGCATGGTGGTGCCGATCGTGGCCAGCGGCACCAGATCACCGACGGCCATGTTGAAGGCACCGCAGCAGATCTGGAGCGGCGTGCCATCACCGACGTCGACCTGGACCACCTGGATCCGGTCGGCTTCGGGGTGAGGCGCCAGCTCGAGCACCTTGGCGACGCGAATTCCGTCGAGGTCGGCACCGACGGTCGAGACCTCTTCGACGACCAGACCGAGGCCGGTCAGGGTGTCGGCCAGCATCGCGGGGTCACCCTCGATCGGGGCGAACTGCTGCATCCAGGACAGGAGAACCTTCATTGATGAACTTTCCGAGCGTGGGAGGTGAATGATGTCGATGCGCCTGGGCGATCAGAACTGGCCGAGGAACCGGACGTCGTTGCTGAACATGTCGCGAAGGTCGGTGACGCCGAACTTCATGAGCGCCAGGCGGTCGATGCCGAAACCGAAGGCGAAGCCCGAGTACTCCTCGGGGTCGATCCCACCGGCACGCAGCACGTTGGGATGCACCATGCCGCAGCCGCCCATCTCGAGCCAGGAGCCATCGGGCTGCTGGATGTCGAACTCGGCCGACGGCTCGGTGAACGGGAAGTAGTTGGGTCGCAGGCGAGAGCGGAATCCTGGCCCGAAGTAGGCCGAGGTGAAGGCTTCGATGGTGCCGGCCAGATCGGCGAGCGAGATCCCCTTGTCGACGACCAGACCCTCGATCTGATGGAACACCGGCATGTGCGTGGCGTCGGCGGTGTCACGACGGAACACTCGACCGGGCGCCACGATGTAGATCGGCGGCTTCTGGCCCAACATCGTGCGGGCCTGGACCGGAGACGTGTGGGTTCGCAGCAGGGTCGATCCCGGCGCTCCGTAGTCGACGTAGAGCGTGTCGAACCCGTCACGAGCCGGGTGACCCGGCGGAATGTTCAAGGCATCGAAGTTGTGCCAGTCGGTCTCGACCTCGGGCCCCTCGGCCACCCGGAAACCCATTCCGACGAAGACGTCTTCCAACGCTTCCCACGCCTGACTGACGATGTGGAGGTGCCCGACCGGCAACTCGCCGGTGACCTCGCTCAGGTCCATGCGTTCGGCTTCGAGACGGACTGCGAGTTCGGCAGCCGTCAACTCGACACGACGAGTCTCGATTGCCGCCTCGATCGCCACCCGAGCATCGTTCAGTGCCCGCCCGGCGTCACGCCGCTCGTCGGCAGGCAACGAACCCAACTGCTTCTTCGCCGCCGACAGCGGGGCGGTCTTGCCCAACACGCGAGCTTCGACCTCTCGCAGATCCTCGGTCGAGGCTGCGGCTCCGGCCGACGCGACAGCATCACTGATCAGGGCTTCGACATCATCCAACATCTTCACACCTTGCCGTTGGTGGACAGAACTGTCCATCGAGTTTCTTGGTCATACATCACTTCCTCCGCCGTTGCCGGAGTCCCTCGAACGCCAGCAGCGCACCGGCCACCCCCACGTTCAACGACTCGGTCGGGCCGTCGAACGGAATGATCACCGCAGCGTCGGACGCCTCGACCACCTCGGGCGACAGCCCGTGCGCCTCGTTGCCGAGCACGATGACGGCCCGTCCCAGATCGGCTTCCCACATCTCGACCGCTCCCGGAACCAGGGCCGCAGCGAGGATCGGACGGGACTGGGCCGACAGGACGGCCATCGTCTCGATGGCGTCAGGCGACTCGACGATGGGCGTGCGAAGCCAAGAACCCGCCGACGAGCGAACCACCTTCGGGTTCGACGGGTCGACACAGTTGCCTGCCAACACCAAACCGGCGCATCCCGATGCTTCGGCTGTTCTGATGAGCGTTCCCAGGTTTCCCGGGTCGCGGACATCGACGAGCAGGAGCACCGGCCGGTCGACGGCCAGCGATTCGAGCGACGCCGACGACTGTTCGACGATCGCAACGACTGGTTGCGGGCTCACGGTGTCGAGCGCCTTGTCGAGTACCCCAGGTTCGACGAGCGTCACCGCGATCGAGGCCTGATCGGCCCGCTGTTGCAGTTCCCGCTCGAGTGGGTTCTCGGTGTAGATCTCGCGGATACGGCCGATCGTGTCGTCGTTGCCGAGTGCCTCGGCGACGAGGGTCGGGCCTTCGACCAGGGCCACACCCTGAACGCGACGATCGCGCCGCTGCGTCGCAAGACGACGCAGGGCGCGAACGCGTGGATTGTTGGGTCCGAGGACCAGTTCCGAACGACTCATCGTTGCCGGCCCTCAGGGGCCGAACAGGCGATTCAGGCGGCGTCGGAGGTGGCGGCCACTCGGGCTGCGCCTGCAACCTCGACCAGCACCGAGAACGCAGCGGGATCGGTGATCGCCAATGCCGACAGGTTCTTGCGGTCGACCTCGATGTTGGCGGCCTTCAGGCCGGCGACGAACTTCGAGTACGAGGTGCCGTTCTGGCGACAACCAGCGTTGATGCGCTGGATCCACAGGCGACGGAAGTCGCCCTTACGGGCACGGCGGTCACGGTAGGCATAGTTGCCTGAGTGCATGACCTGTTCGTTGGCGGCGCGGAAGGAACGGCTCTTGTTGCCGTAGTAACCCTGCGCCCGCTCCAAAATTGTGCGGCGGCGCTTCTTCGAGTGAACGGCGCGCTTGACTCTGGCCATCGGGGGAATCTCCTTGAGTGAACGGGTTGCGTCGGGTGTTGACCGGCGACGCGGTGTCGGATGAGGGAACGAACTGGTGTCAGCTCGAGAGCAGACGCTTGATCTGCTTCATGTTGCTGTCGTCGACCAGTTCTGGTCCGCCCAGGCGGCGCTTGCGACGGCTCGACATCTTCGTGTTGAAGTGGTTCAAGCCGGCTTGACGGCGACGGATCTTGCCCGAGCCGGTGACCTTGAAGCGCTTCTTCGCGCCCTTGTGGGTCTTCATCTTGTTGTGAGACTTGTTGTTCGACACGTGGGGGACTCCTCGTTCGTCATCGAATGGGTGGGGCGATCGAAACCGGGCTCGGCGTGAGCCCGGTTCGAACGTGTCCACGCGCGCCCGGCACTGTCGCGCCAGGCACTTGAGTGGTTCAGGCTGTCTCGGAAGACGGCCCGTTGTCGGCAGATCCCTCGGATGAGGTCTCGGGAGCAGTGTTTCCGGGAGAAGTGTTCTCAGCGGAAGTGTCGGTCTTGGCCGACTTGCTCTGCCTACTTTGCTGTTTCTTCTTGTCGGGAGCGAGCACCATGGTCATGTTGCGACCATCGAGCCTCGGGTAGGCCTCGACCTTCCCGATTTCTTCGACGCGTACGGCGATGTTGTCGAGGATCTTGCGCCCCAATTCGGGGTGCGTGACCTCTCGGCCTCGGAACATGATGGTGATCTTGACCTTGTGACCTTCGTCGAGGAACTTCTCGACTTTCTTGGTCTTGGTTTCGAAATCACCGCCAGAGATCTTCGGCCGGTACTTCATCTCTTTGACCGTGATGTGGCTGGCCTTTTTGCGAGATTCCTTGGCCCGTTGGGCCGCCTCGTATTTGTACTTGCCGTAATCCATGATTCGGCAAACCGGCGGTCTCGCCTGATCCGCGACTTCGACGAGGTCGAGGTCGAGATCTCGGGCGAGATTCAGGGCTTCGGGTAAGGGCTTGATCCCGAGTTGATCGCCATTGGCGGCAATCACCCGGACTTCGCGAGCACGGATTCGATCGTTGATCCGTGGCTCCTGTGGCGCAGCTATTGCTGATCACTCCTCATGCAGGCGCAACTCCTCCTGGCGCTTGGGCGGGCGGCAACATCGCCGCAGGCCAGAGTCACGCAGGGAGCGAGTCTGACGAACAGACTCAATACCGACATGGACCCGGACTCACGGATTCGATGGTGAACCATCGAGGGCGGCCGGGTGGGGACTGGCCCACTTCGCTGTTTACCGTTCCATCGAAGAGGAAGCTCCGACGGACTCCACAAGAGTAGCAGCGATCAAGATCGTTCACTCCCTCTTCGGAGAACCCCTCGGTATCCTCTCGCAGATGAGCGATCCAGAAGCCACCACTCCCGCCGACGAACTCACCCCAGAGCAGCAGGAGCAGGCTCGGGCCATGGCCAAGGAACTCGCCGAGGCACGAGCCGAGATCCTCGAGGCCGACCCGACCGCCATCATCGCCAACCACGCCTTCGGCATCTACGAACTGGCGATGCTCCACATCACCAGCGACGATCCCGACATGAAGGCCGCCCGGTTGGCCGTCGACTCACTCGGTGCGCTGGTCGAAGGACTCAAGGGTCGACTCGACGAAGCAGAAGGTCCCCTCAACGAGGCACTCCACGGTGTGCGCCTGCTGTTCGTCGAACGCACGGCGGCGCTCAAGTCCGCAGCAGCCGACGGCGAGACCGAGACCGACACCTCCCCAGTGAACGACTGACCCGCAACAGGT
>RCMY010001714.1_pt1 | contig 20482 bp, 17 predicted proteins | sample 2041341 | NCBI WGS metagenome assembly RCMY01 (sample SAMN09708234, study PRJNA481090) | Marine sediment metagenome, whole genome shotgun sequencing project. | reverse complement strand
TGCTGGCTCGAACACTCTGCTGGCTCGAACACTCTGCTGGCTCGAGCACTCTGGCTGGCTTCGCCCCGTGGCCGGGCGTAGGTTGCCCGAGGTGACCACCACCACCGGCTCCGTCGCCACCAAGTTGGCCGCTGTCGGACTCTCCACGGCGGCGATCATCATCCCGCTGACCACCATGGTCTCGCACTCCTTCGCCCGCTCGACCTATCCGCTCCTCCTCCCTGCCATCAAGGACGACCTCCTGTCCTCCAACACCCAAGCGGGGTTCGGGGGAACGGCGATCTTCTTCGCGTACCTCCTCGGCGTGCTCGTCGTCACGCTCGCGTCTGGCGCCGTCGAGCCGGTGACGATCTTGCGAGTCGGACTCGTGGTGTCCGGGCTCGGGCTGGCCCTCATCGCCGTCGCTCCGACCTACCCCGTGCTCCTCGCCGGACTCGTGCTCTCCAGCGGCGGTGGTGCCGGTATCTGGATCACCGCTCCGTTGCTCGCCACATCCGGCGTCGCACGTCACCGACGGGGAGTCGCCATCGGCCTGCTCACCGGCTCGGTCGGGCTCGCCACCTCGGCAGTCGCGTTGGGGACACGGCTCGCTCGGAACGCCACCGATCAACCCCAGCTCTGGCGTCCCGTCTACCTCGTCGAGGCCGGCCTCACCGCGCTGATCATCACCGTGGTCGTCATCGCCCTGCGCACCCCACCCTCGGCAGGACTCGGACGAGGGCGGATCTCGCTCGCCGGTCTACGCGAGGTACCGGGGTGGAAGCCGATCACCCTCGCCTACGTGATGTTCGGAGCCGTCGCCGCAGGCTACACGTCTTTTCTCGCCGAGGCGTTGGAGGAAGACGGCGGCCTCAGCCGAAACGCCGTCGCGAACATCTACATCGGGCTCGGCCTGAGCTCCCTCATCGGTGCCCCGGTCGCCGGATGGATCTCCGACCGTGCCGGCCGCCGACGGGCCCTGATGGCCGTGATGATGATGATCATCACGGTGGCGACGACCGTGGCGCTCGTGACCGGCCCCGGCCTCGCACTCGTCGTCGTCACCTTGGGCGGCATGTGGTCGAGCTACCCGGCGCTGACGGCGACCTACATGCGCGACCACCTCGAGGACCGAGCCTTCGGTGCGGCCTACGGAACCATGACCATCTTCTACGGGCTGGCCGCTGTTCCGGCGCCGATCGTGGTCGGAGCACTCGCCGACTGGCGGGGCTCCTTCACCATCTCGTACCTCGGCGTGTCGATGCTGGCAGTGGTCGGATTGCTCGCCCTTCGCAAACTTCCGCCCGGAGACCGCCTCGCATGAAGATAGAAAAGATGCATGACGCTCGACGCCGCCCTCATCACTGCCCTGCATGAGATCGCAGCAGCTGGGGGCACGCTGCTCGTCGCCAGCGACTTCGATGGTGTGATCGCTCCCCTGGTCTCGGACCCCGCAGCCGTCATCGGGCTCCCCGAATCGTTGTCGGCACTCGACGAACTCTCGAAGCTGCCTGACACCGAGGTCGCCCTGGTCTCCGGGCGGTCACTTGCATTCCTCTCATCGGTCGACGGCCGACCGGCCGAAGCATGGCTGGCCGGTAGCCACGGGTCCGAGCTCGGCCACCGAGAACCCACCGAACTCGACGAGTCCAAGAAGCATCTCCTCGAATCGGTGACCAACGATCTGCGGAATCTGGCCAAGACCGCGCCCGGTTCGATCGTCGAGGAGAAGTCGGCCAGCGTGGCCTTCCACTACCGCAACGTCGATCCGAGCCTCACCGCCGAACTACGTACCACCGTGTTCGACGGACCCGGATCGATCCCCGGCATCGAGACGAAGCTGGGCAAGATGGTGATCGAACTCACCGTCTTCACCGCTCACAAGGGGACCGCCGTCGAAGCGCTACGCACCGACAGTGGAGCCGATCGGGTCGTCTACCTGGGCGACGACGTCACCGATGAAGACGCGTTCAAGGCCCTGGCTGCCGGCGACGTTGGCGTGAAGGTCGGCGACGGCTCGACCGCCGCCGGTTTCCGAGTGGCCGACCCCGAGGCGGTCATCCTCGTGCTCGAAACACTTCTCGAAGCCCGCCGACGCAACTGACCGGCGCGGCACACCAACCAGCGCTGCACGCGGCACACCAACCAGCGCTGCACGCGGCACACCAACCAGCGCTGCACGCGGCTCAACCCACCGGCGTCCCGGTGGGTTGAATCGCTGCGTCGATCCGTTCGACCTCGTTCAGGCTGCTTCTTGGAGCAGACGCTCTTGCTCGAGGTTGCGACGGCGGCGCTCGACGTTACGGCGCTTCCACGCCTTGGTCTTCCAATGCCGAGTTTTTGTCTTCTGCTTCGGCTTCACCCTCGGAGGGTGATCGAACTTGGGCCGAGTGAATACCTCGGCCTCTGGATCAGCAACGGTGTGCAATTCCTGGCTGGCACGATGCCGAGCTTTTCGGTGCTCTTTGGATCGGAGTTCCTTGTCGGGCCGGAGAAGAATCTCGTCGGCTTTTTCCGATCGGAGGGCATCGGCCCGATGGCGTGTACTCACAGGAACTCGCTCCTAACTGCCAGGCATTGCCTGACACTCCTGCCCTGGATCACCGAAGCGCTCAGGGCTTCACCGTTGTCGAATCGTTACTTTGTGTTCTGTATTTCCTTCGTGAATCGTGCGTGTTACGTCGATCAGTACTGGATTTGCCTGCCGACTGGCACGCCTTCAATTAACCACAAAACGCCGCCAGAGTAAATGATTCTTTGGCCCCAATCACGAACGAGCATCGCCAGAGGTGTGGCGATCTGTCACTCTTGGTGCTCCTTGTCGAACCATCGACACAAGAGGTCGATGGTCGGTCTAGCCGAACCGACCTTCGACGTAGTCCTGGGTCGCCTGCTCCTTGGGGTTGGAGAAGATGACGACGGTGTCGTCCATCTCGACCAGCTTGCCCGGCTTGCCGGTTCCCTCGATGCTGAAGAAGCCGGTGCGATCGCTGACCCGAGCCGCCTGCTGCATGTTGTGGGTCACGATGACGATGGTGAACTTCTCCTTGAGTTCCATCATCAGCGACTCGACCGCGAGGGTCGAGATCGGGTCGAGCGCAGAGCAGGGCTCGTCCATGAGGAGGACGTCGGGTTCGACGGCGATGGCGCGTGCGATGCACAACCGCTGCTGCTGACCGCCGGAGAGACCCGAGCCTGGCTTGTCGAGGCGGTCCTTCACCTCGTCCCAGAGGTTCGCACCGCGCAGCGACGACTCGACGAGGTCGTCGGCATCGGCCTTCTTGAGCCGCTTGGAGTTGAGCCGCTTGCCGGCCAACACGTTCTCTTCGATCGACATGGTGGGGAACGGATTCGGCCGCTGGAAGACCATTCCGACCTTGCGGCGAACAGCGACGGGATCGACACCCCTGCTGTAGAGGTCGACACCGTTGAGTGCGATCCGACCTTCGACACGAGCCCCGGCGATGACCTCGTGCATCCGGTTGATCGAGCGCAGGAACGTGGATTTTCCGCAGCCTGAAGGTCCGATGAGTGCCGTGATCGACCGCCCATGAATGTGCATGTTGATGTCTTCGACGGCCTTGAAGTCGCCGTAGTAGATATCGAGATTCTCGACATCGATACGGTTGTCGGGGCCGGCGCCTTCGCTGCCGGCGGCCTCGATGGTGATCTCGGATGGGGACCCGGCGGTCTCGGTCACGGTGATCTCCCGCGTGGCGTTGTTGGTGGAGGACGAAGTCGTCATCGGAGGCCCTTTGGTTTCAAGATGGTTGCCAGAATGCGAGCAATGGAGAAGAGCACGGCCACCACGATGATCAGCACCAGCGCAGCACCCCACGCACGATCGATCGAGAGCTCAGGCGGAAGTGTCGGTTGGCTGTAGCTGTAGTAGGCCTGCACCGGCAGTGTGGTCATGCGACCCGAGAAGGGATTCCAGTTGGTGTCTTGTGCCAGCCCGGCAGTGACCAGCAGCGGAGCGGTTTCACCGATCACCCGAGCGATCGCCAGCGTGGCGCCGGTGAGAATGCCACCGATCGATGTCGGCAACACGACCTTCGTGATCGTCTTCCACTTGGGAACTCCAAGGGCCAGCGACGCTTCCCGAAGCTCGTCTTGGACCAGACGCAGCATCTCTTCCGACGACCGAACCACAACGGGTGTCATGAGGACGGTGAGTGCGATCGCACCGGCGAGACCGGAGCGGGCACCCGAGCCCTGGAAGATCACGAACAACGAGTAGGCGAAGAGACCGGCGACGATCGAGGGAATCCCGGTCATGACGTCGACCATCATCGTGATCAACCTGCTGAGCCGGGAGTTGTCGCCGTATTCGACCAGGAAGACGGCCGTGAACAACCCGAACGGCACCGAGACGAGACTGGCGACCCCGGTGATGACCAGCGTGCCGATCAGGGCGTGTTTGATACCTCCGCCTTCACCGACGACGTTGCGCATGGTCTCGGTGAAGAACGTCGCATCCATGCGACCGCTTCCCCGGGTGAGCACGGTCCAGAACAGCGACACGAGCGGAATCATCACGAGGCCGAAGGCACCGATCACCGCAGCGGTGGCGACGCGGTCTTTGGCCTGTCGTGCACCCTCGACCGCCTTCGACACTCCGTAGAGGCCACCGAGGTACGTCGGGGCGGCGATGAGACCCGCCTTGACCGGATGGAAGCCACCGAGGGCGACGGCGGCCAACGAGCCGATCACCAGCGCTGCGGCGCCGAGGCCGAGCAGCGTTCCCTTGGGGAGCTTGCCCGACGTGAGGTCGTCGCCGGTGAATCCGATCATGTCGGGCGAGATGGTTGCGCTCATCCTGCTGCTCCTGAGAAACCGGCGTTCGCTATCCGACGAGCGAAGAAGTTGACGATGAAGGTGAGGCCGAAGAGCACCAGTCCGCTGGCGATCAGTCGGTTGACCTCGAGCCCCGACGATTCGGGGAACTTGAGGGCGATGTTGGCGGCGATGGTGTTGGGGTTCGAGACCGACACGAGGTTGGTCGAGATCAGGCCCGCGGTCGGCGAGAGGATGATGGCGACGGCCATCGTCTCGCCCAGCGCTCGACCGAGACCGAGCATGGCGCCCGAGATCACGCCGGCCCGCCCGTAGGGGATCACGGCTTGGCGGATCATCTCCCAGCGGGTCGCCCCGAGAGCGAGCGACGCCTCTTCGTGCAGCCTCGGGGTCTGCATGAAGACCTCCCGAGAGATCGCCGTGATGATCGGCAGGATCATGACGGCGAGCACCAGCGCCACCGTCATCATCGTGCGACCACTCGCCGCTGCCGGGCCCTTGAACAACGGGATGAATCCGGCGTTGCTCTCGAGCCACGGGTAGACGTTCTTGCCGAGCAGCGGGGCCAACACGTAGATGCCCCAGAGGCCGTAGACCACGCTCGGGATGGCGGCGAGCAGATCGACGAAGTAGCCGAGCGTGGAAGCCAACTTCTTCGGGGCGTAGTGACTCAGGAACAGAGCCACCGCCACCGCCAGCGGCGTGGCGATGAACAGGGCGAGCGCTGCGGCCCACACGGTGCCGAAGACGAGAGGCCACACGTATTCGAACAGGGTCTTGCCGTCGTCGAGCTGTGTCAGATCGTTGGTGAAGGCGGGGAGGGCCTCGGTCAACAAGAAGGTGGCAACCGCAGCAAGGGTGACCAGGATCAGCAGACCGGCGCCCTTGGAGAGACCACCGAAGACTCGATCGCCGAGGCGAGAGACTTGATCGAGTGTTCCAGAGGGGGAAGGTGTTTCGAGGGGGGAGGTCACCGTGACATCGCCTTTGTCGCCATGGGTGGGCACTGCTCTCTCATGGTGGTGGATGAATCCGGAATCGAGGTGTACACGACGTGAACACTTGGGCGCAGCGAGACGAACTCTCCCGCTGCGCCCGCAGTGGACGAGTCGATCAGCCGGCCGAGATGCGTTCGATGGTCGGTGCCATCAGTGCACGGAGCTCGTCGGAGATCGGGGCCGAACCGGCCGAGGCCGCAGCAGCGTCCTGACCTTCGGGCGACGCCACGTAGGTCATGAATGCCTTGACCAGCTCGGCGGTCGCGGCGTCCGGGTAGTCGAGGCAGATGATGTGATACGACACCAGGGCGATCGGGTAGACGCCCGACTCGGTCGTGTCACGAACGAGGTTGAACGTGAAGTCGAACTCGCTGGCCGACACCCGCTCCGAGACGTCGACGATCTTGGCTGCGGCCTCGGGGCTGTAGGCGACGAACTCGTCGCCGACCTGAACGGCTGCAGTGCCGAGGGAACCGACCTGTGACGCATCGGCATACCCGATCGAGCCTTCGCCTGCGCTCACGGCGGCGACGACACCTGAGGTGCCCTGGGCGCCTTCGCCGCCGACCTCGGGCCAGACCTCGATCGAGCCGAAGGTCCACACGGTGGGCTCGACTGCTGCGAGGTAGTCGGTGAAGTTGGCGCTGGTGCCGGACTCGTCGGAACGGTGCACCGGGTTGATCGTGAGATCGGGAAGATCCGCATCCGGGTTGGCGTCGGCGATGGCCGGATCGTTCCAGTTGGTGATCTCGCCGGCGAAGATGCCGGCGACGGCGGCCGTGGTGAGATTCAGCTCGGGAACGCTCGGCAGGTTGTAGGCCACGGCGATCGGTGAGATGTAGTGAGGCAGGTTGACGGCTCCCTCTTCACCGGCGCAGACGGCCTTCGAGGCCTCGATCTCTTCGTCGTTGATCGCTCGGTCGGAACCGGCGAAGTTGGAGCCGCCCTCGAGGAACTGCTCGCGACCGCCACCGGATCCGATGGGGTCGTACTCGACGGTGACGTCGGGGTTGGCGGTCTGGAAGCCGGCCTGCCAGCCCTGCATGGCGGCGCCCTGCGAGGATGCGCCGGCGCCGATCAGGGTGCCGGAAAGCGTCGAGTCTTCGTTGCCGGTCTCGGTGCTGTCCGATGCCGTGGTGTCGCTCGACGATTCGTCGCTGGTGCCGGTGTCATCAGCAGCGTCGGAGTCGCTTCCGCAGGCGCCGGCGGTCAGGGCCAGCGCTGCGAGGAGCGAAGTGATCTTCAAGAAGCGCCCCGATTGGGCACCCGTGGTCGTCATGTTGAACCTCTCCTAGGTCAATCGAATTCGTCAGGACCGGCCTGACAAAAGTGACGCTACGGGTCGCAGATGAACCGCCAGCAGGCCGAAGGTGAACATCAGGTACTGAACACGCAACGTTCAGGGATCGGTGCGGCGCTTGTCACGCCGACGCCCCTTGACAGCACCTCTCGGCGATGCGAGCAGCGTCGCCGGACCCAGCTGGAGGCGGCTCGCCCTGTCCAATAGGGTGCGGCCATGACCACCCCTGATGCGGCACGTTCCTCGAGCTCGACTTCCGTCGGTGGGACGCACCACGACGACTTCACAGAGGTGGCAGCCGAATTCGAACGCAACTTCGCCGAACGCGGCGAGGTCGGCGCATCGGTCGTGGTCATGGTCGACGGTGAACGCGTGGTCGACCATTGGGGCGGCGCAACCCAGACCCCACGAGACGGCGTCGAGGCTCCCGCGTGGCAGGCCGACACGCTCGTCACCGTGTTCTCGTGCACCAAGGCGGCCACCGCAGCCTGCCTCCACCTGCTGGCCGATCGTGGCGAGGTCGATCTCGATGCACCACTGGCCGACGTCTGGCCCGAGCTCCGAGCGGCGAACGTCCCGACGCAGGCACCGACCGCCGCCGACGGACGAGCGTCGATTCGCATGGCGCTCGACCACTCCCTCGGACTCCCCGCCATCCGACAGCCCATGGGCAAGCACGATTGCATCGACTGGGATGCCATGGTCGGCGCCCTCGAGGCAACCGAGCCGTGGTGGGTCCCGGGCGAGGAGAACGGCTATCACATGCTCACGTTCGGGTGGACCGTCGGTGAGATCGTTCGTCGGGTGTCGGGCATGAGCCTCGGCACGTTCTTCCGAACCCAGATCGCCGAGCCCCTGGGCGCCGACTTCCACATCGGACTCGATCGAGCCGAGCACCACCGAATGGCCAAGATCTCCGCCTGGCGGCCGGAGCCGGGGTGGACCTCGTCGTTCACCGAAGCGATCGTCGCCGACCGCGACGGCATCCAGGCCAAGGCCCTGCTGAACGGTGGAGGCTTCAACGCAAACGACCCCGAGGTCTGGCAGGCCGAAATCGGTGCTGCTGGCGGAACCGCCTCCGCTCGTGGACTGGCGACCTTCTACCGCCCGTTTGCCGCCGACGACAGCTCCCTCCTCTCCCCTGCCGCCATCGAGCGACTCTCGTCGTTGGCGACGGTCAGCGAGATCGACCGCACGTTGCTGATCCCGACCCGATTCGGCTTGGGGTACATGCTGTCGATGGACAACCACGACCGGCCCGCAGGAATGCGCGACTCGGCGATCCTCGGCAGTCAGGCCTTCGGGCATGCCGGCGCCGGCGGATCGATCGGGTTCGCCGACCCCGAGTGTGGGCTCAGCTTCGCCTATGTCATGAACAAACAGGGACCCGGCGTCCTCATCAACGAGCGGGGCCAATCGTTGGTCGACGCCACCTATCGGGCCCTCGGCTACGCCGAGACTGGCGCCGGCAGCTGGACCCGGTGACCTCATCTCGGGGCGAGCGCCCCGACAAGCTCCTCACGCTCGCCACCCTCCCCTATTACCTGGGCGGATTCCTCGGACCGTTCGGCACGCTGGTCGTCACCCCGATCTATCCCGAACTCGAAGCCAGCTTCGACGCCTCGCCCGAAGCCGTCACCTGGGGCTTCAGCGGTTACTTCATCCCGATGGCTCTCATGATGCTGGTCTCGGGAACCATCGGCGAACGGTACGGCCGTGCCCGCGTGATGCGCCTCACCTACTGGGGGTACGCGGTCGCCACGGTGCTCGTGATCATCGCCCCGTCGATCGGCTGGTTCATCGCCGCCCGAGTTCTCCAGGGGCTCGGCAACGCCTTCTTCACTCCCCTGATGCTGGCCGGCCTGGCCGACATCACCGAGCCCCGACGACTCGGACGCTCGATGGGGATCTACTCGAGTTTTCAGGCAGCCGGTGGTGCACTCTCACCGATCGCCGGCGGCCTCGCCGCTCGCTACGACTGGCGGTTGGCGTTCGTGGTGATCGCCGTCACGGCCCTCCTGCTCGGCTTCCGTCCCGCACCCGGCGAACCGAGGCCCGATGCGTCGGCTCCTCCGATCCGACCGCTGCTCACCCGGCGCATGGTGGTCCTCTGGATCACCGGGTTCGCCGCGGCAACCGGTCCGGTCGGCATCGGGGTCATCGTCGGGGTCGCCAGCCGAAAGGGACTCGATGCCTCCTCGACCCAGAGCGGGTTCCTCTTGCTGGCGGCCGGTGCCGGGGCCGCAGTCATGGGACCTCGCTGGGGCACCCTGCTCGACCGTGTCGGCATCCGAACGTTCTCGCTCGTCGGCACCGCAGCAGCCAGTCTGGTCGTCGCAACCCTCGGCTTCGCCGATTCGCTTCTGGCGCTCGCTGTCGCCTGGTTCGTCGGCGCATCGCTCGTGCCGGCGGTCGTCGTCGCCCTCACACACCTCGCAGCCAGCGCCGTGCCGTCGAATCGAGGCGGTGCCCTGTCGTCGGTCCTGGCGTTCCGGTTCCTCGGACACGCCGTTGGCCCGCTGATCTGGGTGCCGATCTACCTCGACCACCACCGGTTGGCCTTCATCGGTGCCGGTGCCCTCGGCATCATCAGCTTCCTCGGGTTTGCACTCGTCGCCGGCGACAGGCACGAAGAAGCGGCTGAGGCCCTGACCTGACGGGCGTGTGACCTGACGGGCGTGTGACCTGACGGGCGTCTGACCTGGCCGGCCCTCAGTCGAGACGTGACGCCAGCGCCGGTGTGAACGCCCGCACCCATGCACCGTAGCCCTCGTCGTTGGGGTGGAAGCCATCGGGAGCCGTCTTGCCTCGCCAACCGTTCATCTCGGCCGACACGTCGGCGAGCGCCAGACCAGCGGCAGCCACTTCGGACCGAATCACCCCGCTCAGCCGTCGGGCCATCATCGACCCCTGATCGGGAAGCGTCGCCATGATCGACTGCTCTGGCAGCTCGACGACCAGGCGACGGACCGCGCGTGATGGGCCCGAGAGACTGACCGTGCGGAGCAGATCGTTGCTGCCGACAGTGCAGGTGACCGCAACCGGGACGATGCCGAGCCCGGCCAAGATGCCCAGCTGACGATCGAGTACGTCGGCGATCTTGGCCCCCGACTTCGACAGATTCACGATGTCGACTCGTCCGGCGAAGTCGCCGGCAAGGCGTCCGACGTAGCCATCGTCGACCGACGACGCCCCGATGCCCTGGGCCAGCGAGTCGCCGAGGGCCACCACGAGTGGCAGCCCGGAGTCCAGGGCCACGAGGTTGCGTCGATGCCACTCGGCCGCGAATTCCGCGATCTGTTCGCCGGTACGCCGCACACCGGGGACGACCGTCCCGAGCGTGCGCACCAGCCGGCCCGGTCGAACGGGTTCGGGAGCGGCGAGGTATCCGGCAGACTCCATGGCTTCAGTATCGGCGGTGTATCGCCGTTCTGGAGGTCAGCGGTGACCGGGGGTCATATAGAACCACACGGGGTGGGGAGCACCCTGCTCCTTGATGACCGCACGAGCAGCGAGGATGGTCTTGCCTGCCTCGGTCTGCTCGAAGAACCATGCTTCGGCGGCCCGGCCACCGGGCGGAGGCCCGTCGACCAATTCGATCGCCGCCTCTTCGTAGTACGTACGGATGTCGTGGCAGATCGCCGTGGTGTTGCCACCGGGAATGCCTGCGTCCTTCCACGAGGCGCCCTTGGCGATGGCGTCGAACACGGCCAATGCCCCGGGGATGCCATCGGCATCGACCGAGCGCCCGACCGAGGTGACACCTCGTGCGGCAAGGGACCGGTCGAACGCCTTCCGAAGACCGTTGGCCTCGTCGACCGCCGGCGGAAGATCGGGATCGAACCGGGGCGGGAGCGAACAGGTCAGCGGAACTTCGTCGGAGGTGATCGATTCGGGATGATCGACCAACACCGGTCCCGACGGCTCGTCGAGGAGGGCAAAGGCGCGTGCCAACACATCGTGCTGGAAGTCTGGATCGGCCGGTTTGCCGAGTGGTCGACCGAGTGGGAAGTCGCAGAAGAGCGCCCGAGGAGGCGCAATGCGTTCGGCGACCGAGCGGGTCGAGGCGAGCGTGATCGTGGCGATTCCGGCGGCTTCGAAGACGTGGGCGAGCGTACTCACGGTACGCGTGCAGAGAGGTCAGACGGGGGTGAGCAACACGATGTCGACACCATCTCGGGCAAGTTCACCCGCTGCTCGGGGGCCGGAATCGAGTCGGATGGTCGCGACGTCGTCGGGCTGATTCCCGGCGAACGATGCGTGCCGCGGCGCCACCTTGCCGATCACGCCTCGGGCAGCCAACTCTTCGAGTCGGTCGATGGGATAGACCACGTTGACATCGATGGCGATGCCGGTCCGGTCGAAGTTCGGGCTCCAGTGCCCGAGCACGAGATCTCGTGCGTCGGACGGGAGCAGGCGATAGCTGGTGTCACCCGGTGCGAAGGCGACATCGCTGGTGCGATGCAGGGCCGACGACGTGACGATCGCAACCGTGGCCTCGCTCAACGGTTTGGGGGTGACCCAGGGGGTGGAATCGAAGGTGGGCACCGGGGTGGCATCGCCGAACATCCGCATCATCGCGTCGCCGTTCGGTGCCTCGCCGTTCGGTGCAGCGGCGTCTGTCGCCTCGTGGTCGTTCGTTGCCATGGATCTCCCCGTCTCGCCGGCAACCCCCTCGGTGGCCGACGACGACAGCTTCGTCGGACACGGCATTCGCTGGCAATTCGAACCCCCGATCGGCCCCGCCTCGGACACGGCGATCGAACTGATCTGGTGTTGAACGTCCCGAGCGTGCAGACTCACCCGATGGAATTCGATCTCGAACAGACTGATGCTCTTCTCTCGACCACCCGCGCCGTGCGCAAACGGCTGGACTTCGACAAGAACGTTCCCGACGATGTGATTCTCGAGTGCTTGCAGCTCGCGATCCAGGCCCCCACCGGCTCCAACCGCCAGGGATGGCGCTGGATGGTCGTGCGCGACCCCGAGAAGAAGGAAGCCCTCGCCGAGATCTACCGTCGTGTCGGTGGCGCCTACCTCGCCGAAGCAGCCAAGACCGCCGACGCCGGCACCCAGACCGGCCGGGTCATGGACTCTGCCAACTTCCTCGCCGAGAATCTCGGTCAGGTGCCGGTCATGGTCATTCCGTTGATCATCGGACGCATCGAGGAGCCCAGCACCAACGCAGCAGCCGGCCTCTTCGGCTCGATCATCCCCGCCATGTGGAGCTTCCAGCTCGCACTCCGCAGCCGTGGACTCGGCAGCTGCTATACCACCCTGCACCTCGGTGCCGAGGCCGAGGCCGCCGAGATCCTGGGCATTCCCGACCACATCAGCCAGGCCGGTCTGCTCCCGGTCGCCTACACCAAGGGCACCGACTTCAAGGCCGCCCAGCGGGCCCCGGTCGAAGAGATCACCTACCTCGACACCTACAAGAACCCCATCCGCTGATCCAAGCTGAGTCCCAGAGCGACACCACCACCCGTTCTGGAGGCGCTGAGCGACACAACGGTCGCCGTGAGTCTCCAGAACGGGGTGGAGTGTCGCTCTCGAACGTCGGGGATGACGGTCAGGCCGGTTTGCGGCCGACGGTTCGGGTCAGCGTCCCGGCGACGAACTCGACATTCTCGACGTCGACGAATCCCGCGGCCTCGAGGTAGCCGATGCACTCGGCGTCGGAGTGGGCCCGGCCCCCGCTCCCGTAGTTGAGCTCGGCGAGACCCCACAGCGCCGCATCGAGCGGACCGACGCCACTGGCATCGAGCGTCTCGCCGACCAGGTGCATCTCGCCACCGGGCTCGAGCGCGTCGAAGGTCTTCGCCACCACCTTGGCGATGTTCTTCGCGTCGTAGATCGGCAGGTTCGATGCCATCACCGCCACATCGCAGCCGGTCGGCAACGGGTCGTTGACGAAGTCGCCGCCGACCGTGTCGACTCGGTCGGCGACGCCGTTGAGCTCGAGGTACTCCTGCGTGACAACGGTGACCGGCGGCAGATCGAAGACCGTGGCACGAAGCCCGTCGAACGCCTGCACCGCGTTGATCGAATAGGCACCCGAGCCGCCCCCGATGTCGAGCAGCCGGGATCGGCCCGACAGATCGACCTGTCGGCAGAAGCGACGACCGGCGCCCATGCCGATGCTGTAGGTGGCCGAGTGATACTTCCGCGCCGCCTCGACCGTGAGGTCGTCGTACAGACCGAGCTCGCGTGGTGGCTTCGGATCGAGCAGTCGATCGGTCATCGAGAACCACGTCGGCACCTCGGGGCGAGTGAAGTTCATCCAGGCACCGGCGTACCGGTCACTTCCCTTGACGAGGAACTTCTCGCAATCGGCGGCGTTCACGATCTGCCGACCGCCATCGATGTCTCGGTACTCGAGCAGCCCCATGGCGAGGGCGACCGTGACCAGCCGTTCGGCGTTCAGTTCGCTCATGCCTGCGGCGGCCGCGATCGAAGGGATCGAGTCGGCGCCGTTCGACACATGGGTGAAGAGTTCGAGATCGATCGCGGCGTAGAACACCGCCGATTGGGTGTACGCCCTCGCCAGATGTTGCAGCCTGGTGGAATCCACTCGTTGTTCGCTCATGTCGGCTCCGTTCGTGTTGGTCAGTCCTGGGTGGTGCGGTAGTAGTCGGGTTTGCCGAGCGGCCAGTACTCGCCCCACACGTGTTCGCCACCGGTGACGTCGAGGTGGGTCGCGGTCACGAAGGCTCCCGAGGGTCCGGCGAGGTAGACGGCGGCCTGTGCGATGTCCCAGACATCGCCGAGGTGGCGCATCGGATTGTGGCCGAAGCTCGCCTTGGCCTCCGGCGGATAGTTCTTCAGGCCCTCGCTGGCGATCACGCCGACGCCGATCGAGTTCACTCGGATGTCGTATTGGGCCCACTCGACCGCAAGCGTCTTGGTGAGGGCGACGCCGCCGGCCCGGGCCGCCGCCGTGTGCGGCACACCGATCGAGCCCCGTCCCTGGATGGTGGAGATGTTGATGATGTCGCCCGGTCGTTCTTCGGCCGCCCAGCGTCGGGCCGACTCCTGCATCATGTACCAGGGGCCGTAGAGGTTGGTCTCGACGACTGCGTTCCATCCTTTGGGGGTGATGTCGAACGCGGGAGCGGCGAACTGACCGCCGGCGTTGTTGATCACGTGATCCAGGCGTCCGTGGCGTTCCCACACGGCGTCGATCGTCGCCCGGACGGCCTCGGGATCTCGGACCGTCATCGCGATGGTCTGACACTCGACTCCGATGGTCGACAGATTCTCCGCCAACGCATCGAGCGAGGATTCGGTGCGCCCGGTCGCCACGATCGTGGCCCCGAGTCGGCCGAACAACACCGACATGGCCTGGCCGATGCCACCGGCACCTCCGGTGATCAACACGACGTGATCAGTGAAGAGGCCATCTCGATAGACGGTGTCGAGCTCGCAGAGTTCGGCGAACGAGTGGCTGTGATAGGGATCGACGGCGCGCGTGGCCATGGTTCAGCTCCAGGTCGGATCGATGGGCCCGAGGGTTCCCACATGCTGCTCGATCGCTTCGGCTGCGTCGAGACAGCGGTCTTCGCGCCACTGGCTCGAGTACACCTGCACACCGACCGGCATGCCGTCGTCGATGCCGGTTGCCATGGCGACCACCGGGAGGCCCAACAGGTTGGCGGGGACGATGAACCCGAGGTAGTCCTCGAGCAGGGTGAGTTCGTTGCCTTCGACGATGTCGGCGCCGTGCTCGAACGGCTGACGGGTCCAGCCCGGTCCGACGATGACCGGCAGCTCCGCGAACATCTGAGCCCACAGGCGGAGCAGGCGATGCCGCTCGACGAACATCGACTGAGGAGGCAGGGCGCCGAAGTCGCACGAGTCGACCAACACCTGCAGCACTCGGATCTCGTCTCGTCCCATGATCGGATCGAGCAACGGAATGGTGGCGGCAAAGTCGAAGGCGAGGAGATGGCGCCACAGCTCACTCAGCCGGTCGATCTCCGGTGGCTCGACATCTTCGACACTCCATCCGGCCGCTTCCAGGCCGACCGCCGCGGCATCGAGCGCCGCCAGCTGACCGGCTTCGAGCTCGACCCCTGGAAGCGAACGCACGATGCCCGCGCGACGGGAGTAGTCCGGACCGACGACCGGCACGTCGGCGCTGCGCAGATCGAGCGGATGCGGGGGCGACAACACGCCCAGGAGGGTTCGAAGGTCGTCGACCGATCGTGCGAGCGGACCCTCGACCGACATCAGATGGCCGGAGATGCCCGGATCGAGCGGAGCGATCGACGGGGCGCGAGACACCCTGCCGAATCCGGGCTTCAGGCCCATGACGCCACAGCAGAGGGCCGGGTTGCGGATGGATCCGCCGATGTCGTTGCCCAGCCCGAAGGGCGCCATCCCCGAACCGACCACGGAACCCTCACCGCCGCTGGATCCTCCGGCGGTCAGGTCTCGGTTCCAGGGGTTGCGGGTGAGCCCACGGAAGGCGTTGTCGGTCGACACTCGGAGCCCGAGCTCGGGCATGTTCGTGCGTCCGATCGGGATCGCCCCGGCCGCCTTGACCCGCTCGACGGTGATTGCATCGCGAGGCGGGAACGCCTCGGCGAAGGCGGCCACGCCCTGGGTCGTCGCGAACCCGAGCAGGTCGATGTTCTCCTTGATCGTGAAGGGGACGCCGTGCAGCGGGCCGAGTCCGTTCCCGCCACCGGCACCGGCCCCGAAGCCCGGGTCTTCGTGTTCGGCGACGGCGATGTCGGCCGCATCGGCGGCCGCCAACGCAGCGTCGGCCATCTCGACGGTGATGGCGTTCAACCGAGGATTGACCTCGGCGATTCGCTCGAGGTGGGCCTCGACCACCTCACGGCTCGAGACCAGCTTGGTCTCGATGAGGTGCGCCAGGTCGGTCGCCGAGCGCTGCCACAGCCGTCGGGACGCGTCAGCTTCGTGTTCGGCACCCGACGCGTCGCTGTTCTCCACCATGCGACCGAACGCTAGTTCAACCCGCTCCATCGGGCCTCTCGACCGATCTGTCGGTTTTCTGGCCGATTACTGCGCCTCGGCTAGGGTCGCGATCGACGCTTGCACGAAACGGGGACCCATGACCTACGCACCGGATGACCGCATCTTCTACGACGCCGACAGCCACATCATGGAGTTGCCGAACTTCTTGATCGACTACGCCGACGCATCGATCAAGGACCGCCTTCGTCCCGTCAGCTACTCGGCCTCGCTCGTCACCGACGAAGAAGTCGCCGACATCGTCGCCAACGGCGGCCACCACAGCGTCGAGCACATCGAGGCACAGATCGATCTCGGTGATCGCCTCATCGCCGAGTCAAAAGAGATCCAGGCGCTCGGAGCCTTCGATCGTGGCGACCGATCGACCGCACTCGACATGCTCGGCTTCGCCAGGCAACTGGTCTTCGCCACCCACTCGGTGGCCACACCGTTCTCGGGAAGCAAGACCATGGATGACGACCTTCGGTACGGCTCGGCTCGAGCGCACAACCGGGCGATGTCCGATTTCTGTGCCGACGACGACCGTCTCATGGCCGTCGCGGTCGCCCCGTTGGACAACCCCGAACTCGCCCTGGCCGAGGCCCAGTGGGCCATCGACTCAGGAGCCGAGGCCATCTGGGTTCCCCATCACCCCGCAGGTGATCACTCCCCCGGCCACGTCGACCTCTACCCCTTCTGGGATCTCCTCGCTTCGTCCGGCACCCCCTTCGTCTTGCACGTCGGTGGAGCCCCGCTCCAGCTCGATCCACGGTGGGCGAGCACCGGCCGGCCAGCGGCACGCGACTGGATGGGTGGCGGCGAGAACGTCCGAAGCAAAGACATGGCAGTCATGCACCACGGGCCCGAGACGTTCCTCTCGATCATGATGATGGACGGCGTGTTCGAGAAGAACCCCGACCTCCGTGGTGCAAGCGTCGAACTCGGTGCCGGTTGGGTTCCCGCCATGCTCGAGCGCCTCGACTGGGTCGTTCGCTCGTGGAGCAAGGTCGATCAGTACCTTGCGGCACTCGAACGCACCCCGACCGAGACCTTCCGCTCACAGATGGGCTTCACGCCGTTCGTCTTCGAGAACGTCGGCATGCTCATCGAGCAGTCCCACGACGACCTCTACCTGTTCTCCAGCGACTATCCCCACGTCGAGGGAGGCCGTGATCCGATCGGCCGCTTCGAGAAGTCGCTCGCCGATCAGAGCGACGCCGCCAAGGACAACTTCTACGCCGAGAACTTCTGCAAGGTCTTTCCGGCGGCGAGGTTGGCCGCCGTCACGCAGTAACGGGCGTCATGCGGTCGGCGTCGAGCTGCACCGGAGCGAGCGCACCGACCGCTGGGCCCAGCAACGCCAGCAGCCCGGCACGAATCGGACCGGCCACCGAGTTCGCGTCGACCAGTTCGGAGACGACCACCTCGGGGAACAGCCGCAAGTTGCGGCGAAGCCCGTCGGCCAGTGAGCGCAGGTACGGCGCCAGCGCTCGGCCGGTGGTTCCGTCGATGATGATTCTCGTGGGATCGATCAGGGCGCTGAGGGCGACGATGCTGGAGATCACGTAGTCGAGCGTGTCGTCGACGACCGCCATGGCGACCGCATCACCGAGTTCGGCAGCATCCATCACGCCATGGACGGTGAGCGTCTGACTGGTCGCGGCATCGGGGTCGAAGTCGGGGTGGCTGGTCCACCGCTCGACGATGCCGTCGTCGTTGATGAAACGTTCGAGCGGGCCGCGCCCACCGGCGCGTCGGGAGTACAGCTTGTCGATGCTCGAGATCAGGAAGCCGATCTCGCCTGCGGCCCCGTGAGCACCGCGGAGCAGCGCACCACCGGAGAAGATCGCCGAACCGACGCTTTCGCCGATCGAGAACACGGCAAAGCTCTCGAGTGCCTCGGCCTGACCACACCAGTGGTGGGCGTAGGCACCGAGCGAGACCGCCTTCTCGACGATCAGGGCGACCTCGCCGCCGATGTCGAAATGCTGTTCGAACACCGGCACGAGTGAGACGTCGGTCCAGCCGAGGTTCGGGGCGTCGAGCGCCATCCCTGCCGCCGAGTCGACCAGTCCGGGCACGCCGATGGTCACCGCACGAACGGGGAGGTCCAACCCCTCTGCCCGACGCTTGGCCTCGCCGAGGACTCGGGCACAGGTCGAGCGCGCGGCCTCGCCGACCAGACGAGCATCGGCATCGTCGGGAACTCGGTCGATGCGATCGAGCACCGTGCCGCTGGCGTCGGCAACGACACCGACCACCGAACGGGCGTCGAAGCCGATCCCGATCAGGGCGCCGTACCCGGGGTTGTACTCCATGACCTCACCGGGCCGGCCGGCCCCGCCGTACTCGATGTGCCCCCGCACGACCTGTCCGGTGGACAGCAGGTGCTGGATGATTCGGGTGATGGTCGGGGACGACAATCCGGTCGCCCGAGCCAGATCGGCCCGGCTCATCGACGACTCGACAAGTGCCGCGAGAACCAGTGACCGGTTCATTTCGGAGACGTCTACTTGCGAGCGGGGAGGTGTGACCATGACCTGGCGGTTGACGGGGGCAGAGGAATCCTGGAGGCAACCCGGCGACACCGTAACAGCCAGTCGGTTCGATACATGCAGGAGCGCCACGGTGCAGCGACAGGAGGATCATCGACGCAGTCAGTCGCCGAAGACGATCACCGATCTGGCCTGGGCTCCCCCGCGCATCTTCTCGTAGCCCTCGTTGACCTCGTCGAGCGTGATCCGCTCGGCGATCAGTTCGTCGAGCAGCAAGCGGCCTTGCTGATAGAGGTCGACCATCTTGGGGAAGTCGGCAGCGATGTTCGACGACCCCATTCGTACGCCCTGGAGCTTCTTGCCGGTCAACGCGAAGCCCGCTCCAGCGACCTCGACATCGACCCCTGCGGGAAGGATGCCGATGAGGTAGGCGCCACCGCCGGCCGAAATCATGTCGAGCGCCTGCTGTGCGGTGGCCTTCAGCCCGATCGCCTCGAACGCGTGGTCGACACCCCGGCCTCCGGTGAGGGCCTTGACCGCTTCGACCGCGTCGCCGTCGTTGCCGTCGACCACGTGGGTGGCTCCGAAGCGCTCGGCGAGCTCGAGCTTGCTCGGCTGAAGATCGACCGCGATGATTCGCCCGGCTCCAGCCAGGGCAGCGCCCTGGATCACGTTCAGGCCGATACCTCCGCAGCCGACCACCACGACGGTCTCTCCCGGGCGGACACGGGCTTCGTTGATCGCAGCACCGACGCCGGTGACCACTGCGCAACCGATCAGGGCGGCCCGATCGAGTGGCATGTCCGGATCGATCACCACGACGCCGGATCGATGCAGCAACATCTGTTCGGCGAAGGCCCCGACGCCGGCCATCTGCATGATCGGCTGACCGTCGATGGAGATCCTCGGCGCATCGGACGAGCGGACACCGCTGTTTCGATACTCGCAGAGCCATGTCTTGCCGCGTGCACACCAGTGGCACGAGCCGCAGTACTGGGTCAGGCAGCCGATCACGTGATCACCGACGCCGACGCCGGTGACCCCGGAGCCGATGGCTTCCACGATGCCGGCGGCCTCGTGCCCCAGCACAGCGGGAAGTGGATGGGGATGGTCTCCGGTGATGATGTGGAGATCACTGTGACAGAGCCCCGAGCCGATGACCCTCACCCGCACCTCGTCGGCGGCCGGGTCGTCGAGCACGACCTCTTCGATGGTCATGGCGTCACTCGGTGTACGAAGAACGGCGGCCTTGATGGTGTTGGGCATGAGATGATTCCTGGGTCAGAAGCTGGCGACGTTCACCATCCTGCTCCGTCCGGCCGTTGCCGTCGATTGGTCCGCGTGGATCTGATCTACACCGACCAACCGCCGTCGTTGGCCAAGAACTGTCCGGTCATGAACCCGCTGGTGCCGTCGAGGAAGGCCGCACACATCGCGGCGCACTCGGCAAGCCCGCCGAGCCTGCCCATGGGAACCTGTTTCTCGACCTTGACCCGCACGTCGGGATCGGTTGCTCCCGATGCTTCGAGGAAGCCGGGGAAATCGATGAAGTTCGTGCCGAGTGAGTTCACCTGCACCCCCTTCGGCGCGATCTCGGCCGCAACATTGCGAACGAGGTGATTGGCAGCCGCGCGCACCGACGAATACAGCGGGGCGCCGGGTGTCGTGCGAGCCCCGCTCGCGCTGGTGATCATCAGGACCTGACCCTGCTCACGCTCGACCATCGGCGGCACCACGGCGCGGAGGAAGTGATAGGGCGCCTCGAGACAGCCCTTGGTCGCTCGGGCCAGATCGTCGGCACTGGAGTTGAGGAATCGGCCGATCACGATTGCGCCGGTGAAGGCGGTTGCCGCATCGATGTGGCCGAACCGGTCGAGCGCTGCGGCCACGAGACGGTCCGATGTCTCGGGATCGGAGAGGTCGGCGACATCGGA
>RCMY010001713.1_pt1 | contig 20495 bp, 17 predicted proteins | sample 2041341 | NCBI WGS metagenome assembly RCMY01 (sample SAMN09708234, study PRJNA481090) | Marine sediment metagenome, whole genome shotgun sequencing project. | reverse complement strand
GCTTGTTTGTTTGTTGTTATTCAGTTTTCAAGGATCGTGCTCAGGCTTCCGTTACTCCGAAAACCCCGCGGTACGAATGCCGCGATGAGCCGGCGAATATAATCGAACTCGTTCTGGCTGTCAACCATTAAACTTACTTTTTTAATTATTCATACCTATTTATTTCTAGCATTCATTTTCGGGATCACCGAGGATCATACAAACACTGGTGATATGCACGCAAAATACCAGCTTATAGTGGCATAAAGTAGAGATGCATTTGTAGTCAAAATAAAAAATCTAAACAATCACTGAGATCGTTTTTTAATCAGCCTTTCAATCAACGCACCAGGATCCAGGTCTTCCGGCTCTTTGATTACAGCCTCATCAGTTTCGGAAATGACCGGACTTTTCTGTGTTTTCTCCGTATTTGATGGGTTCTTCTGATTTACATCAGAAGGTGAAATCACCTGTGCGCTCTGCAAACTACTGGTTACGGTACGATCTTTTTCGTCCGCAGGTATCACGGCCCCCTTGTTAAACGGGTCAGGCACGATTGGTTTTTCCTCCGGAATATCAGGTCTATCGTCCACTGATACCGCGCTGACTGGTTTCACCTTTTCAACCAGAGGCTCCTCGGCAGTCAATGCCTCTTGGGCACCTTCATCTGCAACCATTGTCTTGGGACTTGTGCTGACTCCTTGGGTTGAGGCTTTTTCCCGGTCCGGTTTTGGGGAGCTAGTGGCACTAAGTGTATTTACTGCACTCTCACCGCTGTGAAACTGAGCTTCATTGTTATTATCACGGGAAAAAAGATTTCGGTATCCTCCCGAATACACCATGTATGTAATAATGAAAACTGCCATCGCGATCAGAACGACAGTACTGATTGTTTTCCAGCCCTTTCTGGAGCTAGCTTCTTGTATTCGTTCAGGGGGGCTTTCTTCTAGATTTTCCGAATCAGCATTAGCAACAGATTGTAGAGACTTGCTCTTCTTATTTTTAGAAAAATCCTGTGAAAGAAGATCCCTTGCACACTCTTTTACTATCTCGCCGGTTATGGTTTTTTTGTTTTCGCCGAACCCCAACAGCAGAGAGTGATCACATATGATATTTACACTGCGAGGGAATCCGCCGGAGAATTCATAGACATTGCGGATCGCATCAGGGCTGAAGATATCTTCTTTTGCACCGGCGATTTGAAGCCGGTGCCGTATAAATTCACCGGTTTCAAACAAATCGAGAGGCTCAATGACATATTTGAGAGAGATTCTTTGACGCAGGGCCCTGTTTTTATGTTCTAGCAGAACATCATTAAACTCGCTCTGGCCTACAAAAAAAATGCTGAGTAATTTTGTTTCCTGTTTTTCAATATTGGACAGTTGTCTGACTTCTTCAAGTAGAGCAGGGCTCAAACGCTGAGCCTCATCAATAATCAGCAGGTTTTTTTTACCGGCGGCATGGGCACTGTTTAGAAAATGGTCAAAATGGATTAAAAATTCGTCCTTACTCACAAACTTTTTTTCCATGCCGAAGGCATGGGAGACATAATTCATGAAGTCGATTACTTCCATTCCGGGATCCGGAACCTTGGCCACAATGACTTCGTCACCCAAGCTGTTTATCAGCGCATTGATAAGTGTCGTTTTACCGGTACCGGCATCGCCGGTTAGAAGAATAATTCCTTGATTTCCGAGATTTCCATACTTCAGGATAGCAAGAGCTTCTTTGTGCTTTTCCCCGAGCCAGAGGAAACTCGGGTCAGTACTGACCTGAAAAGGTTTTTTATGGAGCCCATAATAGGAAAGATACATTGTACTCTATTCACTCCTTTACTGATGTTTCTTAAAGGTAGGTTTATAATATTCCTGACCCTGGCGTGCGATAATAAAGCCGGCATAAGTGCCTAGTTGGTCACTGAAAAGAGTGACAGACTTTTTCAAGAGCATGGCACGTAGTGAGCAGTCATTGCCATTTATGATATTGTGGGTGAAAATTTTCTCTCAGCCAATCCAGCCAACAACGAAACTTTACTCCAGTAAATTGTATACGGCTTGAGCATACAAATTAACAAAAATTGCGTCAACACATTCCCCAGAAGTGGCTCCGATGCAAAACCGACATGTGGTGTTCTAAGTAATATCTAACAAGCAATCAAGAATTGTCGGCTCAGGTCTGAATGTATCCATCTCTGGGTATTTCTTACTACGTCATTACATTGAGTCATGCTCAAACACATACCCCAACGAGCGTCTACTTTTAAAGTATTTTGGTTTTTTGGGGTGTTGCTCGAAGTAGCGCCGGAAACGGACGATGTAGTTGTCGACGGTGCGGGTCGATGTCCCCTTGCTGTAGCCCCAGCCGATTTCCAGTAATCTGCTGCGGGACAGGGGTTTTCCTTTGTTGACGATAAAGAGTTTGAGTAATTTGATTTCCTGCTCAGTCAATTGGATGGTACCTGCGCAACACTCGGCCTGACCGCTGGAGAAATCAATAGTATTGGCGCCAAAGTGGTACAAGTTCTGTTGCTTCGTGTGTGTTTTCAGGGAGTCGTCCTGTTCATGCAGCCACTGATCCCGGGTCAAAAGACGGTTGACCCGCAGCAGGAATTCTTCGAGGCTGAAGGGTTTGGTCATATAGTCATCGACTCCAACGAGAAACCCATCGACTCTGTCGGCGGTATCTACCTTGGCCGACAGGATCAGGATGGGCAGTCTTTCATCCTCCAGGCGAATATTTTTCAGAATTTGCATGCCGTCGATGCCGGGTAACATCAGGTCGAGCACGATCAAATGGGGGCACCACTGCTTCCAGGACTCCAGGCCTTCGATGCCGTTCTGCGCGACCTTCACCTCATGGCCCTGCAGGCTCAAGTTCAACTCGATGCCTTCGGCGATATGGCGGTCGTCTTCTATAATTAAGATGCGCTTCTTGACCATTGTATTCACTTGCTTCCTCTTGTTCCTAGAAGAGTGGGATCCTGCCTGGGTAAAGAAAGGGTGAATTGTGCCCCTTTTCCTCTCCCGTCGCTCTGGGCGGTTATCTTACCTTTGTGGAATTTGGCCACCTGCTCGACCATATAGAGGCCCAGGCCGGTTCCCCCGACATGATGTGAATCCGCTCGCTCGATTTGATAAAATTTCTGGAAGATCTTCTTGCTCTGGGATTTGTCCAAACCTATCCCGTTATCGGCAAAGCAGATCAATACATATTTTTCCGTTTGACTGAAGGTAATGGTAATCCGTGGACAATCGTTTTCATTGTGTCTGGTCCCATTGGACAGCAGGTTCATCAGCAGCATCTGAAAAAGTGCCTGGTTTATCGCACAATAATAACACTTTTTGGGCTGCTGCTGCATGACGATCTCACTGCCGCGAAATAATTGTCCATTCTTTCGGTAAAATTCCTCTACCTCTTCAACGAGATCAACGACGATCACTTCTCCACTAAAAATCTTGGCTTCGATCCGGGCCAGATGGAGGATGCCGTTAATGTTATCGGAGAGCCGTTCGACATCCGCCAGCATATACTCCAGATACTTCAACTGCTTGTCTCTTGGCAGTTCATGCTTGATGAAGGTCTCCAGGTAAAGGCGGAGGGATGTCGTTGGAGTCTTCAACTCATGGGTAAAGCTGTTGATGAAATTGTACTGTGACCGATAGAGGGCCAGGGTTTTTCGCTGATAGATAAAGATAATGAAAATGCCAAGCAGGATGATCCCGACCAGAATCGACAGGACCATGATCACCACCCAGGTCTGCCAGGATTCGAACTGATTCGGATCAAGATTGGTCTTCTCAATGACCGCCTTGAGGCCGGAACTGACCTCAACATACCAGTAAATATACAAAAAAAGGGAAAGGCCGAGGGCAATTATGGAAAAGACAAAGATAGCGATAGGATGAAGAAACCAGATGGAACGTTTCATTACTTCCTGCTGTTTTGTAAAAGAATTGTCATTTTTCTGCCCTGACTATCTTCCGTCAAATTAATGGGTTACTCTACCTCTAACAACTTTTTCTGATTCTTTCCTTCAAAGAGGTATGTCAATGGTAAACAGTCATCCCGTCCATCATCTCGGTACTAAAGCACGGGTTTTATTGACCAGTGTTTTTGGTCCGTATGCCCAGGACGATGAATATGGCAGCAGCGCAATTAACCCGATGGAACTGTACCATAATCAAGTCACCCGCGTACAGGGGGTTTTCTCCCTGCGCATGTTTCACCGATCATTTGGTTTGTTGATGATCAAGGAAAACATCGAAGCACCCTGTACCCTTTTGGACTTTCCGGATCTAGAGCGTTTCATCGATACCATTCGCTCTAATCAGTACCATATAATAGGCATCAGCTCCATTATTCCCAATGTGAACAAGGTGAAGAAAATGTGCGAATTGATCCGCACCTATCAGCCGGGTGCAACCATTGTGGTCGGCGGCCATATCAGCAATATGGATGGGATCGATGATATAATCGAGACGGATCATATCGTCCGGGGGGACGGTATAGAGTGGTTCCGTCAATATCTGGGACAGGACATGGCCAAACCGGTAAAGCATCCGGCCGTGGCTTCGGCCTTTGGTGTAAGGATTCTGGGCCAAAATTTGTCTGAAAAGCCAGGAGATACTGCTGCTATCGTGGTACCCTCGGTTGGCTGCCCCATGGGTTGCAATTTTTGCTCAACCTCAGCCCTGTTTGGCGGTAAGGGAAAATTTAAAAATTTTTATGAAAGTGGGGAAGAGCTTTATGGCGTAATGGCCGATCTTGAAGAAAAACTCAAAGTAAGCTCCTTTTTTATTCTTGATGAAAACTTTCTCCTCCATCAAAAAAGGGCATTAAGTCTGCTCGAACAGATGAAAGAACATAACAAGAGCTGGGCCCTCTATGTCTTTAGTTCAGCTAAAGTTCTGCGCTCCTATCGGATGGATCAACTCGTCGATCTCGGTATTTCCTGGGTCTGGATGGGACTCGAGGGAAAACAAAGCCAGTATGCAAAACTTGCGGGCATTGAAACAAGATCACTCATTAAAGACCTGCAAGACCATGGTATACGGGTTCTTGGCTCATCGATCATCGGCCTTGAGGAACATACTCCGGAAAATATCGATCAGGTCATCGACTATGCAGTCTCACATGCAACCGATTTCCACCAGTTCATGCTTTATACTGCCAATCAAGGGACTCCCCTCTATGCCGAGTTAAAGAAAAAGGGGGCTTTATTGCCGCCGGAGGAATTTAAGGTTTCCGACAGCCATGGTCAGTTCCGTTTCAACCATCGTCACCCGCATATCCCGGCAGGCGCGGAAGAGAAAATACTGGTGAATGCCTTTGAGCGGGACTTCAAGGTCAATGGTCCCAGCCTCTCCCGTCTTATCCGGACGATCCTCAAGGGCTGGCAGCGTTACCAATCCCATCCGGATAGCCGGATACGAAACCGTTACCTCATAGATGTCAAACCGTTGCGCACCATGTATGCAGGCGCCGTCTGGGCCATGAAAAAGTGGTATCGGCATGACAAGGTTTTGCATCAGCAGCTTGCCGATCTTCTGAAAGATATCTACACCACCTTGGGCTGGAAACCTCGACTGGTGGCCCCCGTGGCTGGTCGATATATCTATTGGACAATGAAAAAGGAAGAAAAGCGGGTTGCCGCCGGCTGGACTCTTGAGCCAAGGACTTTTTTTGAAAAAAATCAGGCTGCACTGGCCTTAGCAGAAGTGACCGCCAACAAAGGCCTTGCGGGGCCTCTCTGCGCACCAAAAATTATGCAGGATCTTGCTTCTCATAAATCATTGCCATTGTCCACTTCTTCCCGGTAACAAGCATCGTCTTTTCTGGGCAATGGCTACATCCATTGCCCAGAAAAGACGGAGAAGCGAAATACGCAGGTTTTTTTGGTTTACGGCTCTTTCTGATTCGTAAAATTTATTCCCCAGAAAATCATGGAGAGCAACGCGTGTGGGTTTGGCGAGTGGTTTTGTTTACCTGCTTGTAGTCTCTGTTGCCACTTACAGCTTATCAAGAAGTATTTGTCCTGCTTGTACTGCCTGCTTGCGCCAGTGCCGCCAATAACTCTCCGTTTGTTGCTCGCGTAAACAACGTAAATAACGGACCCGTTGCGCAGCATTAAGATGTTCGTGAATCAATGGGAGGAGACCTTCCTCGATATTGTAAACCATTTTTTCAGGGGCAAGACACACAGGGACGATGCATTCTGCCGGTAGGTTCAACTCTTTGGATATTGCCAGGCAAGCCTGTCGGATATTGCGTGCTTTGGCGTTATCTGGTAGTAAAATTTGATAAGGCGGCTGCCATTCACGTACAGGACGTAAGCGGTCGATATGCGTAGCCACTGCAATAATAACAGGTAGGGTTTGGGCTGGACATTCTTGCTGGAAGTAATGGCGAATAGCTTGCAGTTGTTGTGCATCCATATGGCGGGCAGCCTGGGTTGCATTACAAACAACTATTATGACATCAATATTTTTCCATTCCCTTTTAAGTGCAACAAGGTTCTTATCGTTCAATACGCCGCCATAACCGGCGCTATCTAATATGATTGCTTGTTGCAAACCATCACGTTCGAGTACGTAAGGTGTTATGCCTGAGGTCGTGGGCAAGATTCCTGACGCACATTTTATTTCGCCAAACAAAGCGTTAATCAAGCTTGACTTGCCGCTGCTGACTTGGCCTAAAACGAGGAACCGAAGTGGTTCAATGGATTGGTCCCCGGCCAGGCTTGCGGATATATCCTTTTTTGAGGCAGAGCTTAAACGCTCCGTTGGGACGATATCATCCAGGGTTAATTGTCCACTGTAGAGTTCTATCGCGTAATAACCGAGCTTTTTAATGTAAGCGTTGATCAGGCGATTCGATATTTCAGAGGTAATGGTATTCAGCCCTTTGCTGAATAATAAGCCGCGAGCATGGGTCATCGCTGCACCCGGCCAATTAAAGAGCCAATTCCCAACATTGAAAATAGATTTGAGATTATTGATGGAATCAAGAGCCTGCCTGGCGCGCAAAAAATCACCGACCCGAACCGCATGGCTACCCGGAATTTTATCGAGTACTTCATGCTGAATATCATTACAAACCAACATGATCAGCTTAAGCAAATACGGGAGCGGAAACTCCAGAAGAGGACGCTTTGAATCGGCATGGAAATGTCTGGCAACCAGCGTCAATACTTCATTCGTCAGTTGCAGGACCTTGCTCATGTCGGTCAACAAATTGGCTTCTTTTTGCCAACGCTCGCCTAATGTCTCAATTTCCGGCCAAATCGACTGGGCATTGTCCGGCCAGTTCGGATTGGGCTGCATTGAAAATGTATCTATGAACACTGGCTTATTGGTATGTCTTCGCCAGTGCACTAAGCAATAAGTCAGTGCAAAACTTGCTGATAGAATTGCTATGCCCTGATAAAGCCAATCGTGCTGCCAGAGCCAGTAACCGCCCAAAACCAGTAATGCGAGCCAAGGCAACAAAAACACTCCAGAGACTATGATTCCAAAGCGTGTTACAGGTACTGGCATAGCTTAGTCCTTATTGCTGAGATATTGACGTGCCTTGCTAAAGGCTTCCTTGTATGCTTGTTTTAAGTTCTCTTGATCTGGCATTGCGCCGCGTTTAACACCATATAAATAAATGCAAAAGACCTTACCGAGTGCATACGTCATTGCACCTGCACCTGCACCCGCCACCGCCCAGCCGTACACAGGGATAAATTTTAACAGTTCTCGTCCTAAGAGCCCTATTCCAACACTTGTGCCCATTAATGCAGTAAATTCGGTATAAAGCTTGCCGGTCAGTTCCAGGCCATAAATTGAGGCAATACTATGGAATAACTTAGCTTGTACTGCCAACACCATGGGCAGTCCAGCCAGCGGTATCGCCCCCATTCCAGTATTAAGAAGAGCGTAGCCAACAATATGCGGATGGGCTTGCCGGGCGTGAAAATCCAGCAATTCTTTGTGTTGCTCAGTACCTCGCAAGAGACCGGTTATACTTGCTGGCAATAGAGTTTCAATGGTGTCCCACAAAGCATTTAAGCCATAATTCGTAGGCTCGAAGCCATCCTCAGGCAGCGTGAAGTCAAGGGGCACAAAATGTACTGGCAATGATTTGAACCAGTCGCGTTGATGCAGCAAAGCTTGTGCTAAGGCATGCGGCACTTGTGGCGGAAACGGTAATTGTTGATAAGCATAGGGTTGGATGTGTTCAGAATCAGTAGTAGGATATCCTTCGTGCAAAGTGGTTTGTACCACAACGATTGGCCAATCTGGATGTTGCTTATGAATAGTAAAAACGGCTGCAACCACTTCCGCCTGGTTCATATCCAAAGCCCGCATCACAACTATCAATAAATGCGCCTGCTTGGCACACCAGGCTAAATCTTCACTCGGATTGTACTCTGTTTCACCCAATCCTCGGGTGTCGAGAAAGCGTAGTATCGGATGGCTAGTCGATGGAAAATCATAAAACTTCGACCTCTTTGTGCATGCCTGAAAACCATTACCGATTTCAGCAGCATCACTCGCGGTCAGTGCCCGTATCAAGGAGGTCTTACCTGCTTGCGTTTTACCAAGTAACCAAAAAACTGGAATCGGCAAGCGCTGCTTCACCTCATCTATTTTGGCGTCCAGGCCGCATGCTTTTGGGGTAAGTATCGAATCTTTTAAATTTTCCCAGAATTTGTTGGTAATAAAATTCATTGTGCTTTCTTAGAAACCAAGTCTTTACCTGCCATTGAATTCCTCCACGGAAAATGAAAATATCATAGCAGAAGCTGGCAAGGCTGCCAATGCCTCGAATCAAGTTTCCGACAGAACATTTTTTTTCCCACACCCAGCTCTTCCCTGAAAAAGATGGCAGACAGCATCCTCCACAGATAAGCTGCCCCGAGATACCCCAACTCCTTGAAAACTTCCTTAGTTCTTGCATATTTCTTACGCATTCCCGGAATAGCTTACTATGCAAGCCTCCGGGGCATCGTCCGAGCAACTCTCTAACCAGAAGTAACCACAAGGAGTGCAGCAAATGAATGAACAGACAGTATATAGAGTAATCGTGCTTTTGACCCTCTTGGTCCTGACACCAGTGGATGTTTTCGCGAAGAACAATGATAATCGAGGCAAACACAAGCAGAGCTTTTCTTTAGTTGATACAGGACAGGCAGCCTGTTACGACAATGCAGGGATAGAAATTCCTTGTCCCGAGAGAGGAGAAGCCCTCTACGGGCAAGATGCCCAGTTTGCAGGACAAGAATCAAATTATACCGATACTGGCGATGGTACGGTCACAGACAATGTTACCGGGCTGGTGTGGCAACAATTTCCATCCGACCTGCCAATGAACTGGGCGGACGCTCAGGATTATTGTGAGATATTGTCGTTGGCCGAAAGTGATAACTGGCGTACCCCAAACCTGAAAGAGCTCTTTTCTATCAGCGATTTTATAATTGGCTGGCCCTATATCAATACTGAGTACTTTGGTCTGGTCAACGCGCCAGAATTCAAGCAACAACAATACTGGTCGAGCAATTATTATGAGGTTGGTACCACCCATGGTGGCGCACCTTCTGCAATAGGAGTAAATCATGGAACAGGACACATCAAGGCGTACCCCGATGGGAGCGACGGAAGTCCGATGGCCGGAAAATATGTGCGCTGTGTCCAGGGCAGGGAATATGGTATCAATACATTCGTTACGAGACAAGTTGGCACCGTCACCGATAAAGCAACCGGCTTAATGTGGACGCAAGAAGACAGCCAAGTAGCTCTTGATTGGCAGGAAGCCCTTGCCTTTGCTGCGCAAAAAAACGCGGAAAATTATATGGGGTACCGAGACTGGCGTGTACCTAATATCAAAGAGCTGCAATCTATTGTCGATTACTCAGGGGTGTATCCTGCTATTGATTCACGCTATTTTCAGATTACCGATATAGATTCATATTTCTGGTCAAGCACATCAGCCTACTTTGGTCCCCAGAGTCCTGAGCATTTTTATGCGTGGTACGTTGCCTTTGGCTATGCCGTGGGGCCCGACGGTGAAGATATGCACGGGGCGGGTGCGGTGCGATTCGACACCAAAGTAGCAGGAGGACCGGCAGGCGAAGAGCCGGAACGTATTTACAATTATGTCCGCCTTGTACGTGATGCCGGCAAGTAGAGTAGATAAGGCAAACAGAAGGAACAGAACATGCTCAAGTGCCTGCAACAATATTTGATCATGAGCATGAAATGCTGAACTCTACGTATCCACTTCTATTAAAAAATCAGAAATCAAAGACCAACTCATGTCTGAAATATTAGCACTACGCCAAAAAAATGCTGAATTCCAGCAAATGGAACAGCGCTGCCACAAGGTCGAGGCCGCACTCAAGAGCATGCAAGCAAGAAACCAGCTTCTGGGTGACTGTGCTCCGCTGGGTATATTTATCATAAATGCTCAGGGTTATATAACGTATATTAACCGGAAAATGCAGGAGATATTTCCCTGGCCTTCCGGCAATGACTCCACAGCCATAAACCTCACAGAAAGACAGACCCTCATTGCCTTGGACATCTTTGCCGATGTTACGCAGTGTATAGCAGAACAGAAATCGCATATTGCTGAACGTGCTTATAGCGACCACCAGGGTGCCAGCATCCATTTGCGCTACCATCTCAATCCAATACCTGGAGCCCATGATACCGAAATCGAAGTTATGGCCATGGTCGAAGACTGTACCGATCTGAAAAGGACCGAGAAGGCGCTCAAAGAGAGTGAGAAGCGATATCGTCAGCTGTATCAGTCTGCACCCATTGCGATGATCGAAAGGGATGTTACTCTGCTGAAGACGCATCTTGAACAATTGCATGAATCAGGAGTTTCTGATCTTGAAAAATACCTGGAACAAAATCCGAACCAGATACACCATTGCTGGTCACTCATAAAGACCGTCGACCACAATCCGGCTTTTGTTAAGCTCATGGGTCTCGATAATTATTCGAAACCAGGCGATATTTTTCCGCAAACCGATTCAAATATTTTCAGGGAAATGGCACGGGAAATCATTGTAGCGATTGCCCAGAGAAAAAATGAAAATGAACGGGAATTGACACTTGTCACAGCCAGTGGTGAAGAAAAATATATCCTGGGGAAATCGATGGTTGTCTCTGGCTATGAGAAAGGCATGGAGCGGGTGGTGATTGCTCTCGTCGACATCTCTCAGCGCAAGAAGGCGGAAGAGGTCCTGCGAGAAAGCGAACGACACTTTAAAGATCAATCTTTTACCGATAATTTGACTGGTTTATTCAATCGACGTTATCTCTACCAGTCCCTTGATGGCTTGCTTGAAAGCGGTACAACTGATGGCACTCAACTCTCACTGATATTTATGGACTTGGACCACTTCAAACAGGTCGTTGACACTCATGGTCACCTCAACGGTAGTCGAGCCATCCGGGAAGTTGCACACACTATCAACAGTTGCTTGCAGGAGCCAGCTTATGCCGTAGCGTATGCTGGTGACGAATTTGTTGTGGTACTGCCAGGGCATGATCAAAACATGGCATTCCAGAAAGCAAATGATATCCGTGCCCGCATGGGCGATTCTGTTTATGTGCTTGACCAGAACATTGAGGTTCGCCTGCAGGCAAGTTTTGGGGTAGCAACTTTTCCGGAAGATGCAATGGACAGAGAAACGCTGCTAGCCGCTGCAGATAAAACGCTTTTTCACGTAAAGGATAATGGTAAAAACGGTATTGGGCAATTCAAGGATATAGAAGGATTACGATGAGACTGTCGCTAACAAGGCTAGAAAATACTTGTCATGATGAACCTGCAAGGACTCGGGCTTGAATTTTTTTTGGGTAAAGCCGTATCGGTCTCTCAACTGTAGTATAAGGAAATCATCGTCTATGGCAAACTGTACCGTCTGCGATTCCCGGAAGGGGAAACGCAAATGTAAAGCGACCGGGACTTTTATCTGCAGCTTGTGCTGTGGCGAATCCCGCACAGAGGCACAATGTGCTGGCTGCAGGATACGCGGGATCGCATCCGGGAAATGGTAACCGCCGACAAGTCAAACGACCAGTTTGCGAGTAAAATTATCCGCCACGAACTCGACCGCTTAACCTGACACCCCACAAAGGGGATACTCTGTTTAGTCCCCCCTTGAGGGGATAAGTACCTTGAGACAGATTGACTTCTTGCAAAAAAACAAGAATTCAATCTGTAAGGTATTCAAAGGCATCTCAACAAATCGCGACACGGATTGTCCTATTGCAAACCGGTACATGTACTATGCATGGTAACAAAGGCCAATCCATTAATGAGCAGGTAGAAGAGACCATGCTACGGATTGGCTTTTGCTTGCTTTTGCCTTGAGCGAAAACGACCAATGAAGATGGCGCTCAACTCTCAATGCTGTTATTTACTTGGCGATGCGTGGTGGTGGCTCATTTCGTTCTGCTTAAAGAACTTCTTCACCGTTCTGAAAAACCGTCCTATCATGAGAATGAGCTCTTCATCATGCAAGTGATGACATTTTCTGCAAAGTACATCCATTTCTTCCAGGGTTAGGCTTTTAGGTTCATAGTTTTCAGGTCTCTCTTTGATGGCTTGATTGGTGAGGTTCATATTACTCTCCTTTATCGATTATCGATAATGTGAACTACATGATCATATAGCGTTTTTGCAAACGCAGCCTATATCAATCGCACTTCCTCTCGCAATGAGATATTTCCCGATAGTGTGATGCTAAATAACGTGCCGAATTTTCGCGGTGGTTTCTTGCAAAAGCCCTAACCATACTCCTCTTTATATATTATCGATAATATCTGATTGATATATCTTTGTCAAGTATTGATCACCGAGTTGCAAAAAGTTGTTTACTGCCACAGAATCTCGTTGGGAGAAGGGAGAATCATTTGACCCGGAAGACGCTGCTGACGCAGATCTCAAAAGTCAACAGAGCTTTATAGTGGATTGACTGATATGGGAGTCAGATATACTCTCTATGAATCTTTACTGAAGATACCTGCAGTAAGGGCAAATAATCTATTCAACCCAAGGAGGAAATAATGAGCGAAAACCTTTATGAAAAGATTGGAGGAGAAAAGGCTGTTGATGCGGCAGTGGATATCTTTTACCAGAAGGTGCTGGCCGATTCTCGTATCAATCAGTTTTTTGAGGGGGTCGAGATGGTTAAACAGGGCAGGATGCAGAAGAACTTCCTCACCTTCGCGTTTGGCGGTCCGCATAAATACGATGGTCGTAACATGCGAGCGGCTCACAGCAAGCTGGTTGCCAAGGGGCTTAACGAGAAGCATTTCGACGCGGTAGCCGAGCATCTGACTGCTACCCTGCAGGAACTCGGGGTTGCCCAGGTTCTTATTGATGAAGTCGCAGTCGTTGCAGAAAGCGTGCGAAACGACGTGCTCTGCAACGATGTCTAACTCTCTTCGCAAAACAGCTCAATCCTTTCGGATACCATGCCATACTGGCCGATAACCAAAGATGTTTTTACTACAGATAGTAGCGGTTTTGGTTGTTCTACGATAACAGCAAGGTACATTATTGAGCTATGATGAGTCAGATTAGAGATGATATAGCATCATGGATGGCCGATCGGGCCAATAATGCGATTGAGCCAGGCTCAGTCTTGCCGGCCTTTGCTCCACCTTTGTTGGGATTTGCTGTGGGTGAAGATGAACTCTTCGCGTTTTTAAAGGCTGACATTGGTGCTGAGTTCTATTGGACGCCGGAGGAGGCCTTCTCCTTGGCGTTTCCTGGGGAGAAGGTGCGGGCAGAAGAGTTGAGTGTTATTGCCTGGATCTTACCGCAGACTGAGCATACCCGTCAGGCCCACAGGAAGGCTAAGGATGTGCCGAGTGTTGCCTGGAGCATGGCACGGCACTATGGCGAAAAGGTCAATGAAAAGCTTCGACTGCATGTTGTCGATCTGCTTTTGGCTGATGGCTACCAGGCCTTTGCGCCAACCTTGCTTCCCCAGTGGTCGAGGGCACTTTCTGCTCAATATGGATTTGCTTCTTGCTGGTCCGAACGTCATGCCGCACATGTCTGTGGCCTTGGCACTTTTGGGTTATCCGATGGCTTGATAACTCCTGCCGGTAAAGCTGTTCGGGTAGGTTCGGTCATTGTGCGTAAACGATTTGCACCTACCCCGAGAACGTATACGACCCATAATGAGTGGTGTTTGTTTCACTCCGGTGGCAAGTGTCTTGCCTGCGCAAAGCGCTGCCCTGCAGGAGCTATTTCCGAGGCAGGGCATGATAAGGTCAAATGCAAGGAATATATCCGTAACGTGACCGCCGTCCATGTAGAACAGGAACAGTTAGGTTTCAGGGTGAACAGCTGTGGGTTATGTCAGACCAAGGTGCCTTGTGAAGCCAGGAACCCGCTTGCAGGAAAGAAACGATAATAAATAAACTGCGATGCTCGATGCACCGCAGCTACAACAGGTTTCCCGGTACATTTATTGTGCACTGTCCGCCTTCCCCAGTTTCAGCACGAATGGAATGGCGAAAAAACCGATAATGGCACAGAGGATATAGGTCTTCTCAAGGCCAATCTGATCTCCAACAAACCCGACCACAACGACAACCGCCGAACGTGCGAGAAAGCTTATCATCATAAAGACGCCATTTGCTGAGGAAGAGCCGTCTGCGGAAAATTCCTGTATCATGGCCAGCATTACCGGTGTTGTAGAAAGCAGGGAAAAGCCAGTGAGGATCAGGAAAGGGAACTGGAGCCAACCGGAGCTATTGATAAAGAGCAAAAGTGAGATCGGCGCTATAACCAGGCAAAAGAGCAGCATTCTTTTTCTGCCAAAACGATCACTGAGCGGACCGACGGTCATGATTCCGGCTACTCCTGCCGCCTCGAATACAGAAAGAGACATTCCTGCAAGCCAGATATCGTTGGTTTCCTGAATGATGTACAAAGGAAGAAATGTGCCCATGGAAGCATGCATGAAGCCACGAAAAAGCACAATTGCCGAAAGTGGGCCCAGCAGTCCTCTCATCTCCATACAGGTTCTACGGATGGAGGGTGTCTCCTGGTGCTTTACCGCCAAAGGGATATCCTTAAATTTTACAAACATCACCAGTGATGCAATAATCCCAAAAAACATTACCGGGTAATATCCATCAAAACCCAGGACTGAAACCACCGCGATGATGGTAATGGGCCCTAGGGTTCGGGCAAGTTCGCCTCCTGTCATATAAAAACTCATCCCCCTGCCTGTTTTGTTGCCGGCAACCCGGTAAACCATTACCGGGGCGGGAACGTGAAAAAGTGACACGCTGATACCGGTAAAAAAAAGCAGGATCATCAGCACGCCGTAATGGGGGGCAAGCCCAAGAAGTGACATCGGGATAGCGGTGAGCATTGGGGCCAAAATGATGAAATATCTGACGCTGATACGGTCAGCAAGTTTTCCTATAAAAGGATTCAGCAGTGCAGGGATTTGCATAACAGTGGAAAGCAGACCGGCCTGGGTGAGAGAGAGTGAAAATTTCTCAATGATAAATGGCAGCAGCGGGGCAAGAAAGCTTGAATAGATGTCATGAATAAAGTGACACATTGAAAGCAGGAGGACTCTGCCTGTCTGAAACGTTCCGTCTTGCGGCTTTTCGTTACTTTTCGACATGGTAATCTCTGTTGAAATTGATAGTTTTTAAGTTAAATCATTGAGTCTCATTACAGTATCGGTCCTGAAAAGCCAGTATTAGTTTGCAGATACTTCAAGAAACATGGGGTCTGGAACATCTCAAAAAAATAAAGGTTTTGATCTAGGTCAATGCGATTCAATCTTCTGTGTTTTATGGTAAGGCGCATTAGCTATTATATAGCACCTAAAAATGCTCATAACCATACAGCAAATCAAAACAACAGGAGTGGGATATGTCAGAGTGCGGTTGCGGATGTACCAGTAATAATGGCGGGCCTTTTTCTAAAGGAAAAGAGCTGGTTGATTTTGTGTTTCATGCTCATGGAGGTACTGTGAGGGACCAGAAAATTCAGCAGGGCCCAATCGAAACGGTTTGCCAGGGTTGTAAGGCAACCTTTATCCTTGAAACGTATGTCGGAGTGTGTCCGGAATGTGGCGGCGTGCACGCAGTGGCGCCCATGAGTCCAACAGCAGAAAAAATCCAGTTTGCAGGTCGCGACTACACCTTACCGTGCTGAGCAGCTCGTGTGCCTTGGAGTGATAGTGGTAAAAAGCATAGAGACCATTGCGCCAACCAGCCGGCCAGCCGTGATCACTGAATATTTTTCAAAATGCTCCGGTACAATCTGGGCATCCTTCAGTGGGGATTTAAAAACCACCAGGGCAGATCTCAACTCTTGACCCCTTTTTTTTGTGTCTGGATCCCAGGCTCACATTTGCTGATGTGCTGCAGGCGTCAGTAATCGTTCCACATCGTGGCTGTACGAGGAGTGTGGCAGGGCTATAGTGGATAATAATTCAACAGACCACGCCTCTTTTTATTGTTATATAATTGATGATGGAGTATTATGCGCTTTGCGCTTATTTATTACCTGAAAACTAGGCGGAAGATAAGCACCAAGAAAAAAGAACAATTTATCAAGTCAACATCCATTTCATCCAGTTTTATCTTGAAACTGGATGAAATGAATTGTTTTAAACATAGAGGAGTGGGTATGAAGAAGAGATTTATAGCTGGCTTGGCTGTTGGGTTGCTGATGGTTGGGGGAGCTGGAATGGCGAATGCAAATTTGATTATAAATGGAAGCTTCGAAACTCCGGTATTGAAAGATAAGGCTTGGTCTGTTTATAAGAGTATTGATGGATGGCAAACTGTAAGTGGTCCGGGCATAGAGGTTCAGCGCAATATCGCTGGGACTTCTTATGATGGATTTCAGCATGTTGAACTTGACAGTTACTCCAATACAACAATGGCACAAAGTGTTGATACAATGAAGGATGCACTTTACACGCTTTCTTTCTATTACTCGGCACGCCCGGATGTTGCAGAAGCCAGTAATGGTATATCTGTAAGCTGGAATGGTGATCAGCTTGGATCCATTATCACCGGAATGACAATTGGCGACACAGATTGGACCCAATATAGCTATTCTGTTTTAGGAACAGGGGTACCCACGTCATTGACATTCGCTGCTGTTGGCAAAAGCGATAGCTTCGGTGGTTACCTTGATGCTGTCAGCTTAACAGCTGCCCCAGTTCCTGAACCGGCCACAATGCTGCTTTTAGGAGCAGGGCTTGTCGGCTTGGCTGGTATAGGTTATAGAAGAAAGAAAAAATAATCTTCAAGATTGCACAAGTAAGCCTCAAGGCAGGAGCGTCATTGCTCCTGCCTTTTTTTTGTCTTTAAAGAATAGGGGACAGACCACGTTTTTCTTTAAGAAGGCACTGACACATGATGCCCTTTTCTACGCAAGAATTTCCAAGGACCATCGTGAAGCTCTGTAAACGACTGCTTAAATCCGTCTTAATACTCTTTTGCCTCCTCTGTCTTGTTGCGACCATACAGACAGGCGCCGGCATCTATTTCTCCAAAAGTGAAGTGAAGCTTGAACCTGCCGATCTTGTCGTTGTCTTTCCAGGTGAAAAGTATCGCATTGAATCAGGCCTTGAAGTAGTAAAGAATGGCGCTGCCACGCACTTCATGGTGATAAGTACAACACAGGAGAAACTCCAAAAGTTATTAAGAAAGAACGAGGTGCCAAAAACCGTAACTGCCTTAGCCGGCGGCAAAAGCAGGTCTATCTTTGAAGATGTCTACCAGACAGCCAAAACGATAAAAGAGAACCATTTCAGCTCGGTAATCGTCGGGTAGTGTAATATTCTTTCTGTAAATTCTGTTCTGGCCTTGCTGAAAGCAGGCCATCGATTAACCTTTCGGAACCCAAAATATTCGCTAAAAATGTGGTCTGTCCCCTATTTTCCTTAATTATTACCTGGAAGCCAGGTGCGGGGGTAAGAACCAAGAGCAAAAAGCAACAATTTCTGAAGTCAACATCCGCCTTTTTCCAGAAATCCGATCGGATTTGTGGGGGAGTGAACGGAAAGGAGGAAATGCTGGCCGGCAATTTGTAGAATCAATCCCTGTCGGAAGACATGTGCTCTTGCCTAAGTTTTTGAAATATCACTGTATATTTATCAAGGCCGCTCAGCGTATATAATCGTGCTGGTTTGGAATGGAAATTGCTTGTAAAATGATTGAAGTATTTGCAAGATTTTAAATGTTTTTATGGCAGAAGTTACATCTTGAAACGGAATGAAATAAACTGTGGCTAGCGCAGAGGGGTAGTTATGAAAAAGAGATTTATAGCAGGCTTGGCTGTTGGGTTGCTGATGATTGGTGTAGCTGGAATGGCGAATGCGAATTTGATTAAAAATGGAAGCTTCGAAGCTCCGGCATTGAAAGATAAGACTTGGTCTGTTTATACGAGTATCTCTGGATGGGAAACTGTAACTGGTGCGGGCATAGAGATTCAGCGTAATGTCGCAGGGAGTTCTTATGATGGATTCCAGCATGTTGAGCTTGATAGTCGCAACAATAGCAAGATGGCACAAAGTGTTGATGCTACATTGAAAAACGCAAATTATACGCTTTCTTTCTATTACTCGCCACGCCCGAATGTTAACGCAGACAGTAATGGTATAGATGTGTTCTGGAATGGTGTTCAGCTTGGATCCACTATCACAGGAACCACAATTGGCGACACCTTTTGGAGCCAATATAGCTTTTCTGTTTTAGGAACAGGGGTGCCTACGTCATTGGCATTCGCTGCCGTTGGCAAAAACGATAGCTTCGGTGGTTACCTTGATGATGTTAGCTTAGTAGCTGCCCCGGTTCCTGAACCGGCCACAATGCTGCTTTTGGGCGTAGGTCTTGTCGGCTTGGCTGGTATAGGTTATAGAAACAAGAAAAAGTAATTTACAAGATTGCACAAGTCAACTTTAAGGCAGGAACGTCATTGTTCCTGCCTTATTTTTTTGTCTTTAAATCTGGGGATACAAGAAACTGCATTCATTTTTTTCTGTGGCACAACGGTGTCTGATAGAATCCTCAGCCCAATTGCCTTTGGTCAAAAAATATCAATGCAGAATGTTGAAGAGATGAAACAACAAGAGTGTAATCAGTCAAGGATACTCTATCCCCGGAGGTTATAGAGCACGTAGAATTATTGCAACTGGAGCAAAGTACCATTCGGGTGGCAGACTACCTTACACTACTTCCGTCACGTGAAGTCCTACGGGCCAAACTGCACCAATCAATCGAGCTGGCTGGAGCAAAGCTCGATATAAAAGAAAATAAAGAAGCCAAGTCCTGAAAATCGCCATTGCCGCAATATAGGCGAGAGATTAAAAGTAAAGGCTTGGTATGTTAAACAGCAGGATATTGTGAATGTGTTCATTAAAGACCCCGCATGTGGCTCGAACTGAGAAGACAAGGGACTGCTTACAATACTTTTTTTGCCCCTGAAAATGCATGTCTAAGCACCGAAAACATGTGTTTACTGAGACTAAACGATGAAGAATCAGTATGATAGCTTGGTCCGACCCCATGTTATTTGTTACCTAAAATCCGCCTGATAAGCTTGCGCCGGGCCAACAAAGAAAGGGGCTTTTATGAAAAAACGCAAACCTGAAAACATTAAAAAAGAAGATTGGGAAGCCGTTGAATCGCAGCCGCTATCCGATTCCTTTCTCTCTGGTATGAAGCCAGTACGAGAGACTCACCCGAACATACCCAAGCGGGTACGCGGTCTGCAAAAGTCGCCTCGGAAAGAGCCGGTTTGTTTGCGTTTGGACGCCAACATAATAGACGCCTTTCGGGCTACTGGTAGAGGTTGGCAATCTCGTGTGAATACGGCGTTGCATGAGTGGCTCAAAGAAAATAAGCAGGTGTGATCAGGCTTATTATCTATCTTTTTCGTCCTTGATTTTATCATTCAACTTCCGCCCCTGGTCGCGTAAATACTCTCCGACAAGGTGTTGGTACATACCGGTCGTATTCGGCGAGCTGTACCCCATTATTGACTGCAGGGCAGATAAATCGTAGAGCCGGCCACCGTCGCTGCCGTGCCGAATGAGTGCCGGAGCAGGTGATGATAGAGGTGTTTGTCGATTCCGGCCTTGGCAGCTGCTCGCAGCAGGGCCTTTCTGATCGGCAGATACGGCTTTTTGGATTTAACCAAAGCCCTCCAATAACCACCTCCATGTCCATATTTGTCCATAAAATCAATGTGGACAAATATGGACAAACGAAACAACAAAGGCGTCGTCTGATAACTGTAACTACCATGAAATACAATAACCCCCGGAACGGTACAGGATCATCGATTTCAAAGCAAACCTGGACTACTTTTCCATTGGCGATAAGAGAAAGTTCCAGCAGGCCCACCAATCATGGGTGGAAGAAGAGTTGAAAAGTAACCAATTGCAAAGAAACCGCCTCTGGAGTGAGGCAATTGCCATTGGAAACGAGGGTTTTATAGAAGATGTGCATCACCAG
>RCMY010001712.1_pt1 | contig 20496 bp, 17 predicted proteins | sample 2041341 | NCBI WGS metagenome assembly RCMY01 (sample SAMN09708234, study PRJNA481090) | Marine sediment metagenome, whole genome shotgun sequencing project. | reverse complement strand
GATTACAGCGAAGCCGCGACTTCGTATTGGCTTTGGAGGCTCAAGATGCAATACAGTTATCGCAAACTTATGTATAACGATGTGGGCTATAGGTGACACGGTGCTATTCGAGAAATTCGCCGGCACCGAAATCACGTTTGAAGGCCAAAAACTCGTTGCGCTGCGCGAAGACGATATTATTTGTGTCGTAATGGCGTAGTTATTGGCGACCGCGCTACACACGTTACGTTTGCATAAATCCGTGATACCAGGAGAGTTTTAATGACCGCAAAAGAAATAAAGTTTGGCAACGACGCGCGCCAGGCTATGACCGAGGGGGCTAATTTACTCGCCGAGGCAGTAAAGGCCACACTGGGCCCTAAGGGCAGGAACGTCGTCATCGACAAAAGCTTCGGCGGGCCATCGGTGACCAAGGACGGCGTGTCGGTAGCGAAAGAAATCGAACTGCCCGACAAGTTTCAAAATATGGGCGCGCAGATGCTCAAGGAAGTGGCAGCACACACATCAGACCTGGCCGGCGACGGCACAACCACCGCCACCGTACTGGCGCAGGCAATTTTTCAAGAAGGTGTCAAATCGCTGGCCGCAGGGATGAACCCAATGGATATCAAACGCGGTATCGACAAGACTTGTGAGCTCGCCGTGGCGAAGCTGCATGAGTTGGCGACGCCGTGCGAGACTAACAAGGCCATTGCCCAGGTGGGTACAATTTCCGCCAACGGTGACGCCGATATTGGCAATATTATCGCCGAGGCCATGGAGAAGGTAGGCAACGAAGGGGTTATTACGGTGGAAGAAGGCTCCGGCATGGACAACGAGCTGGAAGTGGTTGAGGGCATGCAGTTTGATCGCGGCTATTTGTCGCCTTACTTCATCAACAATCAAGACGCCATGCACACCGAATTCGAAGACGCCTATGTGCTGTTGTTCGATAAAAAAATCAGCAATATACGCGACATGCTGACACTGCTGGAAGAAATTGCGAAAACAGGAAAACCGCTGCTCATTGTTGCCGAGGACGTTGAAGGCGAAGCGCTGGCGACCCTGGTGGTGAATGCCATCCGCGGTATTATGAAACTGGGCGCGGTCAAAGCGCCCGGGTTTGGCGACCGGCGCAAAGACATGCTGGAAGATATTGCCATAGTGACCGGCGGCACCGTGATCGCGGAGGAAGTCGGTTTAACGCTGGAAAACGCGACGCTCGAACACCTGGGGCGTGCCAAGAAAATTATCGTCAGCAAGGAAAATACTACCATCGTCAGCGGCGCGGGTGATAAGAAGAGTATTGACGCGCGTGTTGCGTTAATCCGCAAACAAATAGCCGATACCAGCTCCGACTACGACAAGGAAAAACTGCAAGAGCGGCTGGCAAAACTGGCCGGCGGCGTTGCAGTCATTAAAATTGGCGCCGCCACCGAAGTCGCCATGAAGGAAAAGAAAGACCGGGTCGACGATGCCTTGCACGCCACCCGCGCGGCGGTGGAAGAGGGTGTGGTGCCTGGTGGCGGGGTAGCACTGATACGCGCCATGCAAGCCATTACTAAGGATCAGTTAAAAGGCGACAACGACGATCAGAACATCGGCATCAAGATCACGTTGGAGGCCATGCTGCGGCCGCTGCGGGAAATCATCAATAATGCCGGTGAGGATGCGTCGGTGGTGCTGAATGAAGTTAAAAAAGGCGAGGGAGCCTTCGGTTACAACGCGCAAACTGAAGAATATGGCGACATGATGGAAATGGGTATACTCGACCCCACCAAGGTCGTGCGCGTGGCGCTGCAAAATGCGGTGTCTATTGCCGGCCTGATGGTGACCACCGAGGCGATGATCGCCGACATACCCGAACCGGATCGAGCGCCCGCCATGCCGCCGCCCATGTACTAAAAAATAGGGGGGCTTTGAAATGGAGGAAATCGTGATGACATTGACTCAACAGGCCGAAGTAATGACTTAAGGAATCGCCGCCGCACTGTAATGTGCTGTTGGTGTTCCAACCGGCCGAGGAACGCAGTGGAGGGTCCCGCGTGGTTATTCGGGCGGGCTCTAAGCGCTTACCCGGTGACACGGCGCACGCGCCAGGCCGTAAGCTTGTTAGTGAGCTTTTGCCATATCTTGCTGTTGTTTTAATGAAAACGGAGTACAAGATTATGCGCCGTCGATGCCGTACCAAAGCGGTCGATTACCGGCGTTATGCCGGGCTCATCTGCCTTCTGAGCACGCTTATGCTGCTGCTGAGCGCCAGTGCAAGCTCTGCATTGGAAGACGATAAGGAACGGGCCTTCACCAGCGCACGTCAGAAAATGGTTCGCAACCAGATTAGGGGTGAGGGTATTGAGGACACCGCTGTTCTGAAGTCCCTGGCAGCGGTGCCCCGCCATCGCTTTGTGCCAAAGCGTCATCAGAAGCGCGCGTACGCCGATACCCCACTGCCCATAGGGCACGGGCAAACCATTTCCCAACCCTATATGGTCGCTGCCATGACGGAGTTGGTCCAGCCGCAGCCAGGCATGAAGGTATTGGAGATTGGCACCGGTTCCGGCTACCAGGCCGCCGTGCTGGCGCAGATCGTTGATCAAGTGTTTACCATTGAAATCATAAAACCTTTGGCCAGGCAGGCGAAGCAGCGCTTGCAACAGCAGGGGTATAAAAATATCGCGGTTAAACAAGGCGACGGCTACTTTGGCTGGGAGGAATTCGCGCCCTTCGATGCCATTGTCGTTACCGCGGCAGCAGAATATATTCCACCGCCGTTGCTCAAACAACTTAAAAAAGGCGGGCGAATGGTGATACCGGTGGGTTCGCCTTATTTTGTACAGCGGCTTATGCTGGTTGAAAAAAAATCGAGCGGCGAGGCGAGTAGCCGCAGCGTGATGGTGGTGAGTTTCGTACCGTTTACCCGAGCGAAATGAACCGCCGGCTGCATTTTTCACTGGTGCTGATTTCCATATCGCTGATCGCCTTTCAGCTTTCGCTGATGCAAATTCTATCCGTCGTGCAGTGGTACCACTTCGCTAGCATGACCATATCGGTGGCCTTGTTGGGCTTCGGTGCCGCCGGCACGGTGCTGGCCTTATTCCGTACCCAACTGTTGGATCGTGCTGGTACCGTACTCCCCGTGCTCATGTGCCTTTGTGCGCTGTTTATGTTGCTATCGGTGGCACTGGCGCAATACCTGTTTGGTGGCTTCGATGTGTACTTGCTGTTCGTCGATCCAACCCAATTTTGGCAACTGTTATTGACCCAATTAATACTGTTTTTGCCGATGTTTAGCGGCGCGCTGGCCATCGGACTGGTGTTTATCCTCCGCGTCGAAGCTATCGGCAGCTTGTATTTCGCTAACCTGCTGGGATCGGGTCTCGGTGGTCTCATTGCGGTGGGCAGTATGTGGCTCTTTACTCCCGCACGCTTGCCCGCGGTATGTTCACTATTCGCGCTCGTCGCGGGTCTGCTGTTAATCAGCAAACACCATAGGCGCTTACATTTACTGGTGCTCACGACGCTGGTGGTGATTTTTGCTGCCGCACTGTGGCCGGTGCCATTGCAGGTCTCGCAATACAAGGGGATTAGTCACGCGCTCGATTTGCCCGGTGCCGCTGTGCTGGCGGAGAAACCCAGCCCATATGGCCTGCTGCAATTGGTGAGCGCACCGGCCATGCGCGACGCGCCCGAACTCAGCCTTACCTTCACTGGCGAGGTACCTACGCAAAGCCTGATTTTCAATAACGGCGACTCCTTCGGCCCGCTGCTGGAGGCTAACGGTCAGGACGTGGCTCGCCTGCGGGATTACACCACCAAGGCCTTGCCATATGAATTGGCGCTACGCAAAAGGGTTCTGGTTTTACAGGCGGCTACCGGTGTGGATGCTATGCACGCCCTGCAGCACGATGCGAGCAGAATCGTTGCCGTGGAAGCGCATCGCGCCTTGCCGGCACTGTTAGCGGAACAGGGCGGCGCGGCCTTGATCGATGCAAGCAATGTAGCAATCGTCGGCATGGAACCGCGCACCTACCTGGCCCAGGATAAAACCGCGTACGATTTAATCGTATTGCCGGACGTTGGTTCGTTTGGCGGCAACGCGGGTTTGTCGGCTTTATCGCAGCAGTATCTGTTGACCACAGAGGCTTTCAGCGCCATGTGGCGGCATTTGAGCAGCGATGGCGTCATCACCGTGACCAGTTTCATGGATTACCCGGTGCGCAATCCCCTGCGGCTGGCGGCAACTCTCGTCGCTATGTTGCGTGATGCAGGAGTAGCGAAACCGGCCGACCATTTGGCTGCCGTACGCAATTGGGGCAGCATCACTTTCGTTGTCAAGCGCCAGCCGCTGACGGCGGACGACGCGCAAGCCATCCGCGGTTTTTGCCGGCGCTTGCAGTTTGACCCGGCACTACTACCGGGGATAGCGCAAGGCGAGCGCGCCCGCTACCACGCGCTGGGCGAGCCGGACTTTCTTGACAACCTTGATAAAATCGTTAGTGGAGAAAGTGACGCGCTCGTCGCGAATTATCCGTTCAGACTGCAGCCTGCGGACGATAATCGGCCGTATTTTTCCCAGTTCCTACGCTGGGACAGCCTGCCGTATCTCGCCAGGCTGCTGGGACAACGCAGCTTGCCGTTTGTGGAACTAGGCTACCTGGTGCAGGTGATCGCTTTCGTCCAACTGGCGCTCGCGGCCGTTTTGCTGATTCTACTGCCGTTGCTGCGGTTGGGCTGGTCGGGAGGCCGCAAACTTCAGACCTTCGGCTATTTCGGTGCGCTGGGGCTGGGGTATATGTTCTTTGAGATCGCGCTTTTACATCAATTGGTTTTTTATCTGGGCCAGCCGATACTCGCGGCGGCCGGCGCCATCGGCGCGATGCTGGTATTCTCGGGAGCAGGTAGCTATCTTTCCGGCCGCATGCCCCCATCGTTCGCCGCGCCACAATGGTTCACGCTATCAGTGGCGCTGGTGATCTTGCTGTACAGTTTTATGTTGCCAGAAGTATTGAGCAATACGGTGTCTTTTACAACGTCGATCAAGGTGCTACTGGTAATCCTGTTAATCGCACCGCCGGCACTGTTGATGGGATTTCCTTTTCCTACCGGGCTGCGCCGCCTGGCGCAGCGGCAAGAACCCCAAGTGCCCTGGGCCTGGGGAATTAACGGTTGCTTGTCGGTCGTTGCAACTCCACTGGCGGCTATCATTGCCGTCGAGGCGGGGTTCACATGGGTAATGCTGCTGGCGAGCGCGGCCTATGCGATTGCCGCCGTAGCTGCAAGCCAACACAAAAAATCACTTCGCCAAAACTAATCGAACATATACACGCAGAGGATGGGAATAAAAGTGATTAGCGTTCAATTTAATGACATTGTTGATCGGGACAAATGGGTTCAGAAGCTTATCGTGCTTATTGGCTCGTCTTGCCGCCGATAACGCTCTGGTCGCTTTGGGGCTTGAGACACGTCACCGCTAAACAGGATTGAACGACGAAATTGCAAAGTAACCTACAACACCGCAGGATTATATGGGATCGTCCAACGCCTTAAAAAGAAGCCTGTCGTTGCCGCTGCTTACGCTCTATGGTCTTGGCACTATTCTTGGCGCTGGCGTTTACGTATTGATTGGCGAAGTCGTCGGCAGGGCAGGGATGCTGGCGCCGTTGGCCTTTATATTTGCCGCAGTAGTCGCCGGATTAACCGCATTTTCTTATGCAGAACTGGCTGCCCGCTACCCTCGCAGCGCCGGTGAAGCGGTATACGTGCAAGCCGCCCTTCATTGGCAAGGCCTGGCTGCATTGGTTGGTTATGCCGTGATGCTGACCGGTATTGTCTCTGCTGCGACCATTGCCACCGGTTTTGTTGGCTACCTCGATGTGTTTGTCGAGTTACCCGACTGGGTATCGATTAGCTTGTTGGTGACTCTCCTCGCTTTGTTGGCGGCCTGGGGAATCGATATTTCGGCGCGAACGGCGGCGGTTATCACGTTGATTGAAGTCTCGGGTTTACTATTAGTTGTAGCCTTGGCGGGTAGCAGTTTGTCTTCTCTGCCCGCGCGGTTGCCAGAACTCCTGCCGGATGGAGGAACGGGTTGGCTGAGTATTGCGATAGGAGGTTTTCTGGCATTCTATGCGTATATCGGCTTCGAGGATATGGTCAATATGGCCGAGGAAGTGCGTGATCCGCAGCGCACTCTGCCGCGCGGCATCTTCCTGGCGTTGGGGCTATCCACCGCGCTGTATGTGGCAGTCGCTCTGGTCGCCGTGCTGGCGCTACCGGTGTCAGAACTCGCAAACAGTAAGGCACCCCTGGCCGATATCGTGCAACGCACCAGTGACCTGCCGCCAACCGTGATTGCTGCAATCAGCTTGCTCGCGGTTACCAATGGCGCGCTGGTGCAAATTATCATGGCGGCACGAGTCTTGTATGGCATGGGTTCACAGGGGCTGGGTCCGGCGCGTTTCGCCGACGTGAATCAGTCTACCCAAACACCGCTGTTGGCGACGGCAGTCGTTAGCGTGGCGGTGCTAGCGCTGGCGTTGTGGTTACCTTTGGTTAAGCTGGCAGAGATAACCAGCACGGTCATATTATTAGTATTTGTAGCGGTCAACCTGTCCCTGTGGAATATTAAGCGGCGTCAGCCGCCTGCTGCTGGCGCACCGAATTACCCGCGCTGGATACCTGTTACTGCTACGTTGATGTGTATAGGCTTGCTGACCATTCAACTGCAGACTATTTTTTAGACGGCTCTGTTTGCGGTTAGCCCTAAGTATAGCAATGGGTACCAGAAGAGCGTGTATCCAGATTGCTATATACGTTTACTGGGATCAAACGTGCATCGATCTCTATGCCGTGAGTATCTCGATCAGCGAGATGAGCCGATTCGTATCGATGGGTTTATGGAGAACTGTGCAGTTGTCGAGATTGGCCGCTTCGATTTCGTGTGCTGAAGTGTCGCCGGTCATGAGGATGGTAGGCAGATTGCCCACGGTGGCTCGCCGTAACCGCTGGATGAGTTCAACGCCGTTGTAGCCCGGAAGACGGTAGTCAGAGACGACGATATCCGGGCAGATGCCGGCTGCAATATGTGCCAGTGCAGCGTCGCCATTAAACGCACCGTGTGCTTGAATTCCTGCGAGCTCCAACAGCATCGTGGTTGCTTCGACAATGGCCGGATCATCGTCGACAATCAGCGCGATGGGCGCATGATCGCTACTAGTAAGCACAACTGCCGGCACGCGCGCTTCAGCTCGCGCGACCTCGTGACTGCCGAGCGGCACGTCGACAGAAAAAGTCGAGCCCTCACCAGGCACAGAGCAAACCTTGAGAGGATGCTCCAGCAACCCCGCAATGTGTTTGACGATGGATAGCCCCAGGCCCAAGCCCTTACGACGATCACGCACGGGGTTATCGAGTTGGTAATACTCCTCGAAAACTCTGTCCATCTCGTCTTTGGCTATGCCGATGCCGGTGTCACTGACGGCGATACGCGCACTACCATCGCCACACCTACAAGCGATCTGCACCACACCTTGTTCAGTGTAGCGAATCGCGTTGGTGACAAAATTCTCGATCACGCGCTCCAGCAGCACCGGGTCGCTATGCACGATGCAGTCGTCACCAATGCACTCCAGCCGCAATCCCTTTTCTTCGGCCTGTTGAACGTTGGCCGTGACGATCCGGTCGAGCAACTCCTGAATGCGAAGGTCACGCTTCTCCGCCGTGATCGAGCCCGCGTCGAGCTTGGAGATATCCAGCAGTGCATCGAGCAGCTCGCCCATCGCGGCTAGCGATTTGCCCATTTTATCGCCAACCTCCTGCAGCTTAGGTTGCTTGAGCTGGCGTGTTAACACAGACAAATACAGACTCAGTGTTTGCAGCGGTTGGCGTAAGTCGTGACTGGCGGCCGCCAGGAATCGAGATTTTGTTGCTGTGGCGCTCTCCGCTACCGCTTTGGCTTGTTCGAGCGCTTGTTCGTTCTGCTTGCGTTCTGTGATATCCCGAATTGCCGCCGCCACCAGTGTGCCGTCAGCCGTCTGAATCGGACTGAGGCTGACCTCTATCGGAATCTCCTTGCCCGTTTTTGTGACGGCGTATAAGTCCAGCCCTGCGCCCATCCCCCGCACCTTCGGGTTGGCGGCAAACTGTTTTCGGTGCGCTGGATGGCCGTCGCGGAAGCGTTCCGGGACCAGCGCTTCTACCGGCATGCCGCGCATTTCCTTTTGTGTGTAACCTAATAGATGGGTGGTTTGTGAGTTGGCCACTTCGACTGCGCCTGAGCCGTTGACGATGATGGTGGCATCGGGTGCCGATTCAAGGAATAAACGTGCTTGCGCGAGGGCTTCTTCGGTTTGTGTGCGTTGGGTGATGTCGAGAACGATGGCGGCGAACACCTGTCTGTCGTCGAACATTATGTGTTGCAGGTGTATCTCCGCCGGATAATGACCACCGTCCTTACGTCGATGCAGCGTCGTAAAAACTATTTTGTCCTTGCCGTTGTTGAGCAGTGGGCTAATCAACGCGGCGAACGTTTCCTCGGTGTGTTCCGGTTTAATATCCACCGGCGTCATACACCGCAATTCATCCAGGGTATAGCCGAGATTGCGGCATGCACCTTCGTTGACTTCGATGAAGCGCAAGGTGTCAGCATCGATGATGTAAATCTCGTTAAGTGATCGCTCGATAATGTTGTCAAAACTGGTGCGCCGAATGTCGGCCAACTTGCGTTGCGTAATATCGACGTGGGAAACCACGGCCCCGCCGAGTGTGCCTTTATACGGCGTCACCGTCATGGAAAACCAGCGTTTTTCGGTAGGCGAATGACACGGGTACTCAAGCTCGTATGTAGCGCGGGCACCACTCAGAACAGCGCGAATACCGTCGTGGGCGACCAGCGCTTCGTCTGCCCGGGGCCCATGGGCGGACCGGCAGACGTCAAGATAGCTTGTGCCAACGCCGCCCGCGAAAGCGTCGGGACCGCCATTTTCGCGGGCGAACGCAGACCAGGCTTCATTGACTGCAACAATGCTGCCGCTGGCATCCAGCACGGCGAGCTGCGACGGAATAGAGTTCAAAACAGCTTTGATCTCGTCCGGTTGCAATGCTCACTCCGTCTCAGTTTTTATTTTGCGGCTTATCGCTGGCGGTAAAGGGGCGCAAGGTGTAATGCGTCTGCATTACAGGCGTCTGGTCGAACATCCATCTACTTCCCGACAAGGTAACGGATGATGAGGTAACCAACGTTTCAGCAAGTCCCGGATTACGCGAGTTTACGCCTGTTTGACGTGGAATCAAGATAATGCCGTATGGGAATATTCAACAATTTCGAAGCATAGCCGTCACGGGCAGACGTAAGTTCGATCGTTACAGACCGGCGATGAACTGTTTGTCGGTCGGTGCCGTTTTTGGGTTGTAGAAACGATCTTCGCTGAGATCCATGTATAGATCCATCCCGGTGCTTACGGTGCCGTATATGCCCGGCAAACCCGAAGACGCATTACACCAGTACAGGTTAGCAAAAGGTGTTGCCGCCTTGAGACGCGATACGGTGTGCCGGGGTCGCATGGCTGAGCCGTACGCATTGCCATGCGGAGCAAGGCAAAAGTCTTCACTCGTAGTGGGTGAGCCGACGACTTTTATCGCAATATAGTCTTTCAGATCGGCAATATGGTGCTCCGCGACGAGGTCAATCATCTTGTCGGCAAGACTCATCTTCAGCTGCAAATACTCGTCGTAGTCATGCTCGGCCGCAGCCTTGAAAGGAGCATGCGGAGCGAACGTTCCAAGCTCCAGAATATGTCCGCCCGGTGGCGCAATTCCGCCTGCGTGAGAATGGGTGGTGGGGGTCGACATAAAGAACCAAGCGTGCTCAACGTCCAGCTTTTTTCCTGCCTCCCACATGGTATTCATGCCCCAGTCCAGGCAATGCCAGGTATTATGGTTGCCGAGGCCGTATTTGCCGGGATCGAAGCCCGGCTTGAGCCCGAGATAAACCATAACGCCGTTGTCAGAGTATGCGTAGCTGAGCGTGTTTCGATAGCGCCTGGGGAAGTGTTCCCAGCCAATCAGCCCGGCTGCCGCCTGCGGATCCATGTTGCAGATAAAGCGCTTTGCGGTGAAGGACTTGCCAGATGCAGTGGTCACGCCGGAGATTTCACCCGCAGCGCTGGAAAAGCCGCTGACCTGCTCTTCAAAATACACGTCTCCACCGTGGTCGGTTACAAAAGTGACCAGGCGCTCAATGTAGTACTTGAAATGTTTTGTCGGCGCATAGGCCCCGGTCCCATAACCGCCAAGCAACCCGATATAGAACAGTACCGACAGTTTATTCGGGGGCAGGAGCAGGTCACCTGCCTGCGCTGCGAGTATCGTCTGTGCCTCAAGCGAGACGCCGCAGGCATCAAACACATCCTGCACGGTCGCATTGCGATAGCGCAACAGGGTGGGAAATAGACGACGCTTCAGCAGATAGTCCCACCAGTGAATCTGGCGCGGCAAAGCGGCCATTTCTTTACGCATTGCGGTAACTATTCTGAAGAAATCAGCGAGTCCCGTCGTCTCTGGATAAGCCTCCTCAATATTGCGTTGCAGTGCCTGCCAGCCATACGGGATTTTGACGCGCTTGCCGTCGGGCATGATCATATGATCGTAACCCTGCGGGTCGAAAAGTTCGAACGTGATATCGTTGTCGAGGCCAAGGCGCTTTAAGAACTCGTAGATTCTCCCGCCTTTGCCGCAACCCCAGATATAGTGTACCTGTGCACAGAACGCATAATCGCCGATTGAGAATGTGTGCGCATACCCACCGGGCTTGTCGTGCGCCTCGAGCACGCAGACTTTGTTTCCCTGATTGGCAAGCAGCGTCGCGCAGGTCAGCGCGGCATTGCCACTACCAATAAACAGGTAGTCATAGTCGACGCCAGCCGCGTTGCGTTGTTGATAGCGCTCGTCCTGCGAGAATTTTTCTTGTTCGGATAGCGCGCCCGTGCTGTGCTTCTTCATCGTTGCATCATCGCCCGGCGACCCTTAAGTTGACCGTACCAGCCTACAGTGCAAGCATCGCGTGCTGTTGATGCAAATCAACAGGTGGCGAGGATTATTCCCGAAAAGTAGAATTCGCTAAAAAAGTCCAGGCCTATGCAGCCTTGTGACGACATTAATACTCTCGTTTTAGCAACTTGAGCAATCCGGCAAGGCTACGGGAATAGAGCACATCTTACTTCTTTGCCAGTATTAACGATCTCTTCGAAGATTCGGGCAGAGTTGCGACTGTGGACTGGCATGGTTAAAAAAAAAGTATCATGCAATACGCCGGCTAAATTGATTGCTATCAAGATTGTTTGCCGAACTTGCAGGAAAATGCGCTGTAACGATTAACGGATTGTAGGTAGAAAGGGGAGGGCGGTTATGCAATTCAGCGACTCGGTAGAGCAGCGCCATGAAATGGTCGAACACCAGATAAGGGCGCGTGGTGTACGCTCAAGGCTGGTGCTTGCAGCCATGCGCAAGGTGCCGCGCGAAGTATTTGTTCCCGAGGCTTTGCAGGAATTTGCGTATGCCGACACGCCGTTGCCAATCCCCGGCGGCCAGACGATTCCGCAACCTTATATTGTCGCGATAATGATTGAGGCGCTGGTCCTTGAGGGTGAGGAAAAGGTTCTCGAGGTCGGTGCCGGGTCGGGCTACGCAGCGGCCGTGTTGGCGGAGATCGCCGGGCAGGTGTACACGCTGGAATCGATAGCCGAGTTGGCGGCGCAAACCGCGGCTAGGCTTAACGAGCTCGGCTACCACAATGTTCATGCGTTGCATGCCGACGGTGCACGCGGTTGGCCTGAGCACGCACCGTATGACGCGATTCTAGTATCTGCTGGTGCAGCGGAAGTACCGCTAGCGCTGCGCGATCAATTGAAGCCCGGTGGGCGGTTGATTATGCCACTTGGTACCAACCCGCGGGCAGAAGAACTGGTTCGCGTTACCCGCCTGAGTGACAGCAGGTTCGTCACCGAAGATATTGCCGATGTGTGTTTAGTACCTTCGTTAGCAGCACAACGTGCAGCGAGAGGCGACGCGGTCCAAACAAATTCACCTGTGCCAGCGCAGCGCAAGAAAGATGACGCTGAAAACCTAAGCCGCGCAATTGCTGCGGCCTGCGAGCCGATCGATTCGATCTATACAGTCGACCTCGGCCCGCTGCTCGAACGTATCGGCGATGCGCGCGTGGTGTTGCTCGGCGAAGCCAGTCACGGCACGGCAGAGTTCTACCAAATGCGCGACCGCATTTCGCGCGAATTGATCACTAAAAAGAATTTTCGATTTGTCGCTATCGCAGGCGATTGGCCAGACGCGGCGCGTATCGACCACTATGTGCGGCACTTCGAGTATCCGCCGTCGGAATGGACTGCTTTTGCACGCTTTCCGATCTGGATGTGGCGCAATGTCGAATTTCGTGGCTTTATCGATTGGTTGCGCGCTTACAATGCGGATAGCATGCCGAAGTTAAGCGTCGCCATACACGGCCTGGACCTCTACAGCATGTATAGCTCTATTCGAGTGCTGCTGCAGTATCTTGAAGATGTCGATCCCAAAGCTGCCGCGCTGGCCCGTGCACGTTACAGCTGTTTAACCCCCTGGCAGTCAGACCCCGCGAGTTATGGCCGCGCCACGCTGAGCGGCGCGTATCGTAGCTGTGAAAATGAAGCAGTCGCCATGCTAATGGATATTATGCAGCGGCAGCAAAGGTACGCCGAGCACGACGGCGAACGATTTTTGGATGCCATGCAGAACGCCCGACTGATCGCCAATGCCGAACGCTACTACCGCACCATGTTCTATGGTTCACGGTCGTCGTGGAACCTGCGTGACAGCTATATGTTCGACACCTTGAAATCGCTGTTAGATTTTCACGGCATGCACAGCAAGGTCATTGTGTGGGCGCATAACTCCCATATAGGCGATGCGGCGTATACAGAAATGGCGGCACGTGGCGAACACAATATCGGCCAGCTATGCCGACAGGAATTCGGCGAGCGTGTCTACTCTATCGGCTTCGGCACCCATAGTGGCACGGTGGCAGCGGCATCCGATTGGGATGCGCCAATGGAGACAAAGACAGTTCGCCCGTCGCTTGCACAGAGTTACGAAAGCCTGTGTCACGCATCTGGCGTTGCCCAATTCCTGCTGCCTTTGCGCAAGAATTTAGCGCCGCCACTGCAAGAAGGCTTGTCGCAAGCGCGGCTGGAACGCGCCATTGGTGTGATTTACCGCCCTGAAACCGAGCTGGCCAGCCACTATTTCCAAGCCGTGCTACCGGCACAATTCGACGAGTATGTCTGGTTTGATAAGACTCGCGCGGTAACGGCATTGCAAGCAGAAATGCTGGAAGGTCTACCCGATACGTATCCGTTTGGAGTTTGATCAGTATGCAGCCGAACAACATGAGCTCCATTAATTAACCCAGGTTTGCCCGAGATCAATTTACGCAACACAATCCCGGATAGTCTTCATACAAGCTATCAACATCGGTGAGAGCGATGAATTCTTACGCAACAACCTTATCTGTAATGTTGCTAATAGCGCTGGCGGGCTGCACTAGCGGTCCGGAATCACTGCGTGGGCTGACGTCAATCATCAACCCGGCGCATAAAATTGTCACCCGCTATCCCAGGGAACTGACTGAAAAAGATGGCGTTTCGAAGATGCCCAATTACAATGACTTACTCACGGTCACCGATCTGATCGACATCGTCACCTTCCTCGAACCGCGCTACACGTTGCAACCCTACTCACCAACCGGCTATCACTCGTTTTTAGCAGTGGCCGGCCTTCCGGCAGGCTATCGGGTGAGTTTGCTACGCATATCTTTGCCGTAGTGTTGCAGCTCGCGACCGTTGTTTACGGTATCTCTACACTGCTGGCACCACCGACGTCACCTCTAAATGATAGCTATTATCGGTCACTGTAATTTCGTAGTTCAAAACAGGACGATGATCATCGGCAAATAGAGATTGTCTTCGGCTGTACATCATTTCGAAAATGGCGAGCAAATCGCGATCCAACCCGCCATCCGCAGAATCCACCGCGCTGGCCACAAGTTGTTGCAGTTCCGCTCTCGCCTCGGCTTTAGGCAATAATGACAAGTTCCAGCTGAGTACCGCGATCGAGATGGCTTTGTGTATTTCATCATCTCCTTGAGCAGATTCAATCAAAGGGTCTGCGTACTCCAGCACAGCGGTGGAAAGTTTTCCAGGAGCAGCAGCATCAATTGGAACCTGGTCAGGGAATGGGGCATCCTGACACTGAACTGCCGCCGCGCTGGTACGGCTTTTCGCTACTTTTTCCCGCATTGCTGCTGCCTGGTCCTTTTCAGCTTGGTGTCTTTTCATCGCGTTACGCTGCTTGTCTTTGTTCATGCTGTACCACAACCTCGCTGCGTTGTTTTACATTCAAGGGCATCTCAATTCAGATCTGCGCTTCTATATCTTTGGCGTTTTCATGTTTGGCGTCAAGACATATGTGCTCGCTGCATGCCTGTCACTGCGCCGCCGCCAGGCTTTTTCGAAACAGTGGCAGCGCCAGCAGGAAGAACAGCGCCCCGATCGCCGCGATTGCGATCAAACTTGGCCACACTACATCGAAGCCGGCGCCGCTGTAGAGAACGGTCTGCGCGAGGCTAACGAAGTGGGTTGTCGGCGCCAGCAGCATGATATTCTGGATGAATTCCGGCATGCTTTCGCGTGGCGTAATGCCGCCGGGCAACAGCTGCAACGGCATGATGGTCAGGATCATAATCAATCCCAGTTGCGGCATGCTGCGCGCCAGGGTGCCCATCAGAATGCCCAGCGAGGTGGTGGAGAACAGCAGTAAGGCCGCGCCGGCGAGAAACAGCGGGATGGAACCGGCTATGGGCACTTGCAGTAACAGCTCGACCACAAAGCGCAGTCCTAATGCGGCGCTTACCAGTACCACCAGACCCATGGCCCAGACTTTCGACAACATGATTTCTCCGGCCCCCAACGGCATCACTAACAGGTGTTCCAGGGTGCCGTGCTCGCGCTCGAGAATCAACGCAGCGCTAGTTGGTATGATGCAGAGCATGGTCAGGTTGTTGATAATTTCCATCACGCCGCCGAACCATACGCCGCTGGCCTGCCGTAACCATATCGCCTTCTCTGACTAACACTTCGGCCACCCGCCCCGGTAGCTTGCTGGCGACCTGTACTTCAATCGCTTCAATGCGCCCATTGCCCAGGGCGAAGCCTGCCGGCAACGGCGTTTGCTTGAAGGCTTGCCAAATCTCCATCATAGCGGCGGCGATTAGCAGCAGGGCGATTGCCAGCCATCATTTTGTTGTTTGATGCAGGTTGTTTAACATCACTTTCTCTTCGCCAATTGCACCAGGGTGTCATGATAGCCGCGCTGAAGACGGCGCTTAATAGCCGAACGTGAGAAATTAGCTGAACCACTTATGTCATCGCTGGCATTATTTTCGATCACCGTCAAACGGTCGGTTTTGCGGTAGCGCGCCAATTCCTTGAATCCAGGGTGTTGCCGCAGCGGGCTGTTCTCGGGCAGCGCCTGGCCGAGTTCTTCTGCCAACGCAAGGTAGGCGTTCACCTTGCGGAACATTTTCAGGTCTTGTTTGAGTTTGCTGGAAAATACAATCTCGAAGCTGCGCCACATTACATCGATCAAATTGCCTGGCACCGCCGCGTTACTGGGGAATAGATCAATAACTACAAGCTCGGTCTCGGTGGCGCTATCAAGCCGTTCGGCGGCTTGCAGGGCATTCAGCGCGCGGCCCAGCGGCGCATTGGAAACCAGGCCGCCGTCCCAGTATGCGCTATCATCAAGGCGGGTTATGGGAAACGCCGGTGGTAAACCGGTGCAGGCGATAAGATGATCGACCGATAATCCTTGTCGATTATCAAAAGTCTCCAACTCGCCGCTTACTATATTGACTGCACTCACGGCCACATAGGTTTCACTGCTATTAAGTTTGTTGAAATCCACCCACCTGTCGATCGACCGGCGCAGCGGAGACGTGTCATACATGCTGGTAGCTAGCAATGGCGCAGCCATGTAAAGCGGGTTGATGTAGTACATCGCCCGCTTGCCGAACACGCCTAGACTTTCCTCAACGACGCTGGGTGAGAACGGGATATCCAGCGTAGACAAGTCATGCCACATCGTTGCCAGCATTTCCATCGGATCACCGCGCCCACCGGCGAGCACGGCGGCATTTAATGCCCCGATAGAGACGCCGGTGACGATGTCAGGGTTGCGCCCAAGTTGCTCACAAAGCGCCTTAATTGCGCCGACTTCATAGGCCCCCAGTGCGCCACCACCTTGCAGCACCAGTGCCGTTTGTTTCGCGTTGTGCATTCTTCGGAGAGCTCCTTTTAGTGTAATTTATTTACTATAGCGCTGACTAATCAGTTTCAGTAACTTTCTGCGCAACGCTTCCAGCGCTGTCTCGGTATCCGCGACCGCCAATTGGTCTTCTACCTCACGCACGGCTTTGGCCAGCGTGGTGCCGCACATTACCTGTGTAATCCAGCGTCAGCGCGTGCAAGTCGCACCATGGCTGCGGCTCGATCTGGCTCTTGCTATGTTGCTCAAAGGCGGTCATGGCACCACCACCGGGCGTTTCGGCAAAGCTAACAGTGCGCAAGCAAGAACAAGCCATAGACACCGACAGTTATGAGTAGGCTTGGTGCGAGAGAACAATCCAGCAAAGCTTTGCATGGCTGGTTTAACTCGTTGATATGAGTGCTCAGGCGCGCGAATAATAGATGATGTCAGTGCTTATTTGCAACTCGGCCACTATGCGGGGAGTCCCGCGCTTGGCTGCGCCTACTACCTAGGCTAAAGTCGCGTGCAAGAAATTGTCTTCTATAGCAATCGGTACAATATAACGGCAAAAAATTCTGCGCGTAATAGATAGGGGGGGGGCAGTATCGTATGCAGCAGCTAACGGGAATGGACAGTATATTTCTGGCGACGGAACGGTTGGGAATACCGCAACACATCAGTAGCGTGTTCATCTATGATCAATCCACCGCGCCCGGCGGCAAGGTGCGTTTTAAGGATATTCTCAAGGTATTCGAGCAGCGCGCCCACCTGTCGCCGATTTTTCGCCGCAAACTGGTAGAAGTTCCCTTCGGCCTGGACCAACCCTACTGGGTGGCAGATAAACAATTCGACCCCGAGTTTCATGTGCGCCACGTTGCCTTGCCTAAACCGGGCGACTGGCGGCAATTGTGCATTCTCTGCGCGCGCATGCATGCGCGGCCGCTGGATCTGAGTCGGCCGCTGTGGGAAGCGTATATGATTGAAGGTCTGAACAATATCGCTGGCGTGCCGGCCGGCGGTTTTGCGCTGTTGACCAAGATTCATCACTCCGCCATGGACGGCATCACCGGCATGCAGTTCTACGCGGCGCTGCACGACTCGACGCCCGAGCCGCGTGTGATCGCAGCGCCAGCGGCGCGATCGTTGGAACGCTACCCGTCTACCGCCGAGCTGTTGGGCCGGGCCTATGTAAACAACCTGCGCAGACCCAAACAACTGTTCAAACTGATTGGCGACGGTATAGGTTCGTACCGGCGGGTGCGGTCGGGGCGCAAGCAACAGGCTTTTCACGACATTGGCCCTATCCCGAAGACGCGCTTTCAGACCGAGCTGTCCCCCTCGCGGGTGGTCGACGCCGTAAAATTCAACTTTGCGCATTGTCGTAAAATCAAAAACAATGTGGCGGGTGCGACCATCAACGATGTCGCATTGGCGGTGGTTGCCGGCGCGTTGCGCAACTACCTGCTGCAGCTTGACGAATTGCCGGAAGAGTCTCTGTTTACGGGCTGCCCGGTTGATATCCGCGAAGACGGTGAAAAAGACGCGGGCGGCAACCTGGTCGGCTTGATGGTCGTGCCGGTGCGTACCGATATAGAAGATCCGCTGCAGCGCCTGCACGCCATACACCAGGAGTCACTGTCTGCCAAAGCCCGTTTCGCCGCCATGGGTGCGCGCATCAGCATGGACGTGCTGGAAACGGTGCCATCCGGCATTATGTCACTGGTGGTGCGAGCCACAACTGCCGCAGGGCTGGGTGAGGCAGCCATGGCGGGTAACACCGTTGTGACCAACGTACCTGGTGTCGGTCACCAGCTATATTTTGTGGGCGCGGCTATTGTCGATCAAATCCACATGGGTCCACTGACGCCTGGTACGGGTTTATTTCATACCGTCACCAGTCAGGTAAACAACAAGCAAGGTGTGCTGTCGCTGTCGTTTGTGGCCTGCCGCGATATGCTGCCCGTCCCGGCATTTTATGCGCAGTGCCTGCGCGACAGCTTTGATGAGTTGTACAAAGCTTCGAGCGGCGTGCAGCGTAAAGCGTCGTGACCGTAGGCTGCTTCCAAATGTGTTGGTCCAGCCGAAACATCGCTGCGTATAAGCACCTATGAGCAAAGATACCTTATTTTACGATGGCGGCTGTCCGCTGTGTACGGCTGAGATGAGCAAGCTGGAAAAGCTCGCAGGGTCCGAGATGCAATTAGTCGATATCCATTCCCTGCCCGACGATGCCAGACTGCCGCCGCGGCAGGTAATGCTCGAACGGCTGCATTTGCGGGCCGCAAACAATGCCATGCTGACCGGCCTGGATGCCAACGTTGCCGCCTGGCAACATACCCGTATTGGCTTTCTGTGGCGCTGGTTGCGCTGGCCGTTGGTAAAACCCTGCGCTGATTTCGTCTACAATCGCTGGGCTGCCAGACGCTACCGGCGGCTGTATTGCCGCGCAGCGAACTTATGAAGGCTACCAGTCGCAAGCACGGTTTGTAGCGCCAGAGGAAATGAGAGCAACATGAGTCCGGTCAAAAATATTCAGCAGTCTATCAGCCAATTGCTCGCCAGCCAGGTGCAAGGGGTGTTGGCAACATCGTCGCCTGACGGCGTGGTAGCCTTGCATCTCATGGCTTACGCTTTCACTCCTTCGCTGCGCGATATCTACCTGGCGTCGTATGCAGATACGCGCAAAGTTACCAATATGCGGCATAACCCGCGAGTAAACTGGTTGTGGGACAATCGTACCGGCAACCAGCAGGACCATATTGACGGCTTTGCATTAACTGCGGTGGGATTGGCCACGCAGGTGTGCGAGCAAGACTATCAGGCTGCGGCTGAGCTTTTGCTAAGTCGCAATGCGTCGCTAACAGCAATGTTGGAAGATACTCGCGCAGTAATTTTTGTCGTCGATGTAGAACGGTACAGCTGGATTCAAGGCTATAGTGAGGTGTACGACTATCTGCCTGGCGCGGCGCTAACGCAGTGAACCAGCGTGGTGTATCTAGCCTCACGTCTGGCGTATCGCTTCTAATCAATTATAATCCCTTACAGCTACCTGCCGTGTCGAGTAGCTCACTCAAACACCAAGCACCACTCATTTGTTCGCGACCAAGGAGAGTATGATGCAAAAGTTAGCACAGGTTTTGTTCTGGTTTGGTATTATTTCCATCCCCCTTTCGTGGCTTGCATGGTATTGGGCCCCCGAGATAGGCACCATGGCCATCTCCGAAGTCGCTGATCCAAAAGTGCGCGCGGCGCTGGCGGAGGCCCACGAAGAGCGGTGGGGTATTTACGTTGGTCACTGGCCGGTCACCATGCTGGTACTAAGCCTCATTATTGACCGCAAATACGGTTCACGTTAGCTGCGCGACGCAAACTGCGGGATCAACAGCACCGATGATAGCCGCAGCGTAACGCTGAAGATGCGCTATATCCCGGAGCTTTTCAGCTATCCCCCATGACCACACTCGCCTGGATTACTATCAGCGGCTTGCTGATGAGCAGCATTGCACTGATAGGCAGCGTCACCCTGGTTCTCAAGCCAGCCACGTTAAAACGAATATTACTGCCATTGGTTGCTTTTTCAGCAGGCTCGCTGATCGGGGGCGCGTTGTTTCATATGCTACCCAATGCGGTTGCCGCATCCGGCAACAGCATGCAAACCTGGCTGGCGGTAGCCTGCGGTTTCAGTACATTCTTCGCGCTCGAACAGTTTTTGCATTGGCATCACTGCCACCGCGCGCAAGTCGACTGTAAAAAGCCGCTTACCTATTTAATTCTGATCGGCGATGGCTTGCACAACTTGATCGGAGGTATGGCAGTAGCCAGCACCTTTATGATCGATATCCGTCTCGGCATCACCACCTGGCTTGCCGCTGCCGCGCACGAAGTGCCGCAAGAGTTGGGGGATTTCGGCGTGCTGGTACACGGTGGCTGGTCCAAGTCAAAAGCCCTGGCCTTCAACCTGGTGTCGGGCTTGCTGTTTTTGCTAGGTGGGCTGCTAACCTACTCGCTGTCGTTTAACTTCGACATTGCCTGGCTGGTGCCGTTCGCCGCCGGCAACTTCCTTTATATCGGCGCGTCTGACCTGATACCTGAAGTCAACCAACACGCGCAGCAGCGGCCCAATCTAACGCATTTTCTATGTTTTATGGCGGGCCCGGCGTTTCTTTTTTT
>RCMY010001711.1_pt1 | contig 20503 bp, 13 predicted proteins | sample 2041341 | NCBI WGS metagenome assembly RCMY01 (sample SAMN09708234, study PRJNA481090) | Marine sediment metagenome, whole genome shotgun sequencing project. | reverse complement strand
AGCGCTAACGCGCAATGGGCCAGGGGCGCGAGGTCTCCGGAGCAGCCGAGCGAGCCGTACTCATGGACCACAGGCGTAATGCCGGCGTTGAGAAGGCCTGCCAGCAGGATCGCTGTCTCCGGGCGAACGCCGGTGTGTCCGGTGGCGAGGGTCGCGAGTCTCAGCAGCATCAGGGAGCGCACCACCTCGCGCTCCACTTCCGGCCCCGACCCCGCCGCGTGGGAGCGGATCAGTGCGCGTTGCAACTCAGCCCGTCTCTCGGTGGGGATGTGCCGGGTCGCCAGCGCTCCGAAGCCGGTCGAGACGCCGTATGTCGGCACGGGGGAAGCGGCCAACTCCTCCACGAGGCCCCGGGACCGAGCCATGTTGCTGATGGTCTCGTCCGTGAGGCTGATGGGCGCACCCAGACGGGCGACTGCATACACGGCCTTCCCGTCCAGCGGGCCCGACCCGACCTCAATCGGAGTGCTGCCCACATCGGCGCGAAGCGTAGGGATCGTCATACCCCTATGGAACTCCTGATTCGCTGATCATGGTGCAACCCATCGACACATTCTGTCTGGTATTACAGACTTCAAAGCCTTTACTCTGAGGACCGCATGACTTTTCGTGTCTCGGGTACGAAACAGCTCTGGCGCGTTCCCATGCCCTCCAGGGGCGCCCCCTCCCCCCATCCCCGCCCCTTGCGACCCGACCTGGCCTCAGCCTTGGGGGTGGCGCCATGACACATCAAGAAGGGCTAACGCCTGTGACTCCCTCGACCAAGAGCCAGGTTCCCGCAGCAACCCGCGCCCTCCGCGTGCTGAGGTTCCTAGCCAGCCAGCCGGACCCCGTCCCGTTGGAGCGAATCATCACGGAGGTCGGTCTGCCGAGGAGTACGGCGTACCACCTGGTCAACACGATGATCGACGAAGGTTTCGTGGTTCACCTCCCCGAGGAGCGGCGCTACGGACTCGGGGTGGCCACCTTCGAGGTGGGCAGCGGCTACTCGCGCCAAGCCCCGCTGGCGCGGATCGCTCGCCGCCGCCTAGCCGCTTTGGTCGACGAGGTGGGTCACACCGCTCATCTGGCCATCCTGCACGGACGCGACGTTCTGTACGTCGTGGAGGAACGTGCCCCCGGTCGCGCTCCGCTGGTCACCGATGTCGGCGTCCGCCTGCCCGCTCATCTGACGGCGAGCGGACGAGCGATCCTGGCGCACCTTCCGGGCAACCAGGTCCGGGCTCTGTATCCGTCCAGCGAAGACTTTGTGGACCGAACCGGAGTGGGTCCCACCAGGCCATCTCAGCTCCGCTCCCTGCTCAGCGACGTCCGTCGTCGTGGTCACGCGGCGGAGAACGGCGAGATCACCGCCGGTCTGGCCAGCGTCGCCTCGCCCGTTCTGGATCACAACGGTCACCCCGTGGCGGGGGTAGCGGTCACGTTCGAGCAGTCCCCCGACGCAGAGCCCGCCACCGCAGCGGTAGATGCCATCGTGGAAGCGGTGTCCGCCGCAGCCCTCGACCTCACGCGTCGCATCAGCGGCGGGTGAGGTCCGCCCTCCACCGTCGATCGGTTCCCCTGCTGGAAGCCGCCCCTAGATGTCGGCGAATCGGCATACCATGACTCCACTAGCGACGTGGTCCACCTCACAGATCCGTCGCGCCGAATGTCAGATCAACAGAAAGCCAGGCTCATGGGGCTGCGTCACATCAAGAACTCTACCGACCACGCAGGTGGGGTGGGCCGCCGACGGTTCCGCCGCGCCGCCATCGCGGGGACTGCCGCCCTCGCGATCGTGGCCGTCACGCTGAATCTGCCGGAGCCGGAGGTTGCCGCAGACCGCGTCGCCTCACTGACCGCAGCCAACGAGGCTGAGAAGGCCGCCCTCGGCCTCCCGCACACCGACCCGATCGACACCGGCGAGCACGACCACGGCGACCCCGCCACCAAGAACGCTCTGGCTCGCGGAGCTGAGTCGGCCCAGACCGTCGATCCCACCACGGCGGCCGAGCGTCGTAGCAGCGCGGCGTACGTCGCCCGCGAGCGTCGCCGCAAGGAGCCCACCCTCACCACGGCGCCCCTGGCCACGCCCCGCGCCTTCCACCCCGAGAATCGCTACGCCATGGCGAACGGCTGTTACGCCCTGCGCTCGCCCTCGGGGGCCTACCTCAAACGCGACAAGCGCGAGTTGTCCCTGCAGCGAGTTGTGCGGGGCAAGGCCACCCGCTACACCTTCAAGGCCACCGATCTGGGCAGTTACCTCCTCTACGCCAAGCACAAGTCCTTCTTGTCCGGCGCCGACGACGTGTCCTTGGTCAAGGAGCCGAGTCCCGCCACCGACTGGATCGTGCGTAAGGCCGGCAAGCGGACCTTCACCTTCTCCTTGTCTAACGGCCTCTTCTTGGCCGAGACCCCCAACGGTCAGGACGTGACCATCGATCGTCGGGCCACGAAGTTCGTCCTGGAGCGGGTCAAGCCCTGCCGAGCCTTCCCCGAGGCCGCGGTCAACATCTCCGGCGACCCCCACGCGGGCATCACCTCCTTCCAGGAGGTGCGTGGGTTCACCGACACCCACACGCACGGCATGGCGTATGAGTTCCTCGGCGGCCGCGCCCACTGCGGCAAGCCCTGGGACCGCTATGGCGTCGAGTTCGCTCTTGTCGACTGCCCGGACCACAGCGCTACCGGCGGCAACGGAGCAGCCCTGGAGTCGGCGCTCTCGGGCGAGCCTTCCCACGACCCGGTCGGTTGGCCGACCTTCAAGGACTGGCCGGCTCCGCACTCCTTGACCCACGAGGGCACCTACTACAAGTGGATGGAGCGGGCTTGGCGCGGCGGTGAGCGACTGTTCGTCAACCTGCTCGTGGAGAACAACCAGCTCTGCCAGATCTATCCGCTGAAGAAGAACTCCTGCGACGACATGGACTCCATCCGCCTCCAGGCCAAGCGGATGTACCAGTTCCAGGACTACATTGACGCCCAGTTCGGCGGACCCGGCAAGGGCTTCTATCGGATCGTGAAAAGCCCGTGGGAAGCCCGCAGGGTGATCAACTCCGGGAAGATGGCGGTGATCATGGGGATCGAAACCAGCGTCCCCTTCGGCTGCACGTTCAAGCAGGTCGGCCCGAACGACGTACCCGCCTGCACCGCGGCCGACGTGGACCGACAACTCACCGAGATGCACAAACTCGGAGTCCGGCAGATGGAGTTGGTCAACAAGTTCGACAACGCCCTCGGCGGCGTGGCCGGTGACAACGGCAGCACCGGCGTCGCGGTGAACGGTGCGAACTTCTTGGAGACCGGCACCTTCTGGGACATGAAGCACTGCGAGCCGGCCGACGGAGAATCCGCCGACAGGACCCAGGTCGCGTTCCCGGACAGCGGTGCCGCCGAGCAGGACGCCATGTTCGGCGCCATCGGACAACTTTTCGGCCCCGCCCTCCCAGCGTTCCCGCTCTACCCGGCTCCGCAGCACTGCAACGCGCGCGGCCTCACGGGACTGGGGGCATTCACGATCGACGGCCTGATCAAGCGGAAGATGGTCTTCGACCCCGACCACCTCAGCGTGAAGGCGCGCCAGGCCGCCGTTGCGCAGATCGAGCAGCGCGGCTATCACGGCATCATCTCCAGCCACTCCTGGTCGACGCCCGACGCCTATCCCCGGATCCTCAAGGCTGGCGGCTTCATCACGCCGTACGCCGGAGACTCGACCGGGTTCGTCGAGAAGTGGCGTCGCCACCTCGGCTGGGCCGACAAGCGCTACTACTTCGGCTTCGGGTTTGGCGCCGACATCAACGGTCTCGGCGCTCAGGGCTCACCCCGTGGGACGAACATCTCCAACAAGGTGACCTACCCCTTCAAGGGCATCAACGGCATCAAGATCAAGCGCCAGCGCGCCGGCAAGCGGGTCTACGACATCAACCGCGACGGGGTGGCGCAGTACGGCCTCTACCCCGACTGGGTCGAGGACCTGACCAAGGTCGCCGGTGGATCGAACAGCCGCGCAGGCAAGGCGATCTTCGCCGATATGACCCGCGGACCCGAGGCCTACTTGCAGATGTGGGAGCGCGCCGAGGGCATCAAACCCGACTCGTGCCGCAACCCGGGCAGGCGTAAGACGACGGCGAAGTTCCGCAAACTCGTCCGCCCGGGCATGAACACCCTGAAGGTCATGCGCAAGGTCGGTCAGCCGCTGACCCGTTTGGGCCAGGAGTTCGGCTACTGCACTCGCGAGGGCAAGAAGAAGGCTTTCGTGAAGGTCACCTTCACCAAGCGCGGCAAGGTCGCCTCGGTCCGCGCCAGCTGAATGGGGCTGGCCCCGACCACAACAGCCGCCTCGCGGTCCTTCAGCGAACGCTGAAGTTACCCGTGGGTAGCGGCTGTTGTGGTGTTGATATCCTCCAGCCCACGAATGTCCGGCCAGCAGAGGCAGTTTTGCCCGTAGGCTCTGCGCCGACATCAAGAACACGGCGCGCGCGCCGCAAGGTTGGGAGTGACTGTGTTAGCAGTGGTAGTCCTGGGTCTACTGATCAACGCAATCGCGTTGCCATTGGCGGCGCAGCGAGTGTTCTTTCTCTTCAAGCTGATCTCGAGCGGGAAGCCCGCGCCGGACCGCATCGAAGGGGTCACCGGCAAGCTGGGCACCGCCCTGAAGCGGCAGGCCGTCGAGGTGCTCGGCCAGAAGAAGCTGCTGCAGTGGTCGATCCCCGGCGTCGCGCACTTCTTCGTGTTCTGGGCCTTCATCATCCTCGGCAGCGTCTACGTCGAGGCCTACGGCTCGCTGATCAAACTGGCCGTCAACGGCGGCGACGCCAAGCCCGACTGGGCAATCCCGATCATCGGTCGCTGGGGTGTCGTGGGCTTCGTCCAGGACTTCATCGCCGTGATGTGTCTGCTCGGCATCTGGGCCTTCGCCCAGATCCGCCTGAAGAACGCCCCCTCCAAGCTCGGCCGCGACTCGCGATTCTCCGGCTCGCACCTCTCGGGTGCCTGGATCACGCTGTTCATGATCTTCAACGTCATCTGGACGCTGTTCCTCTTCCGCGCCGCTTCCTCCGCGCTGGGCAACCTGCCCTACGAGAACGGCGCTTTCGTCTCCATCGGTCTGGGCAACCTGCTTGAGCTGATCGACAACGAGACCGCCCTCGAGGTCATCGAGGGCATCGGCCTGCTGCTCCACATCGGCATCATGCTGTTGTTCCTGATCTTCGTGCTCAACTCCAAGCACCTGCACATCTTCCTGGCCCCCCTCAACGTCCTCTTCGGCCGCGAGCCCAAGGCCCTCGGCGCCGTCAAGCCGCTGATGATCGACGGCAAGCCCGTCTCTCTTGAGGACATCGACGACCTCGACGAGGACTCCACGCTCGGCGTCGGCCAGGTCGAAGACTTTTCCTGGAAGGGCATCCTCGACTTCAACACCTGCACCGAGTGCGGCCGTTGCCAGGACCAGTGCCCCGCCTGGAACACCGAGAAGCCCCTGTCGCCGAAGCTGCTGATCATGGCGTTGCGCGACGCCACGCTGGCCAAGGCGGCGTACAGCCTGGCTGACGAGAAGGACCGCGAGAAGGTCCTCGCTAAGGGTGGCGACACCCTGGCCAAGGAGGTCGAGCGTCCCCTGGTCGGCTCGACTCCGATCGACTACTTCTATATGCCCGAAGACGGCAGCGGCGTCATCGACCCCGACGTCCTGTGGTCCTGTGTCACCTGTGGCGCCTGCGTCGAGCAGTGCCCGGTCGACATCGAGCACGTCGACCACATCGTCGACATGCGCCGCTATCAGGTGCTCGTCGAGAACAACTTCCCCGCCGAGCTCAACCAGCTCTTCAAGGGCATGGAGGGCAAGGGCAACCCCTGGAACATGTCCCCCACCGGCCGGATGGACTGGGCCAAGGACCTCGACTTCGAGGTCAAGGTCGTCGGCGAGACCATCGAGTCGCTCGATGAGGTCGAGTGGCTGTTCTGGGTCGGCTGCGCCGGCGCCTACGAAGACCGCGCCAAGAAGACCACCCGCGCCGTGGCCGAACTGCTGAACATCGCCGACGTCTCCTTCGGCGTGTTGGGCAACGGTGAGACCTGCACGGGCGACTCGGCCCGACGGGCCGGCAACGAGTTCATCTTCCAGGGCCTGGCCATGGAGAACGTCGAGAACTTCAAGCAGTACAAGGTCAAGAAGGTCGTCTCGACCTGCGCCCACTGCTTCAACACCTTGAAGAACGAGTACTCCGAGTTCGGTATCGAACTCGAGGTCGTCCACCACACCCAACTGCTCAACCGTCTCGTGCGCGAAGGCAAGCTGACGCCGGTCAAGGATGGGGAGGGCGCCCACAAGCGCTCCATCACCTACCACGACCCCTGCTATGTCGGCCGGCACAACGGGGTCTACTCCCCGCCGCGTGAGCTGCTGGAGATCCTGCCGGGTGCGTCGTACGTCGAGATGCCCCGCAACTCTGAGCGTTCCTTCTGCTGTGGTGCCGGTGGCGCCCGGATGTGGATGGAGGAGACGATCGGTTCGCGGATCAACGAGAACCGCTCCAACGAGGCCGTCGAGACCGGGGCCGACCAGATCGCCGTGGGCTGCCCGTTCTGTCGGGTCATGCTTTCCGACGGTCTGACCTCTGCCCAGGACAAGGGAACGGCTCGCGAAGAGGTCGAGGTGCTCGACGTCGCGCAGATGCTGCTGGCTTCGGTCAAGGGTGTCTCCGCGACCAAGATCCTGCCCGGCGGTGGCGAGCCTGCTGCCCGGGCAGCAGCCAACGGAGTTGCTGTGAAGGCCGAGCCCGAGAAGGGCGACGTCACGATCACCGAGAACACCGTGACCGAGACGGCCGACGCCGGCCCTGCCGCCAAGGCGTCCGGTGGATCCTCGCTGTTCGACACCCCGGCCGATGAGCCCTCCGGTGCCGCCACCGAGACCGCCGCCCCTGAGAAGTCCGTGACCGAGGAGGCCCAGGCCGCCAAGCCCGCGTCCTCGGGTGGATCGCTCTTCGACGTCGGCAACGACGAGCCCGAAGCCGCTCCGGCGGCCCAGGAGGCTCCCGCGAAGGTGGAGGCGTCCGACGACCTCGGCGCCGGTGGCTCCCTCTTCGATGTCGGTGGCGACGAGCCCGAGGCCGCTCCGGCGAAGCCCGAGGCCCCCGCTGCTGCCGAAGCAGCTCCTGCGGCAGAGGCTAAGCCTGCTGAGGAGGCCGAGCCTGCTGCGGAGAAGGCCGACCTCGGTGCCGGCGGATCGCTCTTCGACGTCGTCGCCGACGAGCCCGAAGCGGTTTCGACCCCGACCGAGGCTGCAGCCCCCGCGGCTGAGCCTGCGGCCGCTGAGCCCAAGGCCGCTGCCGAGCCTGAGGTGAAGAAGGAGTCGGCACCTGTTGCGGGCCCTCCCGCGACGGAGATCCCCGACGGCGGGTCGCTGTTCGACATCGCTGCCCCTGAGGCCGCAGCGCCTGTTGCCGCAGCGCCTGTTGCCGCTGCGCCTGTTGCTGCAGCCGCTCCGGCCGCCACAGAGGAGCCAGCCGAGACGCCCGCCGCCCCGGCTGCGGACGACTCGATCCCGGAGGCAGCCGTCGCTGAAGCGGAGATTCTCGAAGCCGAGGGCACCGCTGAGCCGGTCGAGGAAGCAGCCGAGGCCACTCCCGAGCCGCAGTCGGCTCCGGAGCCAGCCGCCGAGGAGAGGCCGAAGCCGGCCAGCTCCGGCGAGGCCCACACCCCGAAGACGGATGTGGATCTTGACGGAGGGTCACTCTTCGACCTGTAGGTCCTAGCTCACCTCAACGTGGTGGATTCGATGCAGCAGATGCATCGGATCCACCACGTTGGTTTTCCACAGGTGACGCGACGACCGGTTTCCTCTCGTCGCAAGGGCGTAGATGCTGACCCGATGGAACGGATCGACCGACTGCTCATCGACCAATCGGGGGTCGTGGCCCGACGACAACTCTTCGAGGCGGGCCTCCGCGCACACGACGTCGCCCGCGCCGTACGCCGCAGGGACCTCAATCCGCTGCTCCGAGGGGTCTACCTCCATCACACCGGTCCCCCGACCTGGCACCAGAGATCCTGGGCAGCGGTGCTCTATGCCTGGCCGGCCGCTCTGACCCACGGATCCTCGCTTCGGGCCGCGGAGGGCCCCGGTCGACGCGAGCTCGATCAGTCTCTGATCGAGGTACTCGTTGACTCGCGACGCCATCTGATGGGTCAGCCCGGACTGCGGATCATTCGTTCACGCGGTTTCGATCAGCGCGTGCAGTGGAACGCAGGTCCGCCTCGCACGCGCTACGAGGACGCCACCTTGGACGTCGCCGCGGAGTCAAGGGACAGGACCGCCATCATTGCTGCGCTGTCCGCCGCCTGCGGGGGACGCCGTACCACCGCCGCTCGATTGTTGACGTGCGCCGAGGGACGGTCGCGGCTTCCCGACAGGGAGTGGATCACCGAGGTGCTTGCCGACGTGGCCAGCGGGACCTGTTCCGTGCTCGAGCATGGCTACCTGCACCGGGTGCAACGAGCCCACGCGCTACCCGAGGGCGCGCGACAGGTGTCCCATCGCCACGGCTCGTTCAGCGGCTACAGCGACGTCGAGCATGATGAGTACGGCTTGATCGTGGAACTCGATGGACGCATCTGGCACAGCACGGCCGCGGCGAGGGACGCGGATCTCGACCGCGACCTGTCATCGGCCGCTGTGGACGACGCCCAGACGCTTCGGCTCGGCTATCGCCAGGTGTTCGATCAACCCTGCCGTACGGCGTCCCAGGTCGGGGCCGTACTCGCTCGACGCGGTTGGTCGGGCCCGGTACGTCGCTGCCCTCTTTGCGCCGAGCAGCGGGTTGCCTAGTCTCACGAAGTTCGCCTGATGGGGCTTCGAGATCACCCTTTTCGGGCCGCTCGTCGTGGTCGCGTCCCCATCAGGCGAACTTCGCGTCCCCATCAGGCGAACTTCGCGTCCCCATCAGACGAACTTCGTGGAGAGAGGGAGGTGGGGCCACTAGGATCGCGGAGTGGATTCAGCGGACGGGGCCGGCGGCTCACGACGAGCCGAAGAACTGGAGCGGGCCCCCTTCACCTGGGTCGACTTGGTCGACGTACGGCCCGGGGACCGGGTTCTGCTGATCGATAGTGGAAGCCGCCGAGCAGAAAACGCCCTTCGCGCCTCCGCGTGCGACCTCACGACGGCCACCCTGGGATCGTGGCAACGCGAAGCGGGTGCGGGTCTCTATGACCTGATCTGTGTCGATGGCGTAGGGATGCCGTCACCGGATGCGCTACGAGGGCTGACCCACGCGCTCTCCCCCGAAGGTCGATTCGCTCTGGTGATCGACAACCAGTGGAGTCCACTACGAGCCCTGGATCGACGCCACGGATCCGCGGCCCCCAGCGTCGGGGCCGGCCGGATTCGAATCAGACGCGCCTTGCGAAAGAACGGCCTCACCGTTCGAGAGCGCTTCGTGCTGCTGAGGTCCTCCCAGGCCCCCGCTACCGCCTTCGATCTACTCTCGGCCTCCGCTGTTGAAGCGGTCGCCACCGCGACCCTGAGTCACGTCGGCGGGATGCGTGGGCGTGCCCTTGCTGCGCTACCGCGGTTGCCCGCCTCCGCGATCGACCGTCTCGCTCCAGCCTGGTTGCTTGTGACCGACCGCGGTGCGGGCGATATCAATCCGGACCGGGTGATCGGGAAGGTGGCCAATCGCGACAGCGACGAGGTGAAGCTCATCCGCGGTGATCCCCCGAGGGTGCTCGAACGCATCTACCTACACAGGACACCTGAGGCTGCGGCCGAGGTTGAGGCGTTGCTCGCCGCGGAGCGCGCCGGCTTCGCCCTGGCCCCTCGCATCGTGGGCACCTCGGACGAGACCCGCGTAGCGGTCACCTACCTACGTGGCACTCCTCTCGTGACCGCCTCACTCAGCGACGCCGAAGCGGTGCACTGGATCGGCCGGGCAGCCCAGGCCCTCGGCGAGCTTCAGCGCCTCACCCGCGACTCGGACGGGACCGTGCTGGTGCACGGTGACCTGTGGCTCGGGAATCTTCTCGTGATCGACGACGAGATCACCGGCATCGTGGACTGGACCTCAGCCCGGCGAGGCGATCCAACGGTGGACCAGCGGTTCCTCCTTGAAAGCCTGCGGCACCAGCGAGTGGTGTCGACGGCGCTGCAGCAGAAGATCGAAACAGCCCTCAGTGAAGGGCTTGAACGCGGCCTGACCTAGCCCTCACGCCTGCCCAGCCGTACCTTTCCTGCCTTCGCCACCTCCGCAGCTCGGACGGCGCCTGAAGCGATCCGCAGAGCCGCGGGATGCCCGCAGGTGATCTCCAGGGTCTCGTAGGTGTCGGTGGCCCATTGCATTTTTGCCTTGGAGGCTCCCAACAGCTGATCGACCAGTTCACGTCCGCTCTCAGCGCTCCACGAGAAGACCGCCCGCGTCAGCAGGTGCCCCGGGCTGAGCGTCGCTGCTTCGGGGTCGAAGCGAGAGAGCCACAACGAGACCGTCGTGGCGGAGAGGAACGCCACGTTGAAGCTGACCGGTACCTCGTCGATGTAACCCACGATCACCGCCGACTCACCCTTCGCCGCAGTGCCGCGCAGCAGATCGAGGGTGAAAGCCTCGTAGGGCTCGCGCAGGAAGTGCTGCCGCGGGAAGTCCTCCTCGGCGACGTTAAAGACGGCACGCATGTCGGGCAACAAGCGCTCGAAGCTCTCACGGTCGTCGGCCACCCTCGTCGTGAAGGCCGAACCCTCAGCAGCAAGGGCGCGGTCTGCGACCGAGAGGGTACGACGCAATCTGCGGGGTGTGCTGCCGCTGCGGCGCAACACATCGAGGCCGTCGCCACTGATCGGAGTGGTGGGGCACAGATCACGGACCGTTTCGTCGTATCTCTTGTCTCGCAGCGACCCGCGTGCGCGAAGTGCGGAAAGACCGGGACTCTGGGCGTTGGTCTCCACCAACTCAAGCACTCGCCTGCGCGAGGACAACCCCACCCACAAAGTAGTTGCCGCGTCCTCATGGTCGGGACGGAGCAGGATCTCGGCAACGGTTCCTAGTCCGTGACCCAACCAGCGAGCCACCCAGATGGGCCCTACGCGACGTTCGTGGAGCGGCGCTAGAGCGACGAGTTCGCCGCCGCGCCGGACAACGGCGATCAACAGTCGGCCCTTCCCCAGGTGGGCCCACCAAGAAAGCGCATAGTCATGGCGGGCGAAGGGACCCGCTGCGCAGGAGTCGGCGAGATCCACCCACTCACTAATCAGCGCCCGAGCCTGCGCGGCGTCTGAAATCTCCGAGTACGCCAGCTCCGCCCGCGGTCCTCCGGCGGTCGCGGCACTAACCGGTGTGCTGTGTGTGGTGTGCAAGGTTGCCTCCAGATCGGGCGGAGTGGTTGATGGCCCAGCCCCGCCTTGCGTGCTCTCATCATGCTCAACGGTCATGGACGCTCAAGCCACGTGGGGTCAACGGTCCGGCCACCAGCGCCGCACGCGGTTAAAGCACTGACGTGACAACCTCGCGCATCTGCTCGCGGAACCGTTCCTGAGCGAAGGTCTCTGCGTGGGCTCGGACCTTGGCCGGATCGAAGGCAGCGTCATCGAAGTTCTTCAAAGCCTCCGCGAACGCTTCCGCGTGACCGGTCCGATCGGGACGTTCCGGGTGCACGAGTACGCCGCTCAATCCTTCGATCACCGTGTCCAGGGCACCTCCGACCGCGAGCGCGACCACAGGGGTCCCGCAGGCCATGGCTTCGACGGGGATGATGCCGAAGTCCTCCTCACCGGGGAAGACGAGCGCGCGGGCCCGACGCATCAGGTCCATCATCGCGGCGTCGTCGACGCGACCGAGGAACTCGGTCTCGGGACCGGCGACAGCCTCACAGGCCTCGCGGGAGCGACCATCGCCCACCACGACCAGGCGAACCCCTGCTCGGCGGGCCGCCTCGACGGCAACCTCGGGCCGCTTGTAGGGCACCAGTCGGCCGCACAACAGGAAAAAATCGTCCCGTGGGGCCTCCGGGTCCGGGGTGAAGAGGTCGGTGCGCACCGGCGGATGCACCACCGTGCTCTCCCGGCCCCACCACCGCGAGATTCGGTCGGCCACGGTGGATGAGTTGGCCACGATCCGGTCGGGTCGCGCCGCGGCCCTCCGGTCGAAGCCACGTTGCGAAGCAGCGAAGGCGCCGAGGAGTCGTTCGCCGGCGGCTCCACCGACCTCGCCCGATCGCATCTCCGCCTCCCACATCCAGCGGGCCGGGGAATGCACGTAACTCACCATCGCCACGCCCTCAGCCGGTCGCACCCGCTGGGCGAACGCGTGGTGCGAGGTGATCACGACGTCGGGGTGACCCAGGTTGGTCCGGGACATCGCCAGCGGCAGCAGGGGCAGCAGGTGGGCGTAGCGCCCGTCACCACGGTAGAGGCGCTGCAGGGGGCTGGTGCGCACGGCCGTCCCCTCCAGGCCCTCGGGGATGCCGGACTCTCCCGAGATGGGAACGAAGACCGACGCGCCGGGGAAGGTCTTGACCAGTTGCTCGACCACCCGCTCGGATCCACCCAGCTCGGTGAACCTCTCGTGCACAACGACCGCGCGCACCGCTCTGCCCTCAGGCACGGTCGTCAGCGGCGATGCGGGGCCCGCGATAGGCGTGGCGCAACTGCCGTTGTTCGCGGCGTACGGCGACTGCGGCCGCGCTGGACTGCACGGTGATGGCGACGACCTCCACCCCGAGCCCGGTGAGGGCCGACATCTGCTTGCGCAGCTGCTTACGGGTCATCGTTCCGGGCTCGACGTCGAGCACCACGGGACCCTGAAGTCGGATGAGGACAGGGATGAGTTGGTCGATGCGCGAGACGGAGGCGGCGATCACGACTCGGCCGAAGGCGCCCGAGGTGGCGATCCGGTTAAGGCGTTCAGCGTCCACCGGGCCCTCGCTAGCACCTGCCGCGAGGATCTCGAGATGGTCGATCGGGGAGCGGGTCAAGAGTTGCTCACGCAGCTCATCGGGGTCCGCCGAAAGGTGCGCGGCCGGTGGGATGTCCGAAAGACCCGGCGATGCAGGAGTACCGAACTCGAGGTGCACTGCGGGGTTGCGGGACCCGGCGTCGACCAGCAGCACGCTGTCGTCGTACCCAGCGAGCAGCTCGGCCAACAGACTCGCTGCGTGGGCGCTGGGTCGAGCGCCCTGTTGGATCACGAGCACTGTCGAGGCCGCTCCGACCTGCGGAAGCAGGGCAGCCAACGAGGCGGGCCCGTCGGTGGGTCCGATCGCCACCGAGGGCAGGCCGGAAATCTCACCCGCATCCCGAGCCGGGTCCCGTAGCGACAACTCACCGCGCCAGGAGCGTCGGACGATGACGATCTCGGCCATCACGATGGCGGCCAGCAGGAAGGCCAACAATGCGTCACGCACCGGCTGAGGAGCGACCGGTGCGGACGGCTCCTCCGCAGTCTCCACCGTCACCAACTGCCAGGCCGACTTACTGGATGCGGTGCGAAGCGCAGACAGCAGCGCCTCGCTCTCCCGCATCAGCGCGGCCCGTTGGACCGTCTCGCTCGCCGGGAGGTCAATGCGTTCTTGACCCACCTCGGCCAGGGCCAGTCGTAGCGCCTCGCGCTCGGTCTCCAAGGCATCCGCCTGGTTCTGAGCGATCACCTCGCTCAACGTGGCGGCCACCTCGTCGGCCAATCCGGCGGCGGTCTCGGGGGTGGTTCCTGAGGCGGTCACGGTGACGAACCCGGGTTCGGAGCCCGCCTCCGCCGAGATCTTGTCGACCGCGGTACTCACCTCGTCAGTGCGGTTCGCGGCAGCCAACGCCGTGGTCACCACGCCACGGTTGGTGGCTAGGGCGATCACGGTGCGCGCGTAGTAGTCGACCTGGGTGGAGGGGTCACTCACGTCTGCGTTCGCCACCCGCACCTGCATCGTGGTCGTCGCGGCGTACTCATCAGGGAGCGACGAACGCCAGAAGAGCACGGCGGACGCCGCGAAGAGGGCGATTCCGAGCACGTAGAAACGGCGGCGCCAAACACCGGCGAGTTGTTCGAGAAGATCCACGAAGAGTCAGTTCTTTCAGTTCCGTGCCCGCAGGGCGCGGACGAGTGAATAGTAGGACGCCTTGCGGCTCCCGTTCTTACGGACTATCCCGAAGTTGGCTTCGAGTTCGTCAGGTCGGTTGGCTCCGTCGCGATAGGAGTAGAAGAAGATGGGGCCGAGGTACTTCACCGCCCCGGCCATTCGGTGTCCCACCGCCAACATGCGGCCCTGTCTCTTGGCGCTCACCGCCCGGGGGTGTTTCCCGGTCGGCGCGCCGTACTCGGTCAACCAGATCCGCTGGTTCCCCGTCCCGGCGGACTTCATCACCTGGTGGACCTTCGAGAGACGATGGAAGGTGTTCCAGTTCTGGCGACCGGACGGGAGCGCCGGGTAGGAGTAGGGGTGCACCGAGACCGCATCGACGGCGTTCCGCTGCTGACTGGCGGCGTAGAAGCCGGTCAGGAAGGAAACCGGGGAGACCTCTGAGCCGTTGGCGTCGTCCAGGGCCGGAGAGAGCGCGCCTGCAATCACCGTGGAGCGCGGATCGTGTCGCTTGATGACCGGCGCCACCGCGTCGACCAGAGCGGCGTACGCCGCAGGGTCGGGTCCGGAGGGCCAGAAGCGTTGCAGGTTCGGTTCGTTCCAGATCTCCCACGCGTCGACCATGGACCCGTAGCGCCGTGCAGCAGCGGAGGCGAAGCGGGCGAAGGCTTGTGGGTTCACGGGCTGTCGGCGGCCGTCGACGTCGTAGCGTCGGGCCCAGGACGGCTCGTAGCTGAGCAGAGCAAGAATCTTCAGCCCTCTCGCCCGGGCGGCCTTGAAGACGCGGTCCGTGTCTCGCCAGTCGTAGCTCCCCTGACGCGATTCGACCCGGGCCCAGCTCAGGTCGACACGGATCCGGCGGGCGCCGACCCTCCGCATCCCAGCCAGGTCACGGCGCAACGCCTTCGGAGAGAGGTCGATGATGTCGAACCCGGGAGAGAAGCCCACCCTGGAGCGGCTGGCTCTGGACTTCTTCCGAGCAGCGGGCTGCGCGGCGGCCAGCGACGGGGCCCACGCGGAGGCCGACGCCACCGCCGCGGCCACCTCGGGTCCGGCTTCTCCCGACAAGAGACCGTCGTGGTTGTACTCGGCGGGAGCGACCGAGCCGATGCTGAGGGCAAGCATCCCAGCCAAGAGGACACCGAGGAAGGAGCTAGGTCGCGGAAGGCGGGCGCGACCGTCCCGGGGGGTGCTGATATCTGCCCCCTTGACCTCGTTTACTCGTGGCGGCGCGGCGCGCCGATGAACCCCCAGTATCGCAGGTGAACGCCTGCCGCGCCGTGGTTCGAACGCTCCGGACCGGCGTCTGCGCCGAGTCTCACACCACGCTCGCGCCGGTGACCTGTTCGTGTTGGTGCTCGGGCCACGAGGGGGCGGACCGAGCCAGGTGATAGGCCAGCCGTGCTGGGCCGTGGTGGGCGCCCATCGTGAAGCGAGGCAACTTGAAGGGGTCCTCGCTCCCTACGATCCGACCGTTGAGGAACGTGTAGCCGGCGCGGTACCCCGCCTCCTGAGCAGTGGCGCGCACCCGATGGTCGTGGTGACCGAAGGGGTAGGCCACCAGGTCCACCGGTCGCCCCAGAAGACTTTCCAGATCACCCCTGGCTCCGGCCAGTTCCTCGGTCAACCGGTCGTCGTCGAGCGTCGGCAACGAAGCGTGGGTGCGGGTGTGCGCAACGACGTCCAGCCCCGCCTCGACGGTCCGAAGCAGTTCTCCTTCACTCATCGTGGGTCCGGATCCCGGCCACCACACGGGCGCTTGGCCCATCATCGTGCTGACCACCGCGAGGCTGGCGGGCACCTGCATCTCGAGCAGGACGTCCACCGCGTGGTGAGCGACGCCGGCCAAGGCGTCGTCGAAGACGACCGCGGCCAGCCGGTCGACCGGCTCACCGGCGAGCACCCTGTCGCTGAGTTCCGTCACGGACACGAACCGGAAGCCCATCCGGCGCGTCAACGCAAGGTGCCGGCGCAGGGCCGGAGCACCCACCGTCAGGCCCTCAGCGTCGGCATCAGTCGCGACCACGTCGTGATAGCCCAAGACCACTGCGCTGCCACGCGCAGCACGTCCGGTCACTCCCCGCAGCCCAGCCGAGGCCGGCCCCGTGAGCGCGGTTGCCCTGCTCATCGAGAGCTCCGACCAGCACCCACCGTGGCGTGACGACTGCGAGCCTCCCCCAGTACCTCGATGAGGTCGCGCGTCGTCGTCGCCGCGTCGTAGGTCTCCATGAATCGTCGGCGGCCTGCTGCCCCCATCCGTTGGCGGAGTTCAGGCTGGTCGATCAGCTCGCGAAGGGCGCTGACCAGCGCAGCGTCGTCGTCGGGCGCGACCAGGCGGCCACAATCGGGCGGGACCATCTGCGGCATGGCCGCCACGGTCACCCCCACCACAGGCAACCCCGCAGCCATCGCTTCAATCACGACGTTAGGAGCCTGGTCGATCAGACTCGGGAACGCGAAGACCGAAGCATCCCGCAGCACCTCCCACAGGCGTCCTGAGGCCACCGTGACGTCGTGCACGGCACGCACGTTGCGCCCCGGCGGCACCTCTTCGGGAGTCACGATCACCAACTCACACAGGTCGGCGAGGTGCTTCTGATGCAGACGGTGCAGACGTAGTGCGCCCTTGCGCTCCAGCTGGCGTCCCACGAAAACCAACTGAGGCAACGCCGCGGGCGCTGCCGCGGTTCCCGGCGCCGGACCGGGACCGAAGTCCGGGGCCAGGATGCCGTACGGCATCACCCGGAGCTTGTCTTCGCTCACGCCGTAGTCCTCCCTCAACGACCCCGCGATCCACTCTGTGTTGGCCACGACCAGAGTCGCGGCGTCGTAGACGGGTCGCTCGAAACGCTGGGAAAACCGGATCGATGCCGGAGTGAACCGACCCGGCTCACGGCCCGGCAGCCGGTAGCCGTTGGTGGCGTTCGTGGCGTCAGTGGCCACCACGGAGGGCATCAACTTCAGGAGCCGGGGAATCCGGAGCCCGGCGTTCCCGGTGTAGACGTGCAGCACATCGAACAGGTGGGCCCGGTCCCGGATCGTCCTGGCTACCCAACGGCTCAGGGCCAGTTGCGATCGAAGCGCCTGCAGGTCCAGATCGTGGCCAGCCAGACCCGGCAGACGGGTGCCCGCGACTCGGCGGAGCCCAGCGGGCTTCGGAGCATCGACGAACTCCGCTTCAACTTCCGGATGGGCCCGCAAAGAATTGCGCAGATGCGCATGCACATTGGCGTGACCGCCGATGTTCTCGTTGACGAACAGGACCTTCATCGGGACACCTCCGAGATGTCGCTGGCTGCCGTGCGGTCGAGCAGGTCGAGGAGAACCCCGGTCTGCACCGATTGCTGGTGGTGGGCCTCCACGCGGGCCCGCCCCGCGGCACCGGTCCGTCGCCGTAGATCGGCGTCGTCCACGAGCCGGTTGATGGCGGCGGCGAGAGCCACGCAGTCACGGGGCGGAACCAACTGGCCATGGCCCGCCAGCACCTCGGGTGAGCCTCCGTGATCGGTGGCGACCACCGGTAGCCCGAGGCTCATCGCCTCAAGGACGGACAGCGGGCAGGCTTCCGGGTCGGTGCTGGCGCTGACCGCGATGCTCCAGCCACGCATCTGCTCGAGCGGGTCCGCGACGTGGCCCAGCACCGCAACCCGGCCGGCGCCTTCGCTCTCGGCGCGCGATCGGACCCCGTCGGCGTACTCGCCGTCCTTGACCAGCCGACCGCCCATCAACTCGACCTGCACGCGGGGGTCCAGGTCGGGCAGAGCGTCAAGGAGCACATGTTGTCCCTTCCACGACGTCATCAGGCCGTTGAGTCCCACCACGATCCTCGACGATGTCGAGTCGGACGCCACGGGCGCGGGGGCCACGGGCCAACCCACGCCGTTGTGCACGACCTTCACCCACGGTCGACCACCCCGGAGCCGGCTCGCCACCGCGTCAGAGACCCCGACGACCCCGGTCAGAGCGGGCCGGCACCAACGGAACAGACGCATCCGGTCGGACCGCACCACCACGTCATGGGCCAACCACACCACGGGTGGTCGTGGACGAGCGAGGCGTACGACGGGCAGGGCCATCAGCGCGTTGACCAACACAACATCCGCGCTGACTGCGCTGCGCCGCACTATCCGTGCGGCTTGGGACCAGGCCCGGAGGGTACGTGCGACCGCCACGGGCTTGGAACCCTCGGCCAGACCCAACTCCGGAAGCTCGATGTGGTCGATCCCCAAGCCGTCGAGTTCGCGTCGGAGGTCCCCGTCCGGGGCCGCACACGTGACCTGCCAACCGGCGTCCTTGGCCTGGGCGAGCACCCGAATCAGAACTCGCTCCGCCCCCGACACCTGACCGGTGCTGGTCAGGGCCATCAAGTGGGGGTGCCGAGTCATCGCTTCCTCCCTGCGAGGAGTGGGGGTAGGGGGATTCCAGCACACTTCGTCAACCCCATCACCGTCACCAGTGCCAAGTAGGTGATCGAGGCCAAGGCCGCCGCGATGACCCACGGCATCACCGTGTCCGCCGCCAATCCAACGGCGACGCCGATCGCGACAGCGACGGGCGCAACCACCAGGCGTCCCAGGCCGATGGGGAGCAACCCGTCGATGCGGATGACGAACAAGGACAGCACGGCGGCAACCAGCACATTGCTGATCAGCGTTGCCACCCCTGCCCCCTGGTAGGAGTAACTCGGGATCAGGATGAAGTTGAGCGTCACATTCAAGATGAGCCCGACGAGCATGACCACGGCATATCCCCGGTTGCGGCTGACCGCCACCAGGCAGATCATCGCGAGTGCGGAAGCGAAGGTGAACATCTCAGCAATGACCAACACCCGGGTGGTGTTGGCGCCGGGCTCGTAGTCGGGCCCGTAGAGCGTGTCGGTCAACGGGCTGGCGAACCCCAGCAACCCCACGCAAGCCAGCCCGCCGAAGAGGCCGAGCAGCATCGCCCCTCGCCGCATCACGTCCCGAAACTCCGGCAGGTCATCGGGCCAGGACCGCACCAGCAGGGTGAGCAACGGGACCGTTACCGCCGTGGAGACGAAGTGGACCACATCGATGAACCGGTAGGAGACGCCGTAGACGCCAACCGCTCCGAACCCGTCGATCTTCGACAACATCAAGGCGTCGACCCGCGAGTAGACCGTGGCAAGGCCGAACCCGATAGAGAGGGGTAGCGCTTCGCGCAGCAGGGAGCGCCAGACCTTGAAGTCGATGCGAGGGCGGATCGGAACCAACCGTCGGGCGGCCGGAATCTTGCGGGACAGCACCACGATCTCGAACAACACCGCCGGGATCGTGAACAGCAGCACCGAACCGATTCCCGCGGCAGCGATCGCTGCCGTCAGGGCGAACTGGGCCGTGATCCCGATCGCTTCGGCCACGCCCACGGCGCCCATCCGCATCCGGGACTGAAAGACCACGTCGAGCGCGGCCGATGGCGTCGCCAACAACACGATCGTGCCGGCCACCGCCATCGCCATCACGACCTCGCGGGGGTAGCCCGCAACGATCACGACCAGCATGGCCAAGAGATAGCCGAGGAACCCCAAGGCGCAGCGCAGAGCAATGTAGGTGCCGGCGAAGGCTCCGGCCCCGGCCTCCCCCTGACCGAGCATGCCGCGTAAGGCGATCCGTCCGATACCCAGATCAGTGACGATGGACATCAGCCCCAGAACAGTGAAGATGACCGTGAATCGGCCGAACTCCTCCAGGGACAGGGTCCGGGCGATCAGCAACGTCCCGGACCAGCCGAGGATCGCCTGGATCAGGCGGCTTCCCAAGAGGGCACCGACATTGCCCACGAGACCCCGCGGTTGGCTCTTGTCGCGTTTGGCGCGCTTACTTGGCGGCTCGGGATCGCCCGGCACTTCTGGGTCGGGCAAGGCCGGCGGCGTTAACACGGCACACCGAGTCCTCGATAGACCCCGAGGGTGGTTTCAGCGGTGGTCTGCCACGACGACTTGCCGGCCGCCGTCACCCCTGCACGGCGCAGTTCGCCATTGCGGTCGGCGTCGTGGACGACGTCATACAGGGCCTCGCCGAGCGCGTCCTGGTTGTCTACGGACACCAACACCGCGCCGTCCCCCACCGCCTCCGGTAGGCCACCGACCCGCGTCGTGACCACCGCGGCGCCGCAGGCCATTGCTTCCAGCGGGGGTAAACCAAAGCCTTCATAACAGGAGGCGTAGGCCACCGCACTCGCAGCGGCGTACAACGCGGGAAGGTCCTCGAAGGGGACATACCCCAGATGCCGAGCGGAGGCCGGGACCTTTTCACCGTCCGCGACGCCACCGGCGACCAGGAGCGGCAATCCCGCCCGCTCGCACGCGGCAGCGAGCATCGACACCCGCTTGCGGGGTTCGACGGTCCCCACCACGAGCACCGCGCGCGGGGGGATCTCGTAGCGCTCAGTCACCTCCGCCACCTGCTCGTCCGATGCCGGGACGAGCCCCGGCGCCGGAGCTAGAGGG
>RCMY010001709.1_pt1 | contig 20513 bp, 23 predicted proteins | sample 2041341 | NCBI WGS metagenome assembly RCMY01 (sample SAMN09708234, study PRJNA481090) | Marine sediment metagenome, whole genome shotgun sequencing project. | reverse complement strand
CTTCCAGGCGATCGCGACGTTCGGTGAGGACGGCCTGCTCTGCCGTACCGGTTACACCGGGGAGGTCGGCGTCGAGTTGGTCGTCCCCAACGGCCAGGCCGGCGCCCTCTGGGATGCCCTCCTGGCGCGCGGCGTCACGCCGTGCGGCCTCGGGGCGCGTGACACCCTGCGCCTGGAGATGGGCTACCCGCTCCACGGCAACGACATCGACCTGACGACCTCGCCCTACGAGGCACGCCTGGGCTGGGCGGTGAAGTTGGACCGCGAGGACTTCAACGGTCGCGACGCTTTGGTCGCCGCGAAGGAAGCGGGCCCGTCCCGGCGCTTGTGGGGGCTGCTGGGTGAGGGGCGCCGTCCGTTGCGCCATGGGATGACCGTCCACGTCGGCGACAAGCAGGTTGGCGAGGTCACCTCCGGAGGGTTCGCGCCGTCACGCGGCCTTGGCATCGGCCTGGCCTACCTGGCGGACCCGCTCAAGCCCGGTGACGCGGTCGAGGTGGACGTCCGCGGCAAGCGCCTGGCCGTCGAGGTGGTCCGTCCGCCGTTCATGGAGACCTCGCCCCACGGCTGATTCTTCGGGACCTTCGTCCCAGGATCAGGGGCATCCCTGACGTTGCGCCACACCGCGATGCGGTCCACTGTGGTGTCGTCGAGGGGAAGTGTGGATCGTGGACGTTCGTGACTGGCTGGACCGTTGGGTGGCTGGGGACTTGCTTTCCCCTGAGGTCGCTGAACGGCTGCGCGAGGACGTGGATCGTGTCCCCGCCCTCGAGGCCGGAGCGGCGCCGGACGGCTCTGCCCAGACCGCCGGGCGCGTCCGTGGCATGGTCCTCGAAGCCGTGGGCTACCTCGGCGCGGCCCTGACGTTCGGGGCGTTGGCGATCCTCTTCGACGTGACCCAGTGGCCCCAGGTCGTCGTCGTGCTCCTGCTGCTGGCGACCTCCGGCGTGGCCGGGTGGGGCGTGTGGCAGTTGACGCCAGCGACGATGGGCGCGGCCTCGCGTCTTGCCTCGGTGTCAGGTGTGACGTCCGCTGCCGCCCTCGGTGGCGCGCTGCTGCTGGCGTTCGAACCGAACTGCGTCACCTACGGCTCGATCAACCGGTGCGGGTGGCTGCAGGACAACCTGTTGCCGTTCGCCATCCTGTTCGCCGTGACCAGTTGGGCCGTCGCGATCCATCGTCAGCATGCGACGGCCATCACGCACTGGGCGCTCGGGTCGTCGGCCGTCGGGCTGACCTGGGCAACCGCGCACCTGCCGTGGGCGCCTCGCCTCGGGGACTCGACCCTGTGGCGCGAGGAGGAGTTGGCCTTCGGGGCGCTGCTCACCGTTGCGGCTCTGGCCTGGGGTTGGGCCTCGGAGACCGAGCGGCTGCGTCCGGCCTGGATCGGGACGTTCGGGGCGGGCGCAGCCTTCTTCGTGGGCCTGGCCATGATCACGGGCTACGACCCGTTCTTCGGCCAGTCCGACTCCCTGCCGATCCTCGCCGCCCTGGCCTCCGGATGTGCGGCCCTGTACGTCGGGGTCTCCGGAGACCGACTGCGCCTCACGATCATCGGCGTCGTCGCGCTGCTGTTCACGATCCCGATGACCCTGACCGAGGTCCTGGGCCTCGACGGTGTCACCGTGACCTTCGTGATGCTCCCCGTCGGCCTGGCTCTCCTCGGGTGGGCGATCCGCGAAGGCCGACAGGGTGGCATCGCGGGCGAATAACCGCTGGACGTGCAGATATCCCTGCAGTATTCTGACGCTGCGCAACCTGAGGGGGAACGCGTGACCGACCACATCCTTGACCACGATCCGACCGCCGGCGTCACACCCGTCCGCGGAGGCCGGATCGTCATCGGCGTCGCCATCCTCGGGTTCTTCCTGATCCCGATGGTCGTGAACCTGCTGCAGTTGGTGCGCTGATGGGCGCCCCGATGGACCGGATGCGCGGCGACGACAACCCGGACCTGGCAGGCATGCCGGAGCCGTCAGGCGCCGATCCCCTTCGCCACGAACAGGGCTACGGGCCGGACCAGGAACGACTCTGGCTGGCGCGCAACGCCCGGCTGGTCGCCGGCTTCTTCTTCGTCCTGATCTTCGTGGTGCAAGTGCTGACGCGCTGACGCTCGGCGGTTCAAACGTCAGTCGCCGCCGATGGAGGCGCCGTCGCCGGGCAGGTCGAGCATCCGCTGCAGGGCGACAAGTGCGTTCTTGCGCACTTCCGGCTCGACCTCGACGGCGTTGATGACGGTGCCCTCGACGAGGTTCTCCATCACCCACACCAGGTGGGGGAGGTCGATGCGGTTCATCGTGGCGCAGAAGCAGACGGTGTCGTCGAGGAAGACGACGTCCTTGTCCGGGTTGTCCTGGGCGATGCGCTGGACGAGGTTGAGCTCGGTCGCGATCGCGATCTTCGTGCCGGCCGGGGCGTCGGCCACCCAGTTCAGAATTTGTGACGTGGAGCCGACCTTGTCGGCCTTGGTCACGACCTCGTAGCGGCACTCGGGGTGTGCATAGATCTGGATGCCGGGCGCCTCCTCGCGGATGCGGTCGACCATCTCCGGCAGGAAGCGGGCGTGCACGGAGCAGTGGCCCTTCCAGAGGATCACGCGAGCTGCCTGCAGTTGCTCGTCGGTGAGGCCGCCCATCGGCTTCCACGGGTCGTAGACCACGCAGTCGTCGAGTTCGAGGCCGAGGCCCAGCACGGCGGTGTTGCGGCCGAGGTGCTGGTCGGGCAGGAACAGGACCTTGCCGGTGTCGATGCCGCCCTCGACCTGGTCGAAGGCCCACTGCATGGCGCGCGGGGCGTTGGACGAGGTGCAGATCGCGCCACGGTTCGCGCCGGTGAAGGACTTGATGGCCGCCGTGGAGTTCATGTAGGTCAGCGGAATGGTCTCCGCGGCCACGCCAGCCTGCTCGAGGCGTGCCCACGCGTCGACCAACTGGCTCTCCTCGGCCATGTCGGCCATGGAGCAGCCGGCGGCGAGGTCCGGGAGGATCACGGTCTGGTCGGGGCGCGCGAGGATCGACGCGGACTCCGCCATGAAGTGGACGCCGCAGAAGATGATGGTGTCGGCTTCGGCCGAGGCCGCGTGCTGGGACAGGGCGAAGGAGTCACCGCGCGAGTCGGCGAACTCCACGACCTCGTCGCGTTGGTAGTGGTGGCCGAGGATGACGACCTTGTCGCCCAGGGCCTTGCGTGCTGCCCGGGCACGCTCCAGCAGGTCCGGGTCGGAGGCCGACGGCAGATCGCCGGGGCACAGCACGCCCTTCTCGCTGTTGAGGTCGGTGCCACGACCCAGCAGCAGCAGGGGCGAGCCGTCCGGGATGGTCGGCGTGCCCGCGGTCGGCAGGACCTGCGCAGGTGCGGGGCGGGCGACGGTGGCGCTCATGGCGGCCTCGATCGACGGTCTGGAGGAGGGGGTTATGGTCACAGTGACCATAACGTCGGGCATCGTACCGCTTGTTCCCGTGCGGGTGGGCGTCGGGCCGGTCGTAGGCTGGCGCCCCCGCCACTGTCACCAACGCCCTGCGAGGCCACCGTGCGCGTCGTGATCGCTCCGGACTCGTTCGGCGGCACGCTGGATCCGGTCGAGGCCGCAGAGGCCATCGCCGCCGGTTGGCGCCATTCACGTCCCGACGACGAGTTGGTCCTCGCGCCGATGTCGGACGGGGGAGAGGGCCTGCTGGTCGCGCTGGCCGCAGGCCTGGAGGCTGCCGGCCGCCCCGTCCAGTGGCGCACGACCGAGGTGGTCGATCCGCGTGGCTTGGCGGTCGACGCCTCGTGGTTGTTGCTCGACGACGGGGCGACCGCGATCATCGAAGCGGCCAGGGCCAGTGGGTTGGCGCTGGTGGCGCCCGAGCGTCGTGACCCTCGGATGACCACCACGTGGGGCGTGGGCCAACTCATCGCCGCTGCTGCTGCCGCCGGGGCGCGTCGGGTCCTGGTCGGCCTCGGTGGCACGGCCACGGTCGACGGCGGGGCCGGAGCGCTGTCCGGCCTGGGGTTCCGGGTCACGGTCCAGGACGGCTCTGGGCTGAAGATCGGCGGCGAGGACCTGCCCCGTGTCGCCGGCATCGCGCCGGACTGGGTCGACGAGGCGGTGCTCGGGTTGGACGAGGTGATCGTGCTCAGTGACGTCCGGGCCGTCCTCGTTGACGCCGCCCCGGTCTTCGGCCCGCAGAAGGGTGCGGACGAGGCCACCGTCGCCCACCTTGCCGCGGGTCTGGAGTCCTGGGCGGACGTGGTCGAAGGCGTCTTCCAGGTCCCGGGCCTGCGTGACCGGCCGGGGACCGGCGCCGCCGGGGGCCTGGGGTTCGCGCTGGCCGGGGCGCTCGGGGCGACGTTGTGTGATGGCGCCGATGCGGTTGCAGGGCTGGTCGGTCTGGCCGAACTGGTGGCCGGTGCGGACCTGGTGGTCACGGGCGAGGGCCGACTCGACGCCACGTCTTTCGACGGCAAGGTGGTTGGCGAGGTCGTACGGCTTGCCGGGGACGCTCCCGTTGTGGCCCTTGTCGGCTCGTCGCTCCTCGACGAGGCACCTGGCAGCGTTGAGGTCGTCGAGATGGGGCCGGCGACGTCGCGAGAAGAGGCGATTGCGCGGCTGCACGCCGCGGTCGCCGGAATCGCGGAAGCTCAGTAGCCCCATGGTCGCACCGGGCCAGTGGTCGAGGAAGCGGTGCCACTGACCGCGGCCTGCGCCCCGTCCGCGCACCCGCTCGACCGGTAGGGAACGTCTGGGGGCTACCCTGCGTTGCAGCAGTCGGCCCGGGAGATCAGCCCCGGCCGGAACCAACCCTCATGCGCCCCCACCACCGGGCGTGGAACACGGAGCGAACGTGAGCGCCGACACCGTCGAGACCACCGAGACCACCGCGGTCGACCTCAACCTCACCGAGGCCGCCGCAGAGAAGGTCCGCGGCTTCCTCGCCGACGAGCCCGACGCCGCCGAGGTTGCCCTCCGCGTCGCCGTCCAGGCGGGTGGCTGCGCAGGCTTCCGCTACGCCCTGTTCTTCGACGACCGCAAGCTCGACGGCGACTTCGACATGGTCCAGCACGGCATCACGCTGCGCATGGACAAGATGTCCAAGCCCTACCTCGGCGGCGCGATCATCGACTGGAAGGAGTCGCTGGAGGCCAGTGGCTTCTCCATCGACAACCCCAACGCCCAGGGCACCTGCGCCTGCGGTGACTCTGCGACGTTCTGATCGCAGCAGCTTCGACGACGGTCGCCTCTGGGCGGCCGTTCGTCGTTTCCGTCGTCAGCCCGACACCTTCTCGACGAGGTAGGTGAACTCGGTGGCGCCGGACTCCTCGTTGACACCTTCCTCAGCCGTGTGGAGCTGCTGACGTTGCATCCGGCACCAGACCGGGACGTCGACCTTCGTGGTCGTGTCGTTGGCGATCAGCCGCGCCATGGTGCCGACGGGTGCGTCGCGCAGGGCCTTCGCGAGCTCGATGACGGGCATCGGGCAGTTCAGGCCACGGGCATCGACCTCGACGACGTCAGCGACGGGCGAGGGGTCGGTCGGCGCAGCGGTCACAGAAGGCTCCGAGTGGTCGGAAAACGCCGGCGGGGCGTGGCACCCAAGGAAACCACGCCCCGCCGGCCCAGGCGTCACCGTGGCGTCAGCCGGCGCGGAACGTCTCCGGCCCACCCTCGAGCTCGATGGTGACCACGGTGACGACGGCGGTGTCGTCCTCGCCCTCGTGGTCCAGCTCCACGGTGATCCGGTCGATCATGTAGTCCTCGGTCATCGGGAACATCATGTCGTCCTCGCGGCTGACGCGGAGGGTCCAGCCGAACTCGAGGGCGAGGTTCCTGGCCTGCTCCTCGGTCTGGCCGAAGATCATGTCGGCTCGCTCCTGGGGGCTGAACTCGGAGCCGGCCAGCATCGTGCCTCCGGCGGCGCCGTCGTCCGAGCCGTTGGGCTCGCCGACCGCGATCCCCTGGCCGTCGTTGGTGTTGTCCACGGTTTGGTCCGGGTCCGTGAGGCCGGCGTCCGTGCCGTCGTCGCCGCAGGCGGTCAGGGCGACGGCCCCCGCAGCAAGGGCGGCGACCAGGGTGCGAGACGTGCGGGTCAGGGAAGTGCGCATGGAGATGCTCTCCGTGATGGTGGGTGGGTTCGCCGGTAGGACGACGGCCCACCCGGCAAGGTTTCACCGAGGTTCGGACAACATCCACCGGCCGTTGACTGGACCGGTCAGCGCCCCATGCCTGCCGTGGCCCGCAGGTCGCCGACGACCTCGGCGAAGGCACCGACGAAACGATCGGCGTCGTCGGTCGTGACGCCGGAGTCGAACGACAACCGCACGTGGCCGTGGGTCAGCGCGCCCATGGCCACGAGCACGTGGCTGGGTTCGCCGGATGTCTGGGCACACGATGATCCCGAGTGGACCGCGAAGCCGCGACGGTCGAGTTCTCGCAGCAGTGCCTCGGCGTCCACGTAGAGCGCGCTGACGGCGACGATGCCGGGGTGGGCATCCGCCAGGGGACCGTGGACGGCGAGGTCCTCGACGGCTGCAGGCAGCGAGGCCCGCAGGTGGCGGCGCACGACCTCGCGGTTGGACCGTTCGGTGTCGAGGTTCGCGACGGCAACGGTCAGCGCGACCGCTGCTGCGGCAACGGAGGGGACGTCCAGCAGTCCGGCGCGGCGGCGGCGTTGGCGGTCGTCGCCCTCCAGCAGCGCCCCGACCCGGCCACGCTCACCGAGCGCCAGGAACCCGACACCGGCAGGCCCGCCGAACTTCGCCGACGAGGCCGACAGCAGGTCGGCGCCCAACTGACTGACGGTGAGTCCGAGTTGCCCGACGGCCTGGCAGGCGTCGACATGGACCAGCGCCCCGACCTCGCGAGCGGCGGCGGCAACCTCATGCGTGGGCTGCAGCGCCCCGACCTCGTGGTTGGCCCACTGCAGGTGCACGGCGAGGGTGTCGGGGCGAAGCCTCGCACGGACTTCGTCGGGGTCGACCAGTCCCGCCCCGTCCACGCCGACGACGTCGAGATCGAACCCGTGGTCGTCGCGGAGCCGCTCGCAGGCTCGCAACACCGCAGAGTGCTCCACGGCGGAGGTGATGACGTGACGCCGGGTCCCACCACGCAGGACGTCGGCACGAGCCGTGCCCAACACCGCGAGGTGGATCGACTCGGTCCCGCCGCTGGTCCACACGACGTCATCCGGGCGGACACCCATGGGCGTCGCCACGGCCCCGGTGGCCTGGGCCAGCAGCGCCGCCGCAGCACGTCCCTCGGCGTGGGTGCGCAACGGGTCGCCCGAGGCCACCCCCGACGCATCGACCCAGGCCTGGCGGGCCTCGGGTCGCAGCGGCCAGCGCGAGGCGACATCGAGGTCGAGGCGGGGGAGCGGGGTCGTCATGAGGGCGAGGCTACGGCCTGGCGCGGGGACGAGGAAGGTGGCCGTCCGCGGCCCCGGGCAGCAACCGGACGCACCTCCGTGCCCTGCTCGTTGACCACATCCGGCCAGCGGCCGGAAGTGCCCCGAATTCGGGCAGGAACGTGCGGCACCTTCTGCCGAACCACCAGTCATGACCCCTTGGTCTGGTCGCCGGTCCACGTCCGGCTCACCGACCGTTCCGTCCCCCGAACCCCTCATGGAGTCCCCGTGCAACCGTCCGCCACCACGGCTCGCCGCCTGCTGACCGCAGCGCTGCCGCTGACCCTGCTGCTCGCCAGCGCCCCGACCGCCCAGGCCGCGGAGCCGGTGCTGGTCCGCCACCTCGTCGTCCTCGCCGACGGCCTCAACGCCGAGACCGTCGCTGCTGAGCTGCTCGGTCCGCTCGACCTCGTCGCCGACACGACCTGGCAGCACGCGCTCGACGGCTTCTCCGTCACCGCGCCTGCTGGGTCGCTGACATCCCTCGACGACGACACTCGCGTCACGTCCGTCGAGCAGGCCATCACCGTGTCGACGACGGCCCAGTCGACTCCGACGGGTGTGGCTCGCATCGACACCCACCTGCAGCCTGCGGCCGGCATCGGCACGGGCAACCTGGTCGACGTCGACGTCGCCGTGATCGACACCGGCATCGATGACCACGCCGACCTCAACCTGGTCAGCCACTTCGACTGCGTGTCGGCCCTCTTCTCCTCGGGTTGCAAGGCTGGTGGTGCTGACGGCCACGGCCACGGCACCCACGTCGCCGGCACGATCGGGGCGCTGGACAACGGCATCAACGTCGTGGGCGTCGCGCCCGGCGCTCGCATGCACGGCTACAAGGTGCTCAACGACATCCTCGGTTCGGGGTCGTCGGCGGACATCATCGACGCGATCGACCACGTCACCGGCCGCGGTGACATCGAGGTCATCAACATGTCGCTGGGTGGCTCCGGCTCCTCCAGCGCAACCAACGCCGCCATCGCCGGCGCAACCAACGCTGGTGTGGTCGTCGTCGTCGCCGCGGGCAACGACACCGCGAACGCGTCCGGCTACACCCCGGCGAACTCGCCCAACGCGATCACGGTCTCCGCGATCACGGACACCGACGGTGCCCCCGGCGGCAACGGCGGCTCGTGCTCCGGTGCCGACGACTCGCTGGCCAGTTACTCCAACTACGGCGACATCATCGACATCGCTGCCCCGGGTTCGTGCATCACCTCGCTGAAGCCCGGCGGCGGCACGACCTCGATGAGTGGCACCTCGATGGCGTCGCCGCACGTCGCCGGCGCCGCAGCCCTCTACGTCGCGGCCTTCGGGACGGCGAACTCCGCCAACCGTTGGACCGAGGTCCTCACGGGGCTGACCACGACCTGGGGCACGCCGCAGGACGGTCCGTGTGGTTACGCCACCACCCGCAATGCCGACCCGCTCCTGCACCTCACTGGCTGTGGTGACGCGGGCAACCCGCCGAGCAACACCGCCCCGACCGCCACAGTGACGGCACCGGCCGACGGCACGCAGATCGAACTCGGTGACGCCGCCACGTTCACCGGCCAGGCCGACGACGCCGAGGACGGTGACCTGTCCCCGACGATCGTCTGGACCTCCAGCCTCGACGGCTCGCTCGGCTCTGGCGCATCGGTGACCGCAACCCTCTCCGAGGGGCAGCACCTCGTCACCGCCAGCGTCACCGACGCCAATGGCGCAACCGCGACGGACACCGTGACGGTCACCGTCGTGGACGGCACCCCGCCGCCCCCGCCGGCTGACGACGTCGTCTCCGTGGTCGACGTCTCCTGGGCCGACGGCACGTACGTGTTCGGCGGCGGTCGCTGGGCCGACGTCACGTTGGAACTCGACGACCAGGACGGCAACGCGGTCCGGGGTGCGATCTCCGTGACGATCCTCGTCGACGGCCAGGAGTACGCCACCCACACGGGCACGACGAACTCCAGCGGCACGATCACGTTCGCGAACGACCAGGTCCCCAACGGCGAGTTCAGCGCCGTCGTCACCGACGTGACCGCGTCCGGCTTCGACTGGGACGGACAGACTCCGACCAACACCCACCAGGTCGGCGGTTCCAGCGGGTGGCTCTTCGGCTGATCCGGCTCCCACGGACGCAACCCGGCAAACCCTGCGGGAACCAACGACGCCCCGACCGGTCACCGGTCGGGGCGTCGTCCGTGTTCGTCGCGGTCAGCCGACCAGGTCAGCCAGGACAGCGCGCAGTGCGTCGGGCGCGGGCTCGTCGAACTGGTAGTTCGGGTGGTCGACGCCGATGCGGACCTCGGCACCGGCCTTGATTCCTGCGACCTGCTCGTCGGTCAGGATCCACTTGAGGTACTGCACCATCGGCGGCTCGTCGTCGCGCGTGCCCTCGTCGTCCGGGATGAGCTTGGCGCGCTCGCCGTCGACGGCCAGGAACAGGGCGCTGTTGATGCCGACCAGCAGCGGCTTCCAGCGGTAGAGCTCCTCCATGTCGTCGATGCCGATCAGGAGCGTCGCGCAGACCTCCTGGTAGCCCGGCACCAGCACGTTGTAGGTCGCGAGCTCGTGGTTGATCTTCTCGGGGTCGGTGATGTTCTCGACGCCGATCATGCGGTTGACCTGCCACGACACCGTCGTGCGGTCCTCGAAGTCCAGGTACATCATCTCGCCGAGCTGAGCGCGGCGGGCGGCGCGGTACTGGATCATCTGCGGACGACGCTCTTCGAGCTCGGGGGCCCAGGCGGCGAGGTCGAGGGTCAGGTCCTCGAGGGTGATGGGATCCATGGTGGGTCCTTCAGGTGGAGGGTGGAACACGACGGGGGCGGGCCCGAAGGCCCACCCCCACCGTTGACTCATGCGAGCCGGACGTCACTCAGGCGTTGAGTGAGTCCAGGCCCTTCTGGAAGCGTCCGGCGTGGGACTTCTCGGCGCGGGCCAAGGTCTCGAACCACTCGGCGACCTCGTCGAAGCCCTCGTCACGCGCGGTCTTGGCGAAGCCCGGGTACATCTCGGTGTACTCGTAGGTCTCACCCTCGACGGCGGACTTGAGGTTGGCCTCGGTGTCGCCGATCGGGAGACCGGTGGCGGGGTCGCCGACCTGCTTGGCGAAGTCGAGGTGGCCGAATGCGTGGCCGGTCTCGCCCTCAGCGGTGTCGCGGAAGAGGCCAGCGATGTCGGGGTAACCCTCGATGTCGGCCGCGCGCGCGAAGTAGAGGTAGCGACGGTTCGCCTGCGACTCGCCTGCGAAAGCCTCCTTGAGGTTCTCGAACGTCTTGGAGCCGTTGAGCTCGGGCATGTGGTGCATCCTTGTGTTGAAGGTTGGCGACCGGATGGTCGCCGCGTGGGAGGGCGCGAGCCCCTTGCGATTGGCTTCTTTCAGCGGCAGTCGGGGCAGCGTCCGGTCAGTTGCAGGTCGTACTCCTGCACCTGGACTCCGGTCGCCTTGCCGGCTGCCACCAGCACCTCCTCGGGGAGGTGCAACTCCACGTCCCACACGCGACCGCAGTCGGTGCAGCGGACGTGGTCGTGGCGGTCGATGTTGCCGTCGTACCTGGCCACCGGCTGTTCGCCGAGGCGCAGTTCGCGGACCAGGCCGTGCGCGACCAACAGGTCGAGCGTGCGATAGACCGTCGCGACGCCGAGTCCCGGGACGTGCAGCTGCACGGCACGGTGGATCTCGTCAGCGCTGGGATGGGTCATGGATGCCCGCACCGCATCCAGGACCGCCTGACGCTGTGGCGTCATGCGGAACGGGGTGGCGGTCGTGGGCATCAGGCCGCTCCAAGCTCGTCGGGTGGTGGCACGGCATCGGCCACCGGCTGCGAAACACTCTCAGGTGAGAATGCTTCTCACTGATGGTTCGAACGTAGCGCGCCCTCGAAGGGGATGGCCACAGGCGTGAGCGGCCGGAGCAGAGGCCTTGCGAGGTAGCTTCCGCAGGGTCGTCAACGGCCGCCACCGGCCTGCCGACGACGTTGCGAGAAGTCCTCGTCTCGACCCACCGGAGTCGTGCCATGCGTGTGCTCATCGTCTCGGAAGACGCCAAGGAGCGCCAGCGCGCCGCCACGGCGCTCGCGATGCGTCAAGGCGTCGAGATCGTGGAAGCGACGTCGGCGGCGCAGTGCCGTGACCTGCACCTCGCGGACCCGGCCGACGTGCTCGTCATCGACGGGGACCTCAAGCCCAAGGGCGGCTTCTCCATGCTCTACGAGCTCCGCGCAGCAGCGGACCTCGCCGGCGCCGCGCACGTGCCTGCCATCGTGTTGGTCGAGCGCGCTCCGGACCAGTGGTTGGCAGCCTGGGCACGTGCAGACGGCACGGCAAAGAAGCCGGTCGACCCGTTCGCCCTGGCCAAGCAGATCGACCGCATGGTCGCACTGCCGGCACCCGAGGCCCCTGCTGGCGCCTGACCCTCCCGGGTCAGACCGCCACGGTCACTTGTCGTCTGCCAGGCCAAGGCGGCGAGCCTCGTCGGAGACGGCGTCGGGGTGGACACCGAGCTTGCGGGCGATGCGCTTGCGGGTCGCGTAGACGTTCGACCGCGAGACCTCGAGTTCTTCGGCGAGCTCGCGGGCACTGCGCCCGAGGGCGAACTGCTGCGCGATGTAGCGCTGCTTCTCCGTGAGCGCGTAGACGCGTGCACGCTCGGCGTCGTTCGGCTCTGACGACGCCGGGGCGGCCGGGACCGGCTCAAGTCGTGAGACCTGGACCGAGCCGGACGACTGGCGGCCGGAGTCGAGCTCCGCGAGTCGCGTGAGAAGCCGGGTGATCTTCTTGCGGCGGACCTTGCGCTCGTCGGGCGTCTGCTCGCGGAGGCCGTCCTCGATGGTGCTCAGCAGAACGCGCATCTCGAAGGGCTTGGTCAGGTACTCGACGGCGCCCTGGAGGTGGCCGCGGATGATGTCGCGTTCCTCGCCGAGGGCGGTCAGCATGATGACCGGGATGTCGACGAACTCTGACTCTTCCTTCAGGGCGCGCAGGACCTGCCACCCGTCGAGGACCGGCATCATGACGTCCAGCAGGATCAGGTCGGGAGCCTGGCGACGTACGTGGGCGAGGCCCTCGGCCCCGTCCCTGGCGATCACCGGGTCGTAGCCCGCGAGTTCGAGGTTGACCTGCACGAGGCTGGCGAGGTCGGCCTCATCCTCGACGACGAGAATCCTTGCCTTCGTTGCATCGCCCACGAGGTCATCCCTGCTTCGAACCGAGGTGCATCGCGCGTCGTCCGCGGGATCACCGACGCGCCCGACGGGCCGCGCACTGTCGGACGACCTTAGCGCCGACCTCGATCGCGGAAGGGCAAGACGGGGTCGTGACGACGAGGTCCGGGGCCGACGTCGTTAGCGTCGGACACGGGAGCGTCGACGTCCGACGGTCCGATCGAGCCAGGAGTCCGTCGTGGGCGAGCAGGAGCCAACAGGGCCAGTCAGCGCCGAGGCCGTCGTGGCGTCGTGGCCCGGACTGCTGGACCGGGTTCTCCGGGGCGAGTCCCTGCGTGAGGACGAGGCCGAGATCGTCATGGGCCAGATCATGGCCGGCGTGGTCGAGGACGCCATGCTCGCGGCGCTGCTGGCCGGCCTTCGCGCCAAGGGTGAGTCGGCTGACGAGGTTGCCGGCTTCGTCCGCGCCATGACCGATGCCGCGAAGCAGGTGGAGGTCGAGGGGCCGCTGCTGGACACCTGCGGCACGGGTGGTGACGGTGCGGACACCTTCAACATCTCGACACTGTCCGCCGTCGTCTGTGCTGCTGCCGGGGCGCGTGTGGCCAAGCACGGCAACCGCTCGGCATCGTCGGCCTGTGGCTCCGCCGACCTGCTCGAGGGGTGGGGCGTCGTCATCGACCTCGAACCCGAGGACGTCGCGACGTGCATCGAGGACGTCGGCATCGGCTTCATGTTCGCGCGCACCTTCCACCCCGCGATGGCGCGGGTCGGCCCGGTGCGCCAAGCACTGGGCGTGCGGACGGTCTTCAACCTGCTGGGGCCACTGTCGAACCCCGCCCACGCCGCGCACCAGGTGGTTGGCGTCGCCGATCCTTCGCTCGCCCCGGTCATGGCCGGCGCCCTGCACCGCATCGGTCGTCGCCACGCCCTGGTGTTCCACGGGGCGGACGGCCTCGACGAACTCACGACTGGCGGTCCTTCGCACGTCTGGGAGGTCACCCCCGATGGCGTCACCGAGTGGGACCTGGACCCGGCAGCCTTGGGCCTCGAGCCTGCTCCGGTCGAGGCCCTGCGGGGTGGCGACGTCGCCGTCAACGTCGCGATCGCCGACGCGATCCTCGGCGGCGAGACCGGGCCACGCGCCGACGTCGTGGCCCTCAATGCTGCGGCCGGCCTGTGGGTCTGCGGCGTCGCCAGCGACCTCGCGGACGGTCTGGCCCGAGCCCGGACCGTGCTGGCGGACGGTTCGGCAATGGCCTGCAAGAAGGCGTGGGTCGAACGCAGCCAGGCCCTCGCCGCCGCGCGGTCCTGAGATGGCACAGCACCAGATCGATCCCGACGGGATGCCGTACGCGCCCGAGGCCATGCTGGCGAAGGGCGAGGTCGACCCGTCGGACTTCTTCGCCTTGGATCTGCGGGTCGGGACGGTCGTCGAGGTGGAGGCGTTCCCCGAGGCCCGCAAGCCTGCCTGGAAGCTGACCGTCGACTTCGGCCCCCACGTCGGGACCCTGCAGACGTCGGCGCAGGTGACGAACTACGGACGCGACGAACTGCTGGGCCGCATCGTCGTCGGAGCGGTCAACCTCCCGGCCAAGCGGATCGCCGGCTTCCGGTCGGAGTTCCTGGTCCTCGGTGGCCTGCAAGCCGATGGCACCGTCCGACTCCTGGCGCCCGACGCCGACCTGCCGCCGGGGTCCGTCATCGCCTGAAGCACGGTGCTCAGGCCGAGACGGCTGCCGGGGCACGTGCAACCTTCGCCTGGGAAAGGGCAAGTCGGTCGCGACGGAGCGTCTTGGCGAGGTCCCGGCCTTCGCGGATCTGGTCGGCCAGCAGTCGGCCACCGACGAGATCCTGGCGCCACGGTCCCTCGACGTGGAGGGCCACCGTGCCGGGTTGGTCGAGCCAGGTGGCCAGCAGGATGGCCTCCTCGACGTCCAGGGGGTTGATGGCGACCGGGTCGTCCGGGCCCGGACGCTGCACGGCGGACGGTGGCCCCCGGTCGGCGCCGAGGTCGATTCGCGGGGCGTCGTCTGCGGCGACGGTCCAGGTGGCGTGCAGTCGGCCGGCCCGAACCTCGACGACCTCCGTGTGGTCGTCCTCGCGACGGGCGGCCACCACCCGGTCGGCACACAACATCCGGCGCAACGTCCGGGTGCGGTCGATGGCGCGCGACAGGGCCAGGAGTCGTTGTCGCGCGTCCGCCGCTTGCTCGAACCGGCCCGCGTGGGCCTGCACCCGCATCTGCTGGCGAAGGTCGCGGAGCACGGTCGTGTCGCGACAGGCCAACACCTCGCGGACGCGGTCGACGTCCAGGGCGTAGTCCTCCCGTGACTGGGTGCCGTCGCAAGGGGCGGCGCACTTGCCCAGTTCCTTGAGAACACACGGCCCGTGGTCCTGCCGGACCCGCAACCGCATCCGGCAGGGGCGCACCTGCGTCACCTGTTCCAGCGCGGCGATGACCTCGTTGGCCTGCTTGCGCCCAGCAAGTGGCCCCAGTGCTGGCTCGCCGGGCTTGGGGGAGGACGAGACCGTCAGCCGCGGGAACGGCTCACGGGTGAGCGTGACCCAGGTGGCCTTCTCCGGTTGTCGTGACCGTCGGTTGAACCGAGGGCGGTGGTGGTGGATCTCGCGGACCTCGCGCACGTGCGCCTCGATCGGGGTCGGACAGATCGTCCACTCGACCCGCTGGGTGGCCTGCACCAGGTCGGTTGCCATGCGGCGCTTGTCCTGCCCGAAGTATCGGCGCAGCCTCGTGCGCAGATCGCGAGTCGTGCCCACGTACAGCACCTCGTCGTCGGGCCCGAGGAACCGATAGGTGCCGGGCTCCCTGGGCGCGTCCTTCACCAGGTCGATCCGCTTGTACGACTTGTGTGAGGTCGACCGCTGCAGGTCGACAAGGTCCTCGAGTGTCGTCGCGCCCAGCGCGGAGGCTCGTTCGATCAGGGCGTGCAGCACGTCCAGCGTGGCCCGCGCGTCGGGCAGGGCGCGGTGGTTCGGGGTGGTGCGCGCCCCGAGGTGTCGGGCGAGCACGGACAGCCGCATCGACCGGAGTTCCTCACCCAAGAGCCTCCGGGCCAGCCTGGCCGTGTCGAGGATCGGCACGTCCATCCGCTCGCGCCCCGAACGCTCCAGGGCGGCGTCGAGGAAGCGCTGGTCGAAGCTGGCGTTGTGCGCCACGAAGACGCCCCCGCGGAGCAGTTCGAGCAGGGACGGGAGGATGGCCTCGATCGTCGGGCAGCCGCGCAGCATCGCGTCGTTGATTCCCGTGATCGCCGTGATGGCCGTGGGGATCGAGCGGCCGGGATCGACCATCGTCGACAGTTCCCCGACGACCTCGCCGGCCCTGGACCGGACCGCCCCGACCTCGGTGATCCGGTCGCGCGCAGGGTCGACCCCGGTGGTCTCGAAGTCGACGACCACGAACGACACGTCGATCAGGGGCGTACCGAGATCGTCGAGCCGTAGTTGTCGCAGTTCGGGCGCACGCCCGCTTGTCGTCGCCACGCGCATCCCGTGTGGTCCGCCCACGTCTCTCCCTGTCCTCGTCTGCCTCGAGGACACCACCGGGGTGTGACAGCGACGCCCGGGTCAGTGGCGTTGGCAGGTGGGGCACCAGGTCGTGCCGCGCTGGGCGACGACGTCCTTGACCATCGCCGTGCCGCAGCGAGCACACGGCTGGCCCTCCTTGCCGTACGCGACGAGGAAGTCCGCGTACTTCCCGGACTCGCCGTTGACCATCTGGTAGTCGGAGAAGGTCGTGCCCTCGCGTTCGATCGCTGCCGCGATCACTTCCCGGACGGCAGCGTGCAGGGCGGCGGCACGTTCGGGGCCGACACGCTTGGAGCGCGGGTGGATCCGTGCGCGCCAGAGGGCTTCGTCGGCATAGATGTTCCCGACACCGGCGACGACCTTCTGGCCAAGAAGCACGGCCTTGACGGGGGAGCGGCTGGCCTTCAGGGCAGCGGTGAACCTCGCCACGGTGAAGTCGTCACCGAGGGGTTCGGGTCCCAGCGTCGCGAGGGTCGGGGCGATCGCGTACTGGCCAGCGTCGACGACCGACACGCGGCCGAAGCGGCGTGGATCCCGGAAGGTCAGGGTCGCGCCGTCGTCGAGGTCGAAGACGGCGCGCGCGTGCTTGTCCCGGACGTCGAAGCTGAAGGACCCGGTCATGCCGAGGTGGAGCAGCAGCTCGCGCCCGCGGTCCAGCGGCAGGATCAGGTACTTGCCTCGCCGGTCGACCGACTCGATGCGGTGACCGGGCAGTGATCCGACCTCGTGGAAGCGTTGCTGTGGGTGTGGGTCCCACCACACGTCCACGACGCGTCGACCCTCCAACCGGGGGGCCAGTTGGCGGCGGACGGACTCGACCTCGGGAAGCTCGGGCATCCGTATGGTGTACCGCCCGCCCACCACCAGGAGCCTGACGTGTCCGTCGATGGCGTCGAGCCCGATCGTCACCGCAACGCGTACGGCCGCCCCGAACAAGGTCGCCGTCGGGACCACACCGGCCGTCCGCTGCACGACGACGCGCCGGCGCCTGCGCGTGGGTATGCCCAGGAGCACGAGGTCGAGACGGTCCAGCAGGCGCTGGACCTCGCCGTCGACTGCTGGAACCGGGGCCGGTACTTCGAGGCACACGAACTCCTCGAGCACGTCTGGCACCATGCCCCTGAGGGGGAGCGGGAGTTCTGGAAGGGCGTCATCCAGGTCGCCGTGACGCATGTCATGGGGCAACGTGACCGACTCCAGGGCGTCGTCCTCACGGTGGCCAAGGCGCGCCTGAAGCTGCACGACTGGTCCGACGACGCCCACGGGATCGACGTCGCGGCGTTGCGCGGGCAACTCGACGAGGCCCTGCGCCGCGGGCAGGAGGGGCTCGGCCACGACGAGCCGGCCTTCCCGGCACTGCCGGGCGGGCCGTGGTTCCGCGAGGACGGGGTCGAGGTCGAGTTGACACGTGAGCCCCCGTGGCTGGTTGCCTCGCGGGAACTTGCCGCCCGCGACACCTGAGACCCGGTGTCCCACCACCCCGGAGCACGTCGATGGAGCTGTCCGAAGGCCTCGAGCCCGGCAACCGGTTCCGCTGCACCACGTGCGGCAACCTCACGCGCTTCGACGTGACGCTCTCCGAGCGCACGCGCGCGTTCCACCACTTCACGATCGGTGGCGAACGCACGGTCGAGGACGTGGATGTCCTGGCCCGGACGATCGAGCAGGTCAGTTGTCGCTGGTGCAACAACGCCACCGTCGTGGCCGAGGTCGCCCCGGCATCCGACGAGGCCGACGCCTGACCCGTCAGGGCCCGTTCCTGCCAGCGGCCATACCTGACGCAGCGTGGTCGGCTACCTTCGGTGGCATGCGCACTCGACCTCTGCTCCTCGCCCTCCTCGCCGCCTGCGGCGGGGCCATCCTCGGTTCTGTCGCCACGCGACGGTTCTCGGGGCATCACGACGTGGTCGAGGACCTGTGGGCCCTCGCCGAGGCCGGCGTTCCGGCCGCAGCGTCCACGACGGCTGACACGTCCTTCGAGCAGCTGCCGGATGCCGAAATTCGTCGGCTGGCGGTCGAGAAGGCCGACGCGGTTGCCGCGGCTCGGCGCGAGGGTGACGCGGGCGGACGAGGTCGCCAGGGATCGGTCGGCTTCGACCTGAACCGGCTCGACGGCGGGGAGAACTCCCTGGAGCCCGTCGTGCAGTACCTGACGTACATCCAGTCGCGCCGTGGCGAGGACAGCTCGTTGTTGTTCATCCGCTATGACGACATCGATGCGATGGCAGAGCTCGACGGGGAGCCGAGCGAGGACCTGCTCAAGCGCCTCGACCAGCTCGGAGTCGTCGTCTCGGCGAACTGAGTGGACCCGGAGCCCGGCACGTCGCAGGGGGAGTTGCGACCCGCGTCGCCGCCCCATCTCGAAGACCTGCTGGCTCTGCCGCGCGCGTCGTGGGCCGACGTGGTCGCCCATGCGCGTCGTGTCCTGCAGGGGTTGGACGTGTCACTGCGAACGCCGGCGATCCAGCGGCTCCAGGCCGCGCCGGCCAACAAGCTCCTCAGCGGTCGCAGCCGCCGCGCGCTCGCTGAGGTCTTCGCCGAGGGCGGTGCTGCGTGGGTTGCCCTGCATGCCCGCCTTCGGGATGCGGGCGTCGGCGAGGACCTGTCGTTCCTCCTTGACGGGCAGCGCCCCGCCACGTCGTCGGCCCCGGCGGTTGACGCGCAGGACGAAGGGCAGGCAGAACGGCTGGTCCCTGCGCAGGACCTCGATCGGGCGAAGCAGAAGGCCAGGACGCTGCGTGAGGAACGCGACGAGGCTCGACGCCGCGCCGACGGGGCCGCCACACGACTGCAGGCGGCCGAGGCCGCGGCGGCGCAGGACGAGCAGACCATCACCCGCCTCGAGCGCGAGGTTGCCGACCTGCGCGAGCAGGTCGCCGCCGCGGATCGTGACCGCGAGAAGGCCGTCGATCGCGAACGTCGCCGGCAGGAGGCCGCGCTGACCAAGGTGCGCGACGAGGCCACCAGCCTTCGCCGCGCCGACGAGGACCGACGCAAGGCCAGCCTCGAACGAGAACGTCGCGCCCTCGCCGATGCTGAGCGGGCCCGGCAGCGAGAGGTCGAGGAACGCGAGTTGGTCCGAGCCCGCCGCGCAGGGGGATCCGACCTCGCTGCTCCCGGAAGGCCAAGCGAGTTCCCGCCCGGCGTGGCGCCCGGCACGACCTCCCATGCCAAGGCCCTGCTGGCGCCCGGGCGTCGGATCCTGGTCGATGGCTACAACGTGGCCAAGACCCAGCGCCCCGACCTCGCGGACGAGGCGGGGGAGCGGCAGTGGCTGGAGGATGCGCTCACCAACCTGATCGCGATGCGCCATGTGTCCGTCGAGGTGTACTGGGACGGCGACCAGCGCGACGGCAGCCAGATGCGGCGTGGGGAGCTGCGGATCGCGTTCTCGCCACGGGCCGTCACCGCGGATGACGACATCGAGTTCGCCATCGCCGCCTCGCCCGACGACGAACCCCTGGTCGTGGTCACTGACGATCGTGGCCTGCGTGATCGGTTGGCGCCCTACCGCGTGGACCTGTTGGGAACGCAGCCCTTCGGGTGGGCCCTGCGAGGTTGACCGCCCAGCGGCCGTCGGGGCGCGAAGCCGGTCGCGCCCTCGAGGGGGCATGGTGGTGGCTGCTAGCGTCCGGCAACACGTCGCAACGGGTCCGCCGTACGGGGATGGTCGGCGCCTGCAGGGGTGGAGAACCGTGATCGAAGTGCATCTGATCGGCTACACGGCCGACCTTCGACACCTTGTGCTCGACGTGGACGCCAACGAGGAGCGAGGTCGCTACCGCCTCGTGGTCGACGGCGACCTGTTCGCCACGCTCGACGACGTTCGTCAGCAGCGGTTCGACGAGGGGCTCGACGTCGGCGTCTGGCAGCCCGAGGAATCGTGGGAGGACGACGAGGTCCTCGACGACGAGGCCGTTCACGAAGAGCTCTTTGAGGAGCCCGAGCCGGCCGCCCCGATCGAGGCCGCCCCGGCGGTCGCCCAGGACGACGAGGTCGAGGAGGACCTGCTCGAGGACGACCTCCTCTTCGGTGACACCGAGGAGGAGATCCGCCCGCTGGACCACGACGAGTCCATCCAGGCCGACGAGGTCGAGGACGACACCGACCCTGTGCTCACCGCCTTGCTCGACCGTGCATCTGCAGACTCCGCCGAGGACGCCTCGCCGTCCGTGCGGATCGTCGCCGCCCCGCAGGTCGCAGCGCCTGTCGAGGAGCCCGACGAGCCCATCGTCGAGAACGACGTCGTGGCCGAGTTCGACGATGACGAGTGGGAGTACGAGTACGAGGACGAGGACGAGGCGCCGGAGACGGACGCGCCCGACGCCCTGGCCGTCGAGGTCGAGGCCGAGGCCGTCGAGGTCGAGGTCGAGGTCGTCGAGGAGCCCGCAGCGGCTGCCCCGGCCCCGGTCCCGGCGCCGGTGTT